>Ga0307415_100001227_pt1 | contig 12002 bp, 12 predicted proteins | sample DK1Cmetagenome_FD_204524 | JGI IMG/M metagenome (GOLD analysis project Ga0307415, IMG submission 204524) | Maize rhizosphere microbial communities from greenhouse at UC Davis, California, United States - DK15-C-2 | ecosystem: Host-associated > Plants > Roots > Rhizosphere > Soil | place: USA...
GACCGCCCGCAACGACATGTCGGGCATCATGCCCGGATTCCAGGCGGAGTTCGTCGGCGCGCACAACTGGCGGCGGCGCAACCAGCGAGGTTTCGATCGATGAACAGGCCTTCACCCCCGGTCGCGGTTGTCCGGCGCACCGCCAGCGCCCACCGCGACCCCGCGACCCGCTCGTTACGGTGCCGGCATGCCTCCGCCGGCAGCGCCTCCGGCCAGGCGCGTTATCCGACCGGGCGGGCCTAGAGGGCGAGGGTACGCGGTCCCCGGTTCCCCCGCATTGACCGCGACCACGTACTCTCGCCCCCTCCAAGCCCCCAGGACCCCCCTCACGGCGAGGCCCGTCGTGCCTTGGCGTGGTTGCCAGCCACTCGTTGTGGGGCGGGCTCCGTTAGGTTGGGGGGATGGGTGATGTGTTGTCCGCAGAGCAGGTGGCGTCGGCCACGGCCGAGTTGAGCGAGTGGTCGGGCGACACGACGGCGATCAGGCGTACCGCGAAGCTGCCCACGTTCCCGGCCGCGATCTCGGTAGTGGACCGGGTGGCCGAGGTGGCGGAGTCCATGGACCACCATCCGGATATCGATATCCGCTGGCGCACCCTCACGTTCGTGTGTTCCACCCACTCGGCGGGCGGCGTGACCGGCAAGGACGTGGAGCTGGCCCGCCGGATCGACGATATCGTCGCCGCCGCGTCCTGACGGACCCGTCGTCACCCGGCCGCCCGGCGCCCCCGGCCTGTAGGGGACCCCTTTAGGACGAAAATGGCCTGTAGGGTGCCCCTGCATGCAAAGGAGGGGCGGTGGCTCGGACGGGGATGCGGCGCTCGATCGCCGTGCCGCTGGTGATGGCGCTCGCGTACCTGATGACGGTCGCCAGCTACCTGTCCAAGCTGCCCTGCACGGGCCCGCCGTACGACGAGGCCGGCTGGTCCGAGAACATGTCCAACGGCCACCGCCTGCTGTGCCAGACCGACGTCCAGACCCTCTGGCTGTACCGGTGGATCGATGTGCACTGGTTCCCGTACGTGCACGGCTGGCTCGACCTGTCGACCGGGGCGCCGGGGCTGCCCCAGGACGGCGCGATCGAGTACCCCGTGATCACCGGTGTGTTCATGTGGGCCACCGCCCTGCCGGCGCACAACTCGGGCCAGTTCCTCGCCATCACGGCCGCCGTCCTGTCGCTCGTCGCCGTGCTGATCGGCTGGCAACTCGTCACGCTCGTCGGATGGCGGGCGCTGGTGTGGGCCGCGGCGCCGGCGCTGGTGTTCTACTCGGTGTACAACTGGGACCTCCTGCCGGTGGCGTGGACGCTCGGAGCGGTGCTCGCCTGGCGGCGCGGCCGGTACGGCTGGGCGGCGGCGTTCCTCGGCCTCGGCGCGGCTACGAAGATCTATCCGGGGTTCTTCCTGTTGCCGTTGCTGATCGAGCGGCTCGTGGCCCGGGACCGGCGCGGCGCGCTGCTCGTCGTGGGCACCGGAGCCGGCGCGTGGCTCGTGGTGAACCTGCCGTTCATCCTGATCAACTTTGACGGCTGGTGGGCCACGTACGCGTTCCAGGCCGCCCGGACGGCCGACATCACCACGAACTCGATCTACTTCTGGGGTTTTCCACAGTGGACACCGGCCATGGTGGACGGGTTCAGCATCGTGGCGATCGGGCTGTGCTGGGCGGGCGCGCTGGCGCTCGGCTGGGTGCTGCGCGGCGCCCACGGCGCGTACCCGTGGATCCAGGTCAGCGCCGCGATGCTGTTCACGTTCCTGGCGTTCAACAAGGTCTACTCACCGCAGTACGCGCTGTGGGCGCTGCCGTTCCTCGCCCTGATCGCGCTGCGCTGGGGGTGGTGGGTCGCGTTCTGGTGCATCGACGCTGTTCTCTTCATAGGACTCTTCCGCTGGTACGCGACGAGCAGCGACCTGATGCGACAGGCCGCCAGCATCGGGGCGTGGGGCAAGACGATCCTCTACCTGCTGCTGTCCGTCGTGGTACTGGTCACACCGCTGGCGGTGCGTGAGCGCTCCGCGGGCCGGAACGAACCCGAGATGATCGAGCGCCCGGACGACGCCGCGCGGGCGCAACCCGCCGTCGCCTGACCTCGCATCGCAAGCTCGGCGGACTCGGGCCCGCCCAAACCCATCTCGCGCCCGCATGGCGGGCCGGTGGCGTGTCGATGGCGCCCGGGTTCGCCGGAATATCACCAGGCGTGGGCAATTGGCGACGGCCCGCTGCCAGGGGAGGAGACCGGACATGACGATCGAGGCGAGTCGCGACGTCCCCGTACGCTCCGCGTACGAGCGCATCGGTGGCGGACCCGCGGTCAAGGAACTGGTAGATCAGTTCTACGAGCGCGTACTGGCCGACCGGCGCCTGGCCCGCTACTTCACCACGGACATGCGGCGGCTCAAGTGGCACCAGGCCACGCTGCTGGCCAGCCTGCTCGGCGGTCCGGACGCCTACCAGGGCCGCGAACTCGCCGCCGCCCATCGCGGCCTGCGCATCCGGCGGCGTCACTACGGTCGGGTGGCGTCGCATCTGGACCGGACGATGGAGGCGATGCGGATACCGGGCGACGTGGCCACCTCCGTCGCGGCCACGGTCGCGGCCGTACGGGACCAGATCGTGGCGCCTTCGGGCTGGACCCGGGTCCGCCGGATCGTCGGCGTGCGCCGCGCCAACCCGGCGGGGTAGCTGTGGACACCGGACGGCTCAAGGAGTCCTTCGCACGGGTCGCGGTCCACGGGGACGCGGTACCGACGTTCTTCTACGGCTACCTCTTCATCCGCGCCCCCGAGTTGCGCGAGCTGTTCCCGGCCTCGATGGCGGCCCAGCGGGACAAGCTCGTCACCGCGCTCGGCACGGTCGTGTCCAACGTGGATGCCACCGATGAGCTGGTGCCGTTCGTCCGCGGTCTGGGCCGCGACCACCGCAAGTTCGGTGTGCTTTCTGATCACTACGCTCCGGTCGCGGAGGCGCTGCTGGCCACGCTGGCCCACTACCTGGGCGACGACTGGACGCCGCAGCTGGCGGCCGACTGGCAGGCCGCGTACCAGATCGTCGCCGCCGAGATGACGGCCGCCGCCCGCGACGCCGAGGGCACCACCCCGCCCTGGTGGGACGCCCCGGTCGTGGCCCACGAGCGGCGCCCGGGCACCGGCATCGCGGTGATCACCGTACGGCCGGACGCGTCGCTGGACCACGTGTCCGGACAGTCGGTGGGCATCCAGTCCCCGCGCCGGCCCCGCGTCTGGCGGCACTATTCGCCGGCCAACGCCCCGCGCCCCGACCACTCGTTGGAGTTCCACGTGCGGGCCCGGCCCGGCGGCCAGCTCTCGCCGGCGCTCGTGTTCGGCCTCGCGGTCGGCGACGAGCTGCGGCTCGGCCCGCCGACGGGTACGGCGTTGACGCTGCGCGCCGCCGATTCGGACCGCGACCTGTTGATGCTGGCCGGCGGCACGGGTCTCGCCCCGTTGCGGGCGTTGATCGAAGAGTTGGCCGCCGAAGCCGGACTGGCCGGGCAGCCCCGCCGGGTCACGCTGTTCCACGGCGGCCGGTACGCCGCGGAGCTCTACGACATGGAGGCGCTCACGGAGCTGCGGCAGGGCCGGCCCTGGCTCAACGTCGTGCCCGTCGTCTCCGATGACCCGTACTACAAAGGCGACCGCGGTACGCCGGTGGACGCCGCCCTGCGCGCCGGCCGGTGGCGCGATCACGAGGTGTACGTGTGCGGGCCGCCCGCGATGGTCACGGACAGCCGGCACCGGCTCCTCGAGGCCGCGGTGCCCGAGGAGCGCCTGCACGTCGAGGAGTTCGACGGGCAGGGCTACATCCCTTCGACAGGACCGACCGCGGTCGCGGCCGTGGCGGGAGCGAGGTGACGACGTGAGCGACGTCGTGGGTGTCACCCAGGCCACCAACGGCGGACGGCCCGTGCAGGCACGGCTGCCGTTGAGCCCGAACGCGATACGCAACAAGCGTTTCCAGCCTCAGGGCCGGCGCGGCTACGACCGCCACGACGTGGACCTGTTCATGTCGCAGGTGGCCGCGGACGTGCAGCTGTGGATCGACGAGGTGACCCGGCAGCGCGCCGAGATCGAACGGCTCAAGGACTGGATCCGCTCCCAGCACAATCGCGGCAACGGCCATGGAGCCCCCGAGGTCGGCATGCGAATCTCGGCCGAGGCGGTCGGGGTCCTGGCCCGGGCCCAGCACCAGGCCGACCTCGTGGTGGCCACCGCGCACGACCAGGCCCGGGCCATCGTCGGCGACGCGGACGCGCAGGCCCACGCGATCGTGGAGGCGGCCCGGATGGAGGCCGACCGGGCGGCCGCGGCGTACCGGGCGTCGGCGGGCATGGCGTACAGCCCCGAGGGGGAGGACATGCGTCGACGGCTGGCCATCCTGCAGACCTTCCTCAGCACCCTCGCCGCCGTACAGGCGCAGCTGCCCGCCGTGGAGAGCCAGCTCGCTGGGCTGGTGGCGGCGTTCGGGTACGAGGTCGAGCGCCTGCGCGAGCTGGTGGCCGGCGACGGACCGTACGATCCGCGCCCGGTCTCGCCCGCGTACGGGGTGCTGCGATGAGCGCCGAGCTGCCCCGGCCGGGTCAGGTGATGCTGCTGAACCGGGCGGCGAGCGTACAGTTCGACGGCGACCGGGCCCTGACCGTGCGGGTGCTGGGCATCGACGAAGGGTCCACTCAGGAGGGTTGGATCTGGCTGACCGTGGTCGTGCTCGGCCCGACCGCCGCCCGGGAGCGGGCGGCGATACGCACCGTGTTCGTCCGCCGGGCGGGCCTGCGTCCGCGGCCGGATCTCGATCTACTGTGGATGCCAGAGCGCGGCGTTGTCACCTCGGCGGAGCGTGCCGAGCCGGTGCCGCAGCTCCTCGGCTGAGGCGGGACGGGTCGGGGCGGCGCGGATGAGTGTGTCGAGCGTGCTCAGCTCGCGGATCGTGCGCAGCGTCGGCAGTCCCGCCCACGTTCGCAGGTCGTGCCCGTACGCTTCGGCGAACCGGTCGACCGCGCCGGCGGCCAGCCCGAACCGGACCGCCGTGTACGTGGGCGCCAGGTCCACCTCCCGCGGGCCGACGCAGACGGTGTCCCAGTCCGCCAGCACCACCCCCCGGTCCGCGCTGAGCAGGTTGCCGAGGTACAGGTCGCCGTGCACCAGGCCATGGCCGAGCGGGGAGGCCAGCCGCCGGTACTCGTCGCGGGCCTGCCGGATCCGGCCGCTCAGCCAGGCCCGTTCCGGCACCGACAGCGCCCGGGCCGCGGCCGGGTCGGCCAGCGCGGAGCTGACCGCCATGAGCGGCGTGAACCGGGGCAGCCGCACCGGCGGACGGTCATGGACGGCATGCAGCCGGCGCGCGACCGCGGCGAGCTGGGTCGGCTCGGCCGGGCGGTCGTCGGGTGGGTAGTACCGCCAGAACGTCACCGCGAACCGGCGCCGCGCGATCTTGACTACCAGGGGCTGCCGGCGACCGGTCGGCGGTTCGAGCGGCTCGGCGGCGGGAAAGCCACGCCGGGCCAACCATCGGGTGATCTCGATGGCCCGGCGTGACCGGTCGACCACGCCCGGGCTGTAGCCGACCCGGGCGACGACCGGCGTGTGCGGGAGGAGGTAGACGGCGTTGGCGACGTGGCGGATCATCTGCCGGTCCCGGGGTGGGAATCCGGCGGCTCGGCAGGCCCGGACGACGACGTCGTCGAGGTCGGGCGGAGAGACATTGGTCGAAGTCTGAACTGGGGTCATGCCCCAGCGTCGGTCACCTGCCGCCGAGTGGAGGTGGTCAGGGCGTCAACCGCGCGCAGAATTCTTGTCGTCGGGGCCGCCGAGCGCAGCCGGACGGCCGACACGGACGTCCTGAGATCATCCAGCGGCCGCAGCAGCGGGACCACGAGCCGCTCCGGCGGCAGGTCGCCGACCCGCTCCACCGCCTCGGCCGCGCCGTCCAGCTCCGCCCGGCCGGCGCGGGCGATCGCCACCTCCAGCCAGGCCAGCGCCTCGTCGCCGTACGAGCGTTGGTCGCGCGGCCCCGACTCGTACTCGCGGATGGCCGCCAGCGCGGTCGACTCCGCGTCGGGCAGCCGGCCCAGGCGGCGCAGAGCCGACGCGCTGTAGAACAGCCGCTTGGGCTCGGGGAACGCGAAGATCCCGCCGATCGCGTCCAGCGAGCCGTTCGGTCGGGTCCGCTCGACCCGCTCCAGGGCGGCCAGCGCCTCGCCGGCCCGGCCCCGGGAGGCCTGCGCCCGCGCCTCGATCGCGGCGAGCCAGCCGTACGGGACCTCGGGCCCGATCCGGGCCAGGTGCTCGAGCGCCTCGTTGGGCCGACCGTGCCATTCCGCCTGGAGCGCGCGGACGCCGAGCGCCCAGGCGGTGAGATGCCGGTGGCCGACCCGGCGGCCGCAGATCAACGCGGTGTGGGCATGCACCGCCGCCTCGTCCAGGAAGCCCAGGTTGCCGGAGGCGTGGGCGAGCATCGCGCACGTCGTTCCGGCGATCACGTACAGGTCGGCCGCCCGGGCCGGATCGGGCGTCTCCAGCAGGTCCAGCACGTCGTCGCGCAGCGCGGCCAGCTCCATGAACACCGGCCAGATCGGCGCGTGCACGTAGCCGGCCGAGAGCTGGGCCAGGCGCAGGCGTAGCTGCTCCAGGGTGAGTTCGCTGATCGCGTTCCCGTCGAGGCGCTGTCCGAACCGGGCCGAACGGGCGGCCGCGGCCGACACCGCCCCGGGATCGACCGCCGCCCGCGGGCTCGGCAGGCGCGGACCGTCCTCGGCGAACGACAGCAGCTCCGTCACCGCGTGCCCGAACTCCGCCTCCAGCACGCGCCGGCGTACCGGCTGGGGGGCCGTGCGCAGCGTTCCGGACAGCCAGTGGTCCAGGGTCCGCTCGCCGAGGCTGAAGTCGGCCGCGCCCATCTGGCGGGCGCGCCGCTCCAGCAGCTTGATCGTGTCGGCGTGGCTGAGGTGCCGTTCCTCCATGAGACGCTGCAGGAGCGTGACACGCGATCGCGCCATCACCGCCTCCTACCCATGTGCTCCTTACCTGTCGTAGCGGACCCGTTACTAGAACACAAGGCCCCTTCGCGCCGATCATGAAGTTAAAGTCATGATTGGCGCGGTTTCTGCCGCTAACCTCGTGATCGAGGGGATCTTGCCAGGGTGACATCGACGGCGACCGGCCGTACGGTGTCGCGGTGGACACCTCCGTCGCCGTCCGCCCCTCGGATGCGGCCGTCGCCAACCCGCGCCAGGGCGAGGGGATGCTGCTCGCGCTGCCGGCCGCGGCGACCGCGGTGCTGGGCGAGATCGGCCTGAGGAACCGGCAGCTGTGGCAGGACGAGCTGGCGACCTGGTGGTCGTCGACTCTGTCCACAAGCGACTTTCGGTTCCTGACGTCCCACACGGACGCGGTCTTCACCCCGTACTACTACTTCATGCGCGGCTGGGTGTACGTCTTCGGGTCCTCCGCGGGCTCGCTGCGTGTGCCATCGCTGCTCGCCATGGTGCTCGCGACGTTGCTCGTCACCCTGCTCGGCCGGCGCCTGTACGGAACCCGCGCCGGCGTCGTCGCCGGCTTCGTGTTCACCGTCATCCCGGCCGTCACCCGGTACGCGCAGGAGGCGCGCCCGTACGCGCTGGTCGTGGCCGGCGCCACCCTGTCGACGCTGTTGCTGCTGCGGGCCGCGGAACGCTCCACAGTGGTCCGGTGGGCGCTGTACGCCGCGGCGCTGGCCGCGACGATGAGCCTGCATCTGATTTCCGTACTGCTGCTGCTCGCCCACGGCGCGTGGATGCTCGGCGGCCGCCGCGACCGGAGCCTGGTCGGCTGGCTCGTCGCGGTCGCGGTCGGACTCGGGCCCGCCGGCGTCGTGGCGGCTCAGAGCCTCGGCCAGCGGGGTCAGGTGTCGTGGATCGACACGACCGGACGGTCCACACTGCTCTTTCCGGTCGACCTGTTCCTGTCCGCGCTCGTCGTCGGGCCCGTACTCGTCCTCGCCGGCGTGGCCGCGTACCGCGGGTGGTCGTCGGACCGACGCGACACGCTGCTGCTCGGCACGTGGGCGCTCGCCCCGGTCGTGGTGCTGTTCCTGGCCATTCCCGTGATCGATCTCGCCCTGCCCCGCTACGCGCTGTTCACCCTGCCCGCGTGGGCGATCCTGGCCGGTCGCACCGTCGCCGGCATCCGCCTCGTCCATCCGGTCTGGGCGCCGGCGGCCGTGGTCGCCGTGCTGTTCGCGGTCTCGTTGCCCGGGCAGGTCGCCGTACGGCGGGACCCGGACTGGGTGCCGGATCTCCGGTCCGTGGCCGCCTCGCTGCCGAACCGGCTGCGCGACTCCGACGGCATCGCGTACGCCGACACGTCGTGGCGGGAGCGCTTGGGCCTGACTCACGAGTTCGGGTCCATGCCGCGTCGCCCGCGGGACGTGTTCCTGGCGGTCCCGGCCCAGCGGCTCGGGACGTACGCGGCCGGCGAGTGCGCCGACCCGCACGCGTGCGCGGCGGACGTCGACCGGTTGTGGTTCGTCACGCCCAACACGACGGGCGACCCGTTCGCCGACGTACCGCCGGCCAAGGCGGCCGTGTTGCGCGATGAGTTCCGGATCGCCCGGGACGAGCCGTACCGCCGGGTCCGGCTGCTCCTGCTGACCCGGCGTTGACCGTGGTTGCGCAGGCCAGAGCGCTTGTGTGGAGGATCACGCATCGATGACGGCGAGCCTGCGGTGATGTGGCCGCGCCGGCGACTAGGCTCCCGGAGCGGTCGCATCACCCACCGCGTAAGCGACCGGGAGCCTAGCGCCGGGCCGGCTCAGGGAACGTCGTCGCGGTTGCGCTGGTACTTCAGCGGTCGCGCCTCCAGGTCCAACGCCATCATCTCGGCCCGTCCCGAGAGTCTGAGTCCGTCGGCCGAGTCGATGCGGTCGCCCTTGCCCGACCGTCGCCGGGCCGGCGTGAGGGCGTAGACCACGGCGCCGACGACCAGGACCATCAGCAGGGTGATGATCACGGCGGACAGGCGCGTGAGTACCCAGATGATGGCGGCGGCCGGGACCGCCGCCATCATGAGTACGCCGAGGAATCGGGCGATTCTCGATGTGCGCATGGCGTGTACCCCCGACCGACCCTGACCTCTTGAGGCCATGATGACAGGCGCACCCCGGCCCGGCAGCTCAGCCTTGGTGTCGAGACTCATCACGCTCACGACCCGAACATCGGCCCTTAACGGTTCGCCACGGTCAAGAGTCGACGAATCGGATGCGATCGGCGGCCGCAACCACCATGGGGCGCAGCCGGCGCCCGTCGGGCCGGCGGTCGATCACGATCACGATCCGCTCGAGCGCGCCGTTGGTGTCGATCCGGCAGGCAATCACATCGGTGCCCGTGAGGGCCGTGAACTGGTGCACGGTCAGGCCGGCCAGCTCCACGGTGGGGACTGCGGGGGTCGGTCCGGTGCAACGGGGCCGCGGCAGGCCTTCGTACTCTGCGATGGTGTCCGCCGCGCAGCTCTGGGCCAGCCGGTCCAGGGACTCCCGCCCACCGTTGCCGACCAGGACGGTCGCGGTCCCGTCGGCCAGGGCCAACCTCACCAGTTGCGCGTCGTCGGCGGCCGGGCACGGAAGCGCCGTCCACCCCGGCGGCACCGGGGCCTCGACCCGATGACTGGCCGGCCGGCGGGCGAGTACCACGACAATCGCCGCGACCAGCAGCGCGACGGCGGCGCCCGACCCGAGAGCCAGACGCCACACCCTCGACCGTGGCCATGGCATGCCACCACCGTAGTTGTAGCGATGCGGTCGGGTACCTTGCCGGAGTGCCCAGTTCGGACACGGCGCGACGATCGCTGATCCGGTCGCTGGCCCCCCTCGGTGTGGTCGTGGCGCTCGTCGGGCTGGTCACCTCGTTCGTGGCGCCGTTCCTTCCGCTGTTCGTCACCCGGGACCTACGCGCCGGCCCCGGCCTCACCTCGCTGTTCCTGTTCGTCATGCCGCTGGCCGCGGTCGGCGTCGTGGCGGTGGTCGGTCGACTCTCCGATCGGCCCGCGATGCGCCATCCGCTGCTCATCACGGCGTCGGCCGCGGGGGCCGCCGGATTCCTTCTCTTCGGTCTGCAGCGCAACTACTGGGCCTCCCTCGCGCTGGCCTCGACCCTCCTCGCTGTCGCCGCATCCCTGATGCCACAGACATTCGCCTTCAGTCGAATCCTGCTCGACCAGGCCCATCCGTCGCGGGCCGCGACCGGGATCAGTTCACTGCGATCGCTGCTCTCGCTCGCATGGGTGGCCGGACCCCCCTTGGCCGCGTACATCATCGGCGCAGTCGACTTCCGCGGCTTGTTCATCGTGGCCGCCGCGATGCACGTCATCGTCCTGCTCGTGCTCCTCCGGCTCCGGACCACCGCCGGCGCCTCCGAGGATCGTGCTTCCGGCCGGGACCCGGCCGCGACGGTCGGCTCCGTCACCGCGACCGCCGGACAACTGCTGCGTACCGGCGCCGCCTTCGTCCTGCTGCAGTGCGCCGGCACCCTCGGCGTGATGTCGATGCCACTGTTCGTGAGCGTGGACCTGAAGTCGGACGTCCGGCACGCCGGCCTCATCCTGGGCCTGTGCGCGGGCCTGGAGATACCGCTCATGCTCCTGTTCGGCGCCCTGGCCTCGCGGCGGACCCTACGCCAGCTCCTGCTCATCGGGGCCACGATCGGCGTCGCCTACTTCGTCGCCATGACATTCACCGAGGCCGTCTGGCAGGTCGCCGCCGCCCAGATCCTCAACGCCTGCTTCATCGCCGCCGTAACCGGCCTCGGAATCTCGTACTTCCAGGACCTGATGCCAACCCGCCTCGGCCGTGCCACGGCAACCTTCACCAACACCTACCGGATCAGCGCCATGCTGGCCGGCCTCGCGTTCGGTCCCGTACAGATCGCTGGGTACCGCTCCGCGTACCTCATCGGAACCGGCCTCTGCGCCCTCGGCCTGACGCTGCTCGCGTTGACCCGGCCGAAGGTTCCACAGTAGACGACCGCTCCGGCGCCACGGCGACGATTCAACGGAAAAGGAGGGGACTCGATCCCCTCCACTCTTAATGTATATCGCACCGGGGGGCTTGCGGCAAGACCGGGGTCGTGCCGCAGAATCGTCGGCCGGAGCAACAATCTGCTGAAAATGGGGGTACTGCGTGCGTGTGTTGTTGTCGACGTACGGGGGGCGGGGCGACGTCGAACCGGTCGTGGGACTGGCAGTGGCGTTGCGGGCGCTCGGCGCGGAGGCCCGGGTGTGCGCACCCCCGGACTGGGCGGAACGGCTGGCCCAGTTCGGCGTGCCGCTGGTGCCCATCGGCCCGTCGGTGCGGGAGCTCATGCACGGGGCGAGGCCGGCGTCGGTGGCGGACGTGCCCAAGCGCGCGGCCGAGTTGATCGCCGAGCAGTTCGCGAAGCTTCCGGCGGCGGCCGAGGGCTGTGATGCGGTCGTGGCGACCGGTCTGTTCCCGGTCGCGGCGAGCGCGCGGTCGGTGGCCGAGAAACTCGGCATCCGTTTCGTGTTCGCGGCCTACTGTCCGATCTTCCTGCCGTCGCCGCACCGCCGGCCACAACCGCTGCCGGGCCGGCCGGTGCCGACGGACGTGACCGACCATCGGGTGCTGAACGACCTGGACATTCAGAACTACAACGCGGTGTACGGCGACGCGCTCAACGCCCACCGGGCGTCGATCGGCCTGCCACAAGTGGGCAACGTCCGCGACCACGTCCTCACCGAGCGCCCGTGGCTGGCCGCCGATCCGGTCCTGGCCCCCTGGCCCGGTTCACCGGACCTCGACGTCCGGCAGACCGGCGCCTGGATGGTGCCGGACGACCGCCCGTTGCCGGCCGAGCTCGAGGCGTTCCTGGCCGGGGGCCCGCCACCGGTGTACGTGGGTTTCGGCAGCATGCCCGCACCGAAGGACATCGCCCGGGTGGCTGTCGACGCGATCCAAGCGCAGGGCCGCCGCGCGCTCCTCGCCCGCGGCTGGGCCGATCTC
>Ga0307415_100001228_pt1 | contig 12000 bp, 12 predicted proteins | sample DK1Cmetagenome_FD_204524 | JGI IMG/M metagenome (GOLD analysis project Ga0307415, IMG submission 204524) | Maize rhizosphere microbial communities from greenhouse at UC Davis, California, United States - DK15-C-2 | ecosystem: Host-associated > Plants > Roots > Rhizosphere > Soil | place: USA...
CGCAGGCGCTCCCGGAGGACTTCGAGGTGGACCTGAACCGCAACCTGGCTGTGCTCTTCGGCAGGGCGTAGTCGTCAACTGGCAGGGAAGTGGGTGTCGGTCCCGCCACGTCCCGTCGGCCGCGCCGCCGCGGCCACGCTCCGCATCCGTCGGTTTCCGCTCCCTGGTGCCACCCGTTGAGCATCGTCAACTACGCCACTCGCGAGATCACGTGCAAGATCGTCTACTACGGCCCCGGGCGGTCGGGGAAGACGACGAACCTGCACTACATCCACGAGCAGGTGCCTGACGATCGGAAGGGGCGCATGGTGTCGCTGGCGACGCAGAACGACCGCACCCTCTTCTTCGACTTCCTGCCGCTCGACCTCGGCTCCATCTCGGGGTTCACGACCCGCTTCCAGCTCTACACCGTCCCCGGGCAGGTGTACTACAAGACGACGCGGAAGCTGGTGCTCCAGGGCGCCGACGGGATCGTGTTCGTGGCCGACAGCCAGGCTCGGCAGCTCGCCGAGAACGTGGAGAGCCTGCAGGACATGCACGCCAACCTCGCCGAGCACGGCGTGGACGCGCGCACCATGCCGCTCGTCCTCCAGTACAACAAGCAGGGGCTCCCGGCCGACCTCGTCGTCCCCGCCGCGGAGCTGGACGACGCGCTCAACTTCCGCGGCGTGCCGGCCTTCCCGGCCGACGCGCTGCACGGCCGCGGCGTGTTCGAGACGCTGCGCGGGATCTCGGAGCTCGTGCTGCGGCGCCTGAGCTCCCCGGCGTACGCGGAGCGGTAGCGTGAGCAACGCGGGGACGCAGCGTCCCGGGAGCGGCGAGTACCTCAGCTTCCTCGCCGACGTCGCGCTCGTCGTCGCGCAGCGCGTGGAGCCCTGGCGCGCGCGCATCGCCGAGGCGATCGCGCGCTGGGAGGGCGAGGGGTACCGCGTGGGGGTGCTGCAGCGGGCGATGCAGCTGCCGGGCGAGCCGGACGTGGACGGGCTGCTCGCCACGTTCGAGGCCGCGGCGGGCCACCTGGCGTACCTCGCGCAGCAGGCCGCGGCCGTGGACCCGGTGCTCGCCGCCGACGAGGCCTTCCGCGACCCCGAGCGCATCGCCGAGGCGGAGGCGCTGCTCGACCGCGCGCACGCGGACGCGCAGCCGCCCGCGGGGCCGGACGCGGCGCTCCGCCGCGACCTGTTCGAGGCGAGCGCGTGCAACGACGCGGCCGTGACGGCGGCCGACGAGGTGGTCGCCGCGCCGGGCACGCGCCACAACCCGCTCGTGCTGCACGGTGGGGCCGGGGTGGGGAAGACCCACCTGGCCAACGCGCTCGCGCTCGACCTCGCGCGCGCGAGCGGCGGCGCCGTCCAGCCGTCGTGCGTGAGCGGCGCCCAGTTCGCCGAGGAGTACGTGTCGGCGCTGCAGTCCGGCACGCTCGAGCGGTGGCGCGCCCGCTACCGCGCCGCGAGCGCCCTCGTCGTGGACGGCGTGGACGCTGTGAGCGGCAAGGAGCGCACGCAGCAGGAGCTCACGGCGCTCCTCGAGGCGCTCGGCGCGGCGCGGCGGCAGGTGATCGTGACGATGACGGCCGCGCCGTCCGAGTCGCGCACGCTCGACCCCGCGCTCCGCGCCTGGCTGGAGCGCGGCACGGCGGTGAAGCTGCGCGCGCCGGACCGCCCCCTGCGCGAGCGCCTCTACGCCCGCGCCTTCGCGGCGGCGCGCGTTGCCCCCGACTCCGAGCTGCTCCGCTTTCTCGCCGAGCGGCCGGTGGCCGGCGCGCGCGAGGTGCTCGCGACCGCCAGCCGCCTCGTGGCGGCCGCGGAGGTGGCCGGCGTCCCGCTCTCCATGCGCGTCGCCCGCGCCGAGCTCGGGGCGACGGCGCGAGGGCCGGCCCTCGCGCCGGCCGCGCTCCCGAGCGCCGACCCCTTCTTCCTGGACGAGGAGAAGGTGATCTGGGACTGGCCCGACGTCGCCGGGCGCGTGAGCGAGGAGCTGCACTGATGGCCATCCGCGGCAGCCTGAAGGAGGTCAGCCTCCCCGACGTGCTCCAGCTCCTCGCCATGGGCCAGAAGACCGGTTGCCTGAGCGTCACCGACCGGAGCAACTTCGGCTACGTGTACTTCGACCGCGGGCGCATCTCGTACGCGTCGATCGTCAACCGGCGCGACCGCATCGGCGACATCCTGGTGAAGAGCGGCGTGCTCGCGCAGCACCACCTCGACGCCGCGGTGCGTCGGCAGGGGCAGCAGCGCGACCGGAAGCTCGGCGAGATCCTGGTGGACATGGGCTTCCTCTCGCACGACGAGCTGCGGCGGCAGATCAGCGTGCAGATCGAGGAGGCGGTCTACTTCCTCTTCACGTGGTCGCAGGGGACGTTCTCCTTCGAGGCCGACGTCCGCCCCGAGGAGCGCGAGTTCCTCGTGTCGATCAGCCCGGACGCGCTGCTGCTCGAGGGCGCGCGGCGCGTGGACGAGTGGAGCCTGATCGAGAAGAAGGTCCCCTCCTTCGACATCGTGTTCCAGGCGGACGCGCGGAAGCTGGCCGACGGCGGCGCGTCGCTCACGCCGGAGCAGGCGACCGTCGCCCGCCTCGTGGACGGCAAGCGCGACGTGGCGGCGCTCGTGGAGGAGAGCGGGCTCGGGGAGTTCGACGTGGGCAAGGCGCTCTACGCGCTCGCCACCGCCGGCTTCGTGCAGCGGGTGGGGAAGAGCAGGAAGGCCGAGCCGACGGTCTCGGAGGCGCGCGTCGAGGAGCACCGCAACCTGGGCATCGCCTTCTACAAGACGGGGATGCTCGACGAGGCGATGCGCGAGTTCCGCCGCGTGGTGGAGCAGCGCGACGACGACGCGCCGGCGCGCTTCTACCTCGGCCTCGTGCTGCTCAAGCAGGGGAAGTGGGCGGACGCCGCCAACGCGTTCCACGACGCCGCGTCGCGGCCGGGCGCCAAGGCCGCCACCTTCCACAACCTCGCCTACGCCCTCGAGCGCCTGGGGCGCTTCGACGAGGCGAGCGCGGCGCTCGACGAGGCGGCGCGGCGCGGCGGCGACGCCGACCCGCGCGTGCAGACGTCCCAGGCGGCGGTGGCGCTGCGGCGGGGCGACGCGGCGAAGGCCAAGGAGCTGCTGGAGGGCGCGCGCGCCCTGCTCGACGGGCGGACGCCGCCGCCGGCCTGGTTCCACTACGCGGCCCTCTCCACCGCGCTCGGCGGCGACTTCGAGCGCGCCGCGGCGATCCTCGGGGACGGGATAGCGGCGCACCCGCGGGCCGCGGCGCTGCACAACAACCTCGCCACGATCAACGAGCGCCGCCGCCGCTACGACGAGGCCGCCGCCAACGCCGAGCGCGGGCTCGCCGAGGACGCGTCGCTGCCGCAGCTCCACAAGAATGCCGGCGACGCCCACTACCGCGCCGCGCGGTACGACGACGCGATGGAGGCCTACCAGCGGGCGGTGAAGCTCGACCCCGCCCTGGGCGACGACGTCTACCTCAAGCTCGGGAACATCCGCTACCGCCGGCAGGAGCCCGCGGAGGCGGCCCGCTGCTGGGAGCGCGCGCTGGAGCTGGACCCCGCGAACGCCATCGTGCGCTCGAACCTCGAGGCCGTGCGGCGCGCGCAATGACCTCCGACCCGCTGCGCGACCATCAGGGCTTCGAGGCGCTCACCGGCAAGATCTCCAGCGAGCGCGGCTTCGGCTGCGCGAGCTACAAGGAGAAGTGCCTCCGGCGGCGCATCGCCGTGCGCATGCGCGCGAAGGGCGTGCACACCTACGCCGACTACGCGCGCGTGCTCGACGTGGACCCGCGCGAGTACGACCAGCTCATCGACGCGCTGACGATCAACGTCACGAAGCTCTTCCGCAACTGGGAGACGTACGCGGCGATCGAGCGCGCGGTGGTGCCCGCGCTCTGGGCGCTCCCCTCGCCCGCGCTGTCGGTGTGGAGCGCCGGCTGCTCGTCGGGGGAGGAGGCGTACTCGCTGGCCGCGCTGTTCCACCGCCACGCCGAGCGGGCCGGCGCGCTGCACCGCCTCTCGCGCGTGCGCGTGCTCGGCAGCGACATCGACCGGGCGAGCCTCGAGGCGGCCGACCGCGGCGCCTACGACGAGGCGGCCTTCGCCGACACCCCGCCCGAGCTGCGCGCCCGCTACTTCACGGCGAGCGCGCCGCACCTTGTGTCGCCGGAGCTGCGCGCGATCGCCCGCTTCGAGCGCCGCGACATCCTGCGGGAGGACGCCCCCCCGGGGCCGCACCACCTGATCTGCTGCCGCAACGTGATCATCTACTTCGACCGTCCGACGCAGGAGTCGCTCTTCCTGCGCTTCCACGCCGCGCTCGCGCCGGGCGGCTTCCTCGTGCTCGGGAAGGTCGAGACGCTCCTCGGCCCCGCCCGCGCCATGTTCGCGCCCGTCGAGTCCCGGGAGCGCATCTTCCGCCGGCTCTGATCCCGCCCCGATGCTGACGACTGCGACGACCGCGACGACCGCGGCGACGGAGATCCGCGTGAGGGTGGCCGAGCACGCCGTGGCGGGCGGGGACGCGGTCATCGCGACCATCGGCCTGGGCTCGTGCGTCGCCATCATGGTGCACGACGCGGCCGCCGGCATGGCCGCGCTCGCGCACGTGCTCCTGCCCAACGAGACGCTCTCGCGCGATACGGCCAACCCGGCCAAGTTCGCCTCCACGGCCGTGCCGCTCCTGCTGCGCGACCTGCGGGCGGCGGGCGCGCCCGGCCCCTACACGGCGAAGCTGGCCGGCGGCGCGAGCATGTTCGCGCAGCTGCTCCCCACCGGCGGCATCAACATGGGCGAGCGGAACGTGGAGGCCGCGCGCGCCGCGCTCGCCGCCGCCGGCGTGCCGGTGGTCGCCCGGGACACCGGGGGGGACCACGGGCGGAGCGTCTACCTGCGCGTCGCCGACGGCGCGGTGATCGTGCGCTCGCTCAAGCGGGGCGCGAGTGTCATCTAGCTCGGGCGGGCCGGCCGTCGCGCCGGCGGCCCGCACCGTCCTCGTCGTCGACGACAGCGCCTTCATGCGCAAGGTCGTCAGCGACATCGTCGCCTCGTCGTCGGAGTTCCGCGTCGTCGGCACGGCGCGCAACGGGCTGGACGCGCTCCGGCAGATACACGCGCTCGACCCGGACGTGGTGACGCTCGACATCGAGATGCCCGAGCTCGACGGCCTGCAGACGCTCGGCTACATCATGAGCGAGACGCCGCGGCCGGTGGTGATCCTGAGCGCGGCCGCCGACGGCGACGCCGCGCTCACGATCCGCGCGCTCGAGCTGGGCGCGGTGGAGTTCGTCCGCAAGCCGTCGGGGCCGATCAGCCTCGACCTCGAGAAGGTCGGCCAGACGCTCCTCGCCGCGCTGCGCGCGGCGCGGCAGGTGAACCTGCGCGGCGTGCCGATGCTCGCGCGCCCCCGCCTCGCGCCGCCGGGGGGCGGGGGCGCCGCCACGCCGGCGCCGCGCGCGGCCACGCGCGCCGTGGCCGTCGCGGCGTCCACCGGCGGGCCGCGCGCCCTGGCGGAGGTGATCCCGGCATTCCCCGCCGCGCTCGACGCGGCGGTGCTCGTCGTGCAGCACATGCCGCGCGGCTTCACGCGCAGCCTGGCGCAGCGCCTGGACGCGATGAGCGCGCTCCCGGTGAGCGAGGCGCGGAACGGGGACCGCGTCGAGCGCGGGCGTGTGTACGTCGCGCCCGGCGGAGCGCACATGCGCGTGGCGCTCGACGGCGGCGACCCGTGCATCGCGCTCGACGACTCCCCCCCGGTGTGGGGCGTCCGCCCCTCCGCGGACCCGCTCTTCCGCTCCGTCGCGCAGTGCTTCGGCCCCCGCGCCGTGGGCCTGGTGCTCACGGGGATGGGGCGCGACGGCGCCGAGGGGCTGCGAGCGATGCGCGCGGCCGGCGCGCTCGCGGTGGTGCAGGACCGCGCGACCTCCGTCATCTACGGCATGCCGCAGGCGGCGCTGGCCCACGCCGGCGCCGACGCGGTCGTGCCCCTCGGCGCCGTCGCCGACGAGGTGGCGCGGCTCGTCGCGCGCCTGGCGGCGCGGGATCTGTGACGCCGCGCGCCCGCCGGCTGTCTTCTGGTATCGGCCTCCACCGCCGCGCGATCCTCGCGGGGCGGAACGCACCACCCCGCGCATGACGCCCACTCGCAGCAAGACGCCCGCCCCGCCCGACTACCGGCGCCCCGGCCGCAGCACCGGCCCGTTCGTGCCGATCACCACCAGGTCGAACGCCGCGCTCTCGCCGCGCGCGATCGCCGCGGCGCTCAACGGCTGCTCCCCGGCCACCGTGCTCGCGGCGCAGGAGGTGGTCGCCGACCCGGAGCTCGAGACGCAGGCGCTCGCGCCCGCCGCGCCGGCCGAGGCGCCCGCGCGCCCGCTGCGCGAGCTCGTGCGCCTCGGCGCGGGGCAGGGGCGCGTGCTCATGTTCCGCGTCGGGCGCGAGCTGTTCGCCGCGGAGTTGAGCGCCGTCGAGGAGACCATCGAGCCCGAGGAGCTGCGCGCGGTGCCCACCGTGCGCGGGTCGCTGCTCGGGACGATGCGGCTGCGCGACCGGCTCGTCCCGCTGCACTCGCCCGCGGCGGCGCTCGGCGCGCCGCTCGCGGGCGCGACGCTCGCCCTCGTCGCGCGGCTCGGCGACCGGCTCGTGGCGCTCGCCGTGGACGACGTGCTCGACGTGCTGGAGGTGGACTTCGCGCAGGTGCGCCCGGCGCCGGGCACGACGGACGCGGACGGCTTCCTGCTCGGCGTGGCGCGCAGCGGCGCCGAGCTCGTCACCCTCGTCGACTGGGACGCGCTGGTCGCGGCGTGCGTCGGCGACCGCGCGCCGGAGGGCCAGTGAGCGCGTCGTCGCAGCTCGTCACCTTCCGCCTCGGCGACGACCTGTTCGCCGCCGACATCTTCTCGGTGGAGCGCGTGCTGCGCTACGAGGCGCCCACGCCGGTGCCGAACCTCCCCGAGTGGATCGAGGGGGTGATCGACTACCAGGGGCGCGTGGTGCCGGTGCTCGGCCTGCGGCGCCGCTTCGAGCTGGAGCCGCGCCCGGTGGCCGCCGAGACGCGCATCCTCGTATTCACCGCCGGCGGCGACTGGGTGGCCGCGGTGGTGGACGCGGTGGTGGAGGTGGCGAAGGTGAGCGAGGAGCAGATCGCGCCGCCGCCGCCGCTCTTCCGCGGGCTGGCGGGCGAGTACCTCCGCGGCATCGCGCGTCGCGACGGGCGGCTGGTGGTGTACCTGGACGTCGAGCGACTGCTCGCGACCACCGAGCGACTGCGGCTGGAGCCCCCGGCCGAGGCGGCGGCACATGCCTGACGGCGCCCCGACGCTGCGCGAGCGGTACGCGACGCTCGAGGCGCGGCTCGGGAGTGGGGGGGAGGGCGCCGACCGCGACGCGCTCAAGGCGGAGATCATCGCGCTGTACAAGGCGATCGACGCCGAGCAGGCGGGACTCGCCGTGCTCAAGGACGACGTCAAGCGCCTGGTGGACCGGTGGAAGGCGCTCCACCCCGCCGCGCCCGCGTCGCCGCCGCCGCCGCGCGCCGTTACCGGCGTCGTCGCCGACCACCTCAACGCGTCGAGCTTCATCGAGAAGGGGTGGAGCCGCATCTCGGCCGGCGACTACGAGGCCGCCGAGCGCCTGCTGCTCCGCGCCCTCGAGCTCTCGCCCGACGACGCGGAGAGCGAGTCGCTGCTCGGCTGGGCGCAGATGCACCAGGAGAAGTACGACGACGCGCTCGTGCACCTGCAGCGCGTGCTCCTGCGCGACCCGTCGAACGCGCTCGCGCGCATCAACGTCGGCTACATCTGCCTGAAGAAGGGGATCTTCGGCGAGGCCATCGAGCACCTGTCGCGGGCACTGCGCATGGACGGCGACCGCAAGGCGATGCTCTACGCGCACTTCTACCTCGGGCTCGTGTACCTGGAGCGCGAGATGTGGGACGACGCGGAGCTGTTCTTTCGCAAGGCGCTCGAGCTCGGGCCCAACCTCATCGAGGCGTACTACGAGCTCGGTCGCGCCCTCTGGTTCAGCGGCGCGCGCGACAAGGCGCGCGCCGCGTGGCGCGACGGCCGCGCGGCGAACAAGTTCAACCCATGGGGGAAGCGCTGCGCCGAGCTGCTGGCGACCGTGGAGGCCGGGGGAGCGCCGCCGTCCGTGGGCGCCGTCGCCTAGCGCGGCTGCGCGCGGGGGCGGTCGTCGCCGTTGCCGCGGCCGCCCTCACGCTCGCCGCCGCCTTCTCGCCCGCCGTCCGCGCCCTGCGCGCGCAGGCAGACGCCATCGGCGCGGAGCGGTTCGACGAGGGGCGGTTCACGGTCGTCGCCTACCCGCAGGACGCGCCGCTCGCGCGGTCGCTCCTGGGCGCCGCGGTGCGGCAGGACAGCTTCCCGGGGCTTCCGCGCCCCCGGGCGCGCGTGCTCCTCGCCATCGCCCCCGACGACGAGCGCTTCCGCGAGTGGATCGGCCCGCGCGCCCCCGAGTGGGGTGCCGCCGTCGCCTTCCCCTCGCAGATGCGCATCGTCATGCAGGGGCGCCGCGCCGGCTCCGACGCGGGCGACCCCATGGTCGTGCTGCGGCACGAGCTGGCGCACCTGGCGCTGCACGAGCGCCTGGGCGATCTGCCGCCGCGCTGGTTCGACGAGGGGTACGCGAGCTACGCCGCCGGGGAGTGGGGGCGCCAGGAGCTGCTCGCCACCAACTCCGCGCTCGTGCTCCGGCGCTTCCCGTCGCTCGCGGGGCTCGATTCCGGCTTCACGGGCGGCAGCCTGTCGGCCGAGGCGAGCTACGCGCTCGCGCACCGGGCCGTGGACGAGCTCGCCTCACTCGACCCGGAGCGCGGCCTCACGCTCTTCTTCCGATACTGGAAGGAGACCGGCTCGATGGACCGCGCGATGCGCAGCGCCTACGGCCTGACGCTGCCCGCGTTCGAGGAGCAGTGGCAGCGGCACACGCGCCGCCGCTACGGCGCGCTCGCCGCGGTGGCCGACATCACCCTCGCGTTCTCCCTGCTGATGCTCCCCCTCATCCCGCTCTGGATCGCGCGCCGCCGCCGCGACCGGCGGCGCATGGCGGCGCTGCGGGCGGCGGACGTCGAGGCGGAGCGCCGCGCGGCGGAGAGCGTGCTCGACGAGCTGCTCCGGCCGCCCCCGGCGGCGCCCCCGCCGAGCGGCGAGGCGACGCCGTAAGTCGCGATGGCTGAACGCGCTTGACACCGTCGGGGGGGCGGCCTAGTGTAAACCCCTTATGGCCCAACCCGATACGACGTCGCGCGCGCGCTCGCTGCTCTGGTGGGGGCTCGCCGCTCTCGCCCTGATTCTCGGATACGCCGATCTCGCCCGCGGCGGCGTCACGTTGGCGCCGATCCTGCTGGTAATAGGGTACTGCGTCCTCGTTCCGATCGCGATCCTGAAGTAGCAGCGCAGGGCAGGCGCACGCGCGGGGCACCGGAGGGGCCGGGCCACCGCACCACGAGGGTGACGAGCGCCGGCGACGGCCGCACCGAGCAGCGTGGCGTGGGGGCACCAACGGCGGCAGCGCGGGGTATCGAACTCAGCTGCCGTCGGCGTCTTTTCCGGGCGAATAGCTCAGCTGGTTAGAGCGCCTGTCTTACACACAGGATGTCGGGGGTTCGAATCCCTCTTCGCCCATCGTCGTCGCGCAGCACGGACCCTTTCGGGATCTGCCCGGGTACAGCTGTTTACCGCTTTGGAGGTTACGACTGTGAAGGCACGGCAACGCCAGGCGCTCGCGCTGGCCGGAGTGTTCGCGGGGATCGCGCTGGGTGGGGCGCCACTGGCCCTCGAGGCGCAGGTGACCCGGACCCCGGACCCGAACGCCCCCCGCATGATGATCCCGGCGCTCCGCTCCACGGAGAAGGGGCTGGGAGTCCAGGCCGCGGACGCCATCCGCTCGCGGCTCAACCAGGACATCTCGTACAAGTCGCTCTGGCAGATCCCGAAGAACGACATCATCGGGACGCTCGAGGCCTCCGGCTATCCGAAGGACGAGGCGCTCGCGCCGAACGACGCGCGCGAGCTCGGCAAGCTCCTGCGCGCCGACGAGTACCTCCAGGGCACCGTCACCAAGAACAACGGCCAGTTCCGCATCGAGTCGCAGCTCGTGCTCGTGCGCGACAACTCGCTCGTGCAGCCGCTCCCGGCGGTGGAGGGGAACCGCCTCGACGTCGCGTCGACGCAGCTCTCCAAGCACATCCAGGCCGCCCGCAAGCAGCTGGACGGCGAGAAGAAGTGCGTACAGCTCGCCCGCGAGGGGAAGTACCCCGAGGCGATCGCCGCCGCCAAGGCCGGCATCGCCGCCTACCAGCAGGCGACGCTCGCGCGCGCCTGCATGGCGAGCGCGATGGTGGCCTCCAAGGCGCCCGGTGACTCGGTCATCGCGGTCACCCAGGAGATCCTGGCGATCGATCCGAAGAACCGCCCGGCGCTGAGCATGGCCGCGCAGGCGTACAAGGACGCGGGGCAGCAGGACAAGGCGATCGAGACGTGGACCGCCCTCCTGGCCACCGACCCGACGAACGCGCGCCTGGTGGACAACGTGGTGCGCGAGATCGCCTCCAGCGGCAACCCGGCCGTCGCGCTCCCGATCATCAAGCAGGCGGTCGCCGCCAACCCGGGCGACCCGCAGCTCCTCCGCCTCCAGTGGCGCATCCAGCTGGCGGCGAAGGACAACAAGGGCGCGATCGCGACCGGCGAGCAGATGGTGCAGCTCGACACGGCGATGGCCGACACGAACTACTTCGTCGGCATGTCCGTGGCCTACGCCGCCGACAGCCAGCCGCAGAAGGCGACCGAGGCGCTGGCCAAGGGCGCGCAGAAGTTCCCGGGCAACGCCGGGATGCAGGTGGCGCTCGCGCAGACGCAGCGCCAGGCCGGCCAGCTCCCGCAGGCGATCGAGACGATCAACAAGGCGCTCGCCGCGAATCCGAAGGTCGAGCACGGCCTGATGCTCAAGGCGCAGATCTACTCGGACCTGAAGCAGACCGACAGCGCCCTCGCCGTCGTCCGCCAGGCGGCGACGGGCGGCGACACGCTCGCCGGCCCGATCGCGCTGAGCATCGGCAACCAGCTCTACAAGGACGCGAACGTCTCCAAGAAGCCCGAGGACTTCCAGCGGGCGATCCAGACGCTCTCGTTCGCCGACAGCCTGATCAAGAACCCGACGACCAAGGCGCAGGCGCAGTTCCTCATGGGCGTCTCGCAGCTCTCGCTCGGGCAGCAGCAGCTCACGCTCGCCCGCGATCAGAAGAGCTGCGAGCTGGCGCAGCAGGCGCAGGCCAACTTCGTCGAGGCGCAGATCAACCTGCCGAAGGGCGGCGCCTTCGCGAAGGAGGCGACGGCGCAGGCGCTGAACGGGCTCCAGCAGCTCATGCCGTACGGCGAGCAGCTCTCGAAGTCGCTCTGCAAGGGGCGGCGCGGGTAGCGCCGCCCCCCGGCCCCCGCGAACGCGACAGACGCCCGCCCCCGGTACATCGGGAGCGGGCGTCTCTCGTTCCGGCCGCCGCGAACGCGCGCTGGACGCCCGTCCGAGCGCCGCTAGTCGTCCCCCTCGCCCGGCAGCGCCGCCGCCAGCAGGTGGAGGTCGCGCGGGCGCACCCGGTAGAGCAGCCGGAACCCATCCGACGACTCGCCGTCCACGTTCACGCTGATCGGCTCCTGCGCCTCGACGTGGATCTCGGGGAGCTGCACGTAGCGCACCCCCTCCTCGCCCAGGTGGTCGCCGCGCTTGAGCTTGAGGACGAGCCGCGCGAAGTCGGCCCGCGGCATCCCCTCGACGATGCACAGGTCGAGCAGCCCGTCGGTCAGGCTGGCGCGCGGCGTCAGCGCCGTCCCGCCCCCGGTCTCGCGCCCGTTGCCGACGGCGAACACGAGGAAGTCGCCCCGGTACTCGAACCCGGGCCCGGCGAAGTAGGCCCGCTGCGGCGCGAGCTCGACGAGCTTCTTCACGCCGGTGATGGCGTAGGCCAGCATGCCGAGCGCCTCCTTCGCCTCCGCCGG
>Ga0307415_100001229_pt1 | contig 12000 bp, 13 predicted proteins | sample DK1Cmetagenome_FD_204524 | JGI IMG/M metagenome (GOLD analysis project Ga0307415, IMG submission 204524) | Maize rhizosphere microbial communities from greenhouse at UC Davis, California, United States - DK15-C-2 | ecosystem: Host-associated > Plants > Roots > Rhizosphere > Soil | place: USA...
GCGCGCGCCGAAGCGGCGCCGGCGCCGCTCGTCAGCTTCAGCCCGGCCGGGACGCTTCTGCGGCAGGCCACCGTCACGGAGTTCGCGGCGGGCGCCGGCGCGATCCTGCTTTGCGCGCGCTACGAAGGCGTCGACCAGCGCTTCCTCGACGCCCACGTCGATCTCGAGATCAGCATCGGCGATTACGTCCTCTCGGGCGGCGAGCTGCCCGCGCTCGTCCTGCTCGACGCGCTCGCGCGGCTGCAACCGGGCGTCCTCGGCGACGCCCGCTCGCACCAGCAGGACAGTTTCTCGGCCGGGCTGCTCGACTGCCCGCACTACAGCCGTCCCGAACGCCTCGCCGGCGGCGCCGCCGTCCCGGACGTCCTGCTGTCGGGCAACCACGCCGCGATCGACGCCTGGCGGCGCCAGCAATCGCTCGCGCTCACCGCCGATCGGCGCCCCGACCTGCTCCAGGCAGCCCGCGACGTCGGCCTGCTCGGCAGCGCCGACGAGGCGTTCCTGTCCGGGCGGCGGCCTGCAAAGCTATAATTTCGGGTTTTTCGATCCTCTGCGCCCGGGAGCCTCAGCGCTCCGGACAACAACGAGCCGATGCCATCGGCCTCCATCTGCCCTTCGGCACGCGCGCACGATCACAGGAGCCCTCCCGTGGACATGATCCAGACCCTCGAGCGCGAGGAAATCGCCCGCCTCAACCGCGCGATCCCGGCCTTCGCGCCCGGCGACACCGTGATCGTCAACGTCAACGTCGTCGAGGGGACGCGCAAGCGCGTCCAGGCCTTCGAAGGCGTCGTCATCGCGAAGCGCAACCGCAGCCTCAACTCGAGCTTCATCGTCCGCAAAGTCTCGAGCGGCGAAGGCGTCGAGCGGAGTTTCCAGACGTACAGCCCGCTGATCGCCTCGATCGAGGTCAAACGGCGCGGCGACGTCCGCCGCGCCAAGCTGTACTACCTGCGCGAGCGCTCGGGCAAGTCGGCCCGCATCAAGGAGAAGCTGGCCTGACGGCCCGCACGGGGTGACCCCTCCGTCGCCCAAGTACCCGCCGGCCTTCGATCCCGAGAGCCTGCCCGCTCTCGGCGCCGACAGCCACCTGCCGGCGGTCCCCGCGACCAGCATCGACGCCGAAGCGATGCGGCAGCGCTTCGTCGCGCCGCCGACGTGGCAACCCGAGATCAAGGTCGAGCGGCGCTTCGTCGAGCGCGAAGACACGCATGCCTCGGTGCTCGTACCGCTCGTCCTGCGCGACGAGATGACCGTGCTGCTGACACAGCGCACCGACCACCTCAACGACCATCCCGGCCAGATCAGCTTTCCCGGCGGACGCGCCGAAGCGAACGACGCCGACGCGATCGCGACCGCCTTGCGCGAGGCGCACGAGGAGATCGGGCTCGAGCCGTTCGAAGTCGAGGTGCTCGGCAGCCTGCCGACCTACACCACGAGCACGGGCTTCATCGTCACGCCGGTGGTCGGCCTGGTGCAGCCGGGCGTCGCCCTGCGGCCCGATCCGTTCGAGGTCGCCGAAGTCTTCGAAGTGCCGCTCGCGTGGCTGATGAACCCGGCCAACCACCAGCGCCATGCGTTCGAGATGGCCGGCGCGAGGCGCGAGTTCTTCTCGATCCCGTGGCAGGCCAGCGATGCGAACGGCGTGCCGCGCCGCTACTTCATCTGGGGCGCGACCGCTGCGATGCTGCGCAATCTGTACCGTTTCCTGGCCGCCTGAGCGCGGCCGTTCGGCACGCCGCGCAGGGGCTCCGCGCGAGGGTCGGCCGCTATGATCGGCCGGGATGAGTTTCATCGCGGTCCTGCTGGCGCTTCTCCTCGAACAAGTCAAGCCGCTGCCGCGCGGCAACGTCGTTCACGACGCGCTGACCGGCTGGATCGACGCCACCGCGCGCAACTTCGACGCCGGCGAGGAGCACCACGCCTGGATCGTCTGGTGCATCACGGTGCTGGTGCCGACGCTGGTGTGCGTCGCGCTCTATCTGGCACTCGCGCAGTTCCGGGTCGGCCTCGCGTTCGACGTCGCCGTGCTCTACCTGACGCTCGGCTTTCGCCAGTTCAGCCACTACTTCACCGACATTCGCGCTGCACTCGAGCGCGGCGACGAGATCGAGGCGCGGCGACTGCTCGCCGAGTGGCGCCATCTCGACGCACGCGACCTGCCGGCAGCCGAGTTCGTGCGCCATGTCATCGAGCATTCGCTGCTTGCCGCGCACCGCCACGTGTTCGGGGTCTTCTTCTGGTTCGTGCTGCTGTCGAGCTTCGGCCTCGGCCCCGCCGGCGCGGTGCTGTACCGGCTCGCAGAGTTCGTCGGCCGCTACTGGGTCTACCGCAGCGGCAACGCCGGAATCGCCGTCAACGAGCGTCTGAGCGCACTGTCGCTGCGTCTGTTCCAGCTGCTCGACCACATCCCGGCGCGCCTGACCGCGTCGGGCTTCGCAGTGGTCGGCAACTTCGAGGAGGCGGTCAACTGCTGGCGGCGCGACGCCCAGCTCTGGAAGCACGACAACGAAGGCGTCATCCTGGCCGCCGCTGCCGGCGCGGTCGGCGTCCAGCTCGGCGGCGGCTCGGCGCCGGGGCTCACGCCCGACCGCGCCAAGACCTTCGAAGCCGGCGCCTTGCCCGACTCGGCGGTCGCCGAAGGATCGACTCCCGGCGACGTGCCGCAGCTCGGCCACCTGCGCAGCGTGGTCGCGCTGGTCTGGCGCTCGGTCGTGCTCTGGATGCTGCTGCTGGCGCTGCTCTCGCTCGCCAACCTGATCGGCTAGCGCCCCGGCGGTCGCGAGCTCATGCCGGCCGCGACTGCAGCTCGGCGAAGATCTCGCGGTAGATGCGGTGGCGCGACGCCGCGATCTCGCCGCGCTCGAGCGCGGCAAGAACGCCGCAGCCCGGCTCGTGCAGGTGCGTGCAGTTGTAGAACCGGCAGGCGGTCGAGCGGCTCGCGATGTCGGGCATCAGCGCCGCGAGCCGGGCGGCGTCGATGTGGCGCAGGCCGAACTCCTGGAATCCGGGCGAATCGATCAGCGCGCTCGTCCGCTCGCGATCGATCCAGTGCCACTCGGTCGTCGTCGTCGTGTGCCGCCCGGTGTTCAGCGCCTTCGAGATTTCGCGGGTCTCGGCCTGCGCGTCCGGGACCATGAGATTGACGAGGGTGCTCTTGCCGGCGCCGCTCGGGCCGAGGACGAGCGTCGCCTTGCCGGCGAGCACCGGCCCGAGGCGCTCGCAGGCGTCGTCGCGTTCCATCTTGAGCGCGAGCTCGACGACGTCGATGCCCATCGAGGCGTAAGGCTGCAAGCGTCCACGCGCCTCCGCGAAGCTCGGCAGATCGCGCTTGTTGAGCGCGATGCGCGCCGGAATGGCGGCGTCGGCGGCGGCGATCAACGCCCGCGCGAGCTGTGACTCGCTGAACACCGGCTCGGCAGCGACGACGACGAGCAACTGGTCGATGTTGGCGGCGAACGCCTTCGTCTTCCATTCGTCCTGGCGGTAGAGGAGATTTCGGCGCGGCAGGACGGCCTCGATCACGCCCTCGTCGCCCGAACGCTGCCAGCGAACGCGGTCGCCGACCACCGCCTCGCTTCGTTTGCCGCGGGTGTGGCAGAGGACGCGCTTGCCATCGGCGCCTTCGACCACGACTCGACGGCCATGGCCCGAAACGATCAGTCCTCGGGGACCCTCAGCCGAGGAAGGCGACGAGAGCATCGGCCTTGGCGGCGCAGATGAAGTCGTTCGTCGAGATGCCGCCGGCCGAATGCGTCGAGAAGCGGACCCTGCAGCGGTCGAACTGCACGTGCAGCTCCGGGTGATGGTCCTCGACGTGGCACATCCAAGCCAGCGCATCGACGAACGCGACGGTCTCGAGCCAGCCCTTGAACGCGAACGTCTTCTCGATCGCGCCCGCGGATTCGCGCCAGCCGCTCATCTGCGCGAGATGGTCGCGCACCGCCTGCTCGTTCATCGCGGCGGCACGCCGTCGGCACTGCTGGTTCAGAAAGTCGGTCATGGCGTGGCGGCGGCGACGGTGCGCGGCGCGAGCGCGGCAAGACGCTCGACCGCCGGCGGATGCGAATAGTAGAACCGCGCGTAGAGCGGGTCCGGCGTCAGCGTCACGGCGTTGTCCTCGTGCAGCTTGAGGAGCGCCGAGGCGAGCGCCGCGCCGTCGGCGTGCCGCGACGCGAACGCGTCGGCCTCGAACTCGTCGCGTCGCGACCAACCGGCGAGGAGCGGCGACGCGAACACGCCGAACACCGAGCTCGCGAGGAGGAGAAGGATGAGCGCCAGGGCATCGTTGGGCAGCGTCAGATTCGGCGCGACGGCGAGACCGGTGTAGAACCAGCTGCGCGTCGAGAGCCAGCCGAGCAGGGCGAAGAAGGCGAGCGTCGCCAGGGCCATCGCGAGCATGCGCTTCCTGATGTGGCGCAGCTTGAAGTGACCGAGCTCGTGCGCGAGCACCGCCTCGATCTCGCCCGTGGCGAGTCGAGCGAGCAGGGTGTCGTAGAAGACGACCCGCTTGGCGCTGCCGAAACCCGTGAAGTACGCGTTGGCATGCGCCGAGCGCCGGCTGCCGTCCATCACGAAGAGACCTCGCGCCGCAAAGCCGGCGCGCGCCATCAACGCTTCGACGCGAGCGCGCAGCGTTGCGTCCTTGAGCTCCTCGAAGCGGTTGAAGAGCGGCGCGATGACGCTCGGCACGAACACCTGCGCTGCAACGACGATCGCCATCCACGCCAGCCATGCCCAGAGCCACCACAAGCTGCCGGCAGCGGCCATGATCCAGAGCACGGCGGCGAGCAGCGGGACGCCGACCAGCGCCGCCACGGCGGTGCCCTTGGCCAGGTCGGCCAGCCAGAGGCGCCAGGTGACGCGGTTGAAACCGAACCGTTGTTCGAGGCGAAACGTCGAGTACCAGTCGAATGGCAGCTCGAGCGCGGCGCCGATCGCGACGAACGCGACGACGAGCGCGACCTCGTAAGCGAGCGCTCCCGCCCGCGGCGCGACGGCCTCGCGGATCGCGGCGTTGAGCGCATCGAGGCCGCCGAACAGCGTCCAGCCGAGCAGCACCGCCGCGCCGGCGACCATCTGCCAATGCGCGAGCCGTGCCTTGGCGAGCGTGTAGTCCGCGGCTCGCTGGTGCGCGGCGAGCGGGACGGTCGCCAGGAACGCCGGCGGCACCTCGTCGCGATGGCGGGCGACGTGACGCACCTGGCGCGCGAGCAGCCAACTGCGCATCGCCAACGACACGACCAGCGCGGCGGCGAACAGGCTCGTCCAGGCGAGAGACGACATGGGCGCGAGTGTAGGTCGGCGTGCCGGGCGAGGAGTGCTGCGAGAATTTCCCCCCTGGAGCACACGATGACCGACCTGCTGACGCTCGACGACCACAACCTCGTCTGGATCGACCTCGAGATGACCGGCCTGCTGCCGGACACCGATCGGATCATCGAGATCGCGGTCGTCGTCACCGACGCCGAGCTCGGCCGGCGCACCGAAGGTCCGGTGCTGGCGATCCACCAGAGCGAACAAACGCTCGGCGCGATGGACGCCTGGAACACGGCGACGCACGGCAGGAGCGGCCTGACCGATCGCGTCCGCGCGTCGACGGTCGACGAAGCCGAGGCCGAGCGCCAGGTGATCGAGTTCGTGCAGCGCTACGTGCGCAAGAACACCTCGCCGATGTGCGGCAACAGCATCTGCCAGGACCGGCGCTTCCTCGCCGCGACGATGCCCAGGCTCGAGGCGTTCTTCCACTACCGCAACCTCGACGTCAGCACCTTGAAGGAGCTGGCGCGCCGCTGGCGTCCCGAGCTGCTCGCGGGCTTTCGCAAGGCGCAAGCGCACACCGCGCTCGCCGACATCCAGGAGTCGATCGACGAGCTCGCCTACTACCGGGAGCACTTCCTGCGCGCGGGGCCGGCGGTGTCTGCGCAGACGACGCCGCCGTAGTAGAATCACAGGCTTGCCGCAGGACGGCCTTGCCTTCGAGCAAGACGACCCTGCGGCGATTCGTTCATCCCTCTGACCGCCTCGGTCGCAAGGCCTTCGCCACGCGAAGGTTCCGCCATCGAGCTCTGCACGCAAGGTCGGCGGCGATGCCGTCGCTGAGACCCACGTCGTGCAGGCTCGCATCGAGCCGACGGGTCTTGTTCCACGCGACCGATCCGCCTTCGCTTGCGAAGACAGGTGCTGCCGCGCACGAGCCGGCAGTGTCGCGACAGAAGAAACATCATGACCTTCGATTCCCTCGGCTTGCCCGAGTCCCTCGCCCGCGCCGTTGCCGACGCCGGCTACGCCACGCCCACCGCCGTTCAGTCGGCCGCGATTCCGCCGGCCGTCGCCGGCGGCGATCTGATGGTCGCTGCGGCGACCGGCAGCGGCAAGACCGCGTCCTTCATCCTGCCCGCGCTGCAGCGCGTGCTCGCGGCCCGCGTCGACGCGACGAAGCGACGCGAGAAGGGGACCGTCTACGGGCCGCGCATCCTCGTCCTGACGCCGACGCGCGAGCTCGCCTTGCAGATCGCCAAGGCGGCCGAGAGCTACGGCCGCCACGTCGCCGGCCTGCGCGTCGCGACGGTCGTCGGCGGCGTGCCGTATCCGGCGCAGCTGAAGGCGCTGCGCGGACCGCTCGACATCCTGATCGCGACGCCCGGCCGCCTGCTCGACCACCTGCAGACGGGCAAGGCGGTGCTCGACCACGTCGAGATGCTCGTCCTCGACGAAGCCGACCGCATGCTCGACATGGGCTTCATCGACGACATCACGACGATCGCCGATCACGTGCCTGCCGCGCGCCAGACGGTGATGTACAGCGCGACCTTCCTCGGCCACGTCGCCCGTCTCGCCCACAAGCTCCTGCGCGAGCCGCAGCGCGTCGACGTCGCCTCGCACACCGACACGCACGCCAACATCGAGCAGCGGCTGCACTGGGCCGACAGCGTCGCGCACAAGAACGCGCTGCTCGACAGCATCCTCACCGAACGCGAGGTCGAGCAGGCGCTCGTCTTCACGAGCACCCAGATCGAGGCCGACCGGCTGGCCGATCGCCTCGCCGAGCTCGGCCACTCGGTCGCCTCGCTGCACGGCGGCATGCCGCAGGGCCGCCGCAACCGCGTCCTGCAGGGCCTGCGCTCGCGACGCCTGCGCATCCTCGTCGCGACCGACGTCGCTGCGCGCGGCATCGACGTGCCGACGATCAGCCACGTCGTCAATTACGGCCTGCCGATGAAGCCCGAGGACTACGTGCACCGCATCGGCCGCACCGGCCGCGCCGGGCGCGACGGCTTGGCGGTGACGCTCGCCGAGCGCATGGACGCCGGCATGATCCGCCGCATCCAGCAGTTCACGACGCAGCCGATCCCGGTCGCGACGATCGGCGGGCTGGAGCCGAAGGTGCAGCAGCCGAAGGCATTCGCGCAACGGCGGCATGCGCCGCGCGGCGACTTCGCGCCGCGCCCGGCCGCACGCGGCAATCCGTTCGATCGCGCCTTGCCGGCGCGCGATGCCCGTGCGGGGCCCAAGCGGAGGCCTGGGCCGGCAGCGTTCAAGGGCCGCGCCAAGCCGCAGCGCGCGCGGGCCTAGAGCCGCTCGACCGTGACCGCGACGGTCATGCCGATGTAGTCGTCGCTCTCGCCGAACCAGCTGCCCGAGATCGGCGCTGCCTGCGACGGATCGCGCGCGATGCCGACGCGGATGAGCTGCGTGCCGCCGAGCAGATTGTTGGTCGGATCGAAAGGCACCCAGCCGGCGCCCGGCAGGTACGCCTGCAGCCAGGCGTGCGTGTAGCCGGCGCCGACGACATCGGAGTCGCCGCCCTCGAGGGCCGGGTCGTAGAGATAGCCGGAGACGAAGCGCGTCGCGACGCCGAGCCGGCGCGCCGCCTCCATCATCAGCAGCGTGAAGTCGCGGCACGATCCGCTGCCCAGGCGCAGCGTCTCGACCGGGCTCTGCGTGCCTTCTTCGTCGCGGCCCTGGTAGCGCAGATGGTCGCGAATGTGCTGGTTCATCGCCACCAGCAGGTCGCGCGTTCCGGTCGGCCCGTCGGTGCGAATGAACTGGCGCGCCCACGCCGTCAGCTCGCCGTCGGGATCGTCGTGGTACGGACGCAGGTAATGCTCGAGATCGTAGCGCTCCTCGAGCGTGTAGGCGAACGGGTAGAGCTCGGCGCTCTTCGACAGCGGCAGCTCGAGGTTGTTGCTGTGCGCGTGCTCGATGCGAAAGCTGCAGACGATCTCGAGCGTGTCGCTGTGCGTGAGCGGCTGGACGAGCGCGACCGAGTTCGAGAGCGGATCCTGGATCATGCGCACCGACGCGTCCGGGCTGACGTCGAGGTCGGTGGCGAGGACGCGCAGGTCGTGGCTGTCGCGCGGCCGGAACATGACGCGGTGCTCGCCGAAGCGCACCGGCTGCCGGTAGCGGTAGATCGTCGTGTGCTTGATGTCGTAACGGACGGGCATGGCGAGAAGCGCCGCGCGCGAGGCGCCGCGAGGTCAGGCGCGCAGCAGCTCGACCTCGAACAGCAGGGTCGCGTTCGGCGGGATGGCGCCGCCGGCGCCGCGCGTGCCGTAGCCGAGCGCCGGCGGGATGACGAGGACGCGCGTGCCGCCTTCCTGCATGCCCTGCACGCCTTCGTCCCAGCCGCGGATCACCATCCCGCGGCCGAGCTCGAACTCGAACGGGTCGTTGCGGTCCTTGCTGGAATCGAACTTCGCCCCTTTGACGCCGTTCTGGAAGAGCCAGCCGGTGTAGTGGACGCGGACGGTGCGACCGGCTTCGGCGCGCTTGCCGCTGCCGACGACGGTGTCGTCGTACTGGAGCCCGGAGGCGGTCGTCTGCATGGAGATCCTCGCTGGTGCGGCCAAGCTGCGGCGGCCGCCGCGGCGCCGGAATCATGCCCGAGGCCGACTTGCGCCGTGGAGGTAACGCTCGCGCCAGGCCTGCAGCGCCGAGTCGAGCCACTCGGCAACCCGCGTGCCGTTGGCCTCGACGCCGAGCACCGCACCTGCAGCGCGCAGTGCGGCGAGCGGATCGGCGAGCTCGAGCGGCGTCGCGCCGGTCTGCTTCGACAGCTTGCTGCCGTCGGCGGCGAGGACGAGCGGTGTGTGCAGGTAGCGCGGCGTCGGCAGCGCGAGCATCCTTTGCAACAAGATCTGGCGCGCCGTGCTGTCGGCGAGATCCTCGCCGCGGACGACGTCGCTGACGCCTTGCGCGGCATCGTCGACGACGACGGCGAGCTGGTAGGCGAAGACGCCGTCGGCGCGCTTCAGGACGAAATCGCCGACCGCGCGGGCGACGTCCTGGCGCTGCCGGCCGAGACGTCGGTCGTGCCACTCGACGACTGCCTCGCCGCTGCCGGGACGCGCTTCGACGAGCGCGCGGATCGAGCGTGCCCTCTTGCCGCCGAGGCCGGCGCGGCAGGTGCCGGGGTAGACACGCTCGCCGCCGACGTCGGCGGGCGTCGTCGCGCCCGGCGCGGCGACCGCGAGCGCGAGGTCGCGACGGCTGCAGGCGCACGCAAAGGCGCGGCCGTCTCGCAGCAGCCGCCGCAAGGCCGCTTCGTAGAGGGCGCTGCGCTCCGATTGGCGCACCGCTGGAGCATCGGCACGGAGGCCGCAGCGTTCGAGCTGACGGAGGATCTCCTCCGCCGCGCCTGCGACATTGCGCTGCGTGTCGAGATCCTCGATGCGGACCAGCCAGACGCCGCCGTGGGCGCGCGCGTCGAGCCACGACGCGAGCGCGGCGACCAGCGAGCCCGCGTGCAGCGGGCCGGTCGGTGATGGCGCGAAGCGACCGATGTAACGAGCGCCGCTGACGTCGTCGGCCGCCGCTGCCATGAAGGGTTGCCCGCGCGAAACTCAGCGCCCGCCGGTGTCGGCCGAAGCGGCGTGGCGGTCGAGGAGCGCGCGGCGCGTCGTCGCGCTGTCGAGACGCTCGAGCCACCAGCGCAGCGCCAGGCCGAGCTCGGCATTGCCGCCGCGGCCCAGCGGCGCGCGCCACGCGTAGCCGAACGGTGGCAGCGGCAGCACGCGCTCGACCTGGCGAACGACCAGGCGACCCGCAGCGATGCAGTCGCGCGCCATCGGCTCGGGAACGAAGCCGCAGCCGACGCCGCGCGCAAGCGCTTCGACCTTGGCCTGCATGTCGCTCACGGTCAGGACCTCCTGCCCGGGCAGCAGGTTGACGGTGAGCGGCACCAGTCGGTGCGCCGAGTCGGCGACCGCGACGGCGCGGTGGCGGACGATCTCGTCGTCGCCGATCGGCTCGCTCGCCGTCGCCAAGGCATGGTGGGGCGCGACCGCGAAGACGAAGTGCAGGCGCCCGAGCTCCTTCATCGCCAGCCCGGCCGGCAGCTCGCGGTGCGTCGTCACGCCGATCGCGAGATCGGCCTGGCCGGTGACGAGCGCCTCCCAGGTGCCGGCGAGCACTTCGGTGCGGATCCGCAATCGGGTCGGCGTCGCCATCGCGGCCATGTCGCTGGCCGGCGCACGCGAACGCGACGACCTGGTCGTGCCGATCGTCGTCGTGTCGGCGTAGAACGCGGCGCAGAGGTCGAGGATCGTCGACCGCGAGACGACATCGTCGACGGCGACGCTCAGTTGCGTCTCCCATCCGGTGGCGACGCGCTTGACGCGATTCGCGACCGCGTCCATCTGGTCGAGCAGCCGGCGTCCTTCGTCGAGGAGCTCCTGGCCGGCCGCCGTCAGCGTCGCCTGGCGCGAGCTGCGGTCGAACAGGAGCACGTCGAGCGCGTCCTCGAGCTGGCGGACGTTGTAGGTCAGCGCCGACGGCACCTTGCCGAGCTGGCGCGCCGCGGCGGCGAAGCTGCCGCTCCTGGCGATCGCGTCCATCATCGTCAGCGCCTCGGGCGTCAGGACGTTGCGCGGATCGGGGACGGCTTGGGCGGTCATGGCCGCTTCATCTTATTTGAACGGAGACTTCAAGCCGCGTCGGCGGCAAAGCACGGTCGCATCCTTACAGTGACGTCTTCAGGAGACTTCATGATCACTCTGCGCAAATCCTCCGAACGCGGCCACGCCGACCATGGCTGGCTGCAGAGCAGGCACAGCTTCTCGTTCGCCGACTACCACGACCCGAGGCACATGGGCTTCGGCAACCTGCGCGTCATCAACGAGGACCGCATCGCCCCCGGCAGCGGCTTCGGCACGCACGGCCACCGCGACATGGAGATCGTCAGCTACGTCCTCTCCGGCGAGCTGGCGCACCGCGACAGCCTCGGCACCGGCGGGACGGGCGGCGCCAGCGGGATCATCCGCCCCGGCGACGTGCAGCGCATGAGCGCGGGTCGCGGCGTCCAGCACAGCGAGTTCAACAACGCCAAGGACCGGACGACGCACTTCCTGCAGATCTGGATCGAGCCGAACGTGCGCGGGATCGCGCCGAGCTACGAGCAGAAGCGCTTCGACGACAGCGCCAAGCGCGGCGTGCTGCGCCTGATCGCCTCGCCCGACGGGCGCGACGGCTCGGTGACGATCCACGCCGACGCGTCGATCTCCGCCGCGCTCGTCGACGCCGACGAGCGGATCGAGCGCCAGCTCGATCCGCGGCGCAAGACGTACGTGCACGTCGTCCGCGGCAGCGTCGACGTCAACGGGAACCGCCTCGACGCCGGCGATGCCATCGGCCTCGTCGACGAACGCGCACTCACGATCGGCGACGGCAGGCAGGCCGAAGTTCTCGTCTTCGACCTCGCCTGAGCGCTTCCTCTTCTTCCACTACCCGAGACTCACCATGACCACGACCCAGAACTTCACCGTCCTCGCCGGCCGCATTCTGCTCGGCCTGATCTTCGTCCTGTCGGGCTTCGGCAAGATCGCCGGCTTCGACGGCACCGTCGGCTACATCGCCTCGCAGAATCTGCCGCTGCCATCGGTGGTCGCGGTGCTGACGATCCTGGTCGAGCTCGGCGGCGGCCTCGCGCTCGTCACCGGCTTCTACACGCGCCAGGCGGCGCTGCTGCTGGCCGGCTTCACGCTCGTCGCAGCGGTC
>Ga0307415_100001230_pt1 | contig 11999 bp, 13 predicted proteins | sample DK1Cmetagenome_FD_204524 | JGI IMG/M metagenome (GOLD analysis project Ga0307415, IMG submission 204524) | Maize rhizosphere microbial communities from greenhouse at UC Davis, California, United States - DK15-C-2 | ecosystem: Host-associated > Plants > Roots > Rhizosphere > Soil | place: USA...
GTCGGCGAACACCTCGGCGAGCCACATGATCTCCAGATCGATGCTCGAGATCCAATAACCGCCCTCGTCCAGCACGCGGCGGACCTCGCCGGCGTGTGCGTCGAGGCTAAGTTCTTCCCAAGGCCGCTGAAGCCAGATGCGGTCGAAATCGGGCCAGTGGATCCCGGAACAGCGATTCGAATACTCGACGCCGACGATCTCCGCGTCGGGAAAACCTTGCCTAAGAGATCGGGCGATCCCGACGCCCGGCTGCGGGTTGGAGCCCGAATAAAGCCCGCTAACGTAGATCGTGAGGTCCTTTCCCATTCGACATTTCCCCTTGCTCGTCCTTGCTCGCCCAGTACGAGGGCGTCGAAGCCGGATTGATGGGCGGCTTCGGAATTTTGGCCCTGAAATCTTCCGTGAACTTTCCGTCGACCCGAATGCTGAAGGAAAGCCCGTCGCACCCGTCGCAGCCGTGAAACTGGTTGACCGTGTCGAACCAGGCACTGTATCCGTCGAGATACTTCTTGCCGCCGGTGCGGTGGTCGAGCACGTAAAAACGCTTGTTAAGATTCGTACGCATCCAGACGAATTCGTGCAGGACGCCCGTATTTACGTGGTCCCGGTGGGCCGGCACCTCTCGCAGCTCGTCGTCGTACATGACGAGAATGCGGCCCGTCGATTTGAACGGAAGCGTCGCGATAAGGTCCATCAAAAGCTGAAATTCGTGGGCGTCGCGGCTGGGTTTCCAGAGTTCCGTGCGGTCCAGGTCGAAATAGCTGTCCGGCGCTCCCGACTCAGCCAGGTAGATCATCCGCGAACCGGGCCGGTCGGAGCCCGCCGAATTGAGCCGATAAGGGCCCGTGTAAAACTTTTTCTGTTCCGACCTGAGCATGTGCCGGCGAATGCGGTCGCGAATGTAGCCGTCAAGCGAGCGGAGCCGTTCGACATCGACGAACTCGTCGAAACTTCGGTAACTCGGATACGCCGTGGCGGGGTCGAAGGGGGCAAGGTCCGACGCACCGATCATATCGCTCGCGATCGGCAGCTCATCCATTTTTACGACCCGGTCCGCCATTCGGTTACGCTCGCGCCTCCCCATCCTGCATCGCCCACACCGAGGGCGTCGATGCCGGATTTTCCAACGAAAATGGGATCCGGCTGCGGAATTCGTCGGTAAATCGCCCGTCCACGCGTACGCTGAAAGAAAGCTGACCGGTCGCGTCGCTTCCGTGATATTGGTTCACGGTATCGAACCAGGCGGTGTACGAATCGACCGAAAGCTTTTCACCGGTCAGGTGGTTGAGCATATAAAGCGGCTTGCCCAAGTTCGTCCGGAACCAAATGAACTCGTGGCAGATGTCTTCTCGTTCGTGATCCCGGTGGGCCGGGACGGCGTGCCCGCCGGCGTCGTAAATGATGAGAATGCGTCCCTTAGATTCGAACGGAAGCGTGTCGATAAAATCCATCAGCGGCCGGAATTCCTCGGCCGCCTCGGTATTTTGCCACAACGCGGTGTGGTTTATGTCGAGATAATCATAGGGCGTGCCGGGCCGCGTCCGGGTCAGCCAGATCTCGCGGACGCCGGGAACGTACGGCGAATCGGTCTCTAGCCGGTGTTGGTTGAGGAAAAAGCTGTCGCGGTCGGCTCGGGCGTGACGTGCGATCACCGTGGACATAAACGGGTCGAGCGAGCGCAGCAGGCGTATATCAATATATTTGTCGAGCGATTTGAACGACGGATATCTGACAACGGGCTTCGGGACACCGAAGTGTCCGACCCTGTTCTGCGATGCTGAAACCGACCCCGCTTGCACCTATTACCCCTTAATTATGGCCTTAGGGCTTCATGCGATCAGTACCTGGAAAGACCGCCCCCGCGCGAAAGGCTATAAAATAAAATTATCTTTTTCGTTTCGGGCGGGTTTGTCTTGTTGCTTACATTCGTAAAGAAAACACTTTACTAGACTTAAACCGATAGACGGCTAACTGTAATGCTCGCGGCGAAGTCAGTAAAAAGGCGTCAAATGCCGATTTGCCTTGAGGCCGCGGCGACGGGAAATCACGATATTTGCTCGGCGATCGACCGTCACAGGCAATTAATCGGCGAGCTGCTTCTAATGCACGGCGCAGTGCTTTTTCGAGGCTTCCCGGTCGAAAGCGCGGCCGGATTTGAAGGTGCGGTTGCGACGTTTTCCGGCAAGGCGCCGCTCGATTATGTCGGCGGCGTGAGTCCGCGTCGGCATTTAGAGGCGGCCCGCGTCTATACCTCGACCGAGTACCCATCGGAGTGGACGATTCCCCTTCACAACGAGCTTTCCTACTCGTCGCGGTTCCCGGATCACGTTTATTTTTGCTGTTTCTTGGAGCCCGCCGCGGGCGGCGGCACGACGCTCGGCGACAGTCGCCGGATACTCGGACGAATCGGAGATGCGGCCGCTAACCTATTCCGCGACAAACAGATACGCTACGTGCGAAGTCTTGCGGGCGAGCCGGGATCGGGATATTCCTGGCAGGACGCGTTTGAGACCGACGATCGAAAAACAGTGGAACGGGCGTGCCTGGAGGCGGGCTCGGAATTTGAATGGATCGGCGAGTGTTTGCGGATCTCCGACGTCCGGCCGGCGACCACTTTCCATCCGAAAACGGGCGAAGAGGTCTGGTTCAACCAGGCGGACGGGTTTCATATCAGCAACGCTACGGGCAGCGGCTGCCGCTCTCGCGACCAGCAAATACCGAGGCTTCAGGCATTTTTCGGCGACGGTACGCCGATCTGCCCGACGCTGATCGAGCAGGTCCGCGAGGCGGTCCGCGCCGAAACGATCGTCCACCGGTGGCAAAAAGGCGACATGCTGATCCTCGATAACCGTCTGGCCGCCCACGGCCGCGAGCCTTTCACGGGGCCGCGAAAGATCGCGGTCGCGATGTCCCGAACAAGCTGATTTGTCACCGCCGACGGACCGCTATATCATTAAGAATCAAAAACTTAAGGGGGAAATATATGATCAGGATCGGAATCATTCTAGGAAGCACGCGGCCGGGACGAAACGGCGAGGGTGTGGCCAAATGGACCTTCGAGGTCGCCTCGAAACGGACCGACGCGGAGTTCGAACTTGTTGATATTGCTGAGTTTAATCTTCCATTGCTGGACGAACCGGTCCCGCCGTCGTATGGGCAATACTCGAAGGACCACACGAAACGCTGGGCCGAGAAGATCGCCTCCTTCGACGCCTACATTTTTGTAACTCCCGAGTATAACCACGGTATTTCCGGGGCTTTGAAGAATGCGATCGACTTTCTCTTCGCCGAGTGGAACAACAAGGCCGCCGGATTTGTCAGCTACGGCAGCGCCTACGGGGTCCGGGCGGTCGAGCATCTGCGAGGCGTGATGGGCGAGGTGATGGTCGCGACCGTGCGGCAAACCGTAATGCTGTCACTATTTACCGACTTCGAAAACTTCAGCACATTCAAGCCGGCGGAGAGGCACGAACAGTCCCTGAACCAGACGATCGACCAAGTCATCTCGTGGGGCACGGCGCTCAAAACCGTCCGCGAGCAGGCGAATGCCGCGGGCTAAAAGAGACCGGGATCGAGCGCCGCTTTTGGTCGATCTAGATACCGCGACCGATCGACCAGAGCGGTAACTGCGCCTTCCAGATCGCGCATTTCGCCGACGTGTATCACATTTTGGGTCTCGCAGACGACACAGGCGACACCACCTTCGACGCTTCCACCCTCGCCCGCCCGACGGCGCCCTCGAGACCGACTTTGCCACCGTTGACGCCCCACCGCCTCGGTACCGCCGGCGGTCGCGCCCGATCTTGATATGCGGCTTGATGTCCCTCGCATCGCCGTGGTCGAAAGATCGGGAAAAACATGAAAAACAAGAAAATCGCGAAAAATGCGAATTTCGATAAGATCGGAAATTTCGGTATTGCACACCGGCTGCGAGTTTTGCGTGACGGACTTCTTAGTCGGCGATTGCCGAAAACCCCGCTTACGGGATATCAGGGTTGGCGGTTCTTTTGCGCAAGCCCGAAGAGCAAGGGCGATATGCTCAACACCGAGTTTACACGGGCGCCCGCATATCGCCCTCCCTCACGGTCGGGCTTGTGCTACGGATCCGGTCGTCGTTTCCGGCAGGGCCGAAGTTTTGGTGCCTTATCGTTCGCCGCAAAAGTGCTTTACCTTTTCTCCTTTTCGTCTTAAAATTCTCGCGTACCCGAATGCAACCGCCTCTGGAGGGGGCACATCATAGACGCGGACAAGATCTTAAATTCCAGCACTTTCCCCGGAGTGACTATGGATTCGAATTCGGCGGCGATCGAACAGGATCTCCCTTTCGGGTTTGAAGAGACCGCGGAACTGCCGCTTCTCGAAGCCCCTGCCACAAGGATTTTGCCGAGGGCCGAGACGCCGGCGGTCGACGCGTCGGCCGGCGACTTCGAACTTTGCCGCCTCGCGGCCGAGGGCAGCCTGCCCGCGTTCGAGATCATCTACCAGCGCCATCACCGCAGGGTTTACAGCCTGTGCCTGCGGATGACGAACAGCCAGACCGAGGCGGAAGATCTGACCCAGGAGGTCTTCATCCAGCTCTTCCGCAAATCGGGGAGCTTCCGCGGCGACTCGGCGTTCTCGACCTGGCTGCACCGGATGACGGTCAACCAGGTGCTGATGCACTTCCGCCGGCGGAGCGTGAAGAACGAAAAAGTTTCCGACGACGGCGACATCCCGGAGCAGACCGTGCACGGCACCGCGAACCCGGATCGCATGCCCGTCGTCGACCGCATCGCCCTCAAAAAGGCGATCGCGCAATTGCCTAACGGCTATAAAAACGTATTTGTGCTGCACGACATCGAGGGGTACGAGCACGAAGAGGTCGCCCGTATGATGAAGATCTCCGTCGGTACCTCGAAGTCGCAGCTTCATAAGGCCCGGCTCAAGCTGCGCGGCCTTTTGATAAAACAAAACGATTAATCCCGTGCAAGCGGCTCCCTATCCTGCCGGCTGAGGCCGCCCTCATTCGTGGGGCATTTCTGCGTCCGCGCCGCCGAGTGTGCCCGCGAAATGCAGTAAAAATAAGGCCCGCAAGAGGCAACTTAATCGGTAGGGGTTTAATCTATCTAGATTGACAACGAGCAAAGGGAGAGTGAAGGATCGAAGGCGGCCCGCCCGTGGGCCCGAAGCGATATGATGAACTGCGAAGAGTGTCAGGAACTGATAAGCGTCTTTCTGGACGACGAGCTCGAAGGTAAAACTTCGGCCCGCATCCAGGAGCACCTCGCCGCTTGTCCGCCCTGCGCGAAGCTTTGCGGAGATTTCGCCCTGATCCTTTCCTCGTGCGCCGAGACCGAACCGGCCGAGATCGTGCCACCGAACTCGCAGGCCCTTTGGTGCCGCATCAACAACCTCATCGAAAGCGAGGCGAACGCGAAGATCGACGAGCCGCAGCCCGAGCCGCCGAAAGGGTGGTTCGCCCGCGGGTGGAGCTTCACGTTCTCGCAGATGGGCGCCGCTTTGGCCTGCGTCGCGGTCGTCAGCTCGCTCTTGACCGTGGTCGGGATTAAGAATTATTTCGCCCCGGCGGGGCAGGACACGGTGTCGCGGTCGGCGCAGACCCAGACCACGTTCGAGAAAGTGCTCAGCAAGGTCGGTCTCGCCGACACGCCGCAGCAGGCCCGCGACCGGCGCGTCAAGGAGCAGCAGGTCGCGATCGATTACTGGACCCGTCGGGTGGCCGAGCGGCGTCTGCAGTGGGACGCGAAGATGCGCGACGCCTTTGACAGAAATCTATATCTCATCGACGAGTCGGTGGGCGAATACAACCGGATACTCGAGCAGAACCCCGATGATGACCTTTCGGGCGAGATGCTCGACGCCGTGATGGACGAGAAGGTCAGCCTTCTGCGTGCCTTTGCGGACCTGTAACGTTCCGGCGGACGGAAAATGATCGGTGTTTTGAAAAACCGTAAAAGGCTCTTCAACGGGCTTCGGAAAACTACGATTCTTCTTTTGTTGAGCGTAGTTTTTTTCTTTGCGCTAGCGGCCGACGCCGCGGCGCAGAGGCGTTTCTCGCGCACGTACCCGGCCGGCCGCAACGTCAAGCTGCAGCTCACGAACCGCTCCGGCACGGTCACCGTTGTCGGGTGGAACCGCCCCGAGGTCGCCATTTCCGCGTACCTCGAAGCGCCGGCTGCCATCATCGCGCCGCAAAGCCTGAGCGGGCTGATCCTGATCAACTGCGTCCGCGACAACCAGGGCCGCGGCGAGGTTGGCAGCGTCAATTTTGAGATCCGGGTTCCCTTCGACGCTTCGGTCGATCTGGAAACGAAGATCGGCAATCTAAGCGTGACCAACGTGAGCGGGATCTCCGTGCGGGCGAGCATTACGACCGACGGCGACATCACGCTTAGCAACATTTCATCGCGCCAGGTCGCGGCCGACAACGGGATCGGGAACATTTTTTTCGACGGCGACGTGATGCCGGAGGGCAAATACCGATTCTCCTCGATGCAGGGCGACATCAATTTGCGCATCCCGATCAACTCTTCCTTCCGGTTCGTCGCGACCGCGCCGTCGACAAAGCGGATCGCGATCGGCGGATTTTCCTCGAACATGCGCACCGTCGGCGACGGCCGCCGCGTCGTCGGCCAAAACGGCGACGGCAGCGCGACCCTCACCGTGACCAACCAGCGCGGGTCGATATCGTTTCTCGTCAGGTAGGGCCACCAGTTACGAGTTCCGCGTCGGTCCATCCGGTCGGAACCGCCGGCGTGAGCCGGTGGCAGGGTGCTCGTTGACTCAGGTTACTAGTGCAAATGAATGTTTCGTGTGCGTTCGTGTTGTTTTCGTGAATTTCGTGGTTTACGAATGAGCCACGAAATTCACGAATGTTCGCGAAATGACACAAAAGCGGCGCATGATCACACCGCATTGACGTTCGACGAGGCTCAAAGCCACCGGCTCACGCCGGCGGTTCTGACTGCCGTGGGGCCTTTTATTTTGTTGACCCCACCCTTTGCGAAAACCTACAATTTAGTTGGCCGCTCTATTACCCTTCCCCCCCCTTGATTATGAAACGCCTTAATTTACTTACAGGTATTTTTGCTTTACTCGCGTGCGTGGTCGCGGCTTCGGCCCAGTCGCCGCAGCTCATCAAACGCACCACATACAAGACCGACCGGTTCGATTTCGGCGTCGGCGGGACGGTCGCGATCGTCGGAGCGCCGCAGGGTTCGATACGCGTCGAGGGTTGGAATAACCGCGAGATCGAGATCTCGGCCGAGATCGAGATGCAGGCGCCGACCGAAGCCGACCTCAAATTGCTGTCGGACGTGATCGGGTTCACCACCGAAGAGACCGTCGGGCGAACCGGCATCATCAGCCTCGGCCCGCACGACCGCAAGTATCTGAAAAAGGTCGGCAAGAAACTCCCGAAAGCTCTTCTCGGGCTGCCCTTTCGGATCGATTACGTCGTCAAGGTGCCGCGGTACACCGACGTGCAGATCGACGGCGGAAAGGGCGTTCTGTGGATCTCGGGCGTCGAAGGCGCACTAAAGCTCAACTATCTCGACACCAACGCCCGCGTCGAGCTCGCCGGCGGCGCGACCACCGCCACGTTCGGGACCGGCACGGTCGAGATCGTGATCCCCAACCCGCGCTGGCGCAGCGCATACACCGACATCCAGCTCGCGAGCGGGCAGATGAGCGTGAGCCTGCCGCCCAGCCTCAACGCCGACGTCGACGCCCTCATCCTGCGAGACGGCAAGATCGAGAACACCTACGCCGATCTCAAGCCGCGCGTCCGCAAAGCGGAATTCACCGACAAGGCCGTCGCCGCCAAATCTGGCAACGGCGGCTCGACGTTGAAGTTCACCGTGGGCGACGGGACGCTGAAGCTTTTCACGACCGCCAAATTCTAGCCTGCACATTCAGTGAGCGTCTCCGCGGTTTCTGGTATATTTATCGGAGATGTACGAGATAATCTTCGTGATCGAGGACGCGGCCGAGGGCGGATTTATCGCGCGTGCCCTGGGCGAATCGATCTTCACCGAGGGGGACGACCTCGACGATCTTAGGAAGAATATTCGGGACGCCGTTTCGTGCCATTTCGATCCCGAAGTCAAGCCTCAGGTCATTCGTCTGCATTTCGTCAGCGAAGATGTGATGGCGGTATGAGGCTGCCGCGAGACGTTCCCGGGGCGGACCTCGTGAGATCGCTGCGGCAGCTCAATAACCAGATCTCCCGGCAGAGCGGGAGCCATATTCGTCTTACGACCGAAACGAACGGCGTTCATCACATAACTGTGCCTAATCACAGTCCGTTACGGATCGGCACGCTCGCTTCGATCCTTGACGAAGTTGCGCTGCATTTTCATCTAAGTCGTGACGAATTGCTCAAGCGGCTGAAACTCTAATATGACAATCAAATCCGACCTTTGGCTGCGTAGAATGGCTGAGGAAGCGGGGATGATCTCGCCGTTTTTGCCGGAGCTGGTGCGCGAGGTGAACGGGAACCGGATCATCTCGGCTGGGGCGTCGAGCTACGGTTACGACATGCGGCTGGCGGACGACGGGTTCAAGATATTCTCGTCGGTGCACGGGAAAGAGATCGACCCGAAGCGTTTCGACGAGCAGCATTCGCTGATCGAGCCGGAGATGCAGACCGCCGACGACGGATCTAGGTATTATCTGCTGCCGCCGCACCACTACGGGCTCGGCGTCACGGTGGAAACGTTCAGGATGCCGCGCAACGTGACCGGCATCGCCCTCGGGAAATCGACCTACGCCCGCACCGGACTGCTCGTCAACACGACGCCGCTCGAGGCCGGCTGGACCGGCCGCCTCGTCGTCGAGATCGCGAATCTGGCCAATCTCCCGCTGCGCGTCTACGTCAACGAAGGGATCGGGCAGATACTTTTTTTCGAGTCGGACGAGGACTGCGCCGTCAGCTACAACGACCGCGGCGGTAAATATCAGGGGCAGACCGGGCTGACGTTCGCGAAGGTTTAGAGGTTTCCGTTTGGAGTCGCACCGCGCGCGTTCCGAATTCCGACTTCAGGCGGCGGCCTCGCAGATCGTCAAATGAATTCATGATCGGACCGCCGACCTTATCCTTTTCGATTCTCGCGATGTTTATTTGCGGGGTTTCTGTGCTCGCCCAGGTTTCGGACAGATCCGAAGAGGGCCGCATTAAGGGGGGACCCGAAACGGCGGAAACGCGCCCGCGTGCCCGCGACATCGGCTTGAAGATCGGCGTGCTGCCTCCGGGTGCGCTCAACGCCATTACCGACGTGCCCGGCGTGCTTGTCGGGCAAACCACCATCGTACGCGGGCAGAATATTCGAACCGGCGTCACGGCCGTCATCCCGCACGGCGGGAATTTGTTTCAGGAGAAAGTGCCCGGTACGGTGCATGTCGGGAATGGGTTCGGCAAGCTCGCGGGCTCGACGCAGGTCAACGAGCTCGGCGAGATCGAGACGCCTATATTGCTGACATCGACGCTGGCGGTGCCGAAGGTCGGGGATTTTCTGCTCGACTTTATGCTCGGCCTGCCGGGGAATGAAAATGTCCAATCCGTAAACCCGCTCGTCGCCGAGACCAACGACGGTTTTTTGAACGACATCCGCGGGCGGCACGTCACGCGCGAAGATGTTTTCGGCGCGCTGAAATCGGCAAAGTCGGGGCCGGTCGAGGAAGGGTCGGTCGGGGCCGGGACCGGCACGGTCGCTTTCGGGTGGAAGGGCGGGATCGGCACGTCGTCGCGGAAGCTGCCGGCGTCGCTCGGCGGATACACTGTCGGCGTTTTGGTGCAGACGAATTACGGTGGCGTGTTGACGATCGACGGTGCGCCGGTGGGTGTCGAGCTTGGGAAATATTATTTGAAGGATGTTGTGGGCGGGGCTGCTCTCGCTCCCTATGAGTCGAGCCGGTCGGCCGCCGACCCGGTCGCTACTGCTCCCGGTTCTGACAGGGGGGATGGGTCGATCATCATCGTCATCGCCACGGACGCGCCACTCGACCATAGGCAGCTCCGCCGGCTGGCGGAGCGGTCGATGGCGGGGCTGGCGAGGACGGGCTCGTCGATGACGAATGGGAGCGGCGATTACGCCATTGCCTTTTCGACGGAGAATCGCGTAAAGGCGGCCGAAAGTTTGCGAAGCGCAAAGGTGCTGGGCAACGATGCGATGTCGCCGCTCTTTCAGGCGGTGATCGAGGCGACCGAAGAGGCGATCTACAATTCCCTTCTTCGGGCGACGACCGTCACCGGCAAGGACAAGCGCACCGTCGAGGCGTTGCCGATCGAGAAGGTGCGAGAAATACTCGCTAAATACGGAAGGATCAAATAGAACAATTTCCGAATAAGGGATAAGTGGTTGGTGAAAAGTGATAAGTTGATCTCGGATTTCACTTACCACCTTTTTGTTATCACTTATTCCGAAGGTGCTGATGTTACATATCGAGAACTATATCGGCGGTGAGCTGGTGAAGCCGGCGTCAGGCGAATATCTCGACAACGTCGACCCCGCGACGGGGGCGGTGTATTCGCTGATCCCGGATTCGGACGACCGCGACGTACATTTGGCGGTGGAGGCGGCGACGGCGGCGTTCGCCGAATGGTCGCGGACGCCGGCGGAGATGCGTTTCGAAATTTTGATGCGGCTGGTGTCGCTGATCGAGCGGGACGCGGAGGAACTGGCACGTGCGGAGTGCGTCGATAACGGCAAGCCGATCGCACTCGCCCGCACGATGGACATCCCGCGGGCGTCGGCGAATTTTAAGTTTTACGCGACGGCCGCGATGCACACGGCGAACGAATCGCACGATACATCCCTTGGCGGCGGTGCGTCGGCGATCAACTACACGCTGCGGCAGCCGCTCGGCGTCGTGGGCTGCATCTCGCCGTGGAATCTGCCGCTGTACCTTTTCACATGGAAGATCGCACCGGCGATGGCCGCCGGCTGCACGGTCATCGCGAAGCCGAGCGAAGTGACGCCGATGACGGCGTATCGGCTTTCCAAACTGTGCATCGAGGCCGGTTTGGCGGCGGGCGTCTTGAACATCGTGCACGGGCTCGGCCCGAAGGTCGGTTCCGCGATCGTCGCACACAAAGATATCAAGGCGATCTCGTTCACCGGCGGAACGAAAACCGGCGAGGAAATAGCCCGAACGGCCGCGCCGATGTTCAAGAAACTCTCGCTCGAGCTCGGCGGCAAAAACCCGAACATCATATTCGCCGACTGCAATTACGAAGAAATGCTCGCGACGACCGTTCGGTCATCTTTCGCGAACCAGGGGCAGATATGTCTGTGCGGGTCGCGGATATACGTCGAGCGGCCGATGTATGAGCAGTTCAAGAGCGACTTTGTCGAGCGAACACGGGCCTTGAAGGTCGGTGACCCGCTTGATGAATCCACTAATGTCGGAGCGGTCGTCTCGCGACAGCATTTCGACAAAATAATGTCGTACATCGACCTCGCTAGGGCCGAGGGCGGCAACATCCTCACCGGCGGCAAACAAGCGCACTTGGACGGCCGCTGTGCCGACGGGTTTTTCATCGAACCGACCGTCATCGACGGCTTGCCGTGCGACTGCCGCACAAATCAGGAAGAGATCTTCGGACCGCTCGTTACGGTTCAGCCGTTCGACACCGAAGAACAGGTTTTGGGTTACGCCAACTCGGTTCGATACGGGCTGTCGTCGACCGTTTGGACCGAGAACCTTTCACGCGCCCACCGCGTCGCGGCTGCGATCGAATCCGGTATCGTTTGGGTGAATTGCTGGCTTCTCCGCGATCTTCGAACGCCCTTCGGCGGCGTCAAAGACAGCGGCATCGGACGCGAGGGCGGGTTTGAGGCCTTGAAATTCTTCACGGAAGAGAAGAACGTTTGCGTGAGACTTTGACGAATGATCGGGTTAACGCGCGGACGCGTAGAGTTGCTGCCGCACAACGAAGAATGGCACCGCCTGTTTGCGGACGAGAAGGCACGCATTCTCGATGCTGTGGGCGACGGAAC
>Ga0307415_100001231_pt1 | contig 11998 bp, 10 predicted proteins | sample DK1Cmetagenome_FD_204524 | JGI IMG/M metagenome (GOLD analysis project Ga0307415, IMG submission 204524) | Maize rhizosphere microbial communities from greenhouse at UC Davis, California, United States - DK15-C-2 | ecosystem: Host-associated > Plants > Roots > Rhizosphere > Soil | place: USA...
CGATCGGCCGCCTCCACTGGGCCGGGACCGAGACCGCCACCGTCTGGACCTCCTACATGGAGGGCGCCGTCCAGAGCGGCGAACGCGCCGCCGACGAGATCCTCGCCGCCTCCTAGCCCCCGGCGCAGCCGCGGAAGTGGTCGAAGGCCAGGCCGGCCAGGGGGGCCTCGCCGACGCCGGTCACCCGGACCCGGCGGCCGGGGTCGGGGGTGAAGCGGCCGCAGTCGAGGACACCGCCGAGGTCGGCGGTGCGGGGCAGGGCGGCGGCCAGGACGAAGTCCTCTCCCCCGCCAAGGGCCAGGGCCATGGGGTCGCGGCCGAGGAGGGCGGCGGTCTCGGCGACCCCGGGGGCGAGGGGGACGGCGCTGTCGTGGATCTCGAGCCCGGTCCCGGACGCCTCGGCCAGGTGGAGGGCGTCGCCGGCCAGGCCGTCGGAGACGTCGATCATGGCCGTGGCCCCGACCCGGGCCAGGGCCAGGCCCATGGCCAGGGCGGGCGCCGGGCGGCGGTGGGCGGCGGCCAGGCCGGGGAAGCGGGCCAGCAGGCCGGCGGCGGCCGGCTCGGCGGAGGAGAGCAGGGCCAGCCCGGCCGCGGCCGCGCCCAGGGGGCCGGTGACACAGAGGCGGTCGCCGGGGCGGGCCCCCGACCGCGGCACCGGCCGCTCGGCCTCGCCGAGGGCGGTCACGGCCAGGGACAGGGCCGGCCCGGCGGAGATGTCCCCGCCGACCAGGGCCGCCCCGAACGCCCGGCACGCCTCCCCCACCCCGGCGTACACCCGCTCCAGGGTCGCCACCGGGGTCGCCTCGGGGACGGTCAGGGCCAGGACCAGCCAGCGGGCCTCGGCCGCCATGGCGGCCAGGTCCGAGAGGTTGACCGCCACCGCCTTCCAGCCCCAGTCCTCGGGCTCGGACAGGGCGGCGGTGAAGTCCAGCCCCTCGACCAGCACGTCGGTGGTGACGACGAGCTTGTGCCCTGGGGTGGGCTCGAGCACGGCCCCGTCGTCGCCCGCCCCGACCTCGACCCCGGGCCCGAGCTCGAGGTCCCCGGTGAGGCGGGCGATCAGCCCGAACTCACCGATCTCGGAAAGCTTCAGGACACCGCCTTGACAATGGCCTCGTCCAGGCCGGGGAACTCGGCCAGGTACTCGGCCCGCTCGGCCTTGAGGCGCTCGACGTGGCGGCGGTACTCGTCGCCGCGACCCTGGCGCTCGTACAGCCGGCGGGGCTGGAGCAGCTCGACGTCGTCGACCCCGGGGACCTCGCCGGCCACCTGGTAGCCGAAGTCGGGGTCCTCCTCCCAGGTGATGGTGCCCTCGGCGATGGCCCGGACGACGGCCGAGGAGTGCGGGATGCGGACCTTCTTGGAGCGGTCGTCGCCGTCGGGACCGCCGACCCGCCCGGTGTTGAGCAGGAACACCTCCAGCGGGTGGGTCTCCAGCAGCTCGGCCAGCCGGTTGCCCTGCTGCTCGTGGCGGAGGGGGAAGAACGGGTTGGTCCCCGGGACCCGCAGCGACTTGCCCTCCTCGTCCTTGCCCCCGGCCGAGGTCCCCTGGGTCTCGCCGAGCATGAAGTAGCCGGCCGCCTGCTCGATGTTGAGCCGGGCCACCCCCGGGATGATGTGCTCGTTGCGGTTCAGGATCAGCAGGAACGACGCCGGCGGGACCTGGTCGGCCGGGTAGTTGTCGATCGAGCGCATGTTGAACACGGCCCGGCCGTTCTGGGTGTAGGAGGTGTCGAAGAAGTCGATCTCGGAGCCGTGCTGGGAGACGTTCTCCAGATAGGCGTCCGGCTTGGTCACGGCCCCGTGGATGGCCGGCTCGTCGGTGGCCGAGAGGGCGAAGGTCTTGGCGAAGCAGCCGTCCTCGGTGGAGACGATCCGGCCCCCGGCGAACAGGCCGATGAAGTCGTCCTGGACGGCCCGGGAGCCGTTCTGCTTGGTGAAGGTGGTGGTCGTCTTGCCCGTGCCCGACAACCCCACGATCAGCATGGTCCGCTCGCCGTCCGAGGTCGGGATGACCTTGCAGCCGGCGTGCATGGCCAGCCCGCCGCCCTCGTAGACCTTGCGGTTCCACATCCGCAGGCCGCCCTTCTTGGACTCCCCAAAGTAGTCGGAGTTGAGGACCCGGGTGACGCCGGCCTCGAGGTCGACGGCGATCACCCGGTCGTCGGGGTAGCCGGGGGCGGCCAGGTTGGGGGTGTAGACGATGGTGATCTCGGGATCGTGGGCGGCGTCGCCGTCGACCGGGTCGTAGTAGAGGAACCGCTGCATGCCGGCGATGTTGGCGTTGGCCTTCTCGATGACCAGGCGGGCCGGGGTGCGGTAGGGGCCGGCGTGGCCGATGAAGCCGTCGACCACCACCATGTCGCGGCCACGGATGTAGTCGTCCTGGAGGGCGGCCAGCCGGGCCCCCTCCTCGCGGTCGATCGTCTGGTCGCTGTGCTCCTCCGGCCGGTCGGTGACCACGTAGGTCGAGGCCTTGGAGCGGGACACCACCCGGGTCTGGACGTTGACGTTGCCGTACCCGGTCTGGCGGGCGTTGGGCATGGCGTCGGCGTACTCGCGCAGCTCGGCCTCGGTCGGGTGGAAGGCGATCGACTTGGCCGCGAGACCAAGGTCGGACGGTGGCGAGCTCGGCATCAAGGCCCTCCGTCGTCGGAGACGAGAATGCTCCAGTCTAGCGTGGGCTGGGGCTTCTCCCCTGCTCCAGACACCGTAGGACCTCGTCGTCGTCGATCTGGGGGAACCGCTCGTAGACCTGGCCGACGTTGAGGTAGGGGTCCGGGGTGACCAGCACCACCACCTCGTCCACAACCGAGGCCAGCCGCTCGGCCAGGCCCGGCGGGCCCACCGGCACGGCCACCACCAGCTGGGACGCTCCGGCCCGCCGGGTGAACGAGGCGGCCGCGGCGCAGGTCCAGCCGGTGGCCACCCCGTCGTCGACCAGCACCGCCGTCCGGCCGGCCAGCTCGAGCGGGGGCAGGCCCCGGCGGTAGGCGGCCGTGCGCCGGGCGACCTCGACGGTCTGGCGCGCGACCTCGGCCCGGACGGCGGCCATGTCGAGCCCGAGGCGGCGGATGGCCGGCTCGTCGATGGCCGACACCCCGTCGGCGACCGCGCCGACGGCCAGCTCGGGGTTGCCGGGGGCGCCGACCTTGCGGGGCACGACCACATCGAGCGGGGCGCCCAGGCGGCCGGCCACCCGGGCCGCCACCACCACCCCGCCCCGGGGGACGCCGAGGACCAGCACGGGGGGCCTGACAAGGCTGGCCACGACCTCGGCGAGCAGCCCGCCAGCCTCCACCCGGTCGAGGAACCGCCGCTGCCGAACCGTCATCTCGCTCCCGGTTGGGGAGGCAAGCATACCCAGCCTTGCGCTCTCGTGAAATGCCTGGCCGGTCCCTTTGTGGACCACCCTTGGCACACCCAAGGCCCCCGTGTACCATGCGCAGACCTTTCGACCCCGGTGCAGCCGTGGGGGCGCCGTTGCGGCGGCAGGACTCAAGGAGGTCGTTGCTTGTGGTGACGGCATACATCCTCATCCAGACCGAGGTCGGCAAGGCCGCCCAGGTCGCCAAGGAGATCGCCGAGATCAAGGGCGTCCAGCAGGCCGAGGACGTCACCGGCCCCTACGACGTGATCGTCCGCGCCGAGGCCCGCAACGTCGACGACCTGGGCAAGCTGGTGGTGGCCCGGGTCCAGGCGGTGGATGGCATCACCCGCACCCTTACATGCCCCGTGGTGCACCTGTAGCTGAGGACCAGCCGACGCAGTCCCTGGTTCATTCGGGGGGGAGTCCTCCCCCCCGAGCCCCCCCAACGGCGACCAGCCAGTCGACCGCCCGGGTCAGCCGCTCCAGGTCCGCCGGCTCGATCGCCGGGAACATGGCGATGCGCAGCTGGTTGCGGCCCAGCTTGCGGTAGGACTCGGTGTCCACGATCCCGTTCGCCCGCAGCGCCCGGGTGACCGCGCCGGCGTCGACCGACGGGTCGAGGTCGATGGTGGCCACGGTACGGCTGCGCATGGCCGGGTCGGTCACGAACGGGGCCGCGTGGCCGCTCCGATCGGCCCAGCCGTAGACGATCCCGGCCGACTCCTCGCAGCGCTTGACCGCCCAGGCCAGCCCACCGTGCGCGTGCAGCCAGTCCACCTGCTCGGCGAGCAGGAACAGGGTGGCCAGGGCGGGGGTGTTGAGGGTCTGGTCGGCCCGCGACTGCTCCAGGGCGACAGGCAGGCTGAGCATGGCCGGGATGGGCCGCCCCGAGGCGGCGATCCGCCCGGTCCGGTCCACGGCCGCCGGGGACAGGCAGGCCAGCCAGAGGCCGCCGTCGGCGCCGAACGACTTCTGGGGGGCGAAGTAGTAGACGTCGAACTCCCGGGGGTCGACGGGCAGGCCGCCGGCCCCGGAGGTGGCGTCCACGCAGACCAGGCCGTCGGCCCCGGCCGGCCGGCGGACCGGCGCCATCACCCCGGTGGAGGTCTCGTTGTGGGTGAGGGCGTACAGGTCGACCGCCGGGTCGGGCCTTGGGTCGGGGTGGCTGCCGAAGGGGGCGGCGATCACCTGGGGCTCGTCCAGGTGGGGGGCGGCGGTGGCGGCGGCGGCGAACTTGGCCGAGAACTCGCCGAACACCAGGTGCTGGCTGCGCCGCTCGATCAGCGAGAAGGCGGCCAGGTCCCAGAACAGGGTCGAGCCGCCGTTGCCGAGGGCGACCTCGTAGCCGTCGGGGAGGTCGAACAGCTCGGCCAGCCCGGCCCGGATGCGGCCGAGCAGGGCCGGGGCGGCCGCGGCCAGGGCGTCGACCGCCTCCTGGCGGACCTTGGACGGCCCGCTGCCGAACCGGCCGTCGCCGGGCCGCAGCTCGGCCGGGAGAAGGGGGGGTTCAATCGGGGTGGATTTCTGGTCGGTCATGCGGCCACTCTATCCTCGCTCACAACCTGAAATGCCCTGACGGAGGCTGCAAGTGCCCAGGATCTCCCGCCGTGTCGCCGCCATCGCCGAGTCGGCCACCCTGGCCATCGACGCCAAGGCCAAGGCCCTCAAGGCGGCCGGGGAGGACGTGATCGGCTTCGGCGCCGGCGAGCCCGACTTCCCCACCCCGGCCCAGATCGTCGACGCCGCCGCGGCCGCCTGCCACCAGCCCCGGTACCACCACTACACCCCCGGGGCCGGCCTGCCCGAGCTGCGGGCGGCGATCGCGGCCAAGACGGCCCGCGACTCGGGCCTGCGCGTCGAGCCCAGCCAGGTGCTGGTCACCAACGGCGGCAAGCACGCCCTGTACGAGGCGTTCACCACCCTGCTCGACCCCGGCGACGAGGTCCTGCTGCCGGCCCCCTACTGGGTCACCTACCCCGAGGCGATCTCGCTGACCGGGGCCACCCCGGTGATCGTGGAGACCGACCAGTCGACCGGGTTCCGGGTCACGGTCGAGCAGCTGGAGGCGGCCGTCACCGGCCGGACCAAGCTGCTGGTGTTCGTCTCCCCCTCCAACCCGACCGGGGCCGTCTACCCCCGCGGGGAGGTCGAGGCCATCGGCCGCTGGGCGGCCGGCCGCGGGCTGTGGGTGCTGACCGACGAGATCTACGAGCACCTGGTGTACGGCGACGCCGAGTTCACCTCCATGCCGGTGGTGGCGCCCGAGCTGGCCGACCGCTGCGTGGTCGTCAACGGGGTGGCCAAGACCTACGCCATGACCGGCTGGCGGGTCGGCTGGTTGATCGGCCCGCCGGACGTGGTCAAGGCGGCCACCAACCTCCAGAGCCACGCCACCTCGAACGTGGCCAACGTCTCCCAGGCGGCCGCCCTGGCCGCGGTCTCCGGGGACCTCCACGACGTGCGCGAGATGCGGGCCGCCTTCGACCGCCGCCGCCGCAAGATGGTCGAGCTGCTCCGGGCCATCCCCGGGTTCACCTGCGTCGAGCCCCAGGGCGCCTTCTACTGCTTCCCGTCGGTGGCCGGGGTGCTCGACCGGGAGCTGCGCGGCCGGCGGCCGGCCACCAGCATGGAGCTGGCCGACCTGATCCTGGAGGAGGCCAAGGTGGCGATCGTGCCCGGCGAGGCCTTCGGCGCCCCCGGCTACGCCCGGCTGTCGTACGCCCTCGGCGACGACGACCTGATCGAGGGGGTCACCCGCATCGCCAAGCTGGTCGCCGAGTCCCGCCCGTAGGCGGCCCACCGGGCCTGGAGGCATGCCCGCCACCGCACCCGCCGACCCGCCCGCGCTGCGGCTGGCCATGGCCATCGGCCGGGTCAGGGCCCGCCTGCGGGAGATCGACCGCTCGGGCTCGATGGGGCTCACCCTCTCCCAGCTGAGCGCCCTCAACCGGCTGCGCCGCGACGGCCCGGCGACCGCCGCCTCCCTGGCCGCCGCCGAGCACGTCAGCCAGCAGGCGATCGCCCAGATCCTCGCCTCCCTGCGGCGGGCCGGGCTGGTCGGGGCGGCCCCTGACCCCGCCGACCGGCGCAAGTGTCTGCTCGAGGTGACCGACGCCGGGCACGCCCTCATCGGGTCGATCCTCGCCTCGCGCAACGCCTGGCTGGTCCGGGCGCTCGAGCAGACCGTCGGCCCCGACGAGCTGGACGCCCTCGACCGCGCCATCGACCTGCTGGAACGGCTCGCCGACGCGCCGACATGAGGAGGACGTTCCTCGCCCTCCGGAACCGCAACTTCCGGCTCTTCTTCGTCGGGCAGCTGATCTCCAACACCGGCAACTGGCTGACCAACGTCGCCCTCACCCTGCTGGTGCTCAAGCTCACCGGGAGCGGGCTGAGCGTGGGGATCCTGGCCGGCTTCCAGTTCGGCCCGATCCTGCTGCTGTCGGCCTGGGCGGGGGCGGTCGCCGACCGGTCCGACAAGCGACGGCTGCTGCTCGTGACCCAGAGCCTGGAGATGACCCAGTCGGTCAGCCTGGCCGTGCTGGCGTTCATGCCCCGGCCGCCCCTGGCCGGGCTGTACGCGCTGGCCGCGGTCGGGGGGATCCTGCTCGCCTTCGACAACCCGCTGCGGCGCTCGTTCGTCTCCGAGATGGTCCGGGTCGAGGACATCCCCAACGCCGTGGTCCTCTACAGCGCCATCGTCAACCTCTCGCGCCTGTTCGGGCCGGCCCTGGCCGGCCTGCTGGTGGTGACCGTCGGCTACGGCTGGTGCTTCACCATCGACGCCGCCTCGTACCTGGCCGTGCTGGTCTGCCTGCTCCTGATGCGGCCCGCCGAGCTCAACCGGCGGCCGCCCGAGCCGCGGTCCAGGGGGGCGGTCCGGGAGGGCCTGCGCTATCTCAGATCGGTGCCGGTGCTGCGGATCAGCTTCGTCATGCTGGCGGCGATCGGCACCCTCTCCTACAACTTCAGCGTCACCCTGCCGCTGTTCGTCACCGGGTCCCTGCACCGCAGCGAGGGCACCTTCACGGTCCTGTACTCGATCTTCAGCCTCGGGGCGGTGGTGGCCGCCCTGGTCGTCGCCCACCGCGGCATGGTGCGGCTGCGCCACACCATCCTCGGGGCGGCCGCCCTCGGGGTGACCATGCTGCTGCTCGCGGCCGCGCCGGACGTCGCCGTCGCGGCGCCGGTGGTCTTCCTGGTCGGGATGGCCAGCATCCTCTACCTGACCGCCACCACCGCGATCGTGCAGGTCGAGGCGAGGCCGGAGATGCACGGCCGGGTGCTGTCGCTGCAGAGCGTGGTGCTGATCGGCACCGTGCCCGTGGGCGGGCCCTTCCTGGGCTGGCTGGCCGACACCGTCGGCGGGCGGGCGCCGCTCGTCGTCGGCGGCGTCGTGAGCCTGCTGACGGCCGGGTTCGGGTGGTGGGCGGGCGGCCGTTCAGCCGCCGGCCAGGTCGATCTCGACCACGGCCAGCGGCTGGGCCGGCTCCGAGCGCTCGCTGACCGTCAGGGTCAGGATCCGCGCGTCGGCGGGCGGGGCCGGGCGGAAGTCGACCTGCTGGACGCGCAGGAGCGGTCCCCCGCCGGCGGCCAGGCCGGTGAGGGTGTAGTCGGTGCCGAGGTCGTCGGCGGCCCGCCAGTCGAGCGCGATCTCCTGCGGGGGCGCGTCCATCCGCGGCAGCAGGGCGTAGCGCAGGTCGAACCAGCCCGACCAGATCTCCAGTGAGATGAGCACGATCCGCAGGCCCGACTCGGCGGCGGCCTCGCGGGCCAGCGGGACCACCCGGACCAGCTCGGGCGGCTCCCGCTCGGCGTGGAACCCGGGCCGGGTCATGACCGGGGCGACCGGCGGGCGGCTGGAGCCGGCGGCCGGCTGCTCGGGCGGCACCTCGCCGGGGTAGCCGGACAGGAGCTGGACGACCTGCTGGCGCACCCGGTCCAGCCCGGCGCCCAGCTCGACCAGGACCTGGGCGGCCACGCCCTCGCCCTCGCGGATCAGGCCGAGCAGGATGTGCTCGGTGCCGATGTAGTTGTGGCCGAGCTGCAGCGCCTCGCGCAGCGACAGCTCCAGGACCTTCTTGGCCCGGGGAGTGAAGGGGATGGGCCCGCCGGGGGCCTCCGCGCCGCGGCCGATGATCTCCTCGACCTGGGCCCGGACGGCCTCAAGGGAGATGTCCAGCGACTCGAGCGCCCTGGCGGCGACCCCTTCGCCCTCGTGGATCAGCCCGAGCAGGATGTGCTCGGTACCGATGTAGTTGTGGTTGAGGAGCCGAGCCTCCTCCTGGGCGAGCACGACGACCCGCCGGGCCCGGTCGGTGAACCGCTGGAACATCGGGGCTCAGCGCCTTCGGGCGGCGTGGCGCTCGACGGCCAGGTCGACCAGCCGGGCCACCAGGTCCGGGTAGGCAAGCCCGGAGGCCGCCCACAGCAGCGGGAACATGCTCTTGGGGGTGAAGCCGGGAATGGTGTTGACCTCGTTGACCAGGACCTGTCCGGTCGCCTCCTCGTAGAAGAAGTCGACCCGGGCGAACCCCTCGCAGTCAAGGGCCTGGAAGGCCCGCAGGGACAGCTCGCGGACCTGGGACCGGACGGTGTCGGGGACCGGGGCCGGGATCTCCAGCTTCAGGGACTCGTCCAGGTACTTGGCCTCGAAGTCGTAGAACTCGTGGCCGGGGACGACCTCGCCGACCACGCTGGCCTCGGGGGCGTCGTTGCCCAGCACCCCGCACTCCAGCTCGCGGGCGGTCACGCCCTGCTCGACCAGGGCCTTGGGGTCGTGGGCGAAGGCGGCGGCCAGGCCGGCGGCCAGCGCGTCGGGGGTCTTGACCTTGGTGATGCCGATCGAGGAGCCGAGCCGGGCCGGCTTGGTGAACACCGGGTAGGCGAGCCGGTCGGCGACGGTGGCGGCGACCCGGCCGGGGTCGGCCCGCCAGTGGCGCTCGGGCACGACCAGGTACGGCGCCTGGGGCAGGCCGGCCGCGGCCAGCACCACCTTGGCCATGGCCTTGTCCATGGCCAGGGCCGAGGCGAGCACCCCGCTGCCCACATACGGCACGTCGGCCAGCTCGAACAGCCCCTGGACGGTGCCGTCCTCGCCGAAGGGCCCGTGCAGGATCGGGAAGACCACGTCCACCGGGCCGGGCCCGACCTCGGCCAGGCCGCGCTCGGGGCGGACGGCCACCTCCCGCCCGGCCGGCTCGACCTCGGGCATCGCGCCGTCGGAGGCGGTCAGCTCCAGGGGGGAGCGGTCGGGCAGCAGCCACGCCCCCTCGCGGGTGATGGCGATCGGGACCACCTCGAAGCGGTCGGGGTCGAGCGCCTCCATGACCGAGCGGGCCGACACCACCGACACCTGGTGCTCGGCCGAGCGGCCGCCGTACAGGATGGCCAGGCGGGTCCTTGCCATGCGCTATGCCACCTCCAGGGCTCGGGTGAAGTCCTCGGCCAGGTCGGCCCCGTCCTCCAGGCCGACCGAGACGCGCACCATGCCCTCGCCGATCCCGGCCGCGGCCAGGGCCTCGGGGGTGAGCTGGCGGTGGGTCGTGGACGCCGGGTGGGAGACCAGGGTCTCGACCGTGCCGAGGGAGGGGGCCAGCCTGGCCACCCGGGTCGCCTCGATGAAGCGGCGGCCGGCGGCCCGGCCGCCCTCCAGGTCGAAGCTGAGCATCCCCGGATCGCCGTCGAGCAGGCTGGCGGCCAGGCGGGCGGTCGGGTGGCCGGGCAGTCCGGGCCAGTGGACGCGGGCCACCTTGGGGTGGGCGTCCAGCAGCTCGGCGAGCAGGCGGGCGTTGGCCCCGTGGCCGCGCATCCGCAGGGCGAGGGTCTTGACCCCGCGCAGGACCAGCCAGGCGGCGAACGGGTCGGCCGAGGCGCCGAGCTCGATCATCGTCTTCCAGGCGGCGGCGTGGCGCTCGGGGTCGGCGAACAGGGCCAGGCCGCCGACCACGTCGCTGTGCCCGCCCAGGTACTTGGTGGCCGAGTGGACGACCACGGCCGCCCCGTGCTCGATCGGCCGGCACAGGTAGGGGGTGGCGACGGTGTTGTCGACGACCAGGGGGACGCCGGCGCCCGCCCCGGCCTCGGCCAGGGCGGGCAGGTCGGCCACGGTCATGGTCGGGTTGGCGATCGTCTCGGCGTAGACGGCCCGGGTGGTGGGGCGCAGCACGGCCCGGACGGCGCCGGGATCGCCGGCGTCGACGAAGCTGACCTCGATGCCGAAGCGGGGGGCGACGGTGGCCAGCAGGGAGTAGGTGCCGCCGTAGAGGTCGCGCTGGGCGACCACGTGGTCGCCGGCGCCGGCCAGCGACAGCAGCACGGTGGCGATGGCCCCCATGCCCGAGGCGGCGGCCAGCCCCTCGGCCGCGCCCTCCAGGTCGGCCACGGTCGCCTCCAGGGCGGCCGTGGTCGGGTTCTCGTAGCGGGTGTAGACGAAGCCCTCGCGGGGCTGGTGGAGGGTGTGGGCGTAGTGCTCGGCGTCGTCGAAGACGAAGGTCGAGGTCTGCCAGATCGGGGCGGCCAGCGGCCGCTCGGCCGGCAGGGGCAGGCGGCCGGCGTGGATGGCCCGGGTGGCGAAGCCCTCAGCCATGGTCGCTCCCTTCGGCGTCGGGGCCCTTCGGGCTGCCGGCGGGCAGGCTATCAACCGGGGGGCTATCGCTTCGCTCCTTGAGCCCCCCGGACCCCCGGCAGCCGCGGCGGCCCTGGCCCGTTCCAGGACCCGGGCCCGGAAGCGGTTGCCCTGGGCGGCGCCACGGACCCCGCGGACCACCCGGGCGGTGCCGTCGCGGGCCACCAGCCGGGTCCGGCGCCCCGACACCTCCACCGCCGACAGGTCGCCGTACCGGTAGCGGCGGGCCCCGCCCAGCCCGTGCAGGACCACCGCCTCGTCGTCCAGCTCGGCGGCTAGGACCCGGGCCCGCAGCCAGGCCACGGCCAGGCTGACCACGGCCAGCACGGCCCAGACCAGGGCGGCCACCGACAGCGAGGTCGCCGCCTCCGGGCTCGACTCGGACACGAGCAGGGACCAGGCCAGCAGGGCCGCGGCCAGGGCCAGCTCGACCAGCCCGCTGACCAGGGCGTGGGTCACGCCGCCGGGCTGGAACCGCTCGGTCATGCCGGCCCGGCCGCCTCGCCGGTGCCGGCCTGGGCCCGGTACCAGCCGGGCGGGCTCCAGCCCTGGCGGGCCTCGGCGACCAGGGCGGCGATGGCCGCCATCACCTTGTCCTTGGCCTGGTTGATCTCGGTCAGGGTGGCGTCGGGCGACAGGCCGAGGTCGATCGGCGCCCCGACCCGCTCGATCACCTGGATCCCGCGCCGGAACGGCCCCAGCTTGCCCCGGGTGAACAGCAGGTGCGCGCACCACTGGCCGATGGGCACGACCGGCGCCCCGGTGAGGGCGGCCAGGCGGGCGACCCCGCTCTTGGCCGCCATCGGCGAGTAGTCGGGGTTGCGGGTGGTGGTGCCCTCGGGGTAGATGGCCACCGCCGCCCCCTCGCGCATGGCCGCCACCGCGTCGGTGAGGGCCAGGTGGGCGTCGCGGGTCTCGCGGTACACGGGGATCTGGCCGGCCCCGCGCAGGATCGCGCCCAGCAGCGGGTTGCGGTACAGCTCGGACTTGGCCAGGAAACG
>Ga0307415_100001232_pt1 | contig 11991 bp, 8 predicted proteins | sample DK1Cmetagenome_FD_204524 | JGI IMG/M metagenome (GOLD analysis project Ga0307415, IMG submission 204524) | Maize rhizosphere microbial communities from greenhouse at UC Davis, California, United States - DK15-C-2 | ecosystem: Host-associated > Plants > Roots > Rhizosphere > Soil | place: USA...
TCGAACCAAGCGTCGTGGGTCTCCGGCGGGCGGTGATCCTGCTGCCGACGGGGATCGACAGTTACCTGACCGCTGACCAGTTCGCCGCGGTGGTCGCACATGAGGTCTGCCATGTGCGGCGTCGCGACAACCTCACCGCGGTGATCCACATGCTGGTCGAAGCGGTCTTCTGGTTCCACCCGCTTGTGTGGTGGATCGGCGCGCGTCTCGTCGCCACCCGTGAAGAGGCCTGCGATGAGCATGTCGTCTCCGAAACTGCCGCACCGATTCCATACGCCGAAGGCATCGTCAGCGTCTGTCGGCGCTATGCGGAAGCGCCGTTGATGAGCGTCACAGGTGTCGGCGGCGCCGACGTCAAGGCGCGGATCGATGCGATTCTCTCGAATCGGATCGGGTTGCGCCTGACGCTGTGGAAGCGCCTCGCGCTGGCGACGGCAGCGGTGACGGCGTTCGTCGGCCCGCTAGCCGCGGGTGCGATTAACCGCGCGACGCTGAGCGTCGAGCAGTCGCAAGGCGTTACACCTGGCCAGCCGTTCGTGGATCCGGAGGCGCGGTTCGAGGTGGTGTCCATCAAGCGGTTCGATACATCCTCAGGTACGCCGCGGGCCTCAATGACGCCAGGCCGCTTCGACATCGCCGGCGCGGCGCTATCGCTCCTCGTCGGGCAGGCATTGGTAACTCCCGTGGACCGAATCTTCGGCCTGCCGGACTGGGCCAACACGGAGCTGTACACGGTTACCGCCAAGGCTCCGGACGACCCGCCGCCGGCCGCGCTCGCGTTGAACGTCATGCTGGCGAACCTGCTGAAAGACCGCGCCAACCTGGCCACGCACCGCGAAACACGCCAACTGCCCGTCTACGACCTGGTGTTCGCGCGGACCGACAAACGTCTCGGCCCGGGGCTCAAGCCGGCTTCGCCGCAATGTCAGGCTGCGCTGACTGCGCGTCTCGAGGCGGTGCAACGCGGAGGCCCCGTGCCGCCGCCTTTGGCGGGCGTCAACGACGCGTGCAGCTCAATGCGCTTCAATCCCGGCGGCATGGTCGGATTCAACGGTGTGCCGATGTCGAGGATCGCCCAGCTCCTGACGCAGTCTGTGGGCCGGCCGGTCATCGACAAGACCGGTCTGACCGGCTACTTCGACTTCACGCTGCAGTGGACGCCGCAGCCGGGAAGCGAAATGCCCATCCGGCGGGCCGGAGAACCGCCCGCCCCACCGCCGCCGGCCGCGGATCCTGACGGCCCGAACCTCTTCACGGCGATACAGGAACAACTGGGCCTGAAGCTGGAGAGCGGCCGTGGCCCGGTGGAGGTTATCGTCATCGACCGACTCGAGAAACCGACGCTGGATTAGTCCTCTTCAGCTGAGGAGACCGCGCCTTCGGGCGTACATGATCAGCAAGGCTCGATGTTTCGCGTGCGGCCGACGCCGTCCGCGCCGCGCGTCGATCAGAATTACGGCCGATTTGCCGGTATCTCGTTGCCAGGATTTCAGCGAAATCTGTTTCAGCGCTGGCACCACGGCTCTCTGCCAATAGTCACGGCGCGGATCTGGATACTCGGTGTATGCGTCACTCGCACGAACGAGACCCGCGTCAACGTCCTCCAGCTGATTTGATTCCCGGCCGATGTACATAACGTGATCAATGGTGATGTGTCGGCGGTGTAACAAGCCAATGGTCTGCTTGCCCGCAGGCTCGCCGTTCGCGGCTGCGCTCTTGGATTCCGGATGCCACTCGTATTCATCGAACACGTCACCGTACGTCTTAACTCGCGCGACACCGCGGCCGCCATGGTGACCTTCGGTCGTGATGCGGTAGGGCGTGCCGCTGTACTGGTCAATCCATTCGATGTCGGTCCAGCGTTCTGGATCTGACTCGTACGGCGCAATCAGATGAAAGCGTTCGGGATCCGCATCCGAAGGATGTCCGAACGTGCGAACGTGGCACGTCAGGAGGAAGTTGAACGGCTTGAGTTGCTGGCCGTAGGGTCTGCCCTCATTCAGTGTGGCCAACGGTCGCATAACAGCGGGACTGCTGATCGTCACTCGTCCGATGGCTGGCCGCTGCTCAAACGGCAGGGGCCGTGTTCGCAATCCCAACGCACGACGAACAATGTTGAGCCAGACTTGGGGAATCCATCGGCGATCATCGCTGTCTAGGTCTGTGGGATTACACAGGTGTCCAAGACCATGCTCCGACCACTTCGTGAGCGTCGGCTGGCCCTTCGAATCGCGGACAAACAGAGCGTATCGCTTCGATGAAATCGCGAAGCAATACAGCTGTCGTTGCCGTTTTGTCTCTGGATCGAAGTTGTCGTCTTCTATCTTCAAGATGGATCCGGGAACGACTGTTCGGTCGTACGGATTGAGGCTCCGGAACTCGTCAACAATCTCGTCGACGTCGGACCACGTGAGTGCCTTGATCGCTTCGCCGCCGTCCGGGAGTTGGAGCGAGCCGCCAGGACACGCGACGAGACCGCCAGACTCCGACGCGACTATGGCCATGGAGTCGATGTCCTCCATGGCATACGTGCCGCCTCGTGTCGTCACCGCGTGTTCGAGCAACCCGAGCATCAGCCGTGCGGCCGAGGTGATCAACGAGGCAATCGGCGGGAAGCAATATTCGCCCGGCACCTCCGGGTGCGCGACGCGGCAGGTAAACGGTGTCGGATCGATGCCGTGGCATTTCACCTCCATTTCTTCGTCCGACTCTTGCCGGTGCATTTCGGCATAGATGCCGTAACTCGCCGCATTCGCGAACACTTTTAGGCCCTTGCCAACCCGCTCACCCTCAGCCGGTGACAAGTCTTCGCGCGCGGCGACACGGCGACGTTCCTCGATGGCCGACACGAACAGATCGCGCTTCGCCGGATCGATCGTGACGTGACCTGCGAGCTTCGTCGGCTTGAGGTCCGCTGCCGTCCCGTGAGGGACGATACAAAAGGCGTCGACGACTTTTGGTATGCGAGGAAGCGGGGTGTGCTGCGCTGACTCTCTCGTCTCGGACTCAGTTCTCGGTCGGGGCTCTAGCGATTTGGTCAACGACGATCGTGTCCACCGGAAGGCGTCGGCGCTCCAACTTGAGCCCCAATTTCTCAACCGCCCTGAGCGGCGACACGACATTCGGCTCATTCGTTGGGGCAATCGGGACGACGACGCTTGCTATCGCGAATGTCGCCGGGGGGAGTTCGATTCGAAGCTTGTATAGGCCTGTCAGCCTGGTGCCGTCGACCACGGGTCGATCTAAGGTGAACGAAAGTATCGCGGCGAGTTGTCCCATCGTTATCCGAGTCGCGTCGATTTCCTCTGTTCCTCGATCGGTGCGGATTCGTTCGTACATCGACTGTTCGGTGATTGTGATTAGACCGCGAGCCGTGTTGATGCTTCGCATGCGGCCCTCTATCCCCTCGCTCGTCCGATCGAGTGACGGAGGTTTACCGGAGGGGTCTGTTGGAAACACCTTATCGACTTCATCGACCGGGGGCACTTCCTCCATCTGGGCCCCGCCACTACCTACCACTAGCTCATACACGTCGGTGGGTCGTGGTTCCGTATGCACGCGCATCCCGAATCGCGCAATCAGCAGCGTCTTGAGCATCTCTGGAACATGCGCGCGAGTACTGCCCTCGGGAATGGTGGCGTGAATATCAACATTCACCCCGTTCAGCCAATCTGGCGTTATCAGCAGCGAGGGTTGGTCGATCTGAAACACCCTCACGAGCAGGGCACGCAAAGACATGTTGACGATGTCGACTCTTCTGTCGGTAACGCGCCGGGAGGGTGGAGTTTGCGGGGGTGTCAGACGAACACTGGCGACCTCAAATGCACGCGCTTGTGCCACTTGGGCGCGCACGGTGCCAGCGGCAACAACCGAGAGTGCTGCACAAGACAGGGCACCAACCACATGCAGACGCCGAACGATGCCCTTTGAGATCCTTGCCAAGTCATCATGAGGCTAAGAGCGCGCCGATGTTCCGTCAAGCGTGACGTTGGAGTGCGATTTCAGTCACGCTAGCTCGACGTTCGCGTTCGGGGCCTCGCGCGCACGCCGATTTCGCACGGCGCGCGCACTGAGCGCGAACGAAACGCGCCAATTTGCGCCAGAAACGGTCACGCGCGCGAGCGCGAGGGAACGCGAGCACCCGCGTATGTCCAGTTTCTGGTGCAAATCAGCGCGTTTTATTGGGCGGGTCGTACGGCGGCGCGCGAATCCTCGTGGGCGCGAACGCTCGCCACGCGAAGGCCCAGCTAGGCAGATCGAAATCGCACTCTCCTTGACGCAAAGACTCGCGCGATTGTGACGGCGGATGCGCACACCGATGTCGGTCGCTTGACATGTGACATCTGTCTCTCGTAAGGTGTGACACCTGTCTCATATTGGAGCGTCGGTGACGAAACCCAGCACGAATCGACTGTCACGCCGCGAACGCGAAATCATGCACGCCGTTTTTGCACTCGGAAACCGGGCAACTGCCTCCGAGATCCGCGCGCGGCTCTCCGATCCGCCAGCCGATGCATCGGTGCGCGTCATGCTGCGTCGGCTCGAAGCCAAGGGCTACCTTCGCCATCAGCAAGACGGCCTCCGCTACGTCTATTCGGCGACGGCATCCCCACGTGTCGAGAAACGCAATGCGCTGCAACTGTACGTCGACACATTCTTCGGAGGCTCGCTGCGTCAGATGTTGACTGCGCTGGTCCGCGAGGGCTCGTTCGAGGAGGGCGACCTCGAAGCCTTGAGGCAGGAAATTGACAAGGTAAGAAGAGAGAGGAAGTCATGACGGGTTCATTCATTGCATCGATCGCGATCAAGGCGACCGTCATCCTGGCGCTTGGGCTTGGCGCGCTCCGCGTTCTCCGCCAGTCGCGCGCTGCGGTCCGTCATCTTCTGCTGCTCGCTGTCTGTGTGACAGTCCTCGCGCTGCCGATCGCTGCTCTCGTATTGCCAGTCCTTGCGATCCCATTGCCCTATCACGTGTCCGTAACTGTCCCGTCGATTGTCCCCGAGTCTGACGCCGACGTTGCGTTTACACCTTGGGCTGAGGCCCTGGTCACTCGATCCGCGACTGAGTTGCCCGAATCGGTGTCGGTTACCCAGTTGGTGCTGATCGTGGAGGGTCTTGGAGCAACGCTTGCGCTGCTGCCCTTGATCGCCGGTTTGTGGCAGACACGACGACTGCGTGCGGCCGCCCGGCAATGGTCGCGCGGACAGAAACGCATTGAGCGACTCGTCAGAGACGCCCAGATTCGCCGCCACGTAGACGTGCTGGTCCATGACGGCCTGCCCGGTCCCGTCACGTGTGGCGTGTGGCGTCCTGTCCTCCTGTTTCCGGCCGATGCGAAGCAGTGGGACGACAAAGATTTCGAGAGAGCGGCGATCCACGAACTTGAACACGTGCGGCGACACGATTGGGCAACCGATTGCTTCGCGCGCGCGGTCTGCGCGTTGTACTGGTTCCATCCGCTGGCGTGGATGACGTGGCGGCAGCTTCGACTGGAATCGGAACGTGCGGCGGATGATGCAGTGGTGCGAGAAGGTGAGGCAGCCGCTTACGCCAATCTGCTAATAACGTTCGCGCAGCGACTCGCAGCAGGTCAGCATACCTATGTGATCGCGATGGCGAATCGGCGAGACCTACCCATACGAATCCGGGCGCTGCTCGACGAGTCGCGGCCGCGAGGGCGCGCCGGCCGCCCGTGGATCGTCGTCACTGCTCTTGTCACGGCTGGAGTCGTACTCGGCATTGCCCCATTAGCCACGGTCACGGACGCGCGCGTCGCGGCCGCCGAACAGGGCTCGCGTGATCCGCGCTCGGTCACGGTGCCGGAGGCAGCCGAACGGCCCTCGTTCGAAGTCGCGTCGATTAAGAGAAACGTATCCGTCGGCGAGCTCTCGTCCATGAATGGAGAGCCGGGTGGGCGGATACGGGTGACGAACCATTCGCTGTTCAACATCATCCGGCAGGTGTACCGGCTGCAGCGGTATCAGGTTGTCGGGGGACCGGAATGGCTCGACAGGGATCACTGGGATATCGTCGCAAAGGCCGCGGGCGATGCGCCGTTTGACCAGATTCTGCGGATGATGGAGACGCTGCTCGCCGACAGATTCAAGCTGCTGACACATCGTGAGACACGAGAAATGCCTGTGTACGCCCTGGTTCTCGCGCGCGCCGACGGAAGGCTCGACCCGCACGTCAAACCGTCCACGGTCGACTGCGAAGCGATCGCAGCAGCCGCGAAATCGGGCGCCGCACCTCCGCCGCCGCCGGGAGGAGGGCCGCGATGTGGGATCAACATCAACAACAACGTCCTCAGGATGTCAGCGCAGCGAATGACCGATCTGGCGAGGAATCTGTCGATCATGACGGACAGGTACGTCGTGGACAGAACCGGGCTGAACGGGATCTTCGAACTTGAGCTCCGGTGGAACGACGTGGACGGCCCGTCGCTGGCCACGGCCGTCCAGGAACAGCTCGGATTGAAACTCGAGGCGCAACGTGCAGGTGTCGACGTTCTAGTCATTGACTCGGCCCAGCGGCCGGTCGAGGATTAGTCGTCGGTTTCTCGCCTTGGTTGAAAACGCCTTACGCGGTCAGCGTAGAACGCCGCGCTTGCGCGCATAACGCCTACGCACGATTTCGATGCCGAGCGGAGGCGTTAGCCGCACGTGTCTTTGGTGATACCGGAAACTCCCGTGAACGTGGTTTCGCGTATGCTGCGAGCCGCGCGGGATCGACCGAAATATGCTGGTCGGTCTAAATCCTAGTCAGACCGCACCAATTGGGAGCCTAGTTGATGCTCGTACTTCGATACTCGAAGCGTCGTGTACGTTCAGTGCTCACGTTACTGGCGCTGTTGTTCACTGCAACGCTGGAGCCGCGAGCCACCCAGATCCAGCCGTCTGGGAACGAGGCCGTCAAAGCCATCCGGTTCCGCAAACTGATCACCATGAACGGTCCCGCGATCGACGACGCAGTTGTGGTCGTTGAAGGAGAACGCATCCGCGCGATCGGTCACGAAGTACCTCCGAATGCACTGGTTACCGACCTGCGGCGCTACACGGGCATACCGGGCTTGATTGATGTCCATGTGCATTTGAGCTACGCGGTCGAACGACGACCAGGTGCAGATCCATTCGCCGAGCGGCCCACTGCGGTCAGCGTGTTTCTGGCGCAAGACAACGCCCGACGAACGCTGGAGTCCGGCGTGACGACCGTGCGCAGCATGACGCGGCCAGACGGCGCGGATTACCTGATTCGGCAACTCATCGAGATGGGTGCGATGCAAGGGCCGCGAATCGTGGTCGGGGGTCAGATGTCTCGAGCGTGGCGCAACTCGGACCCGGATGCAGCGACGCTGCTCGCGCTCCAGCGGATTGCGGCTGGCGCCGATCTGATCAAGATGTTTGGGTCGACGGGTAGCGGCGCAAACGTGACGGGCACTCAGACGTTCACATACGAGGAAATGGCAGCGGTCGTCGACGTGGCTCACCGGCTGGGCAAACGTGTCGCGGTGCACTCATACGGGCCTGAGGCTGCCCGCGATGCCGTGCGCGCGGGAGCCGACTCGATTGAACATGCAGTGGATCTCGACGAAGCGACGCTCGCTGAGATGGCTCGACGGCAGGTTGTTTACGTTCCAACTGTGGATCACAACCGGTACTACGCGGAGCACGCTGGGGAGTTTCGCTATACCGATCAGGATGTTCGAAATCTGAACGCGTTCATAGTTCGTAACCTCGAGACGTTACGACGAGCGATTAATACAAGAGTGCCGATCGCCATGGGGTCGGACGCGGTGTTTACCATGTTTGGTGAGAATAGCCGCGAGCTTCGCTGGTTCGTCCAGGCCGGGATGACAACCGAACAGGCCCTCGCGACGGCTACGACGAACGCGGCGGCGCTGCTCGGACTTGAGGGCAAGGTGGGCGTACTAACTCCAGGTGCCTTCGCCGACCTCGTGGCGATCGAAGGGGATCCACTGGCCAGTATTGATAACGTTATCAATGGTGTGCGATGGGTAATGAAGGGCGGCGCGGTGGTGGTTGAGCGCGGCGTCGGACGCTAATGTTTCACCAGCGATTGAACCGGCAGTGCGGTCTAACACAGCATGCCGCCGGCGGCGCTGACGACAATCGCGCGCTCGGCGGCTTATGCTCACGTTGGGCCCCTTCGCCGCTGGACTTTCAGAGCTCTTTCAATCCTGTGCGCGGTTGATTTCCGAATACGGCCGCCGCGCCTGACTCGCTTGACGACCTTCGGCGTCACGTCTGCCGCCTTCGCTAACCCACGAATGGAATGTCGGCGAGCCTGGTGCTGAAGCACCGGATCGACGACGGTCGTGCGCTCTCATGCTGGCGATACTCAACCAATCGCGGATTGAGCCGGCTGATGTCGTCTTCTCGCTCCCAACGGCGATCGTTTCCTTGCCGATGGAATGAAACTCCGGGGCCGCCAGCACGGGCATGCGTTGCAACAGTCCAGCAGACTCCTCAGTGCACGGTCGGCCGTCAGGCGCCAGGCTCTCCGCCTCGGGATGCCAGCGATAACTGTACCCTCGCTTTGTCCATTCCGTCACTTGGGTAACAGCGAACTAGTTCCAGGAAGATACGATCGGCCGGGGCTGATTTGGCTGAAGCGCGATGCATTCACCACGTCGCGGCCAAGCGCTAGGTCGAGTCGTTTGAAATTCCGGATCTCGATCCTCCATCGCTTGGAACCCTCTTGCGGCTCCACGAATCGATTGTGGGCTTGTCCTGGTTCACAGTGACTCCCGAGACTGAACTCGGCGTCTCTCCGCGTCGATGATGTCCGAATGACGCTCGAAGAATGCTTCACAGGCTCCGGCCAAAGCGAACACCCACGTCACCGCGCCGTGACTGCTTGCAAGGGTGCCGATTCTCTTTTCGTTCGAAATCGTGTTGAAAGTGAATGATTGTGTGTCTGTTACCGGCGCTGCCGTTGCTGCTCCTGCTCGGCGAGCAGCGTCCGGAATTCCGCTTCGGCCTCGTCGATCGACTTGCGATAGCCATCCGGATCGATAAATGGCGCCGCGGGATCCTCAGCGTTGAGACTCTCCTGATATTTCCGGAAGCGGCCGTATTCCCGACCCTGCGGGGTCAGCCAGATATCGACGGGGAGGTCTCGCAGCATCATGAGGGTCCGTTCGAAGTCGGCGCGAATGCCGTCGGGCCGCTGGGGGTCGACCAGCGTCGCCCCATACGGGAGCTTGAGACCGCAGCGATGCACGACGTGAAGATCGCGATCGCGATCGCGCACCGTGAAGGTCCACGCCGTGCAGAATCCACCCGGTGTGACATGAGCGGTGACGGCAAGCGACCCGAGACGGATGGTCTCGTTGTCCTTGACGCGATGATCGACTCGTGCCGGTGGATATGTGGTGACACCGGCGAGTTTCATCAGCTTATACGGCAGATACACAGTGCGGGAATCGTTCGCGCCGCCGGAAGCGATGACGTCGGCGCTGGCGTCGCTGGCCCACAATTCGGCGCCTGATGCCTGCTGCACCGCGGCGAGGCTCTCCTCCGGACCCGCGGCCAGCAGCACTTTCACATCCTTGATGTCGAAGCCGAGCTGCGCGATGTTGTCGACCACCTTATGAGCATCGTCCTGGCCGCCAGCGCCGATCAGCAGGTTCCCCTTGTCTCCAACGAGCAGGAACGACGTGTCTGCCGGATCACCGACGAAATAGAGGGTGCCGGCGATGTGGTGCGGGTCGGCGCGCACGTCCCGGCTGGTATCCACGGCCTGGCGCCACATCGGGTAGAGGACGCCGCCGACGAAGACGGCGACCGCGATCACGACGACAAGCGCGAGGTGTCGCGGCGGGAGACGCACAAGCACATTATACGAAGAACTTTGTTGTACAAAGAATGCAGGAATTTGGGTCCCTAATTCGGCTTCGGCTGCTGGACGTGGTCGATCACCAGCACCTCTACCGGCCCTGTCTGCGGCACCAGCTTGAGCCCGAGCTGTTGCTCCAGCGCGGTGAAGAGCGGCGGAGCATCAGGATCTGGAGGTTTCGTGGGAAATGGAAAACCGCCCCCGGGACCCGCGCCGGGAACTGGCAGGTCACCGAAACTGAGGTCGTAGGTGTATGGGCCGGTCAGGCCCGTCCGGTCGACGACCATGCGGCCGACGTACATCGGAAAACGGCTCGCCAGCAACGCCATCGTACTGCTGCAGCTCCCGAGGCGCCGGCCCGCGGCTAATCCGCACTCCAGCGGCGTGAACGTTGCGGGATTCTCACGCAACATCCTCGCGTCCTGTTCCTCAATCTTTTTGGGGTCGATCTGCGATCGGCGCAGCCGCGGCCCAAGCGATCTGTCAGCGCGCGCGAGCACCAGCGCGTAAACCGGGTGGTCCCTCTTCTCCGTGTGCGCCTTCAGCGCGAACCGCTCTGCCAGAAGCGACTGGAGCCGCCGTGGGGCTTCGTTCTCCGCGGCGCCCTGCGGCGCCCGCATCTGTATGTCGAACCGATCGGTGTCGACCCACTTCGGCCCGCCGACCATCTGGAAGTCCTGCAACCCGTAGGCAAGACGGATGACCGAACCCAGAGTCACGTTGAATCCCTCGAAGCCCCCTCCCGGCAGGAACCGCTGCAGTACATATGCTTTCTGGGCGTCGCCAGTGTTCCGTTTGATCGATGTCACCTCGAACCGCAACGCTTCGCCGGCAGACGGACGCGGAACAGACTGGGCAAAGATGGGTGCGACTATCACGATCGCGCCCACACCAGCGAGGACCACCTTCTGGGCAACACTGAGGTTCGCGATGGCCCGGTTCGTCATGATGTCCCTGATCCTGTTCTTCACGTTTGCACCGCTCACCCCGGACACGCACGCGAGCGGCATTTCGACGTAGCGCTTGCAGACATTCACGATGCCCTCGGCGTAGGTCCGCGGTTCTCCGCACCTGCGCAGCACCTCTTCATCGCACGCGCGCTCACGCTCATCGACAAGGCGCGATCCGATCCACCACACCAGCGGGTAAAACCAGAACACGGCCTCGACGACCATGTGGACGGCTGCGGTCGCATTGTCGCGGCGCCTAATGTGACACAGCTCGTGCGTCAGCACGGCTGCAAGCTGCCGTGGCGTGAGATCGTCTTCGATGCCAGACGGCACGAGCAGTACCGGACGCCAGAAACCGACGACACCAGGCTCCATCACTCCTGGCGTCGATCGCACGGCGACGCCTGCCGGCGTGGGCAGACTGGCAACGGCCCACTGAGAGCTCGCGCCGATCGCCGCTCGAATCTGCCGCCAGGTGCGGATCCGGGCGCGGGCCATCGCGATCATTCCAGCGGCCCAGACGCCGAGGACGCCAAGCGCGAACCAATCGACGCTGCGTGAGGCTTCCTGTACGGACAGGAATCCGACGGCCGGGTCGACCGCGAATGGCCGGCTGACCTGCGCGACGGTCGCCGCGAGCACCGGCGCGGCGATCTGCGGTGCCCTCGAGGCCCACTCCAGTCGATCGCCGAGCGCCACCAGCAGCGTGAACGGAATGACGAACTTGACCGAAGCGCTGAACCAGAGCCAATACCGGACGCTGGCGTGGTTCTTTCGGCACATCAACGTCAGCAACCCGGCCACGAGCGCGAACAGGGTCGACTGCCACAGATGGTTGGCCAGATCGGCGGTCATTTCGGCTTCCTTTCCGCCTTCTGCTCTTCCTCGATCCGCTTGATCGTCTTCTCCAGCTCACGCACGTCGTCGCGCGTCAGTTTCCCGGCTTCCGCGAGCTGCGCCATCATCGGCTGCGCCCGTCCGCCGAACAGGCTCAGGATCTCGTCGAGCAGCCGATGGCGCGCGACGTCGCGGGCGACAAGCGGCTCGAAGATGTGGGCGTTGCTGATCTTCCGCACGCGCCGCACGGCACCTTTCGACTCCAGCCGGTAGACCGTCGTCTGAATCGTGGTGTACGCCGGGCGCGGCTCGGGGAACTTTTCCTGGATTTCCCGTATCGAGGCT
>Ga0307415_100001233_pt1 | contig 11990 bp, 7 predicted proteins | sample DK1Cmetagenome_FD_204524 | JGI IMG/M metagenome (GOLD analysis project Ga0307415, IMG submission 204524) | Maize rhizosphere microbial communities from greenhouse at UC Davis, California, United States - DK15-C-2 | ecosystem: Host-associated > Plants > Roots > Rhizosphere > Soil | place: USA...
CTTTCATGGTGTGGCTCGAAACGTTCTCCTGGAATATGGCCGGCGTAAGGAAGTCTCGACTGACGCAGTGCCGCAACGCCAGACGCTGGAAAGCGTGCGTATTGACACTCATGAATGCCTGTCAAAGTGTTTGAAACTGTTGCCACGCGACAAACAGGAGTTCATTCTCGACTATCATCTTTACCAGGGCCACGCGAAGATCCAGAATCACCGGCAGATGGCGGATGAGCTCTCGATCAGCGAGGGAGCGTTGCGAACGCGAGCCCATCATCTACGCGTAAGCCTTGAAAAATGCGTACTTCGCTGTATTGCGCAGGCAAGGCAAAACAAAACTGCGGTCTAATGTCATAGTAGATAGGTACCGAAGAGATACCACGAATTAGGTATCCGAGCGTACCAAGTAAAAGCGGCAACCAGAGGAGCAATAAAATCATAGTTGACAGGGATAAAACTGAGGTGCGGGAATTTCTGCTCGGTCGATTAGCTGAAGCAGACGAAGAGCAATTCGAGTTACGTTTGCTATCGGATCCGGCATTGGGTGAGGAAGTTGACGCAGTAGCCGACGAAATTACTGACGACTATCTGAACAATCAATTATCTGACGACGAGCGTGAACGCGTTGAAAAATATTTTCTGAGCACTACTGAACGCCAGAACAAATTGGAGTTTGCGGCTGAGTTGCTCCGTCGCGCTGAATCGGAGCGCGGGAAGAACGTAACTGAACCTCGTCCGAGCCTGTTTGAGCAGATTTTGGCGTTTTGGAGAAGATTATTACTTGCTCACGGCGCGATGACGGCGGCTGCGGTGATTATCGTCGCCGGAATCTTCTATATTTCGACCAGGGATAACGCAAACTATCAAGAACTAAACCTCGAAATCGGCGCTGCCGAGCGAAATGTGGGGCCAGTGACTAAGCCAGTGAAACTATCGGCGAATACTGGTCTCAAAATCACACTTACGATTCCGGAAAGTGCGAGAGGCGCTAAAGATTATGTCGCCCGCTTTCCGGATGGAACTCGTTTGGAGAACGACAAACAAACCGAGCAGACCGTAACCGTTAAGGTCCCGCCGGCGTTGTTGAAGTCGGGCCCCTACGCTATCCAACTCTCCAAAGTAGAACCTGACAATACGGAGCGACGAATCTCCGGTAGTTATTACTTCGCAGTGGAGTAACGGGCGTTATTGTAGGGGCGGCACTCCGTGGCCGCCCCATTACTCACGCTAGACGAACGATTAGGGCGGCCACGGAGTGCCCCTACAATTGATACCCGCAAGTTACAGTTATATCTTCCGGCGGCGCCAGTAACCCCAGCCAATTGCCACCAACAACGTAATCAATAATCCGGCGCCGACCGCATTTTGGATTGCCGCGGGCGCGGTGGTCGGGGGTGGCAGTTTGATCGATTCCTTAAATTCGCCCTGCAAGGTAAATCCGGCCCAGTAGTGAGGCGACGACCACTGCGGATCTTGTCTCAACGTATTTTGCGCTTCACGTAATGCCGCCGCCGGACGCATGCCTTTTTTGAGCATGTTTGTGTAGAAGTACTTCATCAACTCTGCCGTCGCTTCGTCGTCGACCTTCCACAAACTCGCCACCACGCTCGAAGCGCCGGCGTGCATAAACCCGCGCGTCAGACCGATTAGTCCTTCACCACGAACATCTTCACCCAGACCAGTGCGGCAGGCACTCAGCACAACGAGCGACACAGGGACGCGAAGGTTATAAACATCCTGCATGGTGATAAAGCCGTCCTCGTCCTGGCCCGCTTCGTTGACCATCGAAAGATAAAGGCCCAACTGCTTCGGATTTTTAGGATCGAGCAGCCCGTGCGTCGCGAAATGCAGGATCGCGTATTGTGAGAAGTCGGTTTTTTCCAAAACTGCACGTGATGCTTTGAATCCTGTGGCAACCAGAGCTCCCTGGCCGGCGATGTTGCGCAGGTAGTCCAGTTCATATTTGCTGTAAACAAGCGACTGGATTTTGTCAGGCTCGAGTGAATCCGCATCGACTTCCAGCCCGCGCTCCATTGCTACCGATGCCGGCACTTCACTTGGCGCGGAGTTTTTGAACTGCGCGTAGTTTGAACGGAATACGGCATCGCCGAACGCCGCCAGAACCTTCGTGTTTGCCGGGCGTTCCTGTTTCTCTTCACGCAGTTGACCAAGAATCGACGCCGACGGTGCGTTAACGATTTCGTAGTTCGCAACTAATGGATTCCCGGAAGGCCCGGGCAACAACTGAAACGGAATGTAATTGAGGGCGCCGTCCGCGACTACGATCACTCTCTGAATGTTTGACTGACCGGTCAGTGGAGTGAGAATCATCTTTGCCAAGTCGTCGCCCGCTTTACTAAGACGTTTTTCTGTATCCTCGTCGGGTTTATTTTTGAGGAGTTCATAAACAACTTGCACCGCACCGGTGATCTCGTCAGCCTTTGGCAATTCGTAAACTCGTGCATCGTTGCGCGTGATTGCCCAAACATAACTGGCGTTCTTTCCGAGGAAGTATTCAAGCAGCATCGTTTCGTTATCTTCGACGATGAGCTCCTGAACTTGTTTTATGGAGTAATTATCTGTTTCTTTTATCTGATTGTAGTGTGGATTCTGCTGTTGTAATTGGTGCGTGAGTTGTTGGTGTTGCTCGCGCAATCTCGTTAAGGCTCTCTCGAGTTCATCGAGTTGCTCTTTCTTATAGTCTGTCGACAACAAAGAGATTGTTTGTTCTGCTTTCACCTGGATCGCCTGGCGCAGTGCTTTCTCTCGTTCTGCTAAGCGCGAGTCGATGCCCGTTACAATCTTTGTTTGCCTGTCGCGCAACATCGCCGCCAGTGAACGAGCCCGGGCGAGTTCGCTTGCCTGGAAAGCCTGCATGTCCAGACCTCGCGATGGTTGCTGTTTGTGCTTTTGCATCAGGCACTCGATGTAAGTCTCATAGCGGTCGTGAACGCTGGCGGAAAACGCTGTGGCCAACATACGGCTACTCAGGTCGCTTCGTATGTCTTCGGTGGTTTCGATCGACTCCTTCAGATAATTCTCCGCCGTGTCGTAATTACCTTCGTTCAACTCAAGGTGTCCAAGTGCGAAAGAAACGGCGGCTTTTTTAACCGGAGCAGTGGCTTTCCGAAAATTTTTCAGGGTAGCCTGGTAATTGGTGCGAGCAAGGTCGACCTTTCCCTGCCGTTGATAGACTTCTCCAAGCAACGCTTTTATGTACGCCGCATCATCGGGATGACCTTTGTGCTCCCAATACGCCGGAATAGGCAGCAACGATTTCAGAGCCAGATCGTACTGACCTGTCGCTAAATAAACCTGACCGATGTATTCGTCGCATTGGACGATGTCCTCTTCGGCGTACTCATGTTCGGAGGATTTGAACAGCTCCCGTGCCTCCTCCAAACTACTGATAGCTTCCTGATAGTTTCCCGCCAGAAAATGGGTATAACCAATCGTCATGATCATTCGGTTGTAACCGCGCTCGTCCGAGGCCTGCCGGAAATATTCCTTCGCTCGTTGATACTGAATTAACCCATACGCCGGAAGTCCGCTCTCGTTAAAGACGTAACCCATTCCCGTAGCGATTCTCGCCATCTCCGCCATGTTGTTTCGATCGTCCAGGAGATTTTGCGCTTGAGTCAGGTATGAAAAGCCGTGAATCCATTCACCTCTCCGGCCCTCGGTGTAACCCAGGTAGATCAGGGCTCGGGCCTGGTTCGTTGTGTCCTGACGCTGACGCCAGATTTGCAGCGCTGACTCATAGTTCTGAGCTGCCTCGTTCATCTTGTTCAGAGCGAAGTAGCAACGACCGAGTTCAAAGTATGTGCTGGCGGTGCCTTCCTGATCGTTTATGGATTGAAAGAGTGGCAGTGCTTCCTGCAGTGTTTGGATGGCGAGATCGTCATTCTGTTTCTTACTGGATTTGAGTAGTTGCTGCGCTGTTTCTTTGACATTCGGGTTTACGGCAGACGCCGACACCCCCGCGGACAAATGCCAACTGAGGATCAGGCAAAGGACTAAGACCAATGCTGCTTTCATTAAACGCGAACTGAAAGGCCGAAGGCGCCGGCAAAACTTAGCCCAACGCCTTCAGCGCAATTCAATAGGTTTGTTAAGACTTACCGTTCTTTTCGGTTACGCCCTGGTAGCTAACGCTTGGTTTGCTAACGCACTGGCCGTTCTTCCCGTTCTGACCATTCAGGCTCTTTTTGTCTATCAGACCGAAAGCCTCGAAGATCGGGAATCCCGTGACAGCTCGTTGCATCCTTTGTTCGCGAGTTCTGGTATCCCGCGGGAAGTTCTTGATTGAGACAGACTCGTAGTCGCCACCAGTCTTGTCGTTTGGATCAGTTTTATCACCACGCCCCAGCGCGCCGCGCAGGTCTGGTGTTCCCTCGCCATTGTAGATAAGGCTGGCAATGTCCTGATCCAAAACCGATTCGATGGGTACTGGTCCGGTGACAGGCAACTGTGGCAGAAAACGCCTGTTATCCGGTTCCGCACTGCTTACAACACGTTTTGTTGCGTCAAAATATGCACGCAGGAACTTTAGCCACGAGTATTCAACATCGTTGGGGTCATCAGTCTTGAAATCGGTCGTGAACCGGTATCTCTCATACTGCGCCATGATGGGACCTTCCTTCGAAGGCTCCGCCCATGGGAAGTAGACTGACAAACCGCGCGAATACTGAAATGCTGGTCCCACAGAGTCTGCGGCCACGATGAGCTGCTCTATGTCCGGATCGTTTTCTTTCTTGGGATTTTCCTTTACCAGCTTACCCATGACTTTGTTACAGGCGACCTGAATGTCTTTGAGTTCCTGACTTCTGGCTCCAATCTCAAGCTCCTCGATCTTGTTGTTCATGCAGAAGCAGAAGTCGTAAAGGTCGGTGTACATCTCGTTGAAAAAGCTTTGCGATTTCCAGTGCGACAGCAGGATGAAGTCACGAGAGAGAGCTTTGTCCAAACCAGCCGTCAACGCTTTCGCCAGGTCACGGAGTTCGTCATGTAGATCCGGGACTTTTTCGAGATCGCAAAGGGTTAGTTGAAAAGAGTAACCAGCCAGCAGGTAGTCCCCGCTATTGCGTATGCAGGAGCGAAAGATCTCGAACACCAGATCCCGCATATTTATCGGTGCACTGCTGCTAGGCGACGAGCCGTTTGTGCCGCTTTTGTCCGGCAGGGAGTTGAATATACGAACCAGGATCTGGCGGTAAGGCCAACTGCCGACAAAGGCCGGGCCTTGCGACGCCAGCATGTATTTCGCCGTGCCCTGTAGTTCGTAAGCGACCTCGAGTGAGCTCACCGAACAACTGTGAAAACTAACTAACTCCAGAGTCGGAGTCTCTTCCGGGGTCTTGCCTTCAAGTTCGATGGAATGCTTAAACTCGGCCAGGATCTGTCCGAGGTTGGTCAACGTCAGCGACTGTTCGCTCGCGTTTTCGTCGAGCAAAAAGATGTCGTTGCCAACGACAACGCCGTGACCCAGCAAAAACAACATGTAATGTTTGGCCGGGTATTTATCGGCACAGAACCGCAAAAACTCTCGCAACGAGGTTTGTGCTCCCGGTTCTTCCATCCGGTCGGTGCGAGGGTTAAAGGTGCTTTCAACATTCGGAGCGACTGGCGGCTTGTAGTCGATTCCAAAATTTGCCTTTAGCACCTTATTGAGTACTTTTCTTACCGGCTCTCGATTCGACACTGTCGCGGGGACGCCTTCCGGCTCCAACCTGGTCCGCTCGTCTCTCCACAGCTTGTCCTCGATCAGGTTACGCACAGTCGGATCGGTGCCGGAAAAACCAATGTTGGATCTTCCGTTGAATTTGAGTTTATTGACGACATTCACGTCAAAGACGTGAGTGGGAGTTCCTTCAGTGTAGGGATCGAACTGAGCCACGACGTTGGCATCAGGATGGAATCCGGCATCCTTGATGGCCTTCAGTTGCGAAATGGCACTGATCGCAAGCGGATTGTCAGTGGCAAAGTAAAACATCAATGTCCATTCTTTAGGTTCGCACATTTCAAATCTCCTCCTTCGGAGTCACGCGGGCTAACGTGAGACGCCAGGCTAGAAAGGTATGCTGGGCATGTAGAAATATCAGAGGTGTGACAAAGGCTATTCCTACGTCACATTTCTGTCAACCAAATCTCAGCGTTAATCCATCGACTGCTTTCAATAGCTATGCGAAACGGAGAGAAAATGTGTCTGGGGAAATAAGTCTTATACGTAGTGACGCAGTTTGAATAACGCCGAAGTCGTTTGCTAAATTTCAGCCCAGAACTCTACGCCGAAGGCGTTCGCTAATTTCAGCCCAGAGTTGGAGCGTAGCGACAACTCTGGGTTAAGCCATCCCACCATCAATCAACCCTGAAGGGGTTTGCCGCGTGGCGAACCCTTTCAGTTCAATGACTATTTTGTGATCTATCCCAAGGTTGTCGCTGCGCTGCAACCTTGGGCTGCAATTAGCCAACGCCTTCGGCGTAATTTCAAACTGATGCACTACCGTCTTATAGGGCTATTTGCAGAGAACACTTTCCTGTGCTATAGGCTCTTGCTCTGTGGCAGTCAAGACAATCGCGCTGGGGTCTGATCGCGCGGCAAAAATCATGGCTGTGCGCGCCAGCGTCGCGCGAATCGCCACCATCGACCCGGCCTGGGCTAACGCCAACGTGGTCGCCCGACGCGTCGAGACCAGTGTTCCAAGCATGCCGTTGACTGACTGGCAGTTGATGCAGGGAGCACGAGAACGAGCCCTGGCGGCCCGCGAATCACTACACAGTCGCCGGCTTGAGGCTGATATCTACGTCGGACTCGAAGGCGGCTTTCATTCAGTTTCCATCGAAGGCCAGTGGCATACGTTCTTAAGAGGCTGGGCTTTTGCCACTGACAATGGCGACCGCAGTGCTTTTGGCGCGGCGCCGTCGATTTCAGTTCCACCGGATATTGTTAAGAATGTCATCGAGGGCCGCCGAGAACTGGGCATCGTAATCGATGAAGTCACCGGCGGACGCGACATCAGAAGCAAGCAGGGCGCGTGGGGAGTTTTGTCGCGCGATCTGGTAACGCGGTCGATGAGTTTTGAGCTAGCGCTCATCGCCGCCTTTGCGCCTTTTTACAATCCCAAACTTTACAGCTAACCAGAATGGATGAACTAATCGCCCAGGTTAACCACGATGAACCACCGCCTCACTCGCGCAAGAGCGCGGGTTGGGTTGAGGTGATCGCCGGATCGATGTTTTCAGGCAAGTCAGAGGAGCTGATCCGTCGTTTGCGACGGGCCAAGATCGCGCGGCAAAAAGTGCAGGTCTTCAAACCCGAGCTCGACTCGCGCTTTTCAGAGAGTCAGATTGTTTCGCACTCGGAGATGCGTCACGATTCGTCTAACAGTCGCTCAGCAGCGGAGCTACTCGCGAAAGTCGACGACGATACGGAAGTTGTTGGTATCGATGAGGGACAGTTTTTCGACAACGAGTTGGTTAACGTTGCCAACACGCTCGCGCAACGAGGCGTGCGCGTGATCATTGCGGGGTTGGACCAGGACTACACCGGCAAACCATGGGAACCGATGCCGCAGCTACTCGCGGTCGCCGAATACATCACCAAGACTCACGCCATCTGCATGAGGTGTGGCCAGCCCGCGAACTATTCTCAGCGTACCTTTGAATCAGAGGAACGCGTCGCCGTGGGCGCCTCTGACAAGTATGAAGCGCGCTGCCGCAGGTGCTTCGTCCCACACGCCGACGCGCCCACGGTGCACGAGTGAATATTTATAGGTCCAATAGACCACTATCTGGTTACGCGGAAACGATAGTCGCTGAAATCCTCACGTGCGTGCTGGTTATTTAAACCATCAACGTGGATGGAGTAGCTGCCCGGAGGTACGAGACGGGTGGGAACCTTGAAGGAGATAAACTTGCGATTGCCCCGGCGGATGGGCTTGAGTCGTGAGGGCTTTGAAATCGGTTTGAGATCTGCATCCTGCAGTGTTGCTTCATATTGAGAATAGTCGCCGCTCTCAACATTCAACCGTAGTTCTAACTCATTAGTCCCCGGCGGAATGCGGAAGCTTGCTTCAGCCCCGCTACCGCCACGAGTACCAACGCCTGGATTAATGAAAAACGAGAAAATGGGAAGAGTTTGTCCACGTTGCTCTGCGAGTTGCCGCTGAAGATCTGCGAGGAGTTTCTCCTGTTCGGCTTTCTCTTGTTGCGTTTGCGACAGTGCAGTTTCTAGTCCACTGCTTTTAGCGTTTTGATCGGCAATCTCTTTTTGGAGTTGTGAGAGTCGTCGTTCTGTGTTGGCCCAACGCTGAGACTCGGCTCGATACCTGGTCCACACTAGAACCAGAAGAATACTTGTCAGCAGCAGTAAAGCTAGCGGTGTTACCGCAAGGAACCGCATGGCCGGCGCCATCTGGGGAGTTGGTAAAAATAGATTCCACCATCGTATTTTTTCGGGTTTTGGATTAACAGTCTCGGTTGGTTGTGGTGAAACTCTTGTTGTGAGAATTCTCGCAATCTCCACCCGTTCGGCGAGGCGCGGTGAGTTAAGGATCATTTCCCGGATTCGCCGGCGTTCCTCGGTTCTCAATTCGTCGCGAACATAACGATCAATCAACTCGTCCTCGGCAATTTCAAGATTTTCAAAGACGTCGTCGTCGGAAAGAATCTGCTCCTCCAGCGTCATTGCCTCATTTTCAGACAGGCCACCCAGCAGATAACGACTGGCAAGCTCTTCTCGATCCGGTTGTTCTGACAAGCAACGGCCCCCCTGATTGAAGTGCCTACGGAGCGCTATTCGTTTCGCCCCGCCGCGGCCTCCAAACACTCAGTTATACAGTTTTCCAGTGCCACTCTGATTCGATGCGCGCGAATTCTCAACGCATTTTGCGGAATTCCCAGGCGTTCGGCCAGTTTTTGCCGCCGATCGATCTTGTCGCGTCTCTCCTGCTGGTAGTATTCCACTATTAAAAAGCGTCTTTCACTACTCAGGCCCTCCAGACACTTGTCGAAGCATTGCATCCGAATGTCTGGCTCAACCGGTTCCGGCGTTATCCGGAGCCGAGACTCGGGAGCGTCGTCCAACGGCACTGGCAGATGTTTTTTGCGGGCTTCCTTGCAAACGATCTTCGCGACACCCACGATGTACGCGATGAGGTTTTCGATGTTCTGTCCCTCGTCGATGCGACGCGCCACCCGATTAAAAGTCTCATCGGCAAGTTCATCGGCAGGCCCCACCGCACTCCATTCGAACACGCGAAACAGCCTTACTCTTGTGCGTTCATATTGCCTGCCTGCTTCGTCCCGGTCTAACGAAAAACAACTCAAGAGCTTGTCGAAAGCCGTTTGGGTCATAACCCATTTGGACTTCCTGTGAGTTCTTTTCGCGTCAGTTTTGTCGCGGAGATCGTTCGGCTGCGGGTCGTTAAAACTCAACACAGGCTCCAGGGGAATCAAAGGTGGGAGAACCTTAGGCGCGGATTATAGTAGAGATAGACAGTTAATGCCCGTCAGAATTATCTCCACTCACCCTGGATGAAGAATCCGGCCCAGTAGACGGGAGAATTCCAACGCCTCGTGCCGCGCATGTAAATCTGCGCCGCTTGTAGTGCCGCTGCCGGTTTCTTACTGTTAACGAACATCTCTTTATAGAACTCTTTCATCAGCGCCGCAGTAGCTGCGTCGTCGACTTTCCAGAGACTCGCGACCAGTCGAGCTGCGCCTGCGTACATGAAACCGCGAGTCAGTGCGATAAGTCCTTCGCCCTTCACCTGTTTGCCGATGCCAGTTTGACACGCGCTGAGAACAACTAACTCCGCAGGCAAATTGAGATTGTAGATATCGTGCAGAAACAGGTAACCATCCTGCGGCGCGCCGTTCTTATCGACGAGTGAAAGGACGATTGCAGACAGTTCAGGATGCTGCAAATCGAGAATTCCGTGCGTGGCGAAGTGAATGATCTTGTACTTAGACAACTCCGGACTAAGCGCCGCGGCACGGGTCGCCTCAAAGCCGAGTTTCGATAAGACCTCACCTTTCGGCGCCACGTTCATGATTGCCGCTGCTTCCTGGTTCGAGTATGGAAGTCGCGTCAGTTGGTCCACTCCGACGTCACGCAAAGCACTTTTGATATCACGACGCTGGTTGGTACTTTGAGCCAGCGCGTCTTGTTCGGATTTCTTCTTTCTCGCCTCAGTAACCCGTTCATCGTCCGGTTGAAAAACCGGATTCGCCAGGACAGCAACGGCGTGCGCGGCAGGTTTTCGATTCGCGAGTTCGCGGCGTTGTAAAGTGAGTATGGAAGCGGACGGGAAATAAATGATCTCGTGATCGGTAATCAGCGATGACTCTGGACCAGCGACGGGCAAAGATGCAAAGGGAATCAACTGAAGCGCCCCGTCAGGTATGATTACGAGTCGTTTAGCGCTCAACACCGAAGCGACCGGCGCGATGATGAGTTTTGATAATTCGCTGGAAGCGTTCGAGTACTGCTGTTGCATGCGCGATTGCGCTTGCAGAGGATTTTCGTTTTTATCCTTACGGTCTTCAGTGAGTGTCTCCCGCAGTTGCCACACCACTTTTTCGATTTGCTCGCGCGGCGCCAATTCAAAACTCTTTATTGAATTTTGACTAACTACCCACGCGTAACTGCGCTTGTTTCCGAGTGCGTACTCAAGCAATAACGTGTCGTCATCGAGTTGCTGTTGGCTATCCTTGAGTGTGGCGGGTTGCGGTCTTGTTAGAGTCGCAAACTTCCGGTGCTGCGATCTGATTTGTGTCTCGAGCGAGTCGTATTTTTCCGAGATCGTCTGAATTTCCTTTTCGAGTGCCGCTAATTGAGCGGGATTGGGATTACCGCCGAGAAACTTCGTACGCGCCTGCGCTTTGGCAGCGAGTTTTTTTCTTACCGCCGCGAGTTGCTCGATCAGAGTTGCCAGTCCAGGTTGAGACGTTTGGCTCGTGTCTAATTGGTCCACTCCGCTTTCAGTCAATGTTTCAAGCAGCACTCTCGCACGCGCTTTTTCGGCGGTGGCGAATGCTCGCACAACGGGTTCATCGCCACCTGACTTGCTGAGTTGCATGTTCAGGTCGATGTTGAGTTCGTAGTAGTTCTCCTGGGTTGCGAAATACGAAGCTCTTAGTTCTCGGCTCGAGAGTGTTGTACGTTGAGATTCGACGACACTGATGGCTTCGTCGCTGTAGTCGAGAGCATCTTTGATATTCCCGCGGTCCTGCTCAACTTGTGCAAGCGTGTTGAGAGTTGCTGCCCGGCCGCGGGGATCTTTGAGTAAGTCCCAGAGGACCAGTGCGCGTTTAAGATCGTCCGTGGCTTGCTGGTGCTGTTTTAAGAGGTTGTATGTTTCACTGCGTTTCTGGAGAGTTAGAGCTTCTCCGCGCTTGTCTTTCTGGGAGAGTTGAATATCGAGAGCCTTGTTATATGCCAGCATCGCATCCTGAGGTTTTTTCTGCGCGACCAACACAATTCCGAGGTTCGTCAGCACGTCCGCTAAGCGTCGTGGCCGGAGTTTTAATTCCCGAGCTTGCTCGAAAGCAGCGACGGCATTCGTTAGGTCTCCCTGAAGATAAAAGAGCTGGCCGAGGTGAACCAGAATGCCGGCTTTGATGTCAACATTAAACTTTTCAGCAGGCATGATGGAAAGCGCCTGGTCATAACACTCTCGCGCTTTCTTTAGATCGCCAAAAGAGGCGTAGAGCTCGCCCTTGTTGTCTAAAGTCGCGGCGCGGTTAGGATCTCCCTCACTGAACATTGCGAGAGCTTGATCGTAGTAATCACGTGCCTTCTCCCACTGGCCCAACTTATCACTGACAGCCGCGAGGCTATTCAGCAGATTGGCAAGTCTTCCTTGATCGTCCGGCGATAACTCACCTGGAGTCTGCCATTCCTTCCTGGCCCTTTCGAGATACTCCAAGGCTTTATCCGGTTCACCGAGATCATTTGAGATGGCGACAAGACTGTTCAGAACATTGGCGGCGCC
>Ga0307415_100001234_pt1 | contig 11987 bp, 10 predicted proteins | sample DK1Cmetagenome_FD_204524 | JGI IMG/M metagenome (GOLD analysis project Ga0307415, IMG submission 204524) | Maize rhizosphere microbial communities from greenhouse at UC Davis, California, United States - DK15-C-2 | ecosystem: Host-associated > Plants > Roots > Rhizosphere > Soil | place: USA...
GCTCGACCGCGTCGCGCTTGAACTCCTTGGTGAACCCTCGACGGATCCGTTGTGGCCTCTGTCTGTGCTCCTCTCCCATGAGGACATCCTCTCATCCGAGGTGTCCTGCCTCAGGGGGGAGGTCCAAACCCAATGCCGGCCTCCAGAAGCGGTCCCAGCCCGGACGCTTATCCGCCACAAACGCCCCCATACAGCGGCTGGCCGATCAGGGACTGCGTCCAGCGGCCTGCGGCGCTTGCAGCAATATGGGCTCTTCGCCGTGAAGCGTGGAGCGATGCCGTTTACGGCGCGGTAGGGCTCGAAACGGCACCTGGGGCCTCACATAGCTTGCGGATGTCTGACGTTCAGCAAGAGGGAGGCCCCAGATGGGTCAACAGGATAGTGTGTCTGGGTCGCTGCTGCTGGACCTGGACGGCTTGGAGGTCGCCTCGGCCGACCTGGTGGGTGGCGAATGGCAGCTCGCCGTCCAGACCACGGCTACGGTCATCGGCTGCGTGGGCTGCGGCGTGCGGGCCACTCCGCATGGCCGACGGATGGTGCGGGTGCGGGACTTGCCGATCGGCGGCCGGCCGGTGGTGCTGTGGTGGCGCAAGTGGATCTGGCGCTGTTGTGAGCCGGCCTGTGGATGCGGACCTGGACGAGCGGACGGCCGCGATCCTCCCCAGGGCGGTGCTGACCGAGCGGGCCCGGGCCGAGGCGTGCTGATGGGTCGGCAAGGACGCCCACGCGGTCGCCGCGGGGTGCGTGACCGTCAACCTGCTGATGAAGAAGATCAAGCGCATCGGGCATGGCTTCCGTAACTTCGTCAACTGCCGGCTGCGGCTGCTGCTCCACTGCGGGGTCAGCTGGCAGACGCACCGGACCGTAAGGCTGCGAGGCCCTCTCCATTCCAGCCAACAGCCAGGTCAGGTCGGTCGTCGGTAACAGATTGCCAGGAGGATTACGCCGAAGATCGTAGCCCCATGGGCGTTGGAACCTGGCAGTATGCGCCATTTGGGGGATCGACTGACACCCTCGGCAGGCGCATGATGCGCCCATTGCACGCTAATCGCTCACCACCAGCTCGTCGCTGATCCAAGGAAGTCAGCAGCAGCCACGCTCGTTGATCGTGGCGATCCCCATCGAAGTCGCACTGCCCTGGGACCTCGGCTTGCAGATGCTCCATTGCCTTCAGGGAGGTTGGGATGAAGGCGCGACCCTTGCGATTGACCTGGCTGGTGCTGTTGAGCCTGGTGCTGGCGTTGCTGCTGGTTGCCGACTGGCAGGCATCGCCGGGAGGAAGGATCGGGCCCAGCGTCTCCAGAGCGCTCACCCGACCCAACCTCCTGCTGATCTTGACCGACGACCAGAACACCGAGGCGATGCGGGCGATGTCCTATCTGCAGGCACGCCCCTATGGAAGCTGGATCAGCTTCCCCAATGCCTTCATCAACACCCCGCTCTGCTGCCCCTCCCGGGCCACCCTGCTCAGCGGCCAGTACTCCAGCCACCACCAGGTGCGCGACAACTCCCGCGGCGCATCCTTCAATGACCGGTCAACGGTGGCGACCTGGCTGAACGCGGCGGGCTACCGGACGGGCCTGATCGGCAAGTACCTGAATGGCTATCCCTATGCCAGCCAACCCGCCAACTACGTGCCACCCGGATGGAACACTTGGGCCGCCTTCTCCGGCGGCGAGCGGTACTCCTACTACACGCTGAATGTCAACGGCACGCCGGTGTCGTACGGGGGGGCAGCGCAGGACTACTCCACCGACGTCCTCACCAACCGGGCGCTCGGCTTCATCCGGGATCCCTCGACGCGGCCGTTCTTCCTCTACCTTGCCTACAACGCGCCCCATTCACGGTTTGTCCCTGCCCCGCGGCATGCCACCGCGTTCAGCAGCACCGTGATGCCGCATCCACCGAACTTCAACGAGGCCGACGTCTCCGACAAGCCTGCCTGGGTGCGCACCAAGGCGCTGCTGACCCAGGACCGCATCAACGCCTTCGACACCGACAAGCGCAACGCCTGGCGGACCCTGCTGGCCGTGGACGAGTCAATTAAGCGGCTCCTGGACGCCTTGTCCGCCAACGGCAAGCTCAACAACACCGTAGTCGTCTTCATGACCGACAACGGGCGGCTGTTTGGCGAGCACCGCCTGCGGGACAAGACCATGGTGTACGAGGAGGCCGTGCGCACGCCGTTCCTGGTCCGCTACCCGGGCGCGGCCAACCGGACCGATCAGCGCCTGATCTCCAACGTCGACCTGGCCTCGACCTTCGCCGACCTGGCCGACGCCACCCCGACCCGATCCCAGGACGGGACCAGCCTGGCCCCCCTCCTGGACGGCCAGCAGCCTGGCTGGCGGACCGGGGTGCTGCTGCAGTGGGTCGGCACCAACAATGTCCCCGCCTACAACGCCATCCGCGAGGCCCGATGGAAGTATGTGGAGCTGGCCACCGGCGAACGCGAGCTATATGACCTGAACGCCGATCCTTACGAGCTGCAGAATGTGGCCGGTCGATCCGCCTACGCCACCCAGCAACAGCGGTTAGCCGAGCAGCTCCGTCGACTTCTAGGCTAAGCCAACCCATCCTCCGTCCACCGCCCGGTATGCTGGCACTTGCCAGCGTCAGGCGCTCTCCCACGGCTCCGTCATAGTGCTGTGATGCCCGTTTCATCGGTATGCCAGGCCGTGGAGGCAAGCGGCCGGGCCGGGTCGCGGCCGGCATGTCGCAGCGCGGCGGCGAGGTTGGGTGGCCGGCAGGCGCAGCGCGCCGACGGCGAGGTTGCGCAGGCTGGCCGTCACGTGGAGGAGGCTGCCGCTGCGTGCGTGGGAGGCGTCCTAGCCGAAGGTCACGTCCGACCCAGTGCAGCCGGTTCTGGATCCTCCAGTGCCCGCGAAGTCAGCCGGCCAGCTGTGCGGGGCTGGCGGCGCCCAGGGCCAGGCTGGTGACGGCGTACACGGCGACGCTGCGCCAGCGGCGGCTGCCCGGCGCGCGGATGCGGCGGATGGCCTGAACCGCTCGGGCGCCCTCGTCCTTGCCGAGACAGGGGGCGAGCGTGGCCCCTTCGGGCACGTGCAGGCCGCAGGGTGGGTTCCGGCTGGCCGCTCGGCCGGCACCGACGTTCGCACCGACAGCGGCGGTACTCACGGTCAGAGGCGCGGCTGCCAGTCCGGCCGGAGCGGGAAGTCGTTGGTGCCGCTCGCGTAGATGAGATTGCAGCACTGGTCCGACCCGCTGATGGTGATGACATCCAGCTGCGGGTTCTCGTTCCCGGTCGTGTAGACCACCAGCGTGCCGTCAGGGGAGACGGCCGGATCGTCGGCGAGAAACACTCCGCCCTCGTACTCGATCGACAGGCACCGGAAGCCGCCGCCCGACAGGTCGGTGATCGCGATGCAGTAGTTCCCGGAGGCTTGGTCAAGGGCGGTGAAAACCACGTGGCTGCCGTCGGGCGTGACGTCTGGGCCCGTGCCGAAGAACAAGAACTGGCCCTCCGGCGTTGGCAGCCCGGCCACCCCGACCATGGTCCTTACCGCCCCGGTCTGGGTGTTGACCTTACGCAGGGCGTTGCCGGTGCCACTGGTGCCGGCGCACTTGTCCCAGTAGACGACGTAGCGGCCGGTCGCCGACCAGGTCGGCTCCACCGCACAGCCATCCGAGCTGCTCGTCAGCAGATGCCCGCTCCCACCGGCGGCGGAGACCACATACAGCGAGCGGCCCGCCAGGGTGCCGGTGGTCCGGGAGAACACGAGCCGGCTTCCGTCCGGTGACCAACTCGGGTTGATGTCGTTGGCCGACCCGCTGGTGACTCGGTGGGCGCTGCTACCGTCGGGCTTCATCACCCAGATGTCACCAGCGCGGTGGAAGGCGAGCAGGCGGCCGTTGGGTGACCAGCGTGGGCTGTGGCTGTGGGTATCAGTGGTCAGCTGCCGGCGGCCAGTCCCGTCGGGGCGGATTGAGTAGATGACCCCGCCTTGCTCGAAGGCGATCCTGCCGTTGGTGCCCGGGTAGGCGGCGTGCGCCGCCGGCACGGGCAGCATGGTACTCGCCCCGATCGCTGCGGCGGCAAGCGCCACGGCGGCGAGTAGGCCAACAATTCGATGTCTCATGCGCCATCCCTCCCCGTGTGCGGGCCACGGCAGGTGGCACCGTGGCCACAAGAGCGGCAAGAACGGGCCAAAGCAGTGGCCTGCCGCTCTGTGCATGAGCAGCCCAATCGTGACGGACGAGTCCACATGCCGCAGTCAGCGGGTACCTCAAAGTGGCCTACTGTCCTTGCGTGATCATGGCTACGGCAGCGTGCCTGCTGCTCCGTACTGCTGCTTGGCAAAGGGTCCCGATGCTGCTGGGGCGGCCAGGCGGTGGCAGCGATCTCGCCGAGGATGCGATCTGGCCGGACGGCGAACCACGATGGCTCACAGGCCCGGTAGAGTTGCGGTCTGCACCGAATGTCCGAACCTCCTGCCCTTAGAAGCTGCTCCCGGCCTGGGCCAACACGGTCGCGTGGCGTCGGACCACGACCTGAGGGGCATCGGACAATAGGGACGAATCCCAACTTTGCCGGGGGCCCTGGGCGCTCTCCTGAGCCCAGAGAATGCGGCTCACTCAGGGCTGCTCCACACCTGAGGAGGGCAGCCTGCGCGTGCAGACTACGGCATGCAGATTCTCGAACCCCAAGGATACGAGGCCGTGCTCCACGCTTCGCAGCGAAGAGCCGCAAGATGGCAACCGTCCATCCACCACGGCAATGGGGCCCGATTCGTCGAACAACGCAGGCCGGCTCAGTAGCCGTCCGTTGAGGTCGTGGTTGCGCCAACGGCGGGCAGCTCCGGCACCCTTCGACGGGAGCACGCCAGCCGCTATGCACTACGGCGTTCCCCGCCGAGCGTGCCACGCGCTTCCACAATCCCGTGCTCGACGGCAAAGGCGAGCGCCTCCAGCTGCGAATGGACCCCTAGCTTGAGGAGAAGGTTCTGCATGTGGGAACGGACCGTCAGGTACGACAGATGCATCGCGCCCGCGATGCGCCGGTTCGACCAGCCGATGGCAAGCAAACCCAAGAACTCGCGTTCACGGGGCGTCAGGGTCCGCACGCGCAGCTGGACGCTAGAGTCACGGCCTGGCGCCGGCTGGGCTGCCGCCAGGACCGCCTGCTCACCGGCGGCGAGCTGGCGGATGGCGGTCGCCACCTGCCGGCTGGACCGGTCTTTGGCCAGACAGCCGTCGGCGCCAGAGGTGAGCACCGCCGCGGTGGTTTCTGGGTAGGCGTCACCCGACAGCACCAGCAGCTTGGTCGTCGGTGAGGCCGCCTTGGCTGCCGCCAGCGTCTCGGTCAGCTCGCTGGTGGGTAGGTCAGCGTCCAACACCAGCACGGCTGGCCGGTGCTCGGCGGCCGACTCGACCGCCTGGCCGGTGTGGTGGGCTAGGTCGAGCACGACCAGGTCGTCCTCGGCATCAAGGAGCATCCCGAGCCCCTCGGCGACCAGCACATGGTGATCGGCGAGCACGAGCGTCACGGCGTTGGCCATGATGTCTCCCATGCGTTCTGCGAGGTGGTCGGCCCTGGAGCATGACCACGGGGCTGGCAACAATCCTTCACTGAAGGCGCAACCTGCTTGCTCCCCTGGAATCGTCGGGCACCCGTCCAGATCTTGGGCTGCGCTACACCCCGGGACATCCCTGGCCCCTGGTCGTAGCCCGGACCAAGCCGGGTGCGCGGTCCAACCGGTCTCCGCTGCCGATGGTCACCTTCGGAGGGCGCACGGGTAGGAGCACACCCCGACCACCGACTTACCAAACGCCGATGATGCTGCCAGCGTTACGTGCAAACAGGCGAACGCCCCGGCATGGGTGGCGACCGCGGCGTTTGCGTCCGATGACTGGCCGTTTCATCGGCTCCGCGCCCATGCCCGGTTCCTCCACGCCCGCACCGTCAGGCGGATCAAGAGCTTCCCCGTCCGCCCCTTGACCACGACCGCATGCAGGTCGAGCTGCTGACCGCACCACTAGAAGACCTGCGTCGAGTTCACCAACGCGATCTCGAGCGCTTCGAGATCTTTCACAATCGCCAGCGCCCCTGCTGACTCCACCCACCAGGGAAGGCCAGCGCCGGTCAGCGTCACTACGCGGCCATCGTCTGATCAGCGGCTGAGCCGATGGACCTCGGCGAAGGTCCTGCAGAGGTGGCCTTGCGGCTATCTTCCAGCTTGATCTCGCGCTTGGGCTTGGTGGGCGGGGTTGGCTTGGGCTTGGTCGAGCCGGGTGGGGGCTTGGGCTTCTTCGAAGTGGGTGGGGGCATGGGCTCGGTGGAGGGGGGTGGGTTGGGCTTCTTCGAAGTGGGTGCGGGCTTGGGCTTGATGGCCGACGGCGGCTGGCTGGTCGATGTGGCTGCATGCTGCGCCGGAGAGGTGGCAAGTCTGCCCATGGCCGGTGATGACGCCTCGGTCACGCCCTGCGGCGGCGGAACCCCCAGCGGAAGAGAAGGTGCCGGCGTCGCTGGAGACTCGATCGGGATGGGCGTGGAGGAACCAGGTGGGAACAGCAACGTCGGAAGCGGTGGCAAGGTTGGAGCGCTCGTCGGAGGGGGAGCAGCGAAGAGATCGCCGCCGGCGACCACCGTGCCGGGATCTGCCGAGTGGGTTGGAATTTCGATGAGCGCCACCGCCGCGGCTAGGCCAGCGGCCACGATGACCATGATGCTCTCATAGACCTTGCGCATACTGACCTCTGGCCGACTGACGCTCACTTCGCCGATGTTGCACTACGACCCGGTTGATCGAGCTTCATCCGTACCGGTCCTCGCCAGGCTGAAGGCTACTCGAATCGCTCGGCTGGGTCCTCGTCCATCTGCACTACGGCCAGGCTTGGCTGCTTCGTCGCCGTTCGGGCGATACGCTCCTCAGCGCTTGGGCGTCTTCTGGGTCCCCGTCGGTGGGGTCCCAATGGAGTCAGCGCATGAGCCGGGTCGGGCCGGGCGGCTCGGCCAGCGCGGGGACGGCCCGGACCGCCGCGAGCAGCCGGGGCCGCAGCAGCCCGAAGTAGGCCAACGCAGCCACAAACCCCAGACCGACTGGGGCACCGACCAGCTGGGCTCCGATCGCCATGCGCCGGCCCACCGGGGCGCCGGACCAGGCCGGCTCCGGATGCAGGGTCGCATCCAACGCCCCCCACACCGGCACGGCCAGCAGGACCAAGGCGAGCACGAGCAGGCCGAGCTGGAGATTGCTCACGTCAAGCAGCTTCAGCCCCGAGGCGACCAGGACCAGCGCCAGCGCCGGCCGGATCACCGCGTCATTGGCCCGCGAAGACAGCTTGGCTCCCAGGTAGACACCGGGGAGGCTACCGACCAGCAGCGAGGCGGTCAGATCCAGCTGGAAGTCGCCGAACAGCAGGTGCCCCACGGCGGCCGAGGCGACCAGGGGGATCGCCTGGACCAGGTCGGTGCCGACCAGCTCCGAGGAGCGCAGCATCGGATACAGCAGCAGCAACAGCACGATCATCAGCGACCCGGAGCCGACCGAGGTCATGCCGACCACCAGCCCCCCGACCACCCCGATGAGCACGGTGGGCAGCGGCCGGACCCGCAGCGCTCGCCGGGGCGCCGGCCCACCGCTGGCCATCCCCAGCGCCCGGCGGGTCGCCCGGACCTGGAGCAGTCCCTTGGCGGCGATTGAGGAGGCGGCCATCAGCAACGCCACCCCTAGGACCTGCTTGATGCGGGCCTGCACGACGGCGCCGTCACCAAGGGCCCGCAGCACCAGCACGCCGGCGAAGGCGGCCGGCACCGACCCGACCATCAACCAGCGGACTAGGCCGAAGTTGACGGTGCCGCGGCGCAGATGCACCCCGCCGCCGACCGGCTTCATGATGACCGCCGCGACCAGGTCGCTGGACACGGCGGCCAGCGGCTGGACCTTGAACGCCAGCACCAGCAGCGGGGTCATGAGCGCCCCGCCGCCCATCCCGGTCAGGCCCACGGTGAACCCGACCAACAACCCGGCGGCGGCCACATACAGATCGATCTGCAAGGACAGACTCCACCTCGACCGATGGTCCGACCAACTCGACCGGGATACTAGAGAAGCGCGGGCCAGGCCGAAACCCGCATCGGCCGTATCCGAAATGTGCAATACCGCCGTTGCTGCGGAGCCCGCTTCAGGCGGGTCCCCGGGCCGCCAGTCGGGCTTGGAGGTCGGCCAGGCGCTGGAGCGGAACGGCGACGTTGCCGGCGCTGCCGGTGCCGACGCGGACGCCGGGCTTATGCCGTCCGTGGTAGTCGGACCCGCCGGTGGCCAGCAGGCCGTGCCGCTCGACCAGGCCGGCCAGGGACCGGCGCAGCTCGGCGTCGTGCTGGGGGTGCCAGAGCTCGATCCCGTCGATCCCAGCCTCCAGGGCCTCGGCCAGCACCCGGTCACGCTCGCCAGCGGCCAGCCGGCCAGGGTGGGCCAGCACCGCCACCCCGCCCGCCTTGGCGGCCAGGGCGACCGCGTCGGTCACCGAGACGCTCGGGGCGGGCACGTACGCCGGCCGCCCCGACGACAGGTAGCGCTCGAACGCCTCGGCCACGTCGGCCACGGCCCCCCGGGCGAGCAGCGCCCTGGCGAAGTGGGCCCGCGACAGGGCGCTGGCCCCGGCGAGCTGGACGGCGTCGTCGTAGCCGACGCCGCAGAGCTGCTCCAGCCGCTCGCCGATGGCCAGGTTGCGCTGGTGGCGGCCGCGGCGGGTCACCTCGACGGCGTCGGCCAGGTCCGGCGCCAGCAGCCCCTCGCCGTACACCAGCACATGCACCACCCGGTCGCCCACGGTGGCGGTGAGCTCGCAGCCGGTCAGCACCTCGACCCCGAGGCGCTCCCCGGCGGCCCGGGCGCCGGCGACCCCGGCCACGGTGTCGTGGTCGGTCACGGCCAGCACCGCCACCCCGGCCGCTGCGGCGGCCGCGACCAGCTCGTGCGGCCGGTCGCCGCCGTCGCTGGCCAGGGTGTGGACATGCAGGTCGACCAGGCCTCCCCGGCGCCCCCTCGCGCTGGTCATGGCCTCAGCGGTCGGACGACGGGGTGGTGAGCTGGTTGGCCTCCAGCCAGGCGAGGATCTGGTGGACCGAGTCATCCACGCTCTCGGACTCGGTGTGCAGGACGATCTCGGGGGCCAGCGGGGGCTCGTAGGGGTCGGACACCCCGGTGAAGTGCTTGATCTCGCCGGCCAGGGCCTTGGCGTACAGGCCCTTGGGGTCGCGCTCGGCGCAGGTCGAGAGGGGCGCGGCCACGTGCACCTCAATGAAGTTGTCGGCCGTGTCCCGGACCTGGTCGCGGGCCTGGCGGTAGGGGGAGATGGCCGCCACCAGCACGGCCACGCCGTGCTTGGACAGCTTGCCGGCGACATAGCCGATGCGGGCGATGTTGGTGTCGCGGTCGGCCCGGCTGAAGCCGAGGCCCTGGCACAGATTGGTGCGGACCTCGTCGCCGTCCAGCAGCTCGACCCGGTGGCCGCGCTCGGCCAGGGCGGGGCCGAGCTTGGCGGCCACGGTCGACTTGCCCGCGCCGGACAGGCCGGTGAGCCAAAGCACAAAGCCGCGGTCGTGGTTGGTCATGGGAGGTTGCGCCTTTCCTCGGTGGTGGAGCGGTCAGGAGTGGGAGGCCTCGATCAGCAGCTCGGCCACCTCGGCCCGGGAGAACTCGGGCGGGGGGAGCTGGCCGGCGGCCAGCATGGCGCGGACCTGGGTGCCGGACAGGGCGACGTGCTCGCTGTCGGGGTGCGGGCAGGTCTTGCCGGTGGCCATGGCCACACAGCGCTGGCAGTAGAAGGCGTTGTCGAAACACAGCGGCACGATGCCCAGGTCCTCGGCGGGCAGCGAGGCGATCAGCTCCTGGGCCTCGAAGGTGCCGTAGTAGCTGCCCACCCCGGCGTGGTCGCGGCCGACGATGAAGTGGGTGCAGCCGTAGTTCTTGCGCACCAGGGCGTGCAGCACGGCCTCCCTGGGCCCGGCGTAGCGCATGGGCGCGACCAGGGCGGCCAGCAGGACCCGCTCGGGTGGGAAGAAACCGAGCACCGCCTCATAGGCGCGCATGCGCACCTCGGCGGGCACGTCGCCGTCCTTGGTCGGGCCGACCAGCGGGTGCAGCAGCAGCCCATCGACCATCTCCAGGGCGCACTTCATCAGATACTCGTGCGCCCGGTGGACCGGGTTGCGGGTCTGGAACCCGACCACGCTGGCCCAGCCCCGCTCGGCGAAGGCGGCCCGGGTCTCGGCCGGGGTCAGGGCCCGGGCCCCCACCGGCCCCGCCAGCGGCGCCACCAGCGCCTGGATGGGGCCGGCCACGGCCCGCGACGGGGCGCCGAGCACGCGGGCCACGCCCGGGTGCTCGGGGTCGGTGGTGCCGTAGACCAGCTCGGCCTCGGCCGCCCGGTCGCGCTCGAACACCTCGGCGACCTCCAGGGTGCCCAGCAGCTCCCCGGCCTCGCCCCGCAGGGCCAGGCGGCCGGCGTCGACCCGGACCCCGTCGGGCAGGCCCAGGCAGACCGGGATCGGCCACAGGGTGCCATCAGGCAGCCGCATCTGTTCGGTGACCGACTGGTGCTCCTTGGCCCCCAGAAAGCCGCTCAGCGGGCTGTAGGCGCCAGTGGCCAGCGCCCGCAGGTCGGCCGCCTCGGCCGCGGTCAACGGCAGCGAGGGCAGTGGGCTCGACCCCAGGGCGCCCGCCTCGTCGGCGTCGAGGCGCCGGTCGACGAGCTGGCCGCCGTGTGGCAGGCCGCCGCGCGGTCCGGTCAACGTCTGCTCGCTGATCGTCACAGTGGTGCTCCCTGTCGGTCGTGCTTGCGGTGGTCAGTGGTCGGGCCCGACGCCGCCGGGAGTCAGTCCTGCTCCATGAAGCACTGGGTGGCGAAGGTGGCGGCCTCGAGCTTGGAGTGCATGCCCAGCTTCTCGAGGAGGTTCTGGATGTGGGTGCGGACGGTGTGCTGGCTGATGAACAGGTCCCGCCCGATCTGGGCGTTGTTCCAGCCCCGGCTGAGCAGGGCGAGCACCTGGCGCTCGCGGGGCGACAGGCGCGACAGGGGCGAGTTCGGCCGATCGGTGGCCGCCATGCGGCGGGCCAGCTCCAGCAGCATGCCGCGGGGCACCGCCCCCTCGCCCTCCATGACCGCCCCGGCGACCCGCAGCACCGTGCTGGCGCCGTAGGTCTTGCCCACGACGCCCGCGGCCCCGGCGCGGATCGCGGCCAGCAGCAGGTCGGCGTCGTGGTCGTCGCCGAGGACGATCACCTTGGCCTGGGGGCAGGCCTCGAGCATGCGGGCGACCAGGTTGGGCGAGCCCTCCAGGCCGAGGACGGCATCGATCAGCACGAGGTCGGGGCGAAGGTTGGGGACCTGGGTGGCGGCGTCCTCGGCCGACGAGCAGCGGCCGATCACCTGGTGGGCGTCGTGCCGGGAGAACAGCGCCTCCAGCGCCTCATTGAACAGCGGCTGTGAATCCGCGAGCAGCACCCGTGCCATGACCATCTCGTCTTTCGAGCGAGCGATTGCCAGCCTTCCGGGCTGCCTACTGTGACCGATCCGGCCGCCACCGCTCTACTACAGCCGCACTAAGTCGACCTACGACAGTCGCCGGCAGTCGCGGATCGCTCAGGAGTGCCTGGTTGGCCGGCCAGGGGCGTCGCGCGGAACTCCCCGTCCAGATCGTCCGGATCCAGGGGTCATCGCTCATGCAGCCGTACCATCTCTAGTCAGTTCTTCAGATGGGCAGCTTGTCCCCTGCGCAGTACCTTGGCGGCCCACAGGTAGCGACAGGGGGACTACTTCAGTGGCTTCAGCATGTCGGCCGGCACGCGCGCCGGGAGTTGGGTGCGCCCAGCTGGACCGCGCTCAGCCTACGCCGGATGACGCCGCCATGCTGGCGCACGAGCTGCGCCGACGGATGGCGGCGGTGCGGGTCGCCGGCGAGGCGATCGCCCTGCTCCGCGACAAGGGCCTCGACACCACCTCCATGCTCGAACAGCTCCTGG
>Ga0307415_100001237_pt1 | contig 11981 bp, 14 predicted proteins | sample DK1Cmetagenome_FD_204524 | JGI IMG/M metagenome (GOLD analysis project Ga0307415, IMG submission 204524) | Maize rhizosphere microbial communities from greenhouse at UC Davis, California, United States - DK15-C-2 | ecosystem: Host-associated > Plants > Roots > Rhizosphere > Soil | place: USA...
CGCACCGAACAGGTGTCCTCCTGGCTGGGTCGAACGGTCGTGTGAGCAACGCCATTCTCCCAGGTCAGCGGGCACTTGTTCCCCGTTTCAAGGGGTCAACATCAATGATCCTCGGTGGATCCCGGCTAAGCTTGAGCGTGCTTTCGCCGTCGGTGGGTCGACTTCGAAGGAGTTGGGTCGGAGTGGGGCCCATGTTGAGGTGGGTGCTCGAAGACAGTGGCCAATTCCCTGACCTTCCTGGACTCGATCAGCTGACGTCTGAGCAGGTCGTGGAGTTGGGGGGTGGCGTGGATGCGGCCACCTATCTGGTGCGGTGCCCGCACAGGGACGTCGTCGTGAAGCTGAAGAGCCACGGGCTGGAGGCAGAGGCGAGAGCGCTGCGGGCCTGGAAGCGGTACACAGCACGCGTTCCCGAGGTCCTGGGCTTGGGCACGGTGCCATCGGTGGGTGAGCGCCCGATGAAGTACCTGCTTCTCGCCGCGCTGAAGAATGCTGCGGGCCGGATCGTGGAAACCGCGGACGAGTACCTCGACCGGTCACCAGCCAGCGCTCGGGAGCTGGGGCGTGCGGTGGGAGCCGAGCTGTACCGCATGCATCAGGCAGTGGACAACACTGGCTTTGGCGACTTCGCCGATTCGCCGGGGAGCGAGCGTACCTATCGGAGTTGGAGCGGCTACCTTGGGGACTTCTTCGCGCTGCACGCTGACTTCGTCCGGCAACTCGGCGTCAGTAAGGATCGGATTCAGGCCATGCGCGCGTTCATTGATGCCTGTCCGTTTGTTGCCGAGGGCCGCTTCTTGCATGGCGACGTGTCGGTCCGCAACGTTGCGGTACTCCACTATCAGCCGATCTCCGTTGGACTCTTCGATCCCAACCCTCTAAGTGGCGACCCTTCGTGGGATATTGCGCCGATGATGAACAACGTCGCCTACAACGAGCTTCGCGATCGTCGTGAGCGGGTGCCATCGAAGATGCTGGCGCGCGACCGTGAACTCCTGGAGGGCTTCTGGGACTCCTATCCCGGCGATGTCGCCGAGGAGTCGCTGCTCACCGCACAGCTGGTCCAAGCGGTGCTCCAAGCCGAACACCGCAAGGATCGTCTGCGGCACAACCAGGCCAATACCGCTGAGGTTGACGTTACCTACGAGTTCATCCGGGCGGCCGTGCAGCGAGCGGCGCCATGACCGAGTACCAGCAGTTCGTCGTGATTCGCCACGGCGAGAGCGAAACGAACGCCACCAACACTTTCCAGGCCGGCAACCAATACGACTCCGACCCGCTCACCCCGCTCGGCGCCGAAGACGCCGACCGCCTCGCCCAACGCCTCGCCGTCCTGCCCGTCGACCTGGTCGTGAGCAGCAGCTTCTTGCGGGCGCGCAGCACCGCCGCCCGGATCGCCGAGGCAACCGGGGCCCCACATGTGATTCCGGTTCGGAAGGGTTCGACGTTGGTGGACTTGGCGGCGGACGACCCCGAGGTCCGAAACCATGCGTCGCTGCTCCGGGAGATCGACGTCCCCAGTGAGCTCCAGGGGCTGCGGTTCCAGGATCCTCGCGCGCGGGCGATTCAGCATGCCGCGTTGGCGGTCGCCGACCAACCCAGCGGCCATTACTCGGATGAGGAGAACCTCCATGACCTGTGGCGGCGGGCCGAGGAGATCCGTCGGTACCTCGAGGCGCGGAAAGAACGGCTGGTTGTCGTGGTCTCCCACGGCGGCATCCTCAAGGTCTGGGTTGCTCACCTGATGTTCACGGCCGTGGCCCGCTTGGACACCTCAGACCAGCTGGCTGCCTATCGCGGCTTCACCAAACTTGGCTGGTGGGACAACACCGGAGTGCTCTCGTTCCGGTTCAGTCGCGATCAGGGGTGGATGTGGCTCATGACCGATATTCAGCACCTCCAACCTGAGTTCTTCAGCTTCATGCCGAGCGGCCCGAGGGTGGCACAGTCGGCACCAGACGCCGGAGCCGAGTACCTCGGCGGAGAAGACGACCGCTCCTAGCGCGCCTGTAGGAATGGTCGCGAGACCGGCGACCATCGAACCGCTCACAGCCGGATGCTGCCACTCTCGTACAACGGAACCGATCAGGTCACTTGGATTAGTCTCGCCGCCGGAGTGATCTCCCAAGACCTGGTGCTCTCGGAGCTGGGCGTGTTTGACTGGCTGACCCACGTGCAGGCGTCACCGCTGACCTATCTGGCGGTCCTTAGCGCCTGCGCGCTCGATGCCATCCTCCCGATCGTGCCCAGCGAGGCCGTGGTGATCGCCGCGTCGATCCTTGCCACCAGCGGCGAGTTGTCGATCTGGGTGATTGCCCTGGCCGCCGCGGCGGGCGGGTTCCTTGGCGACACCGGCTCCTACGCGCTTGGGCGCACCGCCGGCGCCTCGGCCGCGCGACGGCTGTTTCGCAGGCCCAAGGCCAAAGGCCGGCTCACCTGGGCCGGGAAGGCCTTGGAGCGGCATGGCGCCACCATCATCGTGGTGGCCCGCTTTATCCCCGGCGGTAGGACCGCGACCACCTTCACCGCCGGCACGGTGCGGCTGGCTTGGCCGAGGTTTGCCGCTGCCGACGCGGTTGGCGCGACCCTGTGGGCGGCATATGCGGCCGGGCTGGGCTATCTCGGCGTGAGACGTTCGAGCGGCGTCCGCTGTATGCCTTCCTGTTTGGTCTGGGCGTGGCCCTGCTGGTCGCCCTCGCGGTCGAGGCGGCGCGGCGGCTCCGGCGGCGCGGTGCTGGCGGTCGGGGCGCGCTTGGCGGACAGTCGGAGCAATAAGGATGGGCAGCGGCGGCCGCGTCGCTCCATTGTCGTCCGTTACTACGCGGCGACCACAGAGTATGGCCTCTCAGGAGCTGTCCGGTGATCTGCAGGGAACTCGCTGCTGTCAGCTGTCCGAGCCTGGCTGATCCTGCCGGTCGGCCTGATCCCATGGGCTTGGCCGTTGCCGTGGTCGGTTGGCCAGCGGGAGGGGTTTGCCGGCGGTGACATCCCGGGCCACATCGGCCAGCCGCCGGGACGAGGAGCGGGCCACCCGCCGCAACCGCTCAAAGGCCGCCTGGGCATCCAGGCGTTCGCGGCCCATCAGCATCCCCTTGGCCTGCTCGATCAGCCACCGATGCTCCAGCGCCGCCTCCAGCTGATTGGCCAGCCGGCCCTTGACCTGGGCCGTCACCGCCGCCGAGAGCAGGCTGGCCACCACCCCGGCATAGGCCTGCAACGCCGCCACCTCGCTGTCGTCCCAATCCCAGGGCGCGCTGCTGTAGATGTCCAGGGTCCCGATCGGGCTGCCATCCAGCTCCACCGGCACGCTCAACGCCGCACAGATCCCCTCGCCCGCCATCACCTGGGCGAGCTCGCCCCAGTCGGGTTCGGCGCTGATGTCGCGGATCGCTGCCGGGGCGCGCTGGCTGAACGCGGCCAGACAGGGACCCTAGGCCAGGCGTTCCTGGCCGTCCTCCAAGGCCTGGGCGGTCTGGTCCGAGGCGCTGGCCCAGCGCAGCTGGCCGTGGGAGTCGATCAGCATGAGCCCGGCCCCATCGGCCTCGAACAACTGCTTGGCCGCCGCCACCACCTGCTGCAAGGTGGGGGCGAGGCCTCGTTCGGGATCCAGGGAGCCGATGGCGCCGATGCTTTTGGTCAGCTCGGAGGGGTCGATCGGCATGGTGCAGGCCTGCCTTTCGGGTTGCCAGGGTCTGGCGAACCGGTCAGCAGGCCAGCTGTTAGAGCCTAGGATGCCGAGCGGGCCAACAGGCCGTCGTCGAATGGACCCCGGACAGGGTCCAGGCCCGGGCTGTGACCACCACCACGGTGGCAGCTAGACAAGAAGCTTCGCAGGTCACTGTACCCCACCACCTGCCCACCCGATATGGGCGGCTATAGGCGGCCAGCCGACCGCCGAATGAGGCTGGTCGTCAAGTTATGCCTGGCTGGGCAGCCTCGGGCTTTGCAGCCGTTGCGGCGACGCGTTGTGGCGGGCAGGTTGGCCCACCCGCTTTCCTGCATCGACACCCAGAGGCTTCCGCTCACAGCTCCACCACGACCTGAACTTGGCCCGGATCCTCATGTGCGATCGAGCTGACTGGCTTCATCCCCACGGGCGAGTACTCGCTGGTAGATGCGTTCGTAGCCGGCCACCATGGCCTCGGCTGAGAACCGCTCCTTCACCCGGGCCCGCATCACGTGGGGGTCGAGCTCGCCGACCCGGTCGACGGCGGCCGCCATCTCCTCGACCGAGTCGACGACAAAGCCGGTCTCCCCGTCACCAATCACCTCAGGGACCGAGCCGTTGCGCCAGGCGATCACCGGGGTCCCACAGGCCATGGCCTCAGCCATCACCAGCCCGAACGGCTCCGGCCACTGGATCGGGAACAGCAACCCCGCCGCCCTAGCCAACAGCTCCGTCTTCTGGGTCTGGTCACACTCGCCCCGGACCTCGACATCATCACCCAGTAGCGGCTCCACCTGCTCAGCCCAGTAGGCCTGCTCGCGCTGGTTCTTGGTGGTGACGCACATGACCAGCCGCCGCCCGGCCCGCCGGGCCGCCTGGATGGCCAGATGGGGCGCCTTCTCCTCATCGGCCCGGCCCAGGAAGAACAGGAAGTCCTCTTTGTCTTCCTGGAGCCAATAGCGGTCCAGCGGGATGCCGTTGTAGACGACCCCGGCCCAACGGAGATTGGGCGGCCCCATGGCCTGCTGGCTGTTGGAGATAGCCACGAACCAGTGCCGGCGGGCGATGCGCCGATACAGCATCCTGGTCTGGTCGGTAAACGGGCCGTGCAGGGTATGGACGGTTGGCGCGTCGCTCATGGCCCCGATGCTGGCCCCGACCGGCCCGGTGTGGTCATGTAGCAGGTCGAACTCGCCCGCGCGGTCATAGGCCGAGATGGCGTGGGCGGCCTCGTACCAAGGGTCGCCGATGAGCTCTTCAGAAGAGACCTCTCCCAGGGGCGGGACCAGCCGGGCCTCGGTCTGGGAGCCTGGTGGGGCGAACAGGGTGACCTGGTGAGCGCGCTCGGTGAGCCCGTCGGCCAGCAACGCGACTACCCATTCGATGCCGCCATAGCCGCTGGGCGGAACGGCATACCAGGGCGGAGCGATGACGGCGATGCGCATTAGGAGTTCCTTGCCTGCGCGCTGCTGCGACCGCATCCGGCTACCCGGCCGGCGACAACCCAAGCCGCCAGGCTCAATCAGCAGCACGCAGCCCGTCAGCGGCAGCTGCGCACCGCTGGCCCAACCAGTGGCGGTCATTGGACAGCGTCGTCGCTGCCCGACCTGCCCGTTGCCCAACACGCCACATGGCATAGGCCGGCGCGGTCTGGGTAACCATCATGCGGCCGGAGGAGCACTCTCGGGAGGCGCAGATGACCAGTAGCAGCGAGACGGGGCAGGTCACCGGGACCAAGGACAAGGACTACAACATCATCTGGTTCACCGAGGCCTGCCTGAGCAACGCCCTGCGTCTGGAGACCTACATTCAGGATGCCGAACGTGAGGGCGATTCGGAGTTGGCCGACTTCTTCCGCCGGGCCCAGGCCGAGAGCCGCAAGGGTGCCGAGCAGGGCAAGCAGCTGCTGCGCTCGCGGCTGGGCAGCTGAGTCCTGGATCGGTCTATAAGGCCGGCCGTCTGCGACCCCAGAGCCTGGACGACCGGCGTGGAGTGATGTTCCCTGACCGTTATGTCAGCGCAGGTTGCCGGCCAGGTCGGTGTCCGGCGGGGAGATCCGATCGCGGCCACCGAGGCCGAGCACTGGCTAAGGGACTACGCCAAGAGTCGGGATGCGGCCCTGCGGGAGTGGATCATCCTGGCCTACCTTGGCCTGGCCGACCGGATCGCCAGCCGCTACCGCCACGGCCACAGAACGACACTCGAGGACCTCACCCAGACCGCCCGAGCGGGGCTGATTGCCGCCGTCGATCGCTACGACCCGGCCAAGAGCCCGAGCTTCGTCCCCTTCGCCGTCGCCTGTGTGGTCGGGGAGCTCAAACGGTATCTGCGGGACACCAGCTGGCGGCTGCACGTGCCCGGCCGGGCAAAGAAGCCGTGCTGCGGCTGTACAGGGCGGCCGATGAGCTACGCCAGGCCCTGGGCCGCTCGCCCACCACCAGCGAGCTGGCCGACCACCTGCACTTAACCGAGCCCGAGGTGCTGGAAGCTTGGGAGGCCGCCGAGACCCGGATCGGGCTTTCCCTGGACCGATCCGCCGGCGACGACACCGACCAGTCCCTGGGCGACCTGATGGCCGCCCCTGGACCCCGGGAGGAACTAGAGGATCTGCTGGTTTTGGCCGACCTGATCGCCGAGCTGCCCGAACTGGAGCGCCAGGTCGTCGTCATGCGGTTCTACCAGGACCTCAACCAGGACGACATCGCGGCCAGGGTCGACTGCTCCCAGATGCAGGTGTCGCGGCGGCTGCGCCGGGCCCTGGACCGCCTGCGCACCCAGTTGGTGGAGGCCTGACCGGGTGCGAGCCTCACGCTATGTGGCCGGATTTGACTCCTCCGGGGCGATGCTGCGGGCGCTGGCCCGGTTTCTGGATGGCCAGGACTTTCCGGCCCTCGGTAATCCCCGTGTGCTGGAGCCGCTGCTGGTCGCGGGCAACTTGCTGCCGGCGCGGCTGCGGGAACGGGTCTATGCGGCCAGCGGCGGGCTGACCGCCGTCCCGGCGAAGCGGCTCGACCGGCCGTTCGCCGAGGAGGTGGCCGCCTGGATGACCTCGCTGTATCCGCGGCGTCGGTTCCCGCTCGCCCTGATCGGCTCCTCCAACGGGGCGGCGGTCCATCTGGCCGCCGCCCTGGGCGCGCCCTGGCTGCCCCAGACCGTCATGGTCCCGGTCCGCAACCCCGGCAATGACCCCGACGACCCCCGCCGCGACCTGGAATGGGGACGGCAGCCGGCCCGCGCTCTGCTGGACGCCAACCCCGAGGTGCAGGTCCACCACATGCACGACCCGGTCCAGGACCGGCTGATGCTGGAGCAGATGATCTACTTTCGCCTCAAGCGCCTCCGCCTCGGCCCGGCCTACGAGCGATTCCTGCGCGAGGTGCTGGAACCCGGCGGGACCCTGCTGCTGCTCGACTGCCGGCACACTTGGCCGGTGACCCAGGTCGGGGAACGACACCTGTTCCAGTTCGGCGCGGTGGGTGGCGCCACCCAGGAGGAACTGTTTCACGGCAGCGACCGGGTCGCGGCCTACCTCGCCCGCTACCGGCCCGGGCTGCGGCGCTGGGACCCACCAGCTCCGGACGGCGAGGCGCCAGAGGCCGAGTGGGGCTTCGAGGAAGCCCTGGCCGCCGACGTCGAGCGGTTCGCCGCCGAGCACGGCTACCGGGTCCGGCGGCTCAGCTTCGACGCCCCGCCCGAGCTGAGCCCGCTGGTGGCCGACCTGTACCGCTGGTGGTACCGGGAGCGCGGCCTGCCTGATGACCGGCTGCTGGTGGAGTCGTTCATCCTGCTGGAGCCGTGGTGGACGCTGGCCGCCGGGCTGGTCCCGCTGTGGACCACCTTCAACACTGAGGACGCCGCCGCCCCGGTGGAGCGCTACCTGGACCAACGGCCGCCCTTTGCCGAGATCCACCTCATCTTGTTCGCCCACGGCGTGGACTCGGTCGGGCTGGCCCCGATCGAACGCTGGCGGGCCATCCTGGACCGGGCCACCCGGACCGGCCGGTTCGCCGGGGTCGACCAGCGGGCCTTCCCGCGGGACTTCGCCAGCTTCGTCCGCTACCACCACGCCCTCAAAGCCCTCGGCCAGCGGGCCCCCCTGCCCGACCCGCTACCGCTGGCCGCCGTCGAGGCCTTCCTACGGCGGACCGCCAGTCAGGTCCGCCTGTCTTCGTCCTCGCCGCCGCGCGACCCGGCCGACCGGACCTCGCCATGACCGGACCTGCGCTGCCGGCCGGCTTCCAGCGTCGCTGGACCGACATCGGCGGCGTCCGCATCCACGACGTCGGCACTATCGATGGGTCGCGGCCCACCGTGGTCCTGGTCCCCGGCATCGGGCTCTCGCACCGGGTCATGCTTCCGATCGCCGAGCTGCTCGCCCCCCACTTGGCCGTCCGCGCCCCCGATCCGCCCGGGTTCGGCCGCAGCGACAAGCCCCGGCGCCCACTCGGCCTGCCGGAGTTGGCCGACGCCCTCGCCAGCTGGATCGAGGCGGCCGGCCTGGGCCGTCCCGCCCTGGTCGGCAACTCCTTTGGCTGCCAGATCATCGTCGAGCTGGCCACCCGCCATCCCGACCTCATCACCTGCACGGTCCTGCAAGGCCCCACCATGGACGCCGCCGCCCGCTCGCTGGGCCGCCAGACCTGGCGGTGGCTGCGTGATCTGGTCCAGGAGCGGCCCGACCCGCGGGCGCGGCTGTGCGACTACCGCGACGCCGGCCTGCGCCGGGTGCTGGCCACCTACCGGCTGGCCCTGCGCGACCGCGTCGAGGACAAGCTCTTCCGGGTTGTCGCCCCGACCCTGGTGGTGCGCGGCCCCGACGATCCCATCGTCTCTCAGGCCTGGGCCGAGACCGTGGCCGGCCTGCTCCCGGCCGGCCAACTGGTGGTCACCGACTCCGGCGCCCACACCCTGATTGGGCAGCTGGTCGAGGTCTCGGTGCCATTCCTCAAGCGCCACCTCTCGCCAGCAAGCCGAGACGACGGCCCCGTTGCATAGCTCAGTCCCGACCGGCAAGTGAGCGCCGGGTTATCCACAAGCAGTGACCTGCCGCTGTGGACGAATCAGGACGGGTCGACCGGTGGAGTGGGAGGAGCGCGTGGTGACGGCTCTTGCGGCACGTCCTGGGTGTTGCGCTTGCTCTTCGGTGGTACGTCAAGGAGGCCGAACATCGTGCGGTACAGGAGGTCCCGTCATGGGCGTCGACACCGTCCACCTGGAGGACGAGGAGATCAAGACGGTCTGGCCCGGAGTCCGGGCGCAGGGCGGCGCCACCGTGAGCGACGGCGACACCGGTGACGACGCCGACTCAGCCGACAGCGGCGGCGACAGCGACTCGAGCGACTCTGGCAGTGACAGCGACTCCGACAGTAGCGACAGCGGGGACGACAGCGACTCCACCGACCGCTGACGCTCGGAGCAGATATGGAGGCCTTCACGGACAATCTTCGCGTCGGCCGGTTCGACGGCGCAGGTGGCGTGGGGTTTCGGCCTCCTCTGCCTGGCAACTCAGACCGTCCGTGTACGGCGGTACAACTTCGGGAGGCAGGAGATGGCGTCAGACGCCACGCCGGGCGGCGGCCCGATCAAGGTCGCCTTCGGCGAAGCGCAGGAGCAGAAGGCGGCCTACGCGCAAGGTGAGGAGCGGCCACTCGGCGGCTACCTGCTGCTCATGGCGGCCTACGGCGCCAGTACCCTCGGGCTGTCGGGCCTGGTCCGCGCTGGCGGCCGAGGTCTGCCGGAACGGATCGGGGTGGCCGACCTGGCGTTGATCGGGGTGGCCACCCACAAGTGCGCCCGGCTGCTGGCCAAGGACCCGGTGACCAGCCCGCTGCGGGCGCCGTTCACGACCTTCAAGGGCACCTCCGGGCCAGCCGAGTTGCAGGAGGAACCGCGTGGCAGCGGCCTACGTAAGGCCGTCGGTGAGCTGATCGTCTGCCCCTTCTGCGTCGGTCAGTGGGTGGCCACCGGGTTCGTCTTCGGGCTGGTGCTGCGGCCGCGAGCCACCCGGCTGGTCGCCTCGCTGTTCGCCGCCCTCACCGTGGCCGATTTCCTCCAGTTCGCCTATGCCGCGGCGGAGAAAACGGAATCCTCCTGACGTCAGCTGACCATCTTGCACACGGTGGGGACGAGTGGTCGGACCGGCTGGCGGTGGCTGGCGAGGTGGTGTGGCGGCTGAGGCACAGCAAGGGCGGATTACCACGCGGCCACCGCACCGCCCTCGGTTGAGCTTCACCGCCGGCTTGGAGCGGCTGCAGGTAGACGGCGGCGGCGCGGGCGGGCTGCTGTATGTTCCGGCCGGGGTGCGGCCGGAACTGCCAACTCCGCTGGTGCTGGTGCTCCACGGGGCGGGTGCGACCGCCCAGCACGGCCTCGACCTGCTGATTGGCCAGGCCGATGACGCCGGACTAATCCTGGTGGCGCCGAGTTCCCAGAGAGAGACCTGGGACCTGTTACTCGGCGGCTACGGGCCAGACGTCGCCTGGATCGACCGGGTCCTGGCCGAAGTCTTCCAGCGCCTGCCCGTGGATCCCACCCGGCTGGCCGTCGGCGGGTTCTCTGACGGGGCTTCCTACGCGCTCTCCCTCGGCCTGACCAACGGCGACCTGTTCTCGCACGTTCTCGCCTTCTCGCCCGGGTTTGCGGCGCCGGCAAGGCGCCGCGGTCGCCCCCGCCTGTTCCTCTCCCACGGCACGCGCGACCGCGTGCTGCCGATCCATGCCTGTAGCCGCCGGCTCGTGCCCGAACTGCGCCAGACCGGCTACCAGGTGCGCTATCGAGAGTTCGAGGGGGGGCACGTCATCCCGCCCGCCATCGTCCTGGACGCAGTGGCCTGGCTCGGTTCACCGGCAGCTGACACCTGACGGTATGGGCGAGGGCAGGCTGGGTAGGAGCCGGCCGTCACCGCTTCTTCAGTTGAACCAGTCCGGTCCCAACCCTAGGCGTCGTTACAGGAGGTACAGCCGGTGACAGGTCGGGTCGTGGTCGTGACGGGAGCCAGCGCCGGCATCGGGCGGGCGGTCGCCTGTGCCTTCGGGGCCAAAGGTGACCGGGTGGGGCTACTGGCCCGAGGCGAGGTCGGGCTGGACGGCGTGGTCAAGGACATCGAGCGCGCTGGAGGACAGGCCCTGGCGGTCCCCACCGACGTGGCCGACCACGGCCAGGTCGAGGCAGCCGCCGAGCAGGTGGAGCAGACGCTGGGCCCGATCGACATCTGGGTGAACGTCGCCTTCACCTCGGTGTTCGCCCCCTTCACCCAGATCAGGCCGGAGGAGTTCAAGCGCGTCACCGAGGTCAGCTACCTGGGCTATGTGTACGGCACCAGGGTGGCGTTGGACCGCATGCTGGCCCGCGACCACGGGACCATCGTCCAGGTCGGCTCAACGCTCGCCTACCGGGGGATTCCGCTGCAGAGCGCCTACTGTGGCGCCAAGCACGCCATCCAGGGCTTCACCGAGGCGGTGCGCTGTGAGCTGCTGCACCAGCACAGCAGAGTGCGGATCACGATGGTGCAGCTGCCGGCGGTCAACACCCCCCAGTTCGCCTGGGTGCTCAACCGCCTACCCAACCGTCCCCGCCCGGTCGCGCCGGTCTACCAGCCCAAGGTGGCCGCCAAGGCAGTGGGGCATGCCGCCGACCACCCGAGGCGCCGCGAGTACTGGGTTGGTGGCAGCACCGTCGGAACCCTGGTGGCCAACAAGCTGGCTCCCGGCCTGCTGGACCGCTACCTGGCCAGGACCGGGTATGAGGCCCAGCAGACCGACCAGCCCGCCGACCCAGGCCAGCCCGTCAACCTCTGGGAGCCGGTAGATGGGCGCGGTGGCCGTGACTTCGGCGCGCACGGCGCCTTCGACGACGAAGCGGCCAACCGCAGCCTTCAGGCCTGGGTCGGGCGACGTCCTGGCCTGGCGGCGACCGCCGGTGGACTCCTCGCCGGTCTTGTCGCCGTGCGGGTGCGACGCCGATAGGTCCGGACGGTGCTGAGTCCGTTGTCAGTCGACCCGAATCCCGGCGCGACTTCCTGCTTGGGCACAGCAACTTCCGGTCGCGGGTTCTCGTCACGTTGACGCATAGCGCGAACGCAATTCGACCAGGCTCATCCCCCGGGAACTCTCGGTCCCGCTGCTTCCTGGAGTCGGCGCTCTCTGCTCCCAAGGCGCGACCACCGGGCCTGGGTTTGCCATCTGCGCTCCGGGCAAAAAGAACGCCGTGGAGCAGCCCGTGCGTGTGCTGGCCGGCCCGGCCGTTCTGGACGGCGACCTGGCCACGCCGGCCGCCGCCCAGGGAGTCGTCCTATTCGCCCACGGCAGCGGCAGCG
>Ga0307415_100001241_pt1 | contig 11977 bp, 11 predicted proteins | sample DK1Cmetagenome_FD_204524 | JGI IMG/M metagenome (GOLD analysis project Ga0307415, IMG submission 204524) | Maize rhizosphere microbial communities from greenhouse at UC Davis, California, United States - DK15-C-2 | ecosystem: Host-associated > Plants > Roots > Rhizosphere > Soil | place: USA...
GAAGCCGACGACGAGGAAGGCGCCGAGGGCGAGGGCGCCGCTGGCGTAGGCGGAGCCGATCGCCAGGCCCTCGCCGAGGTTGTGGAGGCCGATCCCGATCGCGACCAGCAGCGCCAGATAGGCGGCCCCGGCGGCGCTCGCGCCCGCCCGCTTCGCCCGCCGCGAGCGCTCTTCGAGGTGGGCGTCGATCCCCGCGAGCACGAGGTAGGCGATCAGCCCCCCGGCCAGGACCAGGCTGGCGCCGCCGAACGCGGCCGGCGCCTCGCCGGCGATCTCCAGGCCCTCGAGCCCGGCGTCGATCGCGAGGAAGGCGAGCAGCCCGACGGTGAAGGCGATCAGGGCGCCCATCCAGTTCTGCCCGAGCCGCCGCAGGAACGGCAGCCAGAGCATCCCGAGGCTGACCGGGATGACGCCGACGTAGATCCCCAGCAGCGCCATCAATGCGAAGAAGTCGAGGTCGTTCTCGGGAGTTTCCGCGGCGACCGGGATCGAGGCTTCCAGCGTGCCGCCGGACGAGGTGAGGACGAAGATCTCGTAGGCCTCGCCTTCGAGCCACGGGTAGGAGACCCGCAGGGTGATCGAGTCGAGCCGGCCGATCTCGCGGCCGCCCTCGGCGGCGAAGGGGGCGTAGGCGTCGTTGACGGCGACCTGGGCGACTTCGACCGGGTCGGGGCCGTCGTTGCGCAGGGTCAGCTCGATCTCGCCCGGGCGCAGGACCGTGCGCTCGACCGAGACTTCCTCGACCGGCGGGCCGGTGCGGTCGCCGAGACCCGGGCCGCCGAGCAGGGCGAAGCCGCCGATCGCGATCGCGATCAGGGCCAGCGGGATCAGGCCGAGCGCCCAGGCCGGCAACCCGGCGCCGACGTTCCGCTCCGCGCGCGCTCCCGCCTCCATCAGGCCGGGCTCCCCTTGCCCCAGGGCAGGTCGCAGTACATCGAGGCCGCGGTCGCGGCGGCGAGCCGGCTCGGGTCGCCGACGCGGAAGAAGCCGGTCCAGCCCAGCTCGGCGAACTCGCTGACGTGGGCGTGGAACATGTAGTCGCCGTCGTAGGGGAACTTCAGCTCGAGGACCCCCCGCTGCGCCTGGCCCTGGATCACGGTGTCGGTGAACTCGGTCGGCTCCAGCGAGGTCCCGGTCGGGAAGTAGTTGAAGAAGTTGCCGTGGATGTGGAACGAGTTCAGGACGTCGTACTCGAGCACGTTGACCAGGTAGATCCGCACCAGCTCGTCGCGCGCCACCCGGATCGGCTCGTCGACGTAGTGGAAGCCGACCGTGTTGACGGCGTAGACCTCGTTGGAAAGGTCGAAGTTGGTGTCGAAGCCGTTCATCACCATCACCATCTCGTCGGCTTCGTCCCGGCCCTGCTTCGGGTCGATGACGAAGGCGCCGTAGAGGCCGCGGGCGATGTGGGCGGCGAGCGGAGCGACGTGGCAGTGGTAGAGGTGGAGGCCGAAGGGCGAGGCGTCGAATTCGTAGGTGAAGCTCTCCCCCGGCTCGATCTGGCCGCCGCCGCGGTTCTCGCCGATCCCCGGCATCCCGTCCATCAGCGACGGGTGGAAGCCGTGGAAGTGCATCGTGTGCGGGTGCTGGGAACCGTTGAGGAAGTGGATCCGCAGCAGCTCCCCCTCGCGGGCGCGCAGGGTCGGGCCGGGGACGCGGCCGTTGTAGGTCCAGGCTTCGTACTTGACCCCCGGCGCGACTTCGATCTCGCGGTCCTGGGCGACGATCTCCCACTCGCGCAGGACCCTGCCGCTGGCGAGGCGGCGGGTACGGCCGTAGTCGAAGTCGCGCAGCAGCTCGGTCGGGTGGAAGCCGTTGGCCCTGTGGTCGACCGTGCGGCCGGAGGCGAAGGCGGCGTGCGGGAAGTCGCTGTGGCCGGCGTGGGCGTGGCGGCCGGTGGCGCCGTTCGTCTCGGCGACGGCGGTGTCGCCGCCGCGGGTGAGGGCGGTGAGGCCGGCGACCGCCGGCGCGGCCAGCGCCGCCCCCCCGAGGAGCTTCCTGCGGCTGATGCCCTTCTCTGCACTCTGATCCATGGTCGGCGATTTTGACACATCTAAAAGCGGATTTCGATTCATCTAAAAATTGCCTTCCTAGAATCGGACAGATGACCGAACCTCAGACCGTCGAGCTCGACGCCCAGTACCGGCAGCTGCGCGAGGAATGCGGGCTGCTCGAGGAGCGGGACCGCGGCCTGCTGGTCGTGAGCGGGCCGGAAGCGGCCGAGTACCTGCAGGGCCAGCTCACCAACGACGTCGAGGCGATCGAGCCGGGCGAGGGCGCCTACGCGGCGCTGCTCGACCGCAAGGGCCACATGCAGGCGGACATGCGGGTGCTGCGGCCGGGCGAGTCGCCGGACCTCTGGCTGGACCTGGAGCCGGCGGGCACCGGCGCGGCGCGGCGGCACCTGGGGATGTACAAGATCGGCCGCGAGGTCGAGGTGAGCGACGCCGGCGAGGAGCACACGCTCCTCGCCCTGATCGGGCCGCGGGCGGTCGAGATCGCCGGCACCGCCGCCCTGCCGGAGCTGGCATGCGAAACGGCGACGATCGGCGGCGCCGAGTGCCTCGCCGTCGGCACCGCCGCCGGCATCGACCTGATCGTCCCCGCCGCCGAGCGGGACCGGGTCCGGGAAGCCCTGCTCGCCGCCGGCGCGGTCGAGGTCTCGGCCGAGGCCGCGGAGATCCTCCGGATCGAGGCCGGCCGGCCGCGCTTCGGAGCCGAGATGGGGACCGAGACGATGCCAGCCGAGGCCGGCATCGTCGAGCAGGCGGTCAGCTTCACCAAGGGCTGCTACATCGGCCAGGAGACGGTCGCCCGCCTTCACTACAAGGGCAAGCCCAACCGCCACCTGCGCGGGCTGCGGCTCAGCGCCCCGGCACGGCGCGGCGACACCCTGCGGCTGGGCGATAAGGAGGTGGGCAGCGTCGGCAGCGCCGCCGTCTCCCCCGCCCTCGGGCCGATCGGCCTGGCGATCGTGCGGCGCGAGGCGGAGCCGGGCTCCACCCTGGCCGTAGGTGAAGATGGCGTTACGGCCGAGGTCGTCGCCCTCCCCTTCGGTTAGATTCAGCCTCGATGGGCTCCGGGAGAACGAGAGCGGTGGCGCTGGCCGCCCTGACCGGCGTGACCGCCTTGCTTGCCGCCGGCTGCGGCGAATCGCGCCACGCCAACGAGCAGCGCCCGCAGGTCTCGACCCAGGTCAGCGTCACGATCAGCTCCGGCGAGGTGATCGTCCAGCCGCTGAAGATCGCGATGGGCCCGGAAAAGTTCCAGGAGATCCCGCAGAACCAGAACCACCCCGAGCCGCCGCTGAAGAAGCGCAACGGGCCGCTCGACGTCACCTTCGTCGCCGCCAACCAGACCGCCACCGACACCCGCCTGAAGATCCGCGGGGAGAAAGAAGAGGAATCGGAGACGGTCTTCGCCCACAGCCCCGGCCAGTTCCAGATCGACCTGCCCGCCGGCTCCTACACGATCTCCGCGGTGGGGCTGCCGAAGGCGCGGCCCGCCCACCTGACGGTGGGCAGCTACCGCGCCTCCTCGCAGAACGACGTGCTGCTGCCTTAGCCGGCTGCTAGCCGACGTGGAGCGGGATCTGGGCGCCCTCGCCTCCCCCCGCGTCCTGGAATCCCCTCAGTGTGTAGTTGCCTGTGAGGGTGATGGGCAGGTGCTGCATCATGCCCACGCCGCCGCAGACGAATTCCGGGCCCATTGTGCTTTGAGCTGTGAAGCTCGCCCGGACTGTGGCGAGTACGTCGCTCGGCATCCCGGCGACGTTGTGGTAGGTGCCTCCGGCGACCGGCCCCTGCGGTCCGATGTCGTATGTGCACACCGGGTTGTTTTCCGCGTGAGCGAATACGTTTTCGTAGATGTGGATTTCGATCTGTCCGTCCGGGCAGAAGATCGAAGCCTGCATCGCTCCTGTCGTTTCAGGCATCTGTGTAGTGCCCGGCCTGCTGAAGCCGATCCTGTAGTCGCAGCCGTTGGTTGTGACTGTCGCCGGCAGCCCTCCGGGTTCGGCGGTGCATCCGGCGTATGTCGGCGTGAATGTGACCGGGTCGCCCGGGCCGACGAGTGTGGCGTCGAGTTTCGAGCTGCACGTCACCGTTGTCAGCGGCCCGGCTCCGATGTCGAACGTGATGCCCCCGACCTGCGGGCCTGTGACGATCGACGGGAATTCTTCGGTTGTCAGCGCTCCTGTTTCGGCCTGCGCCGCCGGCGCCATCACCGCGACGAGCGCCGCGAGGGCGCTCACCGCCAGGCCAAGGGTCTTGAGAATGCGAGTCATCTGATTAGTCCTTCCTAATTTTCCTGGTACGAAGCGAGGCCTCTCCAAGCTTCCGGCGATTCGTAGCAGGCTGGGAACATTTACTCAAATAAATTTTTACAGTCTGTCTCTGGGCGTGCGAGAAAACCGCTGCAAGCGACGTTTCAGGAATCGCGGTGCCGTCTGGAGGGCTTGTCAGCATCGCCGCCATGACCATCGTTCTCGCCATCGCCGTCGTCCTCCTCGCCGCCGGCCTCGTCTACGCCCTCGTTCTCCACCGACCGCAGCCGGCGGAGCAGCCCGACCTCACCCCCGCGATCCAGGAGGCCACCTCGCAGGTCGCCTCCCAGGTGGTGGCCGACCTGCTGCGGGTGAACGAGGAGTCGCGCAAGGTCGACGCGAAGACGGCCGAGGCGGCGCTGGAGAAGCGGCAGGCGGAGATCAGGAACCTCGCCGAGCGGATCGCCAAGGGCCAGGAGAAGATCGAAGCCGAGGTTCGCCGCCGCGGTGAGACCGACCTGCAGACGCGGACGCTGCTGGAGCAGATGGGCCAGACGATCGGCAACCTCAACAACGAGACGGCCGGCCTGAAGAAGGCCCTGCGCCAGCCGCAGACGCGCGGCCAGTGGGGCGAGCTGCAGCTCCGCCGCTGCGTCGAGATCGCCGGCATGACCGAGCACGTCGACTTCGAGCTGCAGCAGACGCTGCGCACCGAAGACGGCAGCCTCCGCCCCGACGCCCGCTTCCTGCTGCCGGAGGGCCGCAGCTTCGTCGCCGACTCCAAGGTCCCGCTCGACGCCTTCCTCGACGCGCAGGAGTGCGAGGTCGAATCGGAACGGCGGGTGCACCTCGAGCGCCATGCGCGGCAGGCCCGCGAGCACGTTCGCAGCCTCAGCTCGAAGGACTACCAGGGGCAGTTCAACCCGGGCGAGATGCCGGACCTGGTGATCTGCTTCATCCCCAACGAGCCAGCCCTGCACGCCGCCTTCGGCGCCGACCCAGATCTCTTCGACTACGCCCTGGAGCGCAACGTCCTCCTCGTCAGCCCCACCTCGCTGATCGGGCTGCTGCGGACGATGGAGCTGGGCTGGCGGCAGGAGCGAATGGTCGCCGAGGCGGCCGAGATCGCCAGCGCCGCCGGCACGCTGCACGCGCGCTTCTCGAAGTTCCTCAGCGACTTCGACACCGTCGGCAGCAGGCTCTCCTCGGCGACGAAGGCCTACAACTCGGCGGTCGGCTCGATGGAGGGCAGGCTGCTGCCCCAGCTGCGCAAGGTCGAGGGCCTCGGCGTCGCCCCCGGCAAGGAGATCGAGGCGCCCGAGCCCGTCGAGGCGACGGTCCGCGAGATCACCGCCCCGGAGCTGCGCGAGCGCGACCCCGAGCTTCCCGAAGCCGAAGCCGCCTAGAGGCGGCTTCTCCGGCACTGAACTAGGATTCGGCGCCCGTACCCGCGACCCCGGAGGAGCCAGTTTTGGCCGTTGACACGAGCGCAGTTGCGAAGTTGGACGTGGAGCCCGGCACGCTGCCGGAGACGATGGCGGCGTGGGTGATCCGCCAGGAGCGCGAGGGGGAGCCGAAAGACGCTTTCCAGCTCGAGCAGATCGAGGTCCCCGAGCCCGGCGCCTTCGAGGTGATCGTGCGGGTGATGGCGGCCGGCGTCAACTTCAACAACGTCTGGGCCTCGCTGGGCAAGCCGGTCTCGATCTTCGGCTACGGCGACCACCCCGAGTACGGCCACCACATCGGCGGCTCCGACGCCTCGGGCGTCGTCTGGAAGGTCGGCGAGGGCGTCACCCGCTGGAAGCCGGGCGACGAGGTCGTGATCCACTGCAACCAGGCCTCCTACGAGGACGTCGAGGTGCACGGGCTCGACCCGATGGCGGCGCCGAGCCAGCGGATCTGGGGCTACGAGACCACCTGGGGCTCCTTCGCCCAGTTCACCAAGGTCCAGGCCCAGCAGCTGCTGCCGAAGCCGCGCAACCTCTCCTGGGTCGACTCCTCCGCCTACGGGCTCACCTACTTCACCGCCTACCGGATGCTGATGGACCAGTGCAACCTGCAGGCCGGCCACAACGTCCTCATCTGGGGCGCCGCCGGCGGCCTCGGCGTCTTCGCGGTCCAGCTCTGCAAAGCAGCCGGCGCCAACGCGGTCGGCGTCGTCTCCTCCGACGACAAGGGCGAGCTGGTCAAGCAGCTAGGCGCCGTCGACTACGTCAACCGCAACGAGTTCCGCGAGATGATGCGGACCGACGCCAACCTCACCGATCCCGCCGCCGACAAGGAGCGCTTCAAGGCCTCTCGCGGCTTCGCCAAGCGGGTCAAAGAGATCCTCGGCGACGCCCCCGACATCGTCTTCGAGCACGTCGGCCGGGCCACCTTCCCGACCTCGGTCTTCACCGTCAAGCCGTTCGGCAAAGTCGTGATCTGCGGCGCCACCTCGGGCTACCAGCTCGACTTCGACGTCCGCTACCTGTGGATGAAGCAGAAGCAGATCATCGGCTCCCACTTCGCCAACGCCTACGAGTGCATGCGCGCGAACCAGCTGATGGCGGAGGGCAAGGTGCGGCCGGTCCTCTCGGAAACGATGGGCTTCGACGGCGTCCCCCACGCCCACCAGCTGATGCACGAAAACAAGCACCTCGGCAAGATCTCGATCCTCGTCGGCGCCGAGTCCGAGGACGAGGGCAAGTACGAGGACGGCCCCGGCGCGATCCGGGCCGAGGTCGGCGCGTGAGCGCCCAGGCAAGCGACTCGAAAGGGAAATCCGATGGCTGAGGTCTGCACGCTCGACTGGCACATCACCCCGTTGCGGGCCGACCGCTTCCTCGACCTCTGGGAAGCGGCGGCGGCGAAAGCGCCCGCCTACGGGGCGAAGAGCTGGTCGCTGACCCGCTCCACCGACGACCCGCTCGCCTTCCGGCAGACGATGACCTGGGAGCAGCGCTCGGACTTCGAACGGTACTGGTACTCGGACGAGATCGAGCACGCCCGCGCGACGATCATCGACCTCTACGACATCCCGCTGCTGCCCACCTGGCACATCCTCGTCGCCGCCGAGTAGGGCCTACTCCCGCGAGTCGGCCCTGAGGCTGCGGGCCCAGCCGAGCAGGGCTTCGACCTGCACCTCCCGCAGCCCCTCCTGGGGCTGCGTCTCGACCAGCAGGGTCGGCTCCTGCCGACCCCGAGCCCAGGCGTAACAGGCCTCGTCGAGGCTGTCGTCGATCCAGGCGAGGGCGCGGCCACGGGCGTAGCGGTCGAGCGGCTCGAGCTTCCAGTCGGCGGAGCCGAAGCGGGCCGCGCCTTTGAAGGTCAGGGCCGGCCACTGCGGCAGCCCCAGGAGCTGGGAGACGCGTTCGCCCCCCGTCTCCCACCCGGTCGCCCAGACGACGTCGAAGTACTGGGCCAGCGTCCGCAGATGGCCACCGGTCGACATCGAGATGCAGTGCAGCGCCCCGTCGATCAGCTCGAACTCCGCCCCCTCCACCCGCGGGGCCTCCTCGAAGCCGAAGAGGGAGATGACGCCGTCGATGTCGACGGCGAGGACCGGCTTGTCGCCGGCGGGCTTCGCGCCGCCCCGCCGCGAGCGGCCCAGGCCGAAGGGCGTCATGCCCGCTCGAGCGGCGCCATCGTCAGCCCGGCGGCGTCGAGTTGCTCCCAGTAGTGCTCGGCCGGCTCGCGCGGCCCGGACCAGACGATCGCCTGGCCGCCGTTGTGGATGGTGTCGGCGATCCGGTACCCCTGGTCGAGCGAGATGCCCGGCAGCACCCGGGCGAGCGTCTGGGCGACGTGGTCGAAGGTGTTGTGGTTGTCGTTGCGGACGATCACGCGCCAGCTCCCGCCCAGATCGGACCCGGGCCCGGCGCTTTTCGGCCGCTCGATCGTGCTCGTCGACATCGCTCGCGAATTATGCGCTTTGGGAGAGAGGCGGGCTAGAACGGGCTCGGCACGCGGACGACGACGTCGTCGACGCTGGCGACGATGCCGTTGCCGTTCTTGACCGTGCCGACGACCACGGTGGAGTTGCGGCCGGTGAGCTCGCCGGCGCCGTCGTCCACCGCTTCGCCGACGAGCGTCTTGCCGACGTAGGCGAAGAGGCGGGCTTGGCCTTTCTCCGCCCCGCTGGTGACGTTGACGGCGCGCAGGCGCAGGACGTTGGCTTCGTTGATCCCCTTGATCGCCTGCTCGTTTTTGGCGATCGCCAGGTATTTCGAGCCTTCCCCCGTGACCTTGACCAGCTGCGCCTTGCGCTGGCGCGGGAAGACCAGCAGCTGGTACTTGGCCCCCCCGCCGGCGCGCAGCTCGAGCCCGAGGAAGGCCTTGCGCTGCAGGTTCTCAGGGGTGCCGCTGAGGAGTCGCTCGGTGGCGGCGATCTCGAGATCGCGTCCCAGCACCGGCGTGCGGAAGGAGCAGGCGGCGGTTTTCTTGCCGAGGGTGATCCGCATCGCGCCGCCGACGCCGGCGCGGGCGCAGTTGCTGCCGGAGAGCTTGACCAGCTGGCTGCGCTGGGCCAGCGACTCCATCCCGTTGCGGTAGATGCCGATCATCGCGCTGCCGGCGACGGCACAGACGAGCAGACCGGCGGCGAGCGCGGCGAGGAAGGCGGCTGAGAACTTGCCCTTCATCGAGTCGCCAGCCTAAACACAGGCGAGGTCGAAAGATGCGGGCGCGCCAGCCCTGGGCGCCAAATATCATTCGATGCATGAGCGACCACCGACTTCCCCAGCCCGACCGGCCGTGGGTGATGCGCACCTACGCCGGCCACTCCGACGCCCGCCGCTCCAACGAGCTCTACCGCAAGAACCTGGCCAAGGGCCAGACGGGGCTCTCGGTGGCCTTCGACCTGCCGACGCAGACCGGCTACGACCCCGACCACGTCCTCGCCCGCGGCGAGGTCGGCAAGGTCGGCGTCTCGATCGCCCACAAGGGCGACATGCACCAGCTGCTCGACGGGATCCCGCTCGACGAGATGAACACCTCGATGACGATCAACGCCACCGCCGCCTGGCTGCTCGGCCTCTACGTCACCGTCGCCGAGGAGAACGGGGTGAATCGTGACCAGCTGAAGGGCACGACCCAGAACGACATCATCAAGGAGTACCTCTCGCGCGGGACCTACGCCTTCCCGCCCGAGCCCTCGATGCGGCTGATCGCCGACATGGTCGCCTTCACCGTCAACGAGGTGCCGAGCTGGAATCCGACCAACATCTGCAGCTACCACCTGCAGGAGGCCGGCGCGACGCCGGTGCAGGAGATCGCCTACGCACTCTCGACCGGAATCGCCGTGCTCGACGAGGTGAAAGCGCGCGGCCAGGTCGCCGACGCGGACTTCCCCAAGGTCTTCGGCCGCATCTCCTTCTTCGTCAACGCCGGGATCCGCCTCGTCGAGGAGATCGCGAAGCTGCGGACGATGAGTGCGCTGTGGCAGGAGATCGGCCGCGAGCGCTACGGCGTCACGGACGAGAAAATGCTGCGCTTCCGCTACGGCGTCCAGGTCAACAGCCTCGGCCTGACCGAGGCCCAGCCGGAGAACAACATCCAGCGGATCGTGCTGGAGGCTCTGGCGGTGACGCTCAGCCGCGACGCCCGCGCCCGGGCGATCCAGCTGCCCGCGTGGAACGAGGCGATGGGCCTCCCCCGCCCCTGGGACCAGCAGTGGAGCCTGCGGATCCAGCAGGTGCTGGCGAACGAGACCGACCTGCTCGAGTACCCCGACGTCTTCGAGGGGTCCGTCGTCATGGACGGCCTGGTCGAGGAGCTGACCGCGGGGGCGCGGGCGGAGATGGCCGTGGTCGAGGAGCACGGCGGCGCCGTCAACGCCGTCCCCTACATGAAGGCGCGCCTGGTCGAGTCCCACCGCGAGCGGGTGGCGCGGATCGAGGCCGGCGAGCAGAAGGTGATCGGCCAGAACAGCTTCACCGAGACCGAGGACTCGCCGCTGACGGCCGGCGCCGACGGCGGCATCCTCACCCCCGACCCCGAGGTCGAGCGCGAGCGGGTGGAGGCGCTGGCGGAGTGGAAGGCCGAGCGCGACGAGGACGCGGTGCGCGCCGCATTGGCCGCCCTCGCCGAGGCCGCTGCCGACGACAGCGTCAACATCATGCCGACGACGATCGCCGCCGCGAAAGCAGGGGCGACCACCGGCGAGTGGGCGCAGACGATGCGCGAGGTCTTCGGCGCCTACCGTGCCCCGACCGGCGTCGACGGCGCCTCCGCCCCCTCTGAGCGCGAGCAGATGGAGGAGATCCGCCGCCAGGTCGACGCCACCTCCGCGCAGATCGGCCACCGGATCAAGATCCTCGTCGGCAAGCCCGGCCTCGACGGCCACAGCAACGGCGCCGAGCAGGTGGCGCTGCGGGCCCGCGACGTCGGCATGGAGGTCATCTACCAGGGCATCCGCCTCACCCCCGAGGAGATCGCCGAGTCCGCCGTGCAGGAGGACGTCGACGTCGTCGGCCTCTCGATCCTCTCCGGCTCCCACCTGGAGCTGATCCCCGAGGTGGTGCGGCTGCTGCGGGAGGAGGGGCTCGACATGCCGGTGGTCGTCGGCGGCATCATCCCCGTCGCCGACGCCGAGCGCCTGCGCGAAGCCGGCGTGGCCGGCGTCTACACGCCGAAGGACTTCGACGTGAACCGGATCATGGGCGAAATCGTCGAGCTCGTCGGCCAGCGGGCCAACAGCCCCAGCCCAGCCTGATCGCTTAAGCGCACTTTTTCTTGCTTTTTGCCGCCTTACGCGCGGTTATTCTGGGTTTCACCTGCTCATGCCACGCCCTACGCGCACTTTTTCCCTGGCGGACCTCCCAGAGGTATTCCCAACCTCCACCGCGATCTCGGAACCCCTTCAACGCGCGGTCCGAGCTGGAAAAGCCCGGAAACTCGCCGGACGGCTCTATACCCGCAACCTAGAGGAGCCCCTTCAGGGGATTGCGCGTCGGAACTGGCAGGCAATCGTGGCCCACTACTTCCCCGACGCGGTGGTGGTCGACCGCAGCGCCCTCGAAGCCAAACCCGCCCCTGATGGCTCCCTCTTTCTCGACGCCGGGCCCAACTACGCAGGGCGTCGGCCAGCACTTGTCCCAGGCCTGAAGCTACGCCCGCGCAAAGGGACCGGGCCCGTCGAGGGGGACATGCCCTACATGGGTATCTACATCGCCAGCCAACCTCGAGCGATGCTGGAGAACACGCGGCACTCCCGCGCTCGAGGAGGCGTTGCTCGCACCTACTCTCGTCCGGAGCTGGAGGCGGAGCTATCCAGGGTCATCGAACAGCGCGGCAAGGATGGGCTGAACGAATTGCGTGATCAAGCCCGCAAGATCGCCCCTGAGCTCGGAGCCGAGGTCGAGATGGAGATGCTCGACGATTTGATTGGGTCGGTTCTCGGCACGCGCGACATCTCCTTGCAGACGGAAGCGGCCAGAGCCCATCAGGCAGGCATGGGCTTCGATACCCGCCGGATCGATCTCTTTTCCTCCCTTCAAGCGGAGCTGCTACGCCAAACCTTTGCCGACCGAGAGGAGCAGCCTGGCTCCTTCCCCACCCTCTCGTTCTTCGAGACCTACTTCTCCAACTGGATCGAGGGGACCGAGTTCGAGGTCGACGAGGCGAAGGAAATCGTCTTCAAAGACAAAATGCCCAAAGGACGCGAAGAGGATGCTCATGACGTTCTAGGCACCTTTGAAGTCGTGAACGACCCCGAGCGGCGGACCGAAAGGG
>Ga0307415_100001242_pt1 | contig 11971 bp, 8 predicted proteins | sample DK1Cmetagenome_FD_204524 | JGI IMG/M metagenome (GOLD analysis project Ga0307415, IMG submission 204524) | Maize rhizosphere microbial communities from greenhouse at UC Davis, California, United States - DK15-C-2 | ecosystem: Host-associated > Plants > Roots > Rhizosphere > Soil | place: USA...
TGGCTGCAGCGGCAGGCGGTGGCCGGTGCGATGATCCACTCGTGGTGCAAGGGCGCGATGACGCTCGCGCACGCCGGCCTGCTCGACGGGCGGACGGCGACGGCGCACTGGGGCGACCTGCCGAAGCTCGAGAAGATGTACCCGCAGGTCGAGTGGGTGCGCGGCGTCCGGTGGGTCGACCACGGGCAGCTCGTCATGTCCGCCGGCATCACGTCCGGCATCGACGCCTCGCTTCACGTGATCGCCCGCCTCGCCGGTGACAGCGCCGCCCGCCGCGTGGCCCGGGAGCTCCGCTACCCCAACTACCACTTCGCGATCGACCCGAGGGCGGAGCAGTACGCCCTCCGCCCGGCCGACGGCGTCCTCCTGGCGAACGCCGCGTTCCGCGTGGGACGCTCGCGGACCGGCGTCGCCCTGTACCCGGGCGTCGGCGAAGTCGACCTGAGCAACGTCTACGACGCGCACGCTCACGTCATGGTCGCCGACGTAGAGACGGTGGCGGAGCACGCGGGCGTCGTAGTGAGCGCGCACGGGCTGACGCTGCTGCCGTCGCTCGCGCTGTCGCCCTCGGGCGGCCGCGACGCGGCGCGCGTGCGCCGCCTGGATCGGCTCGTCGTGCCGGGACCCGAGGGGCGCGAGCGTGGTGCCTCGGTCGCGTCGGCCGCGACCGCCGCGGCCCCGTCACTGCGAGCGGAGTACCTGCACGCGGACCAGCCGGAGCGGTTCGGGCTCGAGCCGGTCCTCGAGGACCTCGCCCGCACGGCCGACGTGCCGACGGCGCGGTTCGCGATGAAGCGCCTGGAGTACCGCTCGAGCAGCGTGCGCCTCGAGGGCAGCGCCTTCCCCTGGGGCACGCTGCCACTGCCCCTCGCGCTGGGCGCGATCGGCGTGCTGCTCGCGCGCACCCTCGCGCGCACCCTCGCGCGCCGCGCCTCCCGTCGCCGGCCGGCGGCCGCCACCCCGGCCGCGGCCGTCGCGGCCGCCGCGCTCGTCGGCATCATCGTCGGCGTCACGCCGTCCGCCCTGCGCGGGCAGTCGCCCGACGCGATCGCGCCGATCGCACCCAACACGCGGGTTCGCGTGGACGTCCTCACGGCCGACATCTCCGCGCCCGCGCGGTTCACGCCCTTCGGGCCGCTCGCGCGGTTCGGCCGCCGCGACCGCGCGCAGCCCGTGATCGGCACGGTCGCGGCGGTGGAGGGGGACGCGGTGCTGCTGACCCTCCGGCCCGGCGCCGACCCAGTCCGGCTGCCCCGCACGGCGATCCGCGAGGTGCACGTGAGCTGCGGGCGCCCGCCGCGCTGGCGGGCGGCGCTCAAGGGGGCCGTCGCGCCGGCGCTGGTCGGCGCTGCGCTCAGCGCCCTCACGACGAGCATCCGCCGGGAGGACGGCGATCCCGGCCCGGCGCGTGCCGCGGCGTCGCGCGCCGCGTGGGGCGCGGCCTGGGGAGCCGCGCGAGGCGCATGGTCGCCGAAGGAGCGGTGGCGCCGAGTGTCGCTGCTCCCCCCGACACCGTCCGTCTCGATGGAGGAGCTCCGTCCTACTGCGAAGGCGCGGAGAGCACCGTGACGGTGGTCTGCGGCCCCGGGCCCGACCGTGCTGTCAATCGCCGGCAGCGCCGCGTCAGCGCCGTGCGTCAATCCGAGCTCCCAGGGGGCCCGGTGTCAGTGGCACCGATCGCGTCGACCGCGTCGGGAGCCTTCGCGCGAACGCTGCGAATCAGTGCCCAACCGGCGAACCCCGCCAGCACCGATGCCGCCAGGATGCCGACCTTCGCCGCGCCGAGGAGTTCCGTCGACTCGGGGAAGGCGAGGCCGGCGACGAAGAGCGACATGGTGAAGCCGATGCCGCCGAGCCAACTGACGCCGTGCAGGGCGCGCCAGCTGGCGCCCGACGGGAGTGCCGCCAACCCGGTGCGCACCGCCAGCCAGGCGGCGAGCGTGATGCCGAGCGGCTTGCCGAGCACCAGGCCGAGCACGATGCCGATCGTGACCGGGCTGGCGACCGTCGCGGCCGCGCCGCCGTCGAGGCGAACCCCGGCGTTGGCGAGGGCGAAGAGGGGCATGATGCCGAAGGCGACGGCGCCGTGGAGCGCGTGCTCCAGCCGGTGCAGCGGCGGCTGCGCCTGCTCGGTGAGCCGCTCGAGCCGGTGCAGCACCTCCTGACTCGCACTGTTGGTGAGCACGGTTACGGCGAGGCCCGGCGCCGCCGGGTGGAGCGCGCGGTCGAAGTCGTCGAGTGCGCGGTGGCCGCGACGCAGGAACTGGGACTCGTCGATGCGCGTACGCGCGGGGATCGCGAAGGCCAGCAGCACGCCGGCGATGGTCGCGTGGATGCCGGAGCGGAGCACCGCCGCCCAGAGCAGCACCCCGATGATCGCGTACGTCGACGTGCGGCGCGCGCCGGCGACGTTGAGGGCCAGGGCGCCGGCGAGGAGCGCGGCGGCAGTGCCGAGCGCGGCCCAGTCGATGCCTGACGAGTAGAAGAGGGCAATGACGAGCACCGCGCCGATGTCGTCGGCGATGGCGAGCGCGGTGAGGAACACCTTGAGCGACACCGGCACGCGGTCGCCGAGGAGGGCGAGCACGCCGAGGGCGAAGGCAATGTCGGTGGCCATTGGGATACCCCAGCCTGCCGCGCCGGGCCCGCCGACGTTGCCTGCGATGTAGAGCGCCGCCGGAACGAGCATGCCGCCGAGCGCGCCGGCCATCGGGAGCGCCGCGTTGCGCACGGACGCCAGTTCCCCGACGAGCACCTCGCGCTTGATCTCGAGCCCGACGAGGAAGAAGAACACGGCCATCAGGCCGTCGTTGATGAAGTGGTGCAGCGTCGTGCGGGCGTCGAGGGGGCCGAGCGCGACGCCGACCTGCTGCTCCCACAGGTGCTCGTACGAGTTCGCCCACGGCGAGTTCGCCCAGACCAGCGCGATCACCGTGCAGGCCAGTAGCACGAGCCCGCCCGACGACTCGCGGTGGGCGAAGCGCTCGAACGGGCCGAGCACGCGCTCGATGAGCGGAGTGCCGTCGAGGGGCGTGGCGGTCGGGTGGGTGGCTGTCATTCCTGGAGGCTGGTCGTCACAACTGGTAGAGATTCCCGGGGGATTCGCGGATAATACGCCCATGGCTCCCCTCTCGCAGCCGAAGCTCTCCAGCCCGCGATTCAAGGCGGACCCCTACCCGTTCTTCGCGCGCCTCCGCGAGGAAGCGCCGGTGTTCCGCGCCAGGCTGCCCGACGGGCGGCTCGCGTGGCTGGTGACCCGGTACGACGACGCGGTGGCGACACTCAAGGACGAGCGCCTCGTGAAGAACCCGCGCACTGCCCGGATCGAGGGGGCCAAGGCGACTTGGGTGCCGAGCGTGCTCCGGCCGCTCACGCAGAACATGCTGGACCTCGACGGCGCGGACCACGCGCGGCTCCGGCGCCTTGTCCACAAGGCGTTCACGCCGCGCCGGGTGGAGGAGCTTCGCGGCCGCGCCCAAAGGCTGTGCGACGAGCTGCTCGCCGCGGCGGAGCGCCGTGGTGAGCTGGAGCTCATGCGCGACTATGCGATGCCGCTCCCGATGACGATCATCGCGGAGCTCCTGGGGGTGCCGCCGGAGCACCGGGCGCGGTTCCACCGCTGGTCGAGCCGGTTCGTGTCCGTGTCGTCGCCCAGCGGCATGGTCGGGGCGCTGCCGGCCCTGTGGCGGTTCACCCGCTACCTTCGGCGGCTGATCGAGGAGCGGCGCGCGGCGCCTAGGGACGACCTCGTCACGGCGCTGGTCCAGGCGGAGGAGGCGGGTGACGCGCTGAGCGAGGACGAGCTCCTGGCGATGGTGACCATCCTGCTGATCGCGGGACACGAGACGACGGTGAACCTGATCGGCAGCGGCGCGCTCGCCCTCCTGGAGCACCCCGAGCAGCTCGCGCTGCTGCGGGGCGACCCGGCGCTCACGCCGACAGCGGTCGAGGAGCTGCTGCGGTACACGAGTCCCGTGAGCCTCGCGACGGAGCGCTTCGCTCGTGAGTCCCTGAGCATCGGCGGAATGCCAGTCGCGCGCGGGGACCAAGTGCTCGTCGTGCTCGCGTCGGCCAACCGGGACGCGCGGCAGTTCCGGGACCCTGATCGCTTGGACGTCAAGCGCGAACCGAACCGGCACCTCGCCTTCGGGCAGGGCATTCACTACTGCCTGGGCGCTCCGCTCGCTCGGCTCGAGGGGCAGATCGCGATCGACACCCTGCTGCGGCGGATGCCGGCACTCCGACTGCGCGCGAGTCCGGACTCGCTCCGCTGGCGGGGCGGGGTGTTTCTCCGGGGGCTGGCGCGGCTTCCGCTCGCCTTCTGACGTACCCGCCGCGGCCCGCCGCCGCGCCGCCACCTTCCCGCGACATCCGCTTTCAGGGATCGACCGCGCGGCGTAGAGAACGATGGACGCAATCCCAAGCTCGGGCCAAGGCCGTTCGTCTGACAGGAGAGCGCATGCTGCTCACGGAGATATGCATTCTCGATCAAGTGCTGCATGCGCATGCCGCGCCGGTTCCTGGCCGACGTCTTCTCGGCGTGGCCCAGCGCAGGCTTTCACACGCGGCTCGCGCCACTGTCGCTCGGTCGCCTGCGGACACATCCCTGGAGTCCCCTGCCGATGGTGCGATTGTAGCGTGGGCGCTGTGAATACGTTCCTCACAGGAGCCGGGTGATCTGGCTGGCCGCCCACTCGCTCACGCGCTCGGTCCACGGGCGACGGCGGAACGTGGCCAGGTCGATCTCCCGCGCGTAGCGGAGGTCGTCGAAGAACATGGCCTCCATCCGCCGCCCCGCCGCCGAGTCGAGGACCATGAACGTGACCTCGTCGTTGAGCGCGAGCGAGCGGTTGTCGAAGTTCATCGTCCCGACCGACGTCCACACGCCGTCGGCGACGAAGGTCTTGGCGTGCAGCGGCGAGGGCTGGTACTCGTACACGCGCACGCCGGCCGCGAGGAGGCTGTCGTACCGGAAGCGGCCGGCGAACCGCGCGGTGCGGACGTCCGTCCGCGGGCCGCTCAGCAGGAGGCGCACGTCGACGCCGCGTCGCGCGGTCTGCGTGAGAAGCCTGAGGAAGTTCTCGTCAGGCGCGAAGTAGGCGTTGGTGACGTAGAGCCGCTGGCGCGCCCCGGCGATCGAGAGCGCGAGGAAGCGCTCGGCCGCCGTGCTCCCGAGGGTGGGTGCCGTGTAGAGCAGCCCGGCCGCCGTCACGCCACCCTCGTGCGCGGTGGCCGTCATGCGCCCGGTCACGAGGTCGCCCGTCGCCTCCGCCCAGCCCGCGACGATCGCGGCCTGGAGCTGGAGCACCGCCGGTCCCTCGAACCGCACGTTCGTCTCGCGCCACTCCCCGGGGCGCCGCCCGCCGCCGAGCCACTTGTCGTCGATGCCGAAGCCGCCGGTCCACCCGACCTGCCCGTCCACGACGATGCCGCGCACGTGCGAGCGGTTCTGCACGATCCACAAGTTCTTGAAGCGGAGCGGGCGGAACGCCGCCGCGTTCACGCCTGCCGACCGGAGTCGTTCGACGTAGGCGTCCGGCAGGCTCGATCCGAAGGCGTCGTAGAGCAGGTACACCTTGACGCCGGCTCGGGCCCGCTCGGCGAGGATGGCCCCCAGCGAGTCGGCCACCCGCCCGGGCGCGGCGTAGTACATCTGCACGGTGATGAACCGCCGTGCCGCGCGCAGGTCGGCCCACAGGCGCGGGTAGGTGCCGTCGCCGTTGAGCGCGAGCTCGATGCGGTTGCCGGCCACGATCGGCGTGCCGGTGAGGACGGCGACGGTGAGCGGGAACGCCGGCTCGGTGGGCGCCACGGGCGCGCCGTCGGCCCCGACGCCCCGGACGCTGCGCACGGCGGTGCCGCGCGTGAGGAACAGCAGCCCGACGACGGCCGCCACGAGGAGGACCGTGACGACCGTCCAGCGGATGATGTCGGCGCCGTAGCGTTCGACGGCCTCCCCGAAGCGAGCCGACGCACGCCGCACGACGCCCAAGTCCGAACCCAGGTGGAGTTGCACGGCAGTCCAGGCGCGAACGCAGGCAGGGGTCAACAGCCCGCACGGAGACGAAATGCAATCGTGCGGGACCGGAGCATCCATGTCAAACGCGCTCCGGCCGAGCCCGCCTTAGGGGCCTCTCATGGGTCGGAAGGGCTGTGAGCCGCGGGAGGGAGCGCCGCCAGCTCCATGTCATGGGCCACGCCGAGCCGGCGCAGCGCCGCGCGCGTGAGACTCACCGCCAGCTCGCGCTCGCCGACCAGGGCCTGGGCCGCGCCGTGCTGCTCCAGCCACGCGCGCTCGGCGTCGCTGTGCGTGCGCGCTATCACCTCGAGGTCGGGGTTGAGACGCCGGGCGAGGTCCAGGATCGCGCGGGCCTGGTAGGCGTCGGGTGCGGCCACGACGAGCAGCCGGGCGCGCTCGAGGTGAGCGCCGGCCAGGACGTCGGGTCGCGTGGCATCGCCGTAGATCACCGGAAGCCCGGCGGTGCGCAGCGTCTCGGCTACCTCGCGGCTCTGCTCGACGATGACGTACGGCACCCGGTGCGCCGCCAGCTCCTCGGCCACCGGCGCCCCCACCCGTCCGTGGCCGACGACTACCACATGGCCGCGCAGTCGTTCCGTGTCCACGCCCGGCGGCAGCTCGGCGAGCTCGCCCGCCGGCCGCTCCAGCGCCTCGGCGAGCCCGCGTCGCGCCCGGAGCCACCGTGCCAGCGGATCCACCGCGCTGAAGACGAACGGGTTGAGCGTGATCGAGAGCAGCGCACCGGCCACGACCAGACCTTGCGCCTCGGGCGTCAGGAGCCCGAGCGACACGCCGAGTGCCGCAAGGATGAAGGAGAACTCGCCGATCTGCGCCAGGCTCGCCGAGATGCGCAGCGCCGTGTGCACCGGGTAGCGGAAGGCGAGCACGATCGCGAACGCGGCCACCGACTTGCCGAGGAGCACGATGAGCACCACCGCCAGCACCTGGAGCGGCTGCCGGACGAGGATCGTCGGGTCGAAGAGCATCCCGACCGAGACGAAGAACAGCACCGCAAAGGCGTCCTGCAGGGGGAGCGCGCTGGTGGCCGCCTCGTGGCTGAAGTCCGACTCGCTCACTACCACGCCGGCGAAGAAGGCGCCGAGCGCGAACGACACGCCGAACAGCGCGGCGGCGCCCACGGCGATCCCGAGTGCCACCGCCAACACGGCGAGCGTGAACAGCTCGCGCGATCCCGTGCGCGCAACGCGCCCGAGCAGCCACGGCACGGCGCGCCGGCCGACTACGAGCATCAGCCCCACGAACCCGACCACTTTGGCGAGCGTGATGCCCAGGGCCGCGAGCAGCGAGCCGCCGGCCGCCGCGTCCGAGGCTGCGCCGCCCGCGAGTCCTGCGAGCGCGGGGAGTAGCACCAGCGCAAGCACCGTCACCAAGTCCTCGACGATGAGCCAGCCGACGGCGATGCGTCCGTCCGCCGACTCGAGCGCGCCGCGGTCCTCGAGCGCGCGCAGCAGCACGACCGTGCTGGCGACCGAGAGCGACAGCCCGAACACGAGCCCCGTGCCCCAGCTCCACCCCCACCCCCGCGCCACGAGGGCGCCGAGGCCCGTCGCGGCGGCGATCTGCGCGATCGCGCCCGGCACGGCGATGCGCCGCACGGCCAGCAGGTCGGCGATGGAGAAGTGCAGCCCGACGCCGAACATGAGGAGGATGACGCCGATCTCCGCCAACTGCGACGCCAGCCCGGCGTCGGCCACGAACCCCGGCGTGAACGGCCCGACAGCGACGCCCGCGATCAGGTAGCCGAGGATGGGCGGCAGCCGCAGGCGGACGGCGGCGAGCCCGAAGAGGAACGCCAGCCCCAGGCCGGCGGCAATGGTCGCGATGAGCGCGGTCTCGTGCCGCATCGACGAAGTCCGTGAGAGATGAGCGGGCGCGACGCCTGCGCCGGCCCGTGCCGGCCCGGGCGAAGATATACGTGCCGCACGGGCCGACGCACTGCATCTCGTTACCGCACGAGCTCGGCGGAGTCGCGATCAGGGTCCGGGCACGCCGCCCCTCCGGCGTCACGATCGTGACCGCGTGCCGACGGGCGGGCGCCTGCCGCCTGACGAGTGGACTCGCCGCGTGCGTCCGGCCGTGCGTGCGGCTGAAACAGTCCCTGCCGAACGAGCATCGCGACGCCGACGAGGGCCGCGAGCGCCCCGAGCCCGATGAGTGGGTACTTCGCGGACTCTGGCGCGAGAATGGCGGCCAACATGGGGACGAAGCCCGCGAGCACCGCGACGAGCCACGGCTCGCTCCGGTACCACGGCCACGTCGTCGCTTCGGCCGCCGATGGCGCGGCGCGGGAGCCGGGTGTCCGTTCCCGGCCGGACTGCGACTCGGGATCGCGTGGCGGCGCGCCGCGGGAGTGCGGCGTCGCATTGGTCTCGGGCATCACGGAAGCGGGCGTGACAGGGTCGGACGCAATGCGCTCGGGCGTCGTCTGCGTCGCGAGCGGGCGAGAATGAAGGGACATGATGTGTCTCCAGGCTGGACGCGACCGGGCCACGCGGCGCTCGGCGTGGCCGGCGACGCGCTGTGGGTTCCGTCCGCGTTCGTGCGCGTGTCGAAGGCGCCCGGGGCGGAAAGCTCCAGGACGCATGGCGGACAACGACGTTCGCGACGACGCCAGCCCGGGGTGACGGTCTGCGCCGGCACGCCGTGGCGCGAGTGCGCGGCGTGCCGGCGGTCTTCACTGCACCGTGAGGCGGGTCAGGCGGGCGCGATCAGCCCTGGAGCGGCGGGGCGGTGGGGAAGTAGGGAAGGTGGCCGCCGCGGGCAGCGGCGGCGTGCGACACGTCCCGGGCAGCCCCTCGCCACCCGGTGCCGGGCAGCACCCGGAGCCAGGCGCGCGCGGGGGCGGCGAGTCCGTGGAGCGGCCGCAGCGCGTCGGGTCGTCGATCCGACGCGCGGCCGACGACCTGCAGCGGCTGCGGAGCCGGCGCGCGGAGCCCCTCGTCTCCCGAACGCGGCGCCCACTGCTCCATTGCCGGCGCTGTCTCCGAGCGGGCCACGCCGGCGGCTTCCCCTCTGGTGTTTCTGGTGTTCGATATCCCGGCGCCGATGGCGCGCGACACCCGCTCGCCAGTACCCCGAAGCGGGGACGGCGCGGGTAGCGCGAGCGCGTGGAGAACGGCGAACCAGAGGGCGGTGAGGAGCAGCACGGAGACAAGATAACACGACGGCGTGGCACGTTCGGCGCCGCGGCGGGTACCTGGCATCATGATCGCCGAACGCCGACGAGGATTGAAGGCGATGCCCGCCACGCCCGCCATTCGCGTGTCCGCATCGCGCCGCGACCCCGTCGTGTGGGCGGGGGTCCTCGCGTTCCTCGCGTGCCTCGCAGTCCCCGCGTTCCTCGGGTGGACAGCCGCGGGGCCACACGCGCTCGCGCAGCGCGTGGCCCAGGTGGCCCAGGCGTTCGTCGCGGCCGCGCGCGGCTCGGCGGCGGAGCTGACCGGCGCCAGCGAACGTGGTGGCGAACGGAGTAGCGTGCTGGCGAGCCGTCGGGCGGTCCCGCGGTCCGGACCGGCCATTATCCGCCGCCCGTGGCACGGCCGAACGGACGGCTCCGGTGCGGGCGGCGACAGCGCACCCCGTGCCGCCCGCGCCGAGCGGCTATCGGACGTCGCGCACGGCGCGCGGGCGCACGTCGACGCGCGCGCGCGGCAGCACCTGCCTTCCGGCGAGCCGTCGCCCTACGATGCGACCGCTCCTCCCTCCGCCATCCGGCGGGACGGCTGACGCACTGATCGGGATCCGGCAACTCCTGCCGGACCGCCCCTTCCTCGCCGCCTCGCCCGTAGCCGCGCGCCACCGCCGACCCACGCGCCGACCAGCGCGCATCAGGCGCGTGTCGGGCGCGGCACGCCATGACCCCACATTCGTGCTCGACTGAAAGGACCCGACGGCGCAGCCCGTCGTGCGCGTGTTGTACTGCTGCACACGACGTGGCCGACGCAAGGAAGGACAGCTGATGACACTCGAATTGCACCCACGCGAGTCGGCCGACGGCGCTCGCCTGACGGCGCGCCGCGTGGCCGCCGTGCGTGCGCGGCGTGCGCACGCACGGCGAGACCTCCCGCTCATCCCGGGCTGGGTGAGCGAGTGCACACTGGCGGTTGGCGAAGAGGCGCACATCGTGCGCGTGCACCGCAGGGGGGACCGCGAGCGCCGCCCGTACGTCGCGAAGGTTCTCAGACCCATGGGGCCGGACGGCGAGCCGCGCGACGTCGAGGAGCAGCGCTGGCGCCTGCTCCTCGAGATCGACGCGTTGCGCGCGCTCGGGTCGGTCGGCTGCCCGGACATCGCCCGCGTCGTCACGTTCGGCATGGGGACGGGCGACGCGCCGCCGCCATGGTACGTCATGCCGCACTACGCGGGCGGCGCCATGTGGACGGACGACGGGGTGGAGGGGCGCTGGGCCGAGGCGTACCGCGGCCGCATCGACCGCGTGCTGGAGATCGCCGAGGTGGTGGCGGGCACGCTCGCCTTCATGCACGACGCCCCGCGCCCGTGCGTGCACGGCCACGTCATCACCGGCAACGTGCTGCTGACCGCGCCGGGCGGGCGGCCGGTCCTCGGCGACTTCGGCTACGCGTCGCTCGCAGGGTCCGCGATCCGGCGGCGCGCGACCGACGTCGCCGACGAGTGGTGCTGGCGCCCGCCGGAGCTCGGGCGAGGCGGCAGAGTCGCCGCGTCGCCGGCGTCGGACGTCTTCATGCTCGGGGGCCTCATCTACGAGGCGCTCTCCGGCGGTCGCCGCCTGCCACCGGCGTCCGGTTGGCCGGAGCCGTGCGTGCACGAGCGTCCGGAGCATTCACTCCGGCGTGACACGAACGACCCTCGGGTCGCCGCCGTGTCGGCGCTCCTCGGGCGTATGCTCGTGGCCAACCCGAAGCGCCGGCTGTCGGCGCGTCAGGTCGCCCAGGCGTGCCGCGGCATCCGTACGGGCACCAGCGTCGGCGGCCGGGCGCTCCGGGGCGCGTAGGCGGCGCCAGCTCACGGCGAGCAGCACGCGCTCGCTGACGACGACGTCACTCGCGTAACGGCGGGCGTGATGCCGAGTGGCGCACCGGAATGAGCCTGTGAGGCCAGCGCATCATCACGTCCGCAGGGGCACGGATCAGGCTGCGGTACCGCAACCGCGAGATTCTTGCGCCTGCAGCGACGCTCGACGATGATGGTCCGTCGATGGTCCATTGACGGACCGCGGAGTCTTCTCGAGCCCGAGGTTGGGCGATGCGCTTCACCCTCGAGGTCTCGGTCGCGCCGGCGAGTGCCGTCCTCCTTACCCTGACGACGTGACGCGCGGTCGACGCTCGCCGACGAACGGCGTGCTTCACCGCGCCCAGGCAGCGCCAGTCGGAGGCTACATGGCGAAACAGCGAACGGATCTCGAGCGCCGCGACGGCCGCCCACCGCCGACGCCAGGCCCACGTACGGACGGCGGAGCGAGCCGACCTGACCAGAGCACCGCGCAGTCGAGGATGCCGCCGCGCCGTACCTGGCTCACGTTCCTGCTCATCCTGCTCGCAAACTTCCTGCTGATGCGGTTCCTCTTTCCGGGACCCGGCGAGCCGGTCAAGGTGCCGTACACCCTCTTCAAGCAGGAGGTCGTGAAGCGAAACGTCGAGAGGATCTATAGCCGCGGCGCGAGCATCACGGGCCGCTTCCGCGCGCCGGTCACGTATCCGCAGGACACCACCAGAGACGCCTCGCGAGACACCGCGAGGCGGTCCGCGTTGCCCGCTCGGACCCGCCCGGTGGCTCCGCGCCCGGTCACCCACTTCGCGACCGAGCTCCCCGCGTTCGTGGACCCGGGCCTGGAGGCGCTGCTGATCGCCAACGGCGTCGAGATCAGCGCCGAGCCGATCCAACAGGGCAACACTTGGATCAGCATGCTGTTCAGCTTCGCCCCCGCGCTGCTGATCATCGGGCTCTACGTGT
>Ga0307415_100001244_pt1 | contig 11957 bp, 8 predicted proteins | sample DK1Cmetagenome_FD_204524 | JGI IMG/M metagenome (GOLD analysis project Ga0307415, IMG submission 204524) | Maize rhizosphere microbial communities from greenhouse at UC Davis, California, United States - DK15-C-2 | ecosystem: Host-associated > Plants > Roots > Rhizosphere > Soil | place: USA...
TACGGCAATGGGATGGAATTACTAGGGTGCGGAGGCTGGATTATAGCATCTGCGAGAGATATGGCATCATTGGCGGCGTGATTACCTGCCGAAAAATGAACGCCGCGGATGTGCCGGACGCATTTCACATGCTCAGCGACTTTCTTACGGCTGACGCACACTATCTCGCGAGCAGCGAGGCGTACGGCGATCTCGGTTTGAAAGGACTGAATAACGCGCTCGACTTGTTCCTGGAGAACTCCGAGCTCGGGTTCGTCTGGATGGCTTACGACGAGAAGGGTGTCGCGGGGATTTGCGTGGTGTGTTACGCGATCTCGACGTCGATGGGATCGGTGGTCGCGAAGCTCGACGACGTTTCCGTGAAGCCCGATCGGCGCGGCAAAGGAATCGGTTCTGAAATGCTGAACCAGCTCAAGGAACAACTACGAAAAGAGTCCGTTACGCGCATCGACGTGGCCGTCCACCTCGAAAACCCCGAAGCCCGTACTTTCTACGAGAAAGCCGGCTTCGTCGCACTCAACGAAGAGCGCCTAAGTTGCTTGATCTAGTTTAGCCACAGATTACACAGATAGGTTCGCGATCTCCTCGAAATACTTCGCGAACGCCACCATTCCACCTGATGCCTGCTGCCAATCGAAATTCTCATTCGGCGCGTGATAACCATGCTCCGGCAGCGACAGACCGAGAAACAGCACCGGACAGCGCAATACCTTCTCGATACTCGTCATCGCGCCGATCGTGCCGCCGTCGCGCACGAAAACCGCATCGCGCCCAAACGAAAACTTGATCGCGCGCTTCAGAGCCTGCGGTAACTCACCCTCGAGCACCGTGCGAAACGCGGGCGCCGCATGTTCAAACTGAACTTTTACGTCCGGGTTTCTTTCCCTCACCGCCGCCGCAATCAGTTTTTTGATCTTCGCTGGATCCTGCACCGGCACCAGCCGGCAGGACGCCTTCAACTCCGCGCGCGGCGGCACAATCGACTTCAATCCAGGTCCCTGATAACCACCGACCACGCCATGAACTTCCAGCGTCGGCATGCCCCAGATTCGCTTCATCACCTCGAGCGGATCTTCCGAACGCATTTTCTTCAAGTGATGCGCCTTCTTGAACGCCTTCGTCGTGAAGCCGCTGTTTGCCCAGTCTTGCAACTCCTGCTTCGACGGCGGAATCACGTCGTCGTAAAAACCTTTGATTTTGACCTTGCCGGTTCTGGGGTCGTAAATGTCGCAAAGAACCTGCATCAACTCCGCGATCGGATTGCGCGACGCGCCACCAGTTTCGCCCGAGTGTGTATCCGTTGTTCCGGTTTCAAGCGTCAGAATAAAACCGAGCAGTCCGCGTAGTCCTGCGGAACTCGCCGGCCGGTTGCGCGAAACCCAAACCGTATCGGAAACGACGACTGAATCCGTGCGCAGATTCGGCGCGGCTTTGGAAATGATCTTCTCGAAGTTTGGTGAGCCGATCTCCTCTTCAAATTCCCAAAGAAAACGAATGTTGACCGGAACGTCTGCCTCGATCGCCGCGCGCGCGCCGAAGAGCGCGCTGAGTGCCGGACCTTTGTCGTCCGTAGTGCCGCGGCCGTAGTAAGTGTCGCCCTTTTTCGTGAACACAAACGGCTCGGTATCCCACGGTTCAGTCTCTTTTGAAGCTGGTTGAACGTCGATATGGTTATAAACAGTGACGGTCGGACGGTTGTTGTCGTTACCAAACACGCCATGAATCACCGGATTGCCCTTTTCAGCCTTGTAAACCTCGACTTTGCCGCCGTAGCCCTCGATTGTCGCGACCGTAAGATCGACGCCTTTTCTGATGTCCTCTGCGTGACCTGGATCGACAGAAACTGTCGGTGTCTCAACGAAACGCTGCAGGAGTGTTTCAAACTCTTCGCGGTGCGAATTGGCAAAAGACAACAAACTGTCCCGTTTCAATGTCGTGGGCATTCAAGATCCTCCGTCGAACTGTCGTGCGAGAGCTTGGGAAAGCAATAATAAACAAATAGGACCGAGAAGTCCTAAAGGACATTAGCAGGCGACGAAAAGTCGATTCGGAGCATCAGAAAACTTCGTCAGACACCCTTTCGTACATTCAAAAGGTTTGGTGCTTCGTGTTATTCTGGCGTCCCGTGTTTCCTACCGAAACCCGGCCTGACTGTTAGAACTGGAGCGTATACAGGTTTTTAGGAGGGTTGCGTGAGAAAAAGGTCTTTTGCCCCGGGAATTCTATTCCTCGTTTTGGCCCTGGCAGTTCCCGCATTCATTTTTGCCCAGCAGAATAGATCAGCCCGGCGGGCAACAACTCCCGATCGACCAACACAAGGAGTAACCACCATCCTCGGAAAGACCGGTCCTTCGGGATCGGTGATCAAGAGCGATCTCTCCGAAGCGTTGTCGGTTATTCAGTCAAACTATATCGACGGCCGGAAACTCGACTACAACACAATCTTCAAGTCGTCGATTAGCGGCATGCTCAGCGTGCTCGACCCGCATTCGACTTACTTCGACCCGATTGAATACGCATCCTTCCGTACAGAGCAACGCTCGGAATACTTCGGTATCGGCGCCACGATCGAAGACCTGCGCGAAGGTAAGGACGTCAATACTTATATTCGCGCCACCTTCCCTGAATCGCCGGCAGCACGTGCCGGTTTACGGTTTGGCGACCGTATTACGGCCGTTGACGGAAACTCGATGGTCGGCAAGACCTATCCGGAAGTGCGGAAGTTTTTGCTGGGACCGCGCGGCACGACTGTCAAAGTTACCGTTGAGCACCCCGCGACGAAACAGTCGGAAACTGTGAACATCGTTCGCGACGCCGTTTCGCTGCCTTCAATCGCACAGGCTTACATGCTGCGACCGGGCGTCGGTTATGTTGCGATGACCGGCGGTTTCAACCTGACAACGGCTGATGAATTCGATCAGGCTCTCAGGTTTTTGCACGGCAAGGGCATGAACATGCTCGTGCTCGATCTACGCGGCAATCGCGGTGGACTGCTGATTCAGGCAGTTCGTGTTGCGAACACTTTCCTGCAACGTGGGCAGATGATCGTTTCGCAAAAGGGACGTTTTCGCGACAGTTCGCAGTCTTACGCAGCAGTGAATGAATCGCCGGACAACGTTGCGGTTGTAGTGCTGGTTAATGGCGAAACGGCCTCGGCAGCGGAAATCGTTGCGGGCGCACTACAAGATCACGATCGCGCGCTGATCGTCGGTGAGACGACGTTTGGAAAAGGTCTCGTACAGTTTCCGTTCCAGTTGGATTACGACTCGGCGCTGTTGTTGACGATCGCCAAGTACTACACACCTTCAGGTCGATTGATTCAGCGCGACTATTCGAACGGCGGTTTTTACAACTACTACTTCCCCGGCGGTCTGGCGGCCGACAAGAACAACCAGTCCAATCCGCAAAATGGACCGGAAAGCCATACCGACACCGGCCGGGCGGTTTACGGCGGCGGCGGTATTTCACCGGACGAAGTTGTTAAGCCAGGCACGATTTCGGCGGCTGAGCGACACCTGCGCGACATTCTCTTCGCGTTCTCGCTCGATCTGACGGCCGGAAAAGTCGCTTCGTTTGAGGAATACAAGGTTCAACGCGCGATCGAGTTTGACCACGATCTGGTGGACAATGATTATCCGGTAACGGACAACCTGTTCCGCGCGTTGAAGAAGTTTGCGACTGATAAGCCGGTCTTCAAAGTGACGGCAGACCAACTCGACAAGTCGCGAACTTTCGCGGAAAGACAGTTGCGGTACAACATCCTGTCAGCAGCTTATGGTTACCGGACCGCGACGCAGGTCTTCAACGATGGCGACCCGCAGATCGCGCGCGCCGTCGATGCGATGCCTCGCGCACGCGAGTTGGCGCAGGCAGCAAGTCGCGCTCGAGCCCGCGGCCTATAACTATCAGGACTCTCATCATAATCAACCACAGCGCCGCGCGTGCGCGGCGCTTGTGGCCCACGATTAAAAAGCAACTCGATGCCATCGGCATTGAGTATCAAGCATACGAAACGAAAGCACCTGGTGACGCGACGACTCAGACCCGTGCGGCACTGAAGTCCGGGACTGAGTCAATCATCGTGGTTGGCGGTGATGGCACGCTCAGCGAAGCGGCTGAGGGCTTCTTCGAGTTCAACGAAAACCTCGACGTATTGCCGGCTGCGATTAATCCATCCGCAACGCTCTCCATTCTTCCCGCCGGTACAGGCGACGATTTTGCTCGTGGACTTTACGGCCGTCGCGCGCCGTTGCAGGAGTGGATCGAAACTGTGTTTTCACCTGTTCCCGCACGCCAGATCGACGTCCTTTACGGGCGTTGCAATGGTTACGAAAAGCCTTTCATCTGCCTCAACGCATCGACGATGGGCATTGGCGGCGAAACGGCGGGCCGCGTCGCTTCGCAGGGGAAGTTTATGCGCAACTTCTCGGGGGAGTTTCGGTTTGTGTTTGCGGCTGTTGGCGCGTTGGCCGCGTGGCGCGAACGACGCGTGATAGTCACGGTCGATGGGCGAACGGTTGTGGATGGTCCAATGAATCTGGTCGCTGTGGCTAACGCGCTCTACGCAGGTGGGGGAATGATGTTGTCGCCTGACGCGCGTATCGACGACGGCAAGCTCGATGTGATCACAGCGTCCGGATTGTCGCGTGCGAACGTCGTGACTGAGCTATCGCGCATACACACTGGCGGTCATGTCAATAATCCGAAGGTCACGATCACACAGGGAACAATCGTGCGGATCGATACGCTGTTGTTGCAGGATGCGATGCCGTTGGAAGCTGATGGAAACGTGCGCGGCGTGACGCCGGTGCAGTTTCAGGTGTTGCCCGGCGCGTTGCGGTTTGTTTCGAGAGCCTGAATCTTCGCGAGGCGTCGCCGGTGCCGTTCTTCACCCGTAAACCGCGCGGCGACAAATGCGCGGACGATATCGAGCGCGAGTTCGACTCCGACCACACGCGCGCCCAGACAGAGCACGTTGCAGTCGTCGTGTTCGCGTGACTGGTGCGCGGAATAGGTATCGCCGCAGAGTGCGGCGCGAATGCCGTTGAGTTTGTTCGCCGCAACAGCCGCACCGACTCCACTACCGCAAATCAACAGTCCAATCTCGGCGTCGCCGTTTTGGATGGCGTTACCCACCTGTTTTGCGTAATCCGGATAGTCGTCGGGGACGGAGCCGTCGTGTGTGCCGAAGTCGATCAACTCGTGACCTGATTGGCGCAGTTCTTCGATCACTCGCTCATTGAGCGGGTAACCAGCATGATCCGCAGCGATCGCTATCCGCATAAAGTTACTTAACTAAACAAGTCAGGAAGAGGGCTTATTTATGATCCACACTTGGATAGAACAAGTCAGGAAGAGGGGCTTGCCCCCGCTGCTGGACTAATTCATCTAGAAGCGGGGGCAAGCCCCTCTTCCTGACTTGTTCTAGCTACCGATTCTTAAAGCAACCCGCGCGCGTGTTGCAAAACGTTATCAACGTTGAATCCCAGTTCGCGCAACGCAACCTCACCCGGTGCTGACGCTCCAAATCGATCGAGACACACCACATTGCCTACTGGCCCAACGTATCGATCCCAACCCTGCCTGACGCCTGCCTCGATCGCTAGCCGCGCATTGATCGTTGGCGGCAATACTTCATCTCGATATTCCTGAGATTGCTCGTCAAACAATTCCCAGCAAGGCATCGACACAACTCGTGTAGGCACCCCTTCACCTTCCAACTTTTCTCGAGCTTCCATTGCGAGCGAAACCTCTGATCCGGTTGCAATCAGGATCAGGCGCGGTGTTTCCGCATCAGCCAGTACATAAGCCCCGCGTCGTAAACCGTCCGCTTTCGCAAACTTCTTCCTGTCGATCACCGGCACTTTCTGTCGCGTCAGCGCGAGCGCTGTCGGGGCACTGCGACGCAGTATCGCGATCCGCCACGCCTCGCTCACTTCCGCCGGATCCGCCGGACGAATCACAAAGAGGTGCGGGATCGCTCGCAACGCCGCGAGATGTTCGATGGGTTGATGCGTTGGTCCATCTTCACCGAGCCCGATCGAATCGTGCGTGAAGACGTAAATCACCTGCACTTCCGAGAGCGCGGCAAGACGGATCGCGGGCCGCATGTAATCAGAGAACGTCAGAAACGTTCCGCCATACGGAATCAAACCGCCGTTCAGCGAGATGCCGGTCATCGTCGATCCCATCGCGTGTTCGCGCACGCCGAAGTGCAGTATGCGTCCGTCGTAAGTACCGGCCTCAAAACTGCCGCCCTCCTTGATGTCGGTGTTGTTCGACACGCCGAGATCGGCGGAGCCGCCGATGAGCATCGGCATCACCGGCGCGAGTGCGTTGATGACCTCACCACTCGCGACACGTGTCGCTACCGGTTTCGCATCTTCAAACTTCGGCAGGTGATCTTCCCAGCCTTCAGGCAGATCGCCACTCATCGTCGTGCGAAAAGTCTTTGCTTCTTCGGGATGCTGCTGTTCGTAAGTTTCAACAAGCTCATGCCACTCGGCTTCAAACTGTTCACCGTGTTGAATCGCTTGGCGGAAGTGCGCGAGCGCTTCTTCGGGAATGTAGAACTGTTTGTCTTCGGGCCAGCCGAGGTGCCGCTTCGTTTCCTTCACCGCGTCTTCGCCGGGCGCATCGCTGTGAGCCTTGCGCGTGCCCTGCGTCGGCATGCCAAAACCGATAACTGTTTTAACTGAGATGAGGCTTGGCTTGTCAGTCACTGATTGCGCTTCGCTAATCGCTGCTTCGATGTCTTCAAGGTTATTGCCGTCGGTGACAGTTAACGTGTGCCAGCCATATGCTTCGAAACGCTTCGGCACGTCTTCGCTAAACGCGAGACTCGTGAAACCTTCGATCGTGACGTGATTGTCGTCGTAGAGATAGATCAACTTGCCGAGCTTCAAATGACCGGCGAGTGAAGCTGCTTCAGAAGCGACGCCTTCCATCAGATCGCCGTCCGAAACGATCGCGTACACGTAGTGATCGATGACCGGAAAGCCTTCCTTGTTGAACTTCGCGCCGAGATGAGCGGCGCCCATCGCCATGCCGACGCCGTTGGCAAAGCCCTGGCCCAGCGGGCCGGTGGTGATTTCGACGCCGGGCGTTAGTCCATACTCGGGATGGCCGGGCGTCTTTGAGCCGAACTGGCGGAAGTTTTTCAGTTCATCGAGAGGAAGATCGTAGCCGGTCAGGTGAAGTAACGAATAGATCAACATCGAACCGTGGCCGGCGGAGAGCAGAAAGCGATCTCGATTGTCCCACTTGGGATTGCGCGGGTTGTGTCGCAGAAAACGCGTCCAAAGCACGTAAGCCATCGGCGCTGCGCCGAGAGGCAGTCCGGGATGGCCGGAGTTTGCCTTTTGAACGGCGTCGAGCGACAACGCACGAATTGTGTTGATGCATAGTTGATCGAGTTCGGGTGTGGTGTTGGAGTTTTCTTTCTGCACAGGCGCGCTCATTAGTTGTTCCTATATTAATCGGTTATAGAGTTCTTCCTGGCGTGCGAGGCCCTGCTGATAGCGAGCGTGTCGCTTCAGGTCGGGCTCGAACACCTGTTCGATTGCGATTGAATCTTCCTCAATGGTTCCTATTTTGCCCACCGCTTCCAGTCCAATCAAGGCAGCACCGCGAATCGATGCTTCCGCCGTGCCGCCAAATAGCAAAGGCCGCCCTAAAACATCGGCGATGATCTGCAACCACACGGGTGATGAACGTAGTGCATTGCCTGACGCGAAGATGGTCGCGTTGGGTGCAACTTGATCGAGTGCACGAGCAATCAACGCGAACCTGTATGCGATCGACTCGAGCGTCGCGCGCACGATCTCCACGGGCGTGGTCTTTTGTTTTAATCCGAAGATGCCGCCGCGTGCGTCGCTGGACCAACCCGTGCTTCGTTCACCTGACCAGAACGGCAGCACTGTTAGACCATGCGCGTCAGGTTCGAATGCTGTGAGTTCACTCTGGTTGAACTTCAGGGATTTGGTCATCCATTGTACAAGTCCGCCACCGTCAGAAAGCGCACCTCCGACAACCACGCGCTGCTGACTGACGCGATAGCTCCACAAAGCGGGTGAGAGTTCAACCGGCGGATCGCCGGTGAACACGACTCGCATCGCGCCGGACGTGCCGATCATCAATGCGATCCTTTCTTTCGTACTGCAACCGGCGCCGATGTTGTTTGTCGCGCCGTCGCCGGCGATCGTGACGAGTCGGGCTTCGGCCAGTGCGGGCCAGCGCGATGCGAACGAGTCAGACAATCGCGCATTTACCTGCGAACTGATCGCCGGCAACGTCTCGCGAGAGATATTCAGGTCTCGCACAAGATCCCAATCCCAGTCGCAGTCGCGTTGATTGAATAACCCCGTCGCAGACGCCATCGAGATCGATGTCGCACATTCTCCAAACAATCGCAGGCAAAGATATTCCGCAAACCCAAGCCAGTAACGCGTATTTAGGAACATCTCGTTGTGTTCATGCTTTAGCCATTGCAGCTTCGCGGGCCAGTAACTCGGATGGAAGCGACAACCGGTGCGCGCGTGAATCTCGCGTTCGTCGAAACTCTCGCGCAACGCTTTCGCGAATCGCGCGGCGCGAGTGTCGGCCCACGTTAACAATCGAGTGGTTGGAAGGCCGTTACCGTCGATACCGATTAAACTATGCCAGAAAGCGGAAATCGCGATTAGCTCGATTTGTCCTGTGAAATTCGCGAGTAACTCATCGATCGTTTCGATAACTTCCGCGACGATCCGGTCGGCGTCAAGCTCGGCGAAGTCAGAGATAGTGGTGAAAGTACGGCGGCTGCGCGTTTGCGCCCCCGGCACGGGCGCGCCGCGCTCGTCGAATAAAGCCGCACGCACGCCGGAGGTGCCGGCATCTATGCTCAATAAAAATGTCATCCGTGTAAGCTGTGGGTTATTCTACGATGCGCACCTGTAATGAAGCACGCCATACTCCGATACCTGATCCTGGCCGGTGTGGTCCACATCACACTGACCACCGCAATCTTTCTCGTCGGTCATTTTCAACTTCTGCCAAACACCTTCGACGAAAACGGCACGGGACTTACGTTCGCGATCGACGGAGCGAGTTATCAGCGAGTGGCAAGCAACCTCGCTAATGAATTGCAGACCAACGGCATCGGCGCGTGGCTGAATGCAAAAGCGCCGTTTCATAGCCGGCTTTATTCGCTCGTTTTCGCCACTTTCGGAAGACTTCTCGGCCATAACATTCTCGGCGCCGAGCCACTGAATCTCATCTTCTATCTCACGATCCTGAGTTGCATCTACTTTTTGGGCCGCGAAATTTTTAACGTGCGCGCTGGATTTGTTGCAGCAACGATCGTCGAACTCTGGCCGTCATTCCTGTTTCACTCAACCCAACTGATTCGCGATCCGATGGCGATCTCATGTTTCCTCGCGCTGGTGCTGCTGCTGACGTTGCTGTTGACTCGCGAGTTCCCGTTAGGTCCGAGCATAGCGCTGGGAGTTAGCGGTGCAGTAATCGTGACACTGTTTTGGCTGGTTCGCGGGAACATGTGGAACGTTGTACTCGTCGCCATCGCCTTGACCTTCGTGCTGCTCATAGCGCAATTTGTTCATCGGTTCATAATCGGAAACGCAATCGCGCTGGTGATCATCATCGCGGCAGTCCTTCTCGTGCCGTCGCGGTTCGAAAGCACCAGCCTGCCCGGTGTACGACCACCTGCCACGCCGCTTGCAATCCCTTCAACTTCGCAACCGCCCGCACGCGAAGGCATTTGGAGCAGGACCATGAGAGAACTTGCAGGGCGTCGCGCCGGTTTTCGTTCTTACACTTCCCAGTCCTCAAACATCGATCGCGATGTACAGTTGCAAAGTTTCGGCGATATCGTGAGGTACATTCCGCGCGCGCTCGTGATCGGATTCTTCGCTCCGTTTCCGAAGATGTGGGTCGAGTCAGGCAGTTATGGCCGCACGGGTCGCTTATTGAGCGGCGCGGAAACACTCGTGATGTATTTCCTCTACGTCGCGGTCGCTTTTTGTCTCTGGCGCGACAGGCGAAACTTGAAGATGTGGTTCGTATTTCTGATCGCCGCCGTTGGCTTGTTGGCCCTCGGCCTCGTGGTCGTTAACGCGGGCGCGCTTTTTCGTATCAGGTATGTGTTTTGGATGATGCTGATCATTCTGAGCAGCCGCGGATTAGAACAAATCAGAAAAAGAACAAGTCAGGAAGAGGGGCTTGCCCCCGCTTTTCCAAGTTAGAGCGGGGGCAAGCCACCCTTCCTGACTTGTTCTAATCTGCGGCTACTTGACTGTCTTGCGAACGAACGCAACGAAATCTCGAATGTCGTCTTCAGTAGTATCAAACGACGCCATCAACCGCACTTCCGAAATCTCTTCGTTCCAAACGTAGAAGAAGTATTTCTTCTGCAGCGCCGGAATGTACTGTCTCGGTATCATCGCGAAGACGCCGTTTGATTCCACCGGTTGCGTGATCTTGATCTGCGGCAACTTCCCGAGCTCGTCCGCGAGCAACTGCGCCATCCGGTTTGCATGCTCCGGCCCGCGGCGCCACAAATTTCCGGACAGCATCGCCTCAAACTGAGCCGCGATGAAGCGCATCTTCGACGACAGTTGCATGCCCTGCTTGCGAATGTATTTGAACTCAGCCGCCCGCTTCGCATCGAAGAAGACCACTGCCTCGCCGTAGATCATCCCGTTCTTCGTGCCGCCGAACGACAGCACATCAACGCCGACATCCGCGGTGATCTCTTTCAAACTCGCATCCAAACTCACCGCCGCATTCGAGAGACGCGCGCCATCGACGTGCAACAGCATTCCGTGGTCGTGAGCGAAACCGGCAAGCGTCTTCAACTCTTTCTCCGTGTAGACGGTGCCCATCTCGGTGGCTTGCGAGATCGTGATCACAGACGGCTGCACGTGGTGTTCGACGCCGATGCCGTGCAACAACGGTTTGATCTGATCGACGCGAAGCTTGCCGTCGGGCGTCGAAACTGTCAGCAGCTTGCAGCCGCTGAAATTCTCCGGCGCGCCGCATTCGTCAACGTTCACGTGTGCAGTCTCGGCACAAATGATCGCCTGGTGCGATCTGGTAATTGCTTTTAGTCCGAGTACGTTTGCGCCCGTGCCGCCGAAGACGAAGTAGACCGCAACGTGGCGACCGAAGTGTTTCTGAAACAACTTAACCGCGCGCGCCGTGAACGGATCGTCACCGTAAGCGATGACATGGCCCTCGTTCGCGGCGCGGATGGCTTCGATTACCTCCGGATGTACACCGGCGTTGTTGTCGCTGGCGAAGCTTCGCTTGATCATACTTTGCCCGCCTTGAAGTCGCGCGCGATTTCACGCGCGGCGTTCGCGCCCGGCAAGCCGGTGACGCCGCCGCCGGGATGCGTGCCCGCGCCGCAGAGGTAAAGTCGCTTGAGCGGCGTACGATATTGCGCCCACCCGATCAACGGACGGAAAGTAAAGAATTGATCGATCGTCTGTTCGCCGTGATGAATGTGCCCGCCGCTGAGACCGTAAGTCTCTTCGAGATCATGCGGCGTGATTACCTGACTTGCGACGATTAAACTCCTGAGACCTGGCGCGTATTTTTCCAACTGCGCGATCACGTTGTTCGCAAACTCATCACGTCGCGTGGTCCAATCACCTTCTTTCAACTTGTAGGGCGCAAACTGCACGTGGATCGACATCACATCAGGCGACGGAAACGCAATGTCAAGATACGGTTCGCGTGAAAACTCGCCGTACTTCGACGCATCAAAAGCCCGCTCGAGATAATCGATCTCCGGGCCAATATGAATCCGTCCCGACAGTTTCGCGGGGTCGTCAACACCGCGAAATTCCGGCAAGCCCGAAAGCGTCAGATTGATCTTCGCCACTATTCCCGGCGCGCGATAATTGCGCAGCTTCAAAAGGAAATTCGGGTCGAGCTCGACTGGATCGATCAACTTC
>Ga0307415_100001246_pt1 | contig 11957 bp, 16 predicted proteins | sample DK1Cmetagenome_FD_204524 | JGI IMG/M metagenome (GOLD analysis project Ga0307415, IMG submission 204524) | Maize rhizosphere microbial communities from greenhouse at UC Davis, California, United States - DK15-C-2 | ecosystem: Host-associated > Plants > Roots > Rhizosphere > Soil | place: USA...
CTCGAAACTGCGATTGCAATTCGATCCGGTCGAGGATCACGCGGCTGTTACGGCCGTCGGCGAGGAGATCAACAGCTATCTCAGCGGCCGAACCGACGCGCTGCGTCATGATGCCGATCTGACTCTGGTTATCAATCCGTTCCAGAAGAAGGTCCTGGACGAGCTCCAAGCGGTCCCGCGTGGAGCGCTGATCAGCTATCGAGGTTTGGGGGCAGCTATGGGCTCTGCAAGCAGCGCGCGGGCGGTCGGCAATGCGCTGCACAACAATCCGGTGCCCGTTTACGTTCCCTGCCATCGAGTAATCTCATCGGACGGCCGAATCGGCGGATACGGTGGCGGCGCCGGGCGCAAGCTTCAATTGCTTCGCAGCGAAGGTTTTGCGCTGGGAGATCGGGCGGTGAGAATTTCGGAGGATGTCATATGGGGTCACAAGACAACCCGGATTTACTGCCGAACCAGCTGCCGCGCCGCGGCGCGAGCGGGCCGTGAACGGATGCTTTTTTTCGCCGGCCATAAAGCTGCCCGGCAGGCGGGATTGCGTCCATGTAAAATTTGCCGTCCGGACTAGCAGTTCCTGAAACTCGCAGGTGAAATCACGATCTCTTAATGAGAGCGCGTTTAGAGAAGGGCCGGGCCGTTGAAAAAATGCTTCGAGATCAAGTTACCGTTTAAACCACCGTACGATTGGCCCTCGATTATCCAATTCTATCAATCGCATTCTCTGCCTGGAGTCGAACGGGTGACAGACGATTCCTTCGCCCGGGTGTTTCGGTTATATGGCGAAGTAGGCTTTGTCGAGGTTCGACCGCTCGCGGCCGAGTCGCGCCTCAAGGTTTCGATCGTGCCTGAAAATTCGAAGACAACATCAGAAACGCTGCGCCGGATTCGAAAAATGTTCGACTTGGACTGCGATCCTGGGCCGATTGCCAAGAGCTTCAAGCAAATTCCACTGTTGGCAGCCCTCTGCCGCAGCTTTCCCGGACTCAGAGTGGCTCGCGGGTGGGACTGCTTCGAGACCGCCATCTGTGCGATTTTGGGGCAACTCGTTTCCGCGACGCACAGAGAACATCTGATCGGCCAGCTGGTGAGCAACTACGGCGAGCAGATAGTCGATCCCTGGACGTCAAAAGGAGCCTACTTGTTTCCCGGCGCCGAAGTCCTGGCTAGTTCAGATCTAAGCGCGATCGGGACGACCACCGCTCGGCGAGAGGCGATCCGCGACCTCAGCCGGCGCGTGCTGAGCCGAGCCATTTCTCTTGCCGAAGACCAGGATTACGCCGCGTTTCGCCAGGCGCTTCTCGAAACAAAAGGGGTCGGTCCGTGGTCGGCTGAATATATCAGACTTCGAACCGGCGATACCGACGCATTTCCCAAGACCGATTTGATTCTCAAGAGAGTTCTCGATCTCCATCCCGAGCTGGATTTAGAACGGATCAAGCCTTGGAGATCCTATGCCGCGGTTTATCTGTGGAAGGAATTTGCTGAAACGCTCTCCAGGAGCAGAAAGTAGAGGTAGCATCATCCTATTCTATAAAGAGATGGAATCGCCGGTGGGCAAACTCAAGCTGGTGGCGAGCGCCGATGCTCTCGTCGCAATACTGTGGGAACGGGAACGGCCAAACCGGATCAGGCTTGCGATGCTGAGCTACGATCCGCAACAGCCGATTCTGATCGAGACCGAGCGACAACTGAAAGAATATTTCGCCGGCAGAAGAAACGAGTTCAATCTTCCGCTTGGGCCGGCTGGCACGGAATTCCAGAAGAAGGTCTGGCAGGGGTTGCGGGAAATTCCCTACGGGCAAACCAGGAGTTATGTGGATTTGGCCAAGAGCATCGGCTCGGCCAAGGCTGTCCGCGCAGTCGGCGCCGCTAATGGTAAGAATCCGTTATCGATCGTCGTGCCCTGTCATCGCGTTGTTGGCGCAAATGGCGCGCTGACCGGCTTTGCCGGCGGGCTTGAAGTCAAGGCGAAGCTCTTGGCTCACGAAAGATGCCCGAGGTTTTCCGCGCATGACTAGAATAATCCCACTATGAGCGACCGAGCATCAAATCGAGAACAGATAATCGATTGGGAGCGGGCATGGGCTGCTCTCGACGAACGGGGCTTCACAGTCCTCCCTGGTGTGCTTGAGAGAAAAATCTGCCACGAGATCGTCGACTACTACGGTGACGATTGTCGCTTTCGCTCCCGAATTGAGATGTCCCGTTACTCTTTCGGCCGGGGCGAGTACAAATATTTCACCTACCCGCTACCGCCGATTGTTCAACAACTCAGGGTTTCGATTTACCCGCACCTCGCCGCGCTTGCTAATCGATGGACCGATCGGCTTGGAAGTAAATTGCCTCCGTATCCTGCAAGCCTTGCGGAGTTCCTTGAGCAGTGTCATTGCGCCGGCCAAAGCCGTCCAACGCCATTGCTGCTAAGATATGGCCCCGGCGATTTTAATTGCCTGCACCAGGATCTTTACGGTGATGTGGTATTTCCTTTTCAACTTACCTTTTTCTTGAGCCAGCATGGATCCGACTTCACCGGCGGTGAATTCGTGCTTGCTGAACAGCAGCCGCGCCGGCAATCCCGAGTCGAAGTGCTCTCTCCCGAGCAGGGCGACGCGGTAATCTTTTCAGTTCATAGTCGACCCGTTCGCGGCACGCGCGGCTACTACCGAGCGAACCTTCGTCACGGTGTCAGCACCATTCAGTCCGGCCAGCGATATACCCTCGGAATCATTTTCCACGATGCCAAGTGAGAGTGACCGCTGCTCGACTGATTGCCGAAGCGGATCTCGAAAGGCGCGCGCTGGAAATCTTCGATGCTTCTGAGTGCTTTAGCTGATCCCGAAGACCTGCGCGCAACTTTACGGAAGCGCAATAGACTGGCGGCTAACACAAACAACGGCAGGCTTGGCAGTGCCAACGCGGCTTCTTTGTCGCCTAGGTTTTACTTGGATCGAAGTGTTGCTCGCTACGAGTTTGGATGACTTCTTCGAACCGCCGCAGAATCTCCGGCGGTTCGTTTGCCAGAATCAGCAATGAACGATGTTTCGGCTTGAGAAAGTCATGGTCCACTGCATGATCGAGAAAGTCGATGAGACGATCGTAATAGCCGGCGGTGTTCAGGAGCCCGCAAGGCTTGCGGTGAATGCCTAGTTGAGCCCAGCTAAGCACTTCGAAGAACTCCTCCATCGTCCCAATGCCCCCGGGCATGGCGATGAAGCCGTCGGACAACTCCGCCATCAAGGCTTTGCGCTCGTGCATCGATTGCACAATACGCAGATCCGAGAGACCACGATGCGCCACCTCTTTAGTGACCAGCGAGTCGGGGATAATACCGGTGACGTGGCCCCCCAGCTCCAGGACAGTATCGGCAATGACTTTCATTAGCCCAACATTCCCGCCGCCGTAAACCATGCCATAATTGCGCTCGACTAACTCCCGGGCCAGTTGTCGCGCTCCTTCTCCATATTCCGGATGAGTTCCGTGCCTGGAACCGGTGAATACGCAAATTGTTCCTGCTGGATTGATCATTTGCTCAGATTTGCGCGATTCTTCCGCAGCTTCCGCGACCTAACACTCCGACGGATAAATCTCTGACTGAAGTCAAATTATTGCTCCGCCGGATTATCGGTTTCATTCTTGTTGGCGCCTCTGATATTCATGCCGGCAAGGATTACCTGGAGTATCACCATGGCCCAAGCCCGCGTGTGCCAGCCCCAGATGATCCAAAGCGCATTGCTCAACAAGAAGCACCAAAAGCCGATCATCCGGCGAATCTTCCGCTGCGAGCCAATGAGCCAGGCAGCCATAATCGTCACGATCATCGCCGGCCACTGAAGAGCATCTAGCCAATCCATCTATACTGTCCATTGTTTGAGAAATCGACAAACCTGAGTTCATCTAATCAGAAGCAGAATCGATATCGATAGATCGATCTCCCGAATACGGTGAGGTATTAAGAAGCCCGTGCTGCGGCGGCTGAACTGCCAAATCGTCAATACGGCTCTTAGTCTTCGGCCGAAATCGTGTCGTCCTCGGACTTCCGATTTCCTCTGTTCACGATGTGCTCGAGTTGGCGCACCACTGAGAGCGTCATCCACGCCAGAAGGGTTGCCACCAGCGCCAGGCCGAAACGGCCCAGACCGACTGCCACGCCCAATGCCGCGGTCATCCAAATGCCCGCAGCCGTGGTGAGTCCCTCGACGGCTCTCCTGTCATACAGCTTTAGGATCGCCCCGGCGCCGAGAAAGCCAATTCCAGTCACCAGACCCTGTATGACACGTGAAATACTGTCTGGGTTCATGCCGAACTCGCCGCTGGCCAGAATAAAAACCGCCGCACCTGAAGATACCAACATGTGGGTTCTAACACCGGCCGGTTTTCCGGCCCGCTCGCGTTGTATGCCGATCACAGCGCCAAAGATCATTGCCACGATCAGCCGGACGGTTATGCGGGCCATCGTTTCCGCATCCGGAAATCCGGCTGCTAATTCTTCCCAGACAACGTTCATAGACGCCAGCTCAATTTAAGAGCTCCGACTATGCGCGAAGCACGGCTACGCTCGGGCTAGCGGAAAATTTATTTGGATTGCTGCTCCTCTAGCTTTCGCAGTCGCTCGCGCATTGAGCGCTCTTCATTCCAACGGGAGGTCTCGTCTCGAACGATAGCAGCGATCGCTTCGACCTGTCCATCTGCTCGTGATAAAAGCGCCACCGTGAACGCGATCGATAAAGGCCGGCCATCTTTGTGCCGAGCCGGCACCCGCAAAACGTCCGCGCCGTATTTGGTCTGCCCGGTGCGCATCACTTGTTTGTAGCCGTCCCAATGACGCGTGCGAAACCGCTCCGGAATGATCAAATCAAGGGTTTGTCCCAGCGCTTCGCCCGCTGCAAAACCGAAGATCCGTTCCGCTGCCGGGTTCCATGAGAGGATCCTGCCTTCTGGATCGGCGGCGATGATGGCATCGCCGGCCGCCTGAACCAATTGTTCAAAATTAATTGTATTGCTCATGGCCATCTCCAACAGCTAAACCCGGCTGATCCATCGCTGTATCGACCTCACACGTGCGGGTGACAACGATTGTTCTCAGAACCAATATCGGAGCAATAGCCACTGATCAGCACGGGCTTGGCGCTGCGTCTTATCTTCTTCTGCCGTAGCCGAATGAACGCTTACCCGGTGCGCCCTGACCGCGGCCGCGGCCGAAAATGGGCTTCGGATTGGGATCGAGAAGTCGGGTATAAGAGTAGTTGAAGTTCTCCAACTTGACCCGCGGGATCTTCTGGCCGATGAAACGTTCGATTGCGGCAATCTCCTGGACATCTTCCCCAGTCATAATGGTAAAGGCATCACCGACGCTCTGGGCGCGTCCAGTGCGGCCGATCCGGTGCACGTAATCCTCCGGATGATGCGGCACATCGAAATTGATAACATGGCTGATCTGGGCCACGTCGATGCCGCGAGCAGCGATATCGGTGGCGACCATGACCTCATAACGGCCGTTGCGAAAGCCATTCAAGGCGTGCTCGCGTTCGCGCTGGGTTCGGCGCGAATGGAGAACCGCCACCGCATGTCCCTGCTGATGGAGCTTGCGCACCACCCGGTCGGCGCCGTTTTTAGTCCGGCAAAATATCAGCACCTGATCGTAATCGGTGCGCCGGAGCAGTTCTTCCAAGAGTTCCTGCTTTTGTTCGCTGTCCACCGGATAGAGGGCGTGGGTAACGGTTTCCGCAGGAGAGCGGCGCTGGCCGATCTCGATCTTTTCCGGCTTATTCAATGCCCATTTGCAAAGCTGGTCGATCTCCGGCGGAACCGTCGCCGAGAACAACATTGTCTGACGATTACGCGGGCATTTTTCCACGATCTTACGCACGTCGGGCATGAATCCCATGTCCAACATTCTATCGGCTTCGTCGAGTACCAGCATTTCAATTTGGTCCAGGCGCAACATGCCGCGGCTAATCTGGTCGAGCAAGCGACCTGGCGTTGCCACGAGAATGTCCGCGCCGCGACGCAGCGCCTGATCCTGTTTGCCGTAACCCGTGCCGCCGTACAAAACTACGGTTCGGAGATTGGTAAACCGTGCGTAATCGCGAATCGCGGTCTCCACCTGCGCTGCCAATTCGCGAGTCGGCTCTAAGATGAGCGCGCGCAGAGTGCCGCGTTGTCCCAGCCGCGAAATCATAGGTAACGCAAACGCGGCGGTCTTTCCGGTACCGGTTTGAGCCGAGCCGATGAGGTCGCGGCCCTCCATCAGGACGGGTATCGCACGCAGTTGAATGGGAGTGGGATCGGTGTAGCCGGCGGCGTGTACGCCATCGACAACCTTCGGAGAAAGTCCAAGCTTAGAAAAAGGCATAGTCCTTTATCACATGCTATCGAAGAGTTGACAATCGCAAGACAAAAATGGCCCTGCTGACCCTTGGGGTCCTTAATTCGTCACCGTCAGCGCTTATATGCCCCAGAACGGGATGTTAGCCGTCGGCCGCTAAGCTCGCGCACGATTGGCATTGGACGTAAGCAGGGGAAAAGGATTGATCGCGTTTCCGCCGAGCTCGTATACGCCATAGTGTAGATGATGCGGCGTTCCTCGCGCGTTGCCGGTATCACCGACATAGCCGATGATATCGCTGGCCACGACCCGGTCGCCGACTTGAAACGCGCCCAAATCACTCAGATGCGCATAGTAATGCGTTTGCCGCCCCGGTCCCATTACCCAGACTACATTGCCACCTAACCGGTTTTGTCCGCGTCCAATGACGAGACCCTCAGTCGTCGACCGAACCGGGGTTCCCGGTTTGGCAAAAATATCGACACCTTGATGATGACGACCTCCGTCTCTCGGAGCTCGCCAACTATCACGGATAGCCGACGGCCGAATCCCATCCACACCAACGGGCAAGCTCGCCGGCGGTTCGGCCACAGCCAATTGCAACGCTAAGATCGGATGCTTGATAGGCGAACCGACGGCAAGCAGAACACCCAACGCCGAAAACGCCGCTACGCTCAATAGCTTGTTCGTCATATCTTCCGCAGCTCTTCCGCAGCGCTTTGTGCTTCGCGCTCATCCCTCGCTCTACAATCCGCTGCCACCGGACCAGCAGCGGCTGAGCGAGCAAACAGTCATACAACCTATTGCGTCATCTAGTCGAGGGCGGTTAGCTCACCCTGATCTGCCGCGCTTTAGCATGGTCCAATTTAGGGACGTAAATTTCCAAGATACCCTCGCGATAAGTCGCCTGGATTCCATCCTGCTGGACGGTTTGAGGCAAATAGAACGATCGTGAGAATTTCCCCGCAATGCGCTCAACACTGCGGTATTGGACGTTGCTCACCGGCTGATCGAGCTTGCGCTCGCCGCTGATGGTCAACATTCCATTTTTCACCTCTAAATTGAAATCTTCCTTGTTCATCCCGGGAAGCTCGGCGCGCAAGAGATATGAATCTTTGCTTTCCAACACGTCCACTGCGGGAGTCCAAATGGTGCCAGCCGAACTTGCGCTGCTCCAGCCTCGATCCAGAGTTTCATCGAATAGGTTATTAATTTGAGAAGTAAAATTCTCTAAGCCGGCAAACGGGCGCCATATCGTGAGTTCCATAAAGTCCTCCTGAATTAGATTCGCCCAGCTAAAAAAAATTTAAGGTCGACTGTGCAGGCTGTCAACTCGCTCTGCTAAACACGTCGCGGACCGATTTGAACAACCTACTGATACTAGGCCGTGTTCAATCCGAGCAGGGCAGGTCGGATTCGTCAATTTCAACCCAGCTTACGCGGCTGGACCAATGACCATGGGCTGTCGGTTTTGTTGTGGGTTCATCGTCCAAAGTACCGGCTGGAACGATGACCCGCTGGCGATCTCGTGACGGATGAGGCACGGGACAATTGCAACGGGTACAGATCTGCCGCGCGAAGCTCTTGGCTTCGGGCAGGTCGAAACGCGCAATCAGCTCCTCTCCCTGAGTCCAACGAAACTGATCGATCGGAACGGCAATGTTGGTCGCTCTCACGCCGCCAGTGGCTTTTCGGCAGCGCGAACAGTAGCAATGAGAAAATCTCATGAATGGGGGTGTCATCTGATAGCGCACTGCTCGGCAAAGACAACTTCCATTGAGCTGCTGATCAGGCATGCTGCCTCCGTAAAATTTCTGTCTTGGGCTTCTACACTAGTTCGAACTGACCGCGCTGCAAGGCGGCCCGCGGTCGCGGACGCTTGCGGCACGTGAAGATCACGCCAGCGGATACCGCTCCAAAGCCGCGGCCAATTCCTTTTCGTTGGTCAAATCAAGCCGCAACGGGGTCAAAGAGACGTAACCTTGCTCGACTGCCCAGCGATCGGTCCCCTCCTCGGTCCCCTCGACCGGAACCACACTGAACCAGAAGTGCTTGCGTCCAAACGGGTCCTCGCCGGTGGCAATTTTACCATCGTAGTGGCGCACCGACTGCCGGGTCCACCGAAGCCCTTTAGGCTTTTCATCGGGAAAGTTCACATTCACCAAACACAAATCCTTGTTGTCGTTCAACAGAAGCGCCAGGACTTCCTTCAGAGAAGGTCTCAAGAGATCAAAGTTCGGCTCGTCGATGGTCACGGTCGAACTCAACGCGATGCCGCGTAAACCCAGCAGCGTGGCCTGTTTAGCGGCAGCCAAGGTACCGGAATGCCAAATGGAATTGCCGAGATTACTGCCGAGATTGATCCCCGAAAGTACCACGTCAACTTTATCCCAGTTAAAGATCCCGAGCGCGACGCAATCGGCCGGTGTGCCATCGACCCGGTAAGCTTCAAAATTGCCGATCGGAGTGCGGCGGTAGGAAAGCGGCCGCATAGCGGTGATTGAATGTCCGGCCGAAGACCGCTCCACGTCAGGCGCCACCATACGCACTTCGCCAAAGTCGCTTGCCACTTCGGCCAAGACGGCAATTCCTGGGCTGTAAATGCCGTCATCATTGGCAACCAGGATACGCATGCGCCAAGCCTCCTCCTCCGGCTCCAACTTACAAAGTTGGTCAGCAGTGCTAGTATGAGTATTTCATATTTCTCCGCTCCAGCAAGATAAGGAATTCATGAAAGTTACGCTGATTCATAACCCGGATGCCGGCAGCGATGATCTACCCTGCGGCGAAGAACCTGTCGACTTGATTCGCCGCGCCGGGCACCAGCTTGTTTATCAATCTTCAAAGGACAGTCATTGGAAAACGGTCCTGAACAAACCGGCGGATATCATCGCGGTAGCTGGTGGCGACGGCATCGTCGGCGCGGTTGCCGAGCTCATGATCGGGAAAGGAACGCCAATCGCGGTTTTACCGTTAGGGACAGCCAATAATATCGCCAAAACACTCAACCTGATGGACGTTTCACTGGCCCAGTTGATTAACGAATGGAGCCGTGCGCGGCGCAGGAAATTTGATTCCGGCATCGCCAACGGACCTTGGGGTTCGGCGCATTTTGTCGAGGGTCTCGGCATCGGGCTTTTCACCGACATGATGACCCGGCTCGACGCCAGAGGGAATGTGGATCTTGCCCATCTGACAGAGCCTGAAGAGAAAATCACCTCGGTTTTGGAAATGTTGCAGGCCCGGCTATTGACGTGTCCAGAGATAGAACTCCACGTTAGCGTGGACGGCCGCGATCTCTCCGGCGAATACATTCTGTTCGAGGTGATGAATATAAAATCCATCGGTCCGAATTTGTTTTTAGCGCCTGACGCCGATCCTGGCGACGGCCTCTTCGATGTGATTTGCCTGACCCGTGGCGCTCAGGAGACACTGGATCGTTGTCTCGAGGAATGTAAGGAAGGCAATCCGTCGCCGAATGGCTTGCCCGTTCGAAGAGGAAAACGGATACATATTGAGTGGGAAGGGACGCCGATTCATATCGACGATCAAGCATGGCCCGAAAGCGGCGCAAGTTTTCCGCCCTCGTTGACGGTGATCGATATAACCGTCGAACCTCAAAGTTTGGAATTTCTGACACCGCTTTAAAGCAATGCGGCATCAAAAACCTCGATACTGCTTCGCGATACCTGCCGATCTAATCAGTGAGTCTGCAACAAACTGTGAGATTCAGGTGTTTGGAAGCCTTGCCGCCGCTGTGCTCCCGGACTGCTTTAGCGAACTGCCGGTTCCAGAAAGCAGGCAGCAGATGCGGCTCCTGAACACCTAGGGAGGGAGGCTTTAGTGAAAACGGACACTAGTTTGTCCGGGGGGATAGTAGAAGTTAAATAAATCGTAGGGCCGCCGAGGATCCCTGTTCAGGTTCTCAATGCTCTCTTGGGGCAAATAAATCGGCAAGCTTTCAGCCCGGAGACCGTTGCATTCAAAATCTCGATTTCTGCACAAACGCGCGATAGCCATAATGATGGCAGCCGACGCAAATAGTGTTTTCATCCTGACTCTCTTTCTACGGTTGGCGTGCCGCCGCTGAACTAAGGCCGTATTCTATGTCGCGGAGGACATGCGGGCAGTGCTGCTTGGCGGCGTGATAAAGGTTCAGTGCTTCCTCTTCGCTGCATTCGATCACAACACACATCGAGAACGGCTTCTCATCGGCCCAACGATCAAGCTCCGGAGAACGGCGAAGAACATTATAGGCGGAATGTTGAGGGGGGATGCCGTGCAACAGTTTTTCGTAATCGGATCGCGCTAGCCCAATGGTAACTTCCATAGGTGTTACAACTCAGGATCACTGAGGGTGCACCGGAGAGCAATTAACGAGCCAACGGATGAGTTTGGCGATCGTCGATAAAAGCTACAAATAATACCGGCAAGGTGAAGATGCGGGAATGGTGTAGCGCAGATCTGGACGAACCCAGCAAGGCAGTGCAACACAAATGCGCAGAATCGGCGGGTGGCTAGCGGGCTTGCTAATCATTTCTACAGGCGTGAATTCTTCTGCAAGAAACCTCGGATAAACGTTTGATCACCACCGCCGCTTACTGTAGAGGTCTGGACATGTACCAGGTGGGCGTGCCAATGACTACTTCCTCGTGCTTAACCACGAAGCCGAATTTTTTATAGAACTGAACGTTCTCAACTCGATCGGTCTCGAGATAACCGACCGATCTTTCCTCCTCCAGTCCGTCGATATAACGATTCATCAATGCGGTGCCGATTCCCTGTCGCTGGCTTGCTGGGATCACACCGATGGGTCCGAGATGAATATGCGGCTCCTGGGGATCAAGGTGGCACCATCGAGCGAACCACTGGATGAATTTCGGCACCGCGTTGCCTAGAGGCTTCAACAAGGTCGCGGCGGCGGTAGGAATTTCCTCCGGCGCCGGCAGGCAATAAGGCCATGCTCTGAAATGAACATAGCCGCACAGCGCGCCGTCGACCAACGCGACGAAGGCTTGACCGAAGAACATATTGCGCAGGGCGAGCCGGAAGAAACGCCGGTTCTGATCGATACCATCCTTGCCGAACGCAGACAGGTGCAGGGGGCTGGAAACGAAAGCATCGGCGAGCACCGACACGCAATCCTCTAAATCGGCGGCAAAGTATTTCCTCAACACAACGTTCATTGGCCGAAGTCCTAGCGAAGGTTACTACGAACTTGTTCTCCGAGAAATCCTCACTGCTCCGAAATGATTGTCTCTCTTGATTCGGGATTGCCGCCAAAAGCGCTCTTTCCGCTGACCTAAAATCATCCGAGCGAGATTGACATTACTCCGCGGTTGTCGCAAATATAGGCGCAAATTGCACTGGAGGGAGCACACCGTGAAGATTCTACGATTTGATGACGACAGGATCGGGGTGATCAAGAACGATGATAAAGTTGTCGACGTCAGCGATGCCATCAGTGCGCGCAAGGCCAAGGGGCCGCAACGGGTAATCGAGGAAATCATCGAGGGCTGGCGCAAGTACCGGCGCCGCTTTGAAAAGATCATGAACGAACAGGAAGGTGTGCCGTTAAGCAGTGTCCAACTTCGCTCGCCCCTGCCACGCCCGAGCAAGTGCATTGCCGCTT
>Ga0307415_100001247_pt1 | contig 11954 bp, 6 predicted proteins | sample DK1Cmetagenome_FD_204524 | JGI IMG/M metagenome (GOLD analysis project Ga0307415, IMG submission 204524) | Maize rhizosphere microbial communities from greenhouse at UC Davis, California, United States - DK15-C-2 | ecosystem: Host-associated > Plants > Roots > Rhizosphere > Soil | place: USA...
TACTTTTCTTACTTGCCTTTTCCATAGTTTAGTGATTTAAGTTTTTTTATGTGTGTTGGCTTGCTTTCAAACTGGGGCAGGCACCGGTCGTGAGTGAATCATTGTTCGTCGATTATGCTAGCCTACTAGTGATTCACGTCAGCGCATGTTGCATCTCAAACCCCGCGTCGACACACACCTTTACTCAATTGAATGCATAGCCATCGTGTTGCACGAAAAAACGGTGTGCCACTTGATTTAAGTGAGGTGATACTCAAGGCCGAACGCCTTTTTCAATGTGTCTGTCCGCTATTTTCCTCAGGTAAACGGACTTTCATCTAAGAACAACCCTGTGTGCGCGAGACAAGCTGTGACGAAGTATTGTCCCGAAAATGACGGCCACACCAGCATGTGTTCCGTGTGTTTAGGTTATTTGTCATACTTTTGGATTTCACTTTTAGTATCCAGCCGATCGTTAAGCATGAAAGTTTTCGTTGGTATCATACCTGCAAGATTCGCCTCCACCCGGTTTCCGGGAAAGCCATTAGCTGACATCGCCGGTAAGACCATGATTGAAAGGGTCTACAGACAAGCAAAAAAATCTGCGCTCCTGGCGGATGTTATTGTCGCCACAGACGACGCAGCGATAAAAGATGAAGTGAATCGCTTCGGAGGAAAGGTCTGCATGACGTCATCGCAGCATCCGAGCGGTACCGACCGCTGCGCTGAAGTGCTGGAAACGCTGACGTTATCCTGCGATGCAGTGGTCAATATTCAGGGTGATGAACCCTTTATCGATCCCAGGCAAATCGATCTCCTGTGCTCCTGTTTTGACGACGACAGGACGGAACTGGCCACATTGATAAAAGAGATCAAAACGCCTGAAACGCTATTCAATCCCAATGCACCAAAAGTGATCGTCGACAGCGAAAGCTTTGCGATCTACTTCAGCAGGCATCCGATTCCGTATCTCCGGGGGGTGGACGAGAAGGATTGGGTGCATAAGCATAAATTCTTTCAGCATATCGGCATCTACGGATATCGCCCCGATGTTCTCAGAAAAATAACCGCGCTACAGCCATCATCACTTGAGAAAGCAGAATCACTTGAGCAGCTGCGATGGCTCGAGAACGGATTCAGGATCAAAACGGCCGTCACTTCTTATGAAACGATAGCGATAGACACTCCGGAGGATCTTGAGCGAATAACGGCGGCCCTTTGAAAGGAACCGATGCAACCGCTTACGCTGTGAAGTCAAGCTAGTGGCCAACATGTGCCATGGCAAAGTGAGGAGCTATGTGCAACTTCTGGATTGCGAATTTCTCCATCTCCGAGTAAACACCCTCAACATCCTTTGATGTCATGGAGCAACCAAGGACATGCGCTTCCGCCCGAGGCATTGCTTTAGCGACCTTCATTGAATCCGGAGTTGCCAGCTGCTCGTGCATCTCGAGCATCGCGCTTACCCTGACCTGAGGATCCTGTTCTTCTTCGTTTTTGTAATAATAAAGGACAAGCGATGGCTGTGTTACCCGCTGGAATGTCGCCTCGTTCATGGATGCCTCGATCAATTCCTGAAGCTCTACAAGCGACTCGATACGATATGTTCCATTCCAATATTTTGAATCCTCGATGCTGGCGCCGGTGTCTCTGAGCTTTCCACCTAAAACCATCCTCGCAATGTACAATCCCCACGGATCGTTCAGTATAAAAGCGGCCGGATCGTTTATTGCAACATTTGGCGAAAGGCTGATCAGTGAATGAACCTTACCGGGATATTCGGCGGCGAGGCGAAGTGCCAGAGTTCCCCCGGTAGACGTGCTCATGAGTATGACCTTTTTTCCAAGTTGCTCCCCGATGGCCAGGGCCTGCTTTGCGCTTTCCCATGCACGGTCAGCAGTAAAATAGTACAGCGCCTCCGTTGTGTCAACTCCATGATCCGCTAAACGGGCGAGATAAAGATTACATCCAAACGTTTCAGCGAATCGCTTGTGCACGGGATCCCCTTCCTTCGGGCTGGCTGAAAATCCGTGAAGGTATACGACCGCATAGTCAGTTTTAGCACGAAGACTGTCGTACCATATTATGCGCGCCCCGTTGTCCGGTTTGAGCCTGTGCCCGCGTTCATTTGCGGCGACATAAGACTCCAAACCGTCGGGCGTGGTCGGGACAACCGGGAATGTTTTGCTGAACGACGGACTATCTGGCGCCGGGCCGGCAACATATAAGGCACCAAGCCCGGCCAAAGTGAAAATTATTATCAGCCCTCTTTTTTTCATGGAACAAATGCGAGTGTATGGTAAGTTAATTATTCCAGATCTTACGTCAACAATTTTATACACACAAAAAAAGAACCCCACCCTGAGGAGGGTGGGGTTTGGCATTAAACAGTTCGCAATACTATTTCGGAGTGGCCTTGAAAACCGTTTTAATTCCCTCCAATCCGCAACAGCTTGGCGCGATGTATTCAATGGAAAAAGTGATCTCTCCGGTGACTGGGTCAACGGTACTACCAGCATTGAATTTCATGGTAACCGCGCTGCCAAAATCGACAGATTCATCATCTGCGAACAGATTTCCGCAGATATCCGTAAACCTGTACTTGACTGGAAAATCAGGGCCGAAAATATCCATTGTTGCATCAGATAACTCATAGAACCCCGGAGATATCTCCGTGATCGTTTGATTGGCGAGGGATGACGCCTCACCGCTGTTACCCGAGATCAATGTAAGATCGTAAGTGCCTGCCAGGTCTGACGTACAGGCCACGTTGTAGGTCAGGGAGACGGGGTCGTTGGCCGCAACGCTGGGGCTGTATCCTCCATTCAGATACCGGCCGTCGGCAAGAAGGACATTGCCTCCTACGACGAATGAATCCCCGAGACCCAATGTGTCAGCGGTCACGACCTCCTCAGGAAAAAGCCCGATCAGCTCCGCAAAGCTGAGGGTAATCGGCTGGGGTAGTGTGGTTACCGTAGTGTATTCGATCGTTTCGGATCCGCCTGTCTCAGCGTTGTTGAACGTTATGTGTACGTCGATGCTTTGCACCTCTTCAGACCCGAGCTTGTCCACGTTGAACGATAGCCTTGAACGCTGCAAGTCCAGGAAGTCGATGAAACCCGTATCGTCCTCACCCTGCAGAAAGACAGGAACAGAACTCCGCGTGAAATCGGGAATCGGATTTTTTTCTTCATCAACGCATGACACTACGACAATGGCAGCGAGGAATGCGATATATCTTAATAATTGATTTTTCATCGTTGTAGAATTTTTAGACGGATCTGTCATCAATTAGGGTCCCAGAATATGCGATCAGTAGTTACGACTTTCGGCTCCTGCGGTGCATTCTTGTTAAGGTTCACCGATTGAGCATTATAAGCAAGCGACACAGGATATCCCCGGCTTGTGTTTGTATAGGGAAGCGGATCCGTGTTGGGGTCATACATCACAGGGTATCCCGTTCTGCGATAATCTGTGTACGCGTCCATAGAAAAGCCGAAGCTTGCGATCCATTTTTCTGTCATGATCAATTCCAGCTTTCCTGCATTATCAGCAGCGTCATACTTTGCAAGTACCGCTGCAACGTACGCCTCGATATCTTCGTCTTCAATAACAGGAGCATCGGAATTCTCGGCGATCTCGTTGACTTTATCAAAAGACGCCCACATCGCCTCTTCAAACAGCACCCGTGCATCGCCTGTTACTCCGGGTTCAGTGAGAGCTAACTCCGCTTGAGTATACAACATCGAATAATAGGTAAGCAACCGCTGCGGCACGTCGCCTGGGCCGGACACATCGCCTGACAGATCAACTTCTCCGCCTTCGCCGTCATCAAAACGTCCACCGATTGGATATAAGCCCAGTACTGCCTGTGACCGATCCTGCTGCCAACCCTGGTCGACACCCTGAGATGAAAACCAGATGGACAGAAAACCTTCAGAAACGATATGATACTCCGCTGGATTTTGCGGCGGGTCATTGGGAGCAAGCTGTTCAAACCAGTAGTAAGGCACTCGTGGGTCGACGATTCCCGATAACACATCATTCAACGTGCTCTTGTCAGTCATGATCTCATAGAAATAAGGACTGATGTAGGAAGGGCGATTGCCAGGAGTGTACTCGAGGACAAACGCTGGATTGCGGTCATCTGGCGCGACGGACGTGCCATATTCTAGTTCAAAATCCTCTTCCAGGTCCGACATCAGATCAGCTTCAGTAATCAATGCATTTACCTCATCCGCAACATCGTCGACGAGGCGTATCTGGTTGTACATTTTAAGCTTCAGGGTCTTCGCAAATTTCCTCCATTTGTCGAGATCGCCTTCGTAGATCACATCGTCAGAGCCTGGGCTTGCACCCTCTTCTGTCTCAAGGTTCGCGACACCCTCATCAAGCATTGCAAAGAGCTGAGGGTAGATACCAGCGTCGTCATCGTAAACGGGATACTGGACATCAGCTCCGTGCAAGGCTTCAGAGAAAGGAATATCGCCCCACATGTCAACCATCATGCTATACGTGTATGCCGTCAGGATCTGTGCTATGCCAACATATTGCGGACTCTTCTCCTCTGTTCCCTGGTCGATTATCACTTTGAAATCCTGCAATGCACCGGAATAAAGGTTTTGCCATGCGGTCTGAATCTGAAAATCTTCCGTTGACACATTGTATTGGTCGACACTTCCCCGCTGCACCGTCTGGTGTACGAGAATGGAAGCCGGTGTCGACAGCCCGGGACTTCCGATGCCGAAGGAGTTTACCATGGCCACCTCGCCTGCGGTGAGCAGTTGTGATACGGCGACCTTAGCGGGATTATTTGGATCAACATTGATATCAAAAAAATCCTCGCAGCCGGAAGCGAAGACGACAAACATCGCCATGCTCCAGGTTCTTATTTGTTTCTTTAGCTGGATTGTCATAACCGTTTTAATTAAAATGAAAGAAGCAGGTTGACGCCATAGCGTTTGACGGAAGGTGCTGAGTTGAATTCGAGTCCGGTGTAATTTTGAGCGCCGAACGAATTTGTTTCCGGATCGAAATTGGTATGCTCCGGAAAATTAGGCGCCTTATACCAGAGGTTTCTTCCGGTGAGTGTGATACTCGCTGTTCCGAATGGAGTCTTCTCGAGAAGCGATTTTGGCAAAGTGTATCCCAGTGCGACCTCGCTGAGGCGAATGACCGTTGCGTCATACATGCTCATCTCATCAGCTGAATTGATAGCGAATGATCCGCCTGCGGTCTGGAAGTAAATATCATTCAGCAGCACCTGCGTTGTGTTCTGAACTTTTTGACCGTCCACCAGGATGGGTTGATTCGTGTCAGTGTCTCCATACACGCCGGGAACCACAAAATATCCTTCCCTGTCCTCGGTGTCTTTCGTTACACCGCGGCCCAGGTAGAATTGTGTGGTAGTCGAATAGAGGTCACCACCATGGCGGTAATTCCACAGGCAGGAGAGTGAAAGCCCCTTGAAACTGATCGACGTTCCCAGACTTGCAAGAAAGTCCGGGTTTGGATCTCCAAGGAAGTCAAAGTCCTGGCTTTGAATAGCCAAACCGGTCGAAGGATCAATGAGCAGGTTGCCCTCGTCATCTCGAACGTTGTAAGTCCCCTTCAACACCCCATAAGGATGTCCGGCCGCCAGTGTCGGAGTGACCTGACCTCCATACAGAGGCCTGAGTACAATCTCCTCGACCCCTTCAGTCAGTGACTCGACATAGTTACGGTTACGAGTGAATGTTCCATATATGTTCCATGTAAAACCGCTGGCTGTTCGCACAGGTGTCCCGTCGACGGCCACCTCTAAACCTTTGTTAGACATTTCGCCGAAGTTCGTGATGAGTTGGTTGAAGCCTGTCTCATCTGCGAGTGATATCGGCGCTATCTGATCGGTCGTGCGTATGTCGTACCATGTCAATTTCAGTCCCAGTCTGTTATTTAGGAATTGGAGGTCGGCTCCGAATTCCAGTGAGGTGGTAAATTCGGGCGTGAGATTCTCGTCATAGACAGTTATCCCGGCCGTTGCGCCTGGTTGTCCGCGGAAAGGCAGATCATTGCCGGGAAGTGCGCCCAGTAATCCACTGCTATTGCTGAAGTTCAGGTTGTAGATAGGATACAGTGAGTACTCAGGTGCATCGTTGCCAACTCTTGACCATGCCGCGCGGATCTTGCCCATGCTTATCGCTTTTGAGTCCAGATCGAGGGCGTCGGAAAATACAAATGAGGCGCTGGCGGAAGGATAAAAGAAGCTGCGTTTGCTTGGAGGCATCGTAGACGACCAGTCATTGCGCCCTGTCACGTTAAGGAAAAGGTAGTCCTTGTATCCAAGGGAAATATCTCCGAATACACCCATGATGCGCCTGCGGTAATACGTGCCACCAAAGGGTGTAACATCGTTGAAGTTGTCGATATCATCGATGTCAAACGCGACGGAATTTACGGCTTTGATTTGCTGATTCTCCCCGGTCTGCTGATTGACGTTGAAGCCAAGGATTGTACGCAGGCTGAAGTCTTCGCCGATATTTCTGTCGAATGTTGTTAATAAGGTCGATTCGATTTCCTGATAATGGATGTCATCAGTTATCAGCTGACCAATACCGGCCGCGCCAACAGAACCCCTTTTCGTGATCTCCTTTCTTCTGTCCGTATAGGTATTGATACCGATCTTGTAATTTACGTTCCACCACTCATTGATGTCATAGCCAGCGGTGATGTTGGCGGCGACACGATCAACGTGGCTGCGAAGACCATTGTATTTCGCAGAGTAATAAGGATTGTCCGCGGCCGATCCCAGGAAAAAAACATTTGCATGTGTGACAGGATCTTCAAATGGCTGACCGGTGATATCCCAGTTTCTTCCCGGAAACAATATGCGCGAAAGCGCGGAAGCGCTCACCTGATTGGCTGAGCCATAACCACTCAGCGGTCCTTTCTGGAAGGAGTTCACATACGACATGTTCCCGCCGATGTTAAAACCATTTTCAAGCTCTGTGTTTCCACCTACACTGATGTTTGTTCTCTCATAGGAAGAATTTGGCATATATCCTTCCTGGTCCATGCGGGATGCGACGGCGGTGAAAACGGATTTCTCATTCCCTCCGCGGATGGTGATCGAGTTGTCGAAAACATTTCCATTTTGAAAGAAGTCAGAGGCATTGTTCGGATAAGCGCGATATGGAACGGTGTCCGGATGGTCAGGAAACACTGCCGCATAAGCGCTCCAGTAAGGAATGTAATCGATGTCTGTTCCGTTAGGCGTGATGGTCCCATCTGCATTGTAGGTTACACCAGGGCCGGGCCGGTCGAATGCGGGACCCCAGCTTCCATTAGCTTCGGCGTACTGAAATCGTGAGCCTGTGCCATATTTATTTTGATAGTCCGGAAGGTTTGCGATTTGTTCGATGGCAAAGCCGGAGGAATAGGTAATCTCAAGACCTTTTTTAGATGCCCTGCTGCTTCCGGATTTTGTCGTAATGACGACAACGCCATTAGCAGCGCGCACTCCGTACAAGGCAGCTGCGGCGCCACCGGGGAGAATGTTGATGGACTCGATGTTGTTAGGATCGAGATCAGCAATGCGGCCCGCATATGCAGCTCCATCGGTAAGCTCGTTGGAGGACTCAGAGTAAGAGTTATCAAACGGGATACCATCCACGACGAACAGCGGTTGATTGTTCCCGAAGAACGACTTGTTGCCCCGGATAGTGATGCGTGTAGCGCTTCCGGGAGCACCGCTTGTGCTTAGAATGTTTACGCCCGCAACCTTTCCCTGCAGGCTTCGAAGCATATCAGGCTCTGATTTCTGGGCTATCCGATCTCCGGAAACGTTGGCAACAGAATAACCCAATGCGCGTGTTTGTCTCTCTATACCCGCAGCGGTGACGATCACTTCACCGAGCTGTTGGACGTCCTGTGCCATCTGGGCGTCCACAATGGTCCGTTCTGCCACTGGAATTTCTATGGTAGTGAGTCCGATGAAGGAAAACACAAGAGTTGATCCTTCCGGCACGGTAAGGCTATACGCTCCTTCCGCATCTGTCACAGTTCCCACAGCTGTCCCCTTAATGACGACGTTCACACCGGGCAAGGGTGATCCGTCATCTGCGGAAGTCACCTTTCCGGTCACAGTCCGCTCCTGCGCCAGTACACCACTGATGGTGACGCAAAGGCACAATAAAGTTACTAGTAAAATTTTCATCATACTTTTTGGTTAATGTTTATCGAAGGCGTCTCCCGCGTGGTTCGTCAGGCCAAAGGGTGACCCTATAAAACTGACAAAAGCTGCAATGAAAAGAATGACTTGAAAGAAGGTATATTTCGTCAGCGGATCATACCGTTGCTTGGGTTATGTGTAAAGTTTAAGCCACTCATCAACCACCTCAACGTTGGGACAACGATCAAAAAAAACGCCCCCGGGCTTCAGAGACGTTACAAAAAGAAATAATAGTGTTTAAAGATTATATCAGCTTCTCAAGGTTTGCCTTTGCGATTGCCTCGGACTTACTGTTAACCTGAAGTTTTGAATAGATGTTTTTGATGTGCGTTTTCGCAGTTTCTTTTGAGATAAAAAGTTCCTCAGAAATCTGAGTGTACGTTTTACCTTCGGAAATAAGCTGCAGGATCTCTGTTTCGCGGCGGGTGAGCGGCGAGTTGGGATTAACGTGAAAGTTATCAATAACCATCCTCGCGATGCGACTGCTCATGGGAGCACCTCCCTTCACGATCTCATCGAGCGCTGACAAAAGCTCCATGTAGTTGGCGCTCTTGGTGATATAGCCTGATGCCCCAGCCTTCAGAGCCTCAAATACGAGTTCGCTGTCCTCATATACTGTGACCATAATGATGTCGCTGTGCGGGCTTTTTTCCTTGATTATCTTTGTCCCCTGGATACCATTCATGCCGGGCAACTCGATGTCCATCAGAATGATCTCCGGCTTGTCGCGATTTATGTTATCGATCGCCTCCTCGCAATTACTGTAGGCGTTGATAACCATAAATTTCTGCGAGCTGTTAACGATGAGGCTGAAACTGTTCCTGATCTCCTGATCGTCTTCAACGATCAGAACTCTTTTTTTAAAGGGTAAGGCCATATTTTAATGTTTTATTTAGCTTGAAGTTTAGAACGATACGGGTGCCTTTGTTCTTACTACTCTGTATACGCAAAAGGGCCCTGATCCTGTCAGCTCTTTCACGAATATTTTTCAAACCATTCGACTTTTCGATGTCCCCGGTATAAAATCCTACTCCGTCGTCCTCAAAAGACATCTCGAACGACTCGTCAAGACGAACAAGGGTAAGAGAAACATTCTTCGCCCCTGAGTACTTGAACGCGTTCGTCATGGCTTCCTTGAAAATAAGATTTGCTTCACGGCTAAAACCGTAAGGAAGCTTGCACTTTTCCTTTACTTCATTGTAGGCGCGGAAACTGATATTTTTTTCTTCAAAGAGCTTTTCTCCAAAATCCCGGATGTGTAGAAATAGTTTTGAAAGCTCATCATTTCCCGGGTCGATGGACCATATGAAGTCTCGGGTCCCGGTGTACAGATATTTTGCAGAATCTTCGACCTTTGAATACAGATCTGTTTGATTTCCATTCTTAAGCGTGCCGTTCAGCTTCAGCAAGCTGACGTAGTTGATGATGCGCGTCAACTGGTTGCCCATCTCGTCATGAAAATCGCGTGCAATTTCCTTTCGCAATGATTCCTGTTCTTTCACGCGTATACGCTCCATCATCACGAGTTTATTCACGCGATTTTTGACGCGTAAGTATAAGACCAGCGTAACAGCGCCTCCAAACAGAATCAATAACCCAACAATGAATGATGTTGTCTTGTAAAATGGAGTCTTCACCGTGAAAGCATAGGCGGTTGAAGCGGGCGACCAGCTGCCCTGATTGTTAGTTGCCATCACGCGGAACACATAATCGCCTGGAGGAAGATTGCTGTAGGTCACTTCGTTATTGGAAGACGGTTGTGACCAGGTCTTATCGAAGTTTTCAAGGAAGTATCGGAATTTGACTGACTTCGGATATCTCTTGTCAACGCGGTTATAATGGAACGTGATGTGGTTGATTTCGGGAGGCAATACTGGTTTTACCGGAAGCTTGAAGAACCCAGTGACCCTCTCCGAGTAATTGCGCGGGTCGTACTCTCCATAGAACAGGTCTACCGAAGTGAGGTGAAGGTCAAAAGATTTCCTCGCATGTCTTTTCAGGTCGTTAAACTGGTAGAGTCCGTCGATCAGCCCGAATACTTTTGACTCATCGCCGATGTAAAAAGCGTTCTGGTTCGTTTCCACTCCCGTCAGCCCATTGTCATAATCATAGTGCAGGTTTTCGACTATCTCGAGCTGCTGGTTTAGTTTCAGCCGTGTAATTCCTTTTTCAGTACCGATCCAGAGGTATCCGTCAACATCGGCCGCAACAAAATAAATAAAATCAGACGCCAGGCCGTGGTGCGTGGTGATCATCTTTCTCGCCCTCGACTCGGGATTGAAGACAGCAACTCCGGCTCCTCCCGATCCGATAAGCAGAAGGGAATCCCGGTAAGAATGTATTGAGATCACACTGGCATTGTCGATTTCGGGAACAGATATAGGTTCCACTCTGCCCTGGTTAATGGCACTCATGCCAAACTCATTTCCTATAAAAAGCTTTTTGTAGTATCTGGAGTAATGTGAAGCGCTGACGTGATCTGCGCTCAAGCCCTCTTTAGTAGAAATATGTTGAAAGTTCTTTCCGTCAAAGATGTTCAGGCCGCCATTAAAGGTCCCGATGTACATCTGTCCTTTATCGTTGAACTGGATATTTACAACGGTGGAGCTGGACATTCCGTCATCCCGCGTGTACCACTTGAAGGAATCCGTCACCCGATCATATTTCCCTAGTCCATAGCTGGTGCCCACCCAAACGACGTGATCCGGGGATTCGGCAATAGCGTGCACCTCATTACGGTACGGCTCTTGCCTGCTGAAATAGGATTTGAAAATTCCATCTTTGATACGCCAGAGTCCCTTTGTGGTTGAGCCGACCCATGTTGCGCCGTGACTGTCCCGATGAATAGCCATTACCATGTTGAGATCGGGCGGGCCGTGCCGATCAAAATCCTGAATGAAATATTTATACAAGCCCGTGCCATGAGTAGCAAACCACGTGTTACCTTCCGAATCAACCAGGATCTGAGTCACTTCGACATCTCTGAGAACCGTATCTGCTTTGCCCCCTAATTTTTCCTTTATTAACGTATTGCCGTAACGCGTCCAGAAGACTTCATTCGCCGAGTCGACATAAAGAATATGATTTCTTATTTGGAGCTGCGCCGGTTCGAAGCTGCGAGTCGCAAAATTTATTGTGAATCGCCCCTTGTCTGTAGTGACCCACACTTTGTCGTGATAATTAAATATTCCGAAAAGCCGGTTAAAGGTGTTTTTATGACTGAAAGTATATTCCCCTTGCACAGACCTTACCTGGAATGTACTATCCTTTCTGTAAAGCAGAATACTTTTGTCCGGCATCAAATGACAGTATCCGATGTTGTTTTCTCCGGCAACTGGCTTGGACCAGTAATAGACGGAGTCATGATAAATTTTCCCAAGATGTCCGGGCGCAGAGATAAAAAAGATTGTGTCTTGCAACTCGAACGCCCGTCTTATGCGTCGGGCATTGACAGGCGATCCCGGTGGATTGAAGGTCTTGAACGTTACACCGTCAAACTTAGATATGCCGCGCGGATGAATGACCCACAGGTTTTGTTTTGAATCCAGCTTGAGATACGTGACGATATTGCTGAGTAATCCGTCGAGAGTTGTATAGACCTTAAATTCACGGCCATCGAAGCGAGCCAATCCACCCCCGTGCGTCCCAATCCACAAATAGCCGTTCTTGTCTTCGAGCATAATGTTAACCTGAGACTGCGGAAGACCATCAATAGGCTTGTAATTCCGAATCGAATACGAATAGGTCTGGGCCGTCGCAGTAGCTG
>Ga0307415_100001248_pt1 | contig 11950 bp, 8 predicted proteins | sample DK1Cmetagenome_FD_204524 | JGI IMG/M metagenome (GOLD analysis project Ga0307415, IMG submission 204524) | Maize rhizosphere microbial communities from greenhouse at UC Davis, California, United States - DK15-C-2 | ecosystem: Host-associated > Plants > Roots > Rhizosphere > Soil | place: USA...
GGGTTCGGCCCGGCGCCCAAGGTCCCCCAGCCGATGACGCTCGAGTTCCTGCTCCGCTGCGACCTGCGCGGCTTCGAGGGGGCGCTGGACATGGTCCGGCTGACCCTGGACCGGATGGCCGCCGGCGGCATCTTCGACCAGCTGGGCGGCGGCTTCCACCGCTACTCGACCGACGGGCGCTGGCTGGTCCCGCACTTCGAGAAGATGCTGTACGACAACGCCCTGCTGGTCCGGCTGTACACCCACGCCTGGCAGCGCACCGGCGAGGACCGCTACCGGCGGGTGGCCGGCCGCACCGCCGACTACCTGCTGCGGGAGCTGCGCCACCCCGACGGCGGCTTCTTCTCCTCCCAGGACGCCGACTCCGAGGGGGTCGAGGGCCGCTTCTTCGTCTGGTCATTCGAGGAGCTGGCCGGCATCGCCGGGGAGCGGGTGGCCCGCCACCTGGGCGCCACCCCCGAGGGCAACTGGGAGGGGGCCAACGTCCTCTGGACCCCGCGCCCGGCCGAGCCCGAGCTCGAGGCCGAGGTGGCGGCGGCCCTGCCGCGGCTGCTCGAGGCCCGCGAGGCCCGCGTCCACCCGGCCACCGACGACAAGGTCCTGGCCGCCTGGAACGGCCTGGCCATCACCGCCCTGGCCGAGGCCGGGCGCGCCTTGGGGGAGCCGCGCTATCTGGACGCGGCCCTGACCGCGGCCCGCTTCGTCCTGGAGGCGCTGACCGACGACCGGGGGCGGCTGCTCCGCTCCTGGCGCGACAGCCGCCGCGGCGGCCCCGGCTACCTGGACGACTACGCCGGCATGGCCGACGCCTGCCTGACCCTGTACGAGAGCACCTTCGACCTGCGCTGGCTGCGCGAGGCCAAGCGGCTGGCCGAGGCGATGGTGGAGCTGTTCGCCGACCCCGGCGGCGACGGCTTCTACCAGACCGGCCGCGACGCCGAGCAGCTGGTGATCCGGCCCCGTGAGCTGTTCGACAACGCCGTCCCGGCCGGGTCGTCGGTGGCCGCCGACGTGCTCCAGCGCCTGGGCCGCCTCACCGGCGCCCAGGACTGGGAGCAGGCCGGCCTGGCCGCCCTGCGGCCCGTCCTCGGGGTGCTGGGCCGGGCCCCGACCGGGTTCGGGCACGCCCTCGGGGCGGCCGACTTCGCCCTGGCCCGGGTCCGGGAGGTCGCGATCGTGGGCCGTCCGGGCGCCGACGACACCCAGGCCCTGCTGGCCGAGGTGTGGCGGACCTACCAGCCCAACCGGGTGCTGGCCGCGGCCGCCCCCGACGACGCCGCCGCCCAGGGCGAGGTGCCACTGCTGGCCGACCGGCCGGCCCGCGAGGGCCGGGCCACCGCCTATGTCTGCGAGCACTTCGTCTGCCAGCAGCCGGTCACCGAGCCCAAGGAGCTGGCGGCCCAGCTGGCCTAGGTGGCCAGAGAGGCGGTTTGGCCGCGCCCTGGCTAGGTAGTCACCAGGCGCAGGCCCATTGCGAGGCGGTTGCCCGTGCCGATCGACCGGAGGTCCGTCACCCGGGAGCTGCGGCTCCTGCTGCAAGGCGTGGACGGGCTGGCCGGGGAGGGTCTGGCGGCCGCCCTGCAGCGGGCGGCCGAGGCCGCGACCACGGTGCTGCGGGCCCAGGGCGCCGGGGTGATGCTGGCCGACGAGCACGAGGTGCTGCGCTGCGCCGCCGCCAGCGGCCCGCCGGGTCGCGGGCTGGCCAGCGCCCAGGAGCGGCTGGGCGCCGGCCCGGCGGTGGACTCGTTCGCAAGCGAGATGCCGGTCGTCACCCGCGACGTCACCCGCGACGGGCGCTGGCCCGACCTGCGCCACCTGCTCGACCCGGCGGCCGTGCGGGCCGTCCTGTCCGCCCCCCTGACCGTGCCCGGGGGCCGGCCGATCGGCGCCATCGCCTTGCACAGCTCGCGGGAGCACGACTGGGAGGTGGCCGAGATCGCCGCCATCGTGGCCTATGCCGGGGTGGTGGCCAGCCTCATCTCCATGGCCCTGGAGGCGCGGCTGCGCGGGGTGCTGCTGGACAAGCTGCTCGACGCCCTCCGCGGCGTGGGCGACCGCCCCGACGCCGACGACGGCTGACCGGAGGGGTCCGGATCAGGGGAGGGCGCGGACCTCGACCTTGCCGTCGGTGACCCTGGCCTCGTAGACGGGCTGGGAGGCGGCGGCCGGGCCGCGGACCACCTTGCCGTCGGCCAGTCGGAAGGTGCTGCCGTGCCAGGGGCAGGTCACGCAGCCGTCGGCGAAGGTGCCCTCGGCCAGCGGGCCGAGCTCGTGGGTGCAGTGGGCCCACAGGGCCCGCAGCCGGTTGCCCTCGCGGTACAGCAGCACGTCGGTGTCGCCGGCCCGGACCACCCGCGGCTGGCCCTCCTCCAGGTCGGCCGCGTCCAGCACCGCCGTCCAGGTCCTGGGCCCGCCGGCGAAGCGCCGCTTCTCCACCCCGACCGCCTGCACGTAGGAGAGGTGGCCGCCGAGGTAGCCGCCGGCGCTGATCGCCGCCGCCCCGGCCAGCCCCAGCCCGACCCCGGCCTTGCGCCGGCCCAGCAGCCGCGCCGCCAGCGACGCCGAGTAGCACAGCAGGGCCAGGGTGTTGCAGGTGAGGTGGACCAGCCCGACCCGGCGGCCCTCGGGCTCGGCGTCGGCCCAGTCCGACAGCCCGGCCGCCGCGGTCGGCACGGCGGCGGCGATGCCCGACCCCACCAGCACGTCGGCCGCCCAACGGGCCCGCCTGGTGGCGATCAGGTCGAACAGCAGGGCGCCGGTCCAGAAGCCGATCGGCAGCGGCACCATCAGCGGGTGGAAGCGGTGGCCCAGCCAGGTCCCGCTGAGGGCGTTCTTGACCGGCCGGGGATGGGTGGCCGCGCCCACCACCTTGGCCAGCTTGCCGGCCGGCTCGTCGAGGGCGTCGGCCTGCTCCAGGCGCTTCATCGCCGATTCGAGCACCACGGGAACCTCCTTGCCTTGCCGGCCAGCGGATGGACTGTGAGAGGCTACCTCGCATGGTCGGGCTTCAACCTGTCGACGCCGTCGAGGTCACCCTGGTGGTGGACAACTACGTCGACATCCTGGCCGCCGGGGCCGAGGGGGTCCAGCGGTTCCCGCTGGCCTACGACTTCTCCGACGGCGACCAGCTGGTGGCCGAGCACGGCTTCTCGGCCATGGTCACGGTGGAGTCGGGCGGGTCGCGCAGCTCGGTCCTGTACGACGGCGGCATGACCCCCAAGGGCCTGGCCAACAACCTCGACGTCATGGAGGTGGACCCGACCGGGCTGCGGGCCATCGCCATCTCCCACGGCCACGTCGACCACCACGGCGGCCTGGAGGGCCTGGCCGCCCGCGCCGGGCGCCGCCGCCTGCCGCTCATCCTGCACCCCGGGGCCTGGCGGGACCGCAAGGTGACCTTCCCGACCGGGGTCGAGCTGCACCTGCCCCCGCCCAGCCGGGCCGACCTGGAGGCCGAGGGCTTGGAGGTGGTGGAGGAGCGCGGCCCCATCCTGCTGCTCGACAACCAGGTGCTGATCTCGGGCCAGGTCCCCCGGGTGACCGAGTTCGAGGTCGGCTTCCCGATCCACCATGCGCGGGCCGGCGGCGACTGGGAGCCCGACCCGCTGATCCTCGACGACCAGAACCTGATCGTCGACGTGGCCGGCAAGGGCCTGGTGGTGGTGTCCGGCTGCTCGCATGCCGGCGCCGTCAACGTGCTCCACAACGCCCGCCGCCTCACCGGCCGCGACCGCATCGTGGGCTTCGTCGGCGGCTTCCACCTGACCGGGGCGGTCTTCGAGCCGATCATCGAGCCGACCGTGGCCGCCTTCGCCGACGTCGGGGTGGAGCGGCTCGTGCCCGGCCACTGCACCGGCTGGAAGGGGACCCACCGCCTGGCCCAGGCCATGCCGGAGGCGTTCGTGCAGCCCACGGTGGGCACCACCCTGCGCTTCTGACCGTCAGGAGCCGGCCGCCGGCCGCCGGGCGGCCAGGGCCAGGGCCAGCGCCCCGGCCGCGCCGGCGAGCAGCGAGGCCAGCAGCAGGCCGAGCTTCACCGGGGCCTGGAAGCCGCCGTCCGGGAAGGCCAGGTCGGCCACGAACAGCGGCACCGTGAAGCCGATCCCGGCCACGGTGGCCACCCCGGCCAGCTGGCCCCAGCTGGTCCCCTCGGGCCGGGCGGCCAGCCCCAGCCGCACGGCCAGCCAGGTGGCGGCGGTGATCCCGGCCAGCTTGCCCAGCACCCGCCCGGCCAGCACCCCGCCCAGCACCGCCCCCGCCCCGGCCTCGTCCAGCACCCCCGGGGCCAGCGAGATCCCCGCGTTGGCCAGCGCGAACAGCGGCACCACCAGGAACGCGCTGACCGGGTGCAGGTCGTGGGCCAACCGCTCGGCCAGCGGCACCGTCCCCCGGGCCTCGCGCAGCATCTCGCGCAGGCGCGGCGGGCGCGGGTCGGCGGCCAGCTCGCCGGCCAGGGCGCCGCCCACCTCCCGGGCCACCTCGGGCGGGGCGGTCGGCCGGGCCGGGGTGAGCAGGCCCATGGCCACCCCGGCCAGGGCTGGGCTGACCCCCGAGTGCCACAGGGCCAGCCACAGGGCCAGGCCCAGCCCGACGTGCAGGGGCAGCCACCAGACGCCGGCCCGGACCAGCACCGCCACCAGGACCAGCAGCCCGGCGGCCAGGGCCAGGGTGCCCGGCTCGACACCGCGGCTGTAGAACAGGGCCACCACCGCGATCGAGCCCAGGTCGTCGACCACGGCCAGGGTGAGCAGGAAGACCTTGAGGGCGGCCGGCACGCGGGCGCCGAGCAGGGCCAGCACGCCCAGGGTGAAGGCGATGTCGGTGGCCATCGGCACCCCCCAGCCGGCGGCGCCGGGGCCGCCGGCGTTGGCGGTGGCGTAGATGACCGCCGGGACGGCCATGCCGCCGGCCGCGGCCACCACCGGCAGGGCGGCCCGGCGCCAGGTCGCCAGTTCCCCGGCGACCAGCTCGCGCTTGATCTCCAGGCCGACCACCAGGAAGAACAGGGTCATGAGGCCGTCGTTGACCCAGTGCCGGAGGTCGGCCTCGATCCCGAAGCGGCCGAGCTCGAAGGCCAGCCTGGTCTCCCAGAGGGCGTCGTAGGCGGCCCGCCAGGGCGAGTTCGCCCATCCCAGGGCGACCGCCGCCGCCACCATCAGCACGACCCCGCCGGCGGCCTCGTTGCGCAGGTACTCGCGCAACGCGGTCGGCAGGCGCAGCGGCGGCGGGACCAGCGGCCTGCGGTCGTCAACGGTCGACATCGCGCTCCTCGCACAGGTGGCGTGACCTGCCGACCAGGCTTCCCGGCGCACCGCCGTCACTGTACCCCGCGGCTGCTAGCGTGGCCGCACATGGGGGATGCGACCTGGTGGCAGCGCGGGGTGATCTACCAGATCTACCCGCGCTCGTTCATGGACAGCGACGGCGACGGGGTCGGCGACCTGCCCGGCCTCCTGCGCCGCCTCGACCACCTGACCTGGCTGGGGGTGGACGCGCTCTGGCTGTCGCCGGTCCACCCCTCGCCCATGGACGACTTCGGCTACGACATCAGCGACTACACCGGCGTCGACCCGGTGTTCGGGACCCTGGACGACCTGGACCGGCTGGTCGCCGCCGCCCACGGGCGGGGGCTGCGGGTGCTGCTGGACTGGGTGCCGAACCACACCTCCGACCGGCACCCCTGGTTCCAGGCGTCGCGGGCCTCCCGCGACGACCCCAAGCGCGACTGGTACATCTGGCGCGACCCCCGGCCCGGCGGCGGCCCGCCCAGCAACTGGCTGCGCTACGTCGGCGACAGCGCCTGGCGCTGGGACCAGCGCACCGGCCAGTACTACTTCCGCGTGTTCCTGGACTCCCAGCCCGACCTGAACTGGCGCAACCCCGAGGTGCAGGAGGCCATGTTCGACGCCCTGCGCTTCTGGCTGGCCAGGGGGATCGACGGGTTCCGGATCGACGCCCTGGTGGCCCTGGTCGAGGACGACCGGCTGCGCGACAACCCGCCCAACCCCCGGTACCGGCCAGGGGAGGACTTCCCCTACATGCGCGAGCTGTCGGTCTGGAACATCGACCGGCCCGAGACCCGCGAGCTGGCCGCCCGCATGCGCAAGGTGGTGGACGAGTTCGGCGACGACCGGGTGCTGCTGGCCGAGCTGGGGGTGCCGCTGGAGCAGACCGTCGCCTACTACGGCGGCGACGGCGGCGGCATCCAGGTGCCGTTCAACTTCGAGCTGCTCAGCGCCGCCTGGGACGCCAGGGGCATCGCCGGCTACGTCGACCGCTATCTGGCCGCGCTCCCGGCCGGGGCCTGGCCCAACTGGGTGCTCGGCAACCACGACAGCCCCCGGGTGGCCAGCCGGCTCGGCCCCGCCCAGGCGCGGGTGGCGGCCATGCTGCTGCTGACCCTGCCGGGGACGCCGATCCTCTACCAGGGCGAGGAGCTGGGCCTGGAGGACGTGCCGATCCCGGACGAGGAGGCCCTGGACCCGATCGCCCGGCTGGTCCCGGGTCACGGCCGCGACCCCGAGCGCACCCGATGCCCTGGGACGCCGGCCCCGGCGCCGGCTTCACGAGTGGCCGCCCCTGGCTGCCCATCGGCGAGCGGAACCGGTCCCGGAGCGTGGCCGCCCAGCGCGACGACCCCGCCTCCATGCTCACCCTGCACCGCCGCCTGCTGCGGCTCCGCCGCGCCGCCCCGGCCCTGGTCGCCGGCGCCTACGAGCCGGTCGAGGCCGACGGCGACGTCCTCGCCTACCTGCGCGCCGGCGACCGCGACCGCTACCTGGTCGCCCTCAACCTCGGCCCCGACCCGGCCCGCCTGGCCGTCCCCGGGCCCGCGGCCGGTGGCCGGGCGCTGGTCTCGACCCACCCCGGCCGCGACGGCCAGGCGGTCGGCGGGACGCTGGAGCTGCGCGGCGACGAGGGCCTGGTCGTCGGGTCCTGACCCACGGTCCCGAGGTGGCCTGGATGTAACGCTCCGCGCCGGCCTGGCGCTTGCCCAGGGTCGGCGTCTGCACGCCACGCCCCCGACGATGTGAGGACCCGATGCCTCTCCGCCCCACCCGGCGACGTCCGCGCGCGGTCGGCGCGGCGCTGGCCCTTGTCACGCTGTCCGCCGCGGTCACCGGCCTCGCCGGGGCGGGCGCCGCGCTCGCCGCCGCCGCGTCGGCCGCCGCTCGACCCGACTGGTCGTGGAGGTGACCGCCAACCCCGACGAGGTCAACCCGGCCGGCGGGGACGTCGAGGTCGCGGTCGTGGTCGGCAACGTCGGCGCCGGGCGCGCCGACGACGTGACCGTGAAGGTCCGCCCGCCGGCCGGGACCCCCGGCCCCCGCCCCGAGCCCGGTTTCGCCCCAGCGCAGGCCGAGACCGCCGCGGGCTGGCAGTGCGACGGCGAGTGGAGATGCGCCTACGGGGCGGTGACCGGCGGCGGCCGGGCCGAGGTCCTCACCCTCCGTCTGCGGCTTCCGGCCGGAAGCCTCGGCGACGTCGCGACCGTGAGCGCGACCGCATCGACCTCCAGTCGCGAGACCGCCAAGACCAACAACACCGCCAAGGCCGGGTCACCTACAGCTCGGTCGTCGACCTGGCGATGCGGAGCATGCAGGCGGACCCGACCGAGGTGTCCGATCTCGGCGACCGCACCATCCTCCACATCCTGGTCGCCAATGACGGCACGGCGGACGCGGCTGACGTCCGCGTGACGATCAACCCGCCCCCGGGCAGCCGGGTGCAGGAGGAGACCTTCGATCCGTTCGAGTGGCAATGCGAGCTCGCCGCGGCGCCGTGGGTCTGCACCCGAGGAGCGCTCAAGCCGATCAGCCAGCCGGACGGGCTGCACGCCGACCTGACCATCCCGGTGATGCTCCCCGCCGGCACCACCGGTGGCACCCTGACGATGACCGCCACCGTGTCGACCAGCAGCCCCGAGCGGTCGCTGGCCAACAACAGCGGCGAGGTGAGTCTGCGCTACGTCACGCCCGAGCCGGCCGACCTCCAGGTCATCGACATGGGGGTCTCGCCGGCCGAGGTGGTGGCGGGCGAGCAGGTCACGATCGGGCTCCAGGTGGAGAACATCGGCGGCAGCCCGGCCGACAACGTGCGGGTGCGGCTGCCGCTGCCCGACACGGTGGAGCCGGTGTCCGCCGACCTCACCGGCCCGGACTGGACCTGCTCGGTCGTCCCCGATCCGGAGACCGGCCAGCGCGCCTGGGAATGCGCCCACCCTCGGTACGAGCCCCACTCGATCGAGTGCCTCAGTCGCATCGTCCTGACCGCCACCGTGGGCGCCGGCACGCCCGAGGGCACCCTGCGCTTCGTCGCCACCGCTCGGACCGACAGCCCCGAGCTGTCCACCGACAACAACGCCGGCGAGGCCTCGACGACCTACCGCGCCCAGGGCTTCATCCGCGGCCCGGTCTGGCTCGACCAGGACCGGGACGGGCAGCGCGACCCCGGCGAGCCTCCGGTCGGGACCGCGCCCGACGGGGTCCTGTCGCTGTGGTTCATGAAGGAGGGCCTGACCTGGCCCGCATGGGACACGCAGGCCGGCTGGGTCGGCCCCGACGGCAGCTACAGCTCGTTCAGCGCGTCGCAGAACCTCGCGCCCGGGCGCTACTTCGTCAGCGTCAGCGTCAGCCCCACCCTGGACTTCACCGTGCCCGACACCGGCGACGAGGCCACCGACTCCGACGTCGCGCGCACCGCTGGCGGCGACGGGGTGACCGCCGAGAGCGCGGTGATCGACGTGGTCGACGGCCGGGACACGGGCTGGTTCCCGCCCAGCCCTGACCTCCAGCGCCGCTTCGCTACCATCGGCGCCATGCCCGCGACCGCGACCCGATCCGACCTGCGCAACGTGGCCATCGTGGCCCACGTCGACCACGGGAAGACCACCCTGGTCGACGCCATGCTGCGCCAGTCGGGGGTGTTCCGGGCCAACCAGGAGATCGTTGACCGGGTGCTCGACTCCATGGACCTGGAGCGGGAGAAGGGCATCACCATCCTGGCCAAGCAGACCGCGGTCGAGTTCCGGGGGGTGCGCATCAACGTGGTCGACACCCCCGGCCACGCCGACTTCGGCGGCGAGGTCGAGCGGACCCTGCGGATGGTCGACGCCGTGCTGCTGCTGGTCGACGCCAGCGAGGGGCCGCTACCCCAGACCCGCTACGTCCTCGGCAAAGCCCTCCAGCGGCGGCTGCCGGTGGTGGTGTGCGTCAACAAGATCGACCGCGCCGACGCCCGCCCGGCCGAGGTCGTCGGTGAGGTCGAGGAGCTGTTCCTCGACCTGGACGCCGACGAGGACCAGATCGGCTTCCCCATCCTGTACGCCAACGCCCGCGCCGGCCGGGCCGGCCACCGGCCCGACGAGCTCGCCGGGGACCTGGCGCCGCTGCTGGAGACGATCGTGGCCACCACCCCGCCGCCCGCCTACGAGCCCGGGCACCCGCTGCAGTTCCTGGTCACCAGCCTGGACGCCGACCCCTATGTCGGCCGGCTGGCCGTGGGCCGGCTGTGGCAGGGCGAGGTCCGGCTCGGCGACCGGGTCGCGGTGGCCAAGCGCGACGGCCGCCTGGATCTGGCCAAGGTGACCAGGATCGCCGGGGCCATCGGGCTGTCCCGCTCCGACCTCGAGCACGCCGGGCCGGGGGAGATCGTGGCCATCGCCGGGCTGGGCGACGTGACCGTGGGCGAGACCGTCACCGACCCCGACGACCCCCGCCCCCTGCCGGTCGTCGCCATCGACGAGCCCAGCATCTCGATGCGGTTCGGGGTCAACACCTCGCCGTTCGCCGGCAACGACGGCACGTACCTGACCAGCCGCCACCTCTCCGAGCGCCTGGACCGCGAGGTGCTGGGCAACGTGGCCATCCGGGTCCTGCCTACCTCCTCGCCCGACACCTTCGAGGTCCAGGGCCGCGGCGAGCTGCAGCTGGCCGTGCTGGTCGAGCAGGTCCGGCGCGAGGGCTACGAGCTGGAGGTGTCCCGGCCCGAGGTGATCACCCGCACCGTCGACGGGCGCCTCCAGGAGCCGTACGAGGCGGTCACCCTGGACGTGCCCGAGGAGTTCGTGGGCGTGGTCACCCAGGGCCTGGCCCTGCGCCGGGGCCGCATGACCGACATGGTCAACCACGGCACCGGCTGGGTGCGGCTGGAGTTCCGGGTGCCGGCCCGGGGCCTGATCGGCTTCCGCTCCAGCCTGCTCACCGCCACCCGGGGCACGGCCATCCTCCACCATCTGTTCGCCGGCTACGACGACTGGGCCGGGCCGATCAACGACCGGATCAACGGCGCCCTGGTCGCCGACCGGGTCGGCACCACCACCGGGTACGCCCTGTGGCAGCTCCAGGAGCGGGGCGAGCTGTTCGTCGGCCCCGGCACCCAGGTGTACGAGGGCATGGTCATCGGCGAGAACGCCCGCCCCGAGGACATCGACGTCAACCCGACCCGCGAGAAGCAGAAGACCAACATCCGCACCCACGCCTCGGACGAGGCCATCCGGCTGGTCCCGCCCACCATCCTGTCGCTGGAGCAGGCCATCGAGCGGGTCGGCCCCGACGAGCTGGTCGAGGTCACCCCGACCCAGCTGCGGCTGCGCAAGCGGGTCCTGGACGCCGCCGCCCGCGGCCGCGCCGCCAAGCGGGCCCGCCAGGGGAGGAACTGACCGGGGGGCTATCGCCCTCGGCTCCTTGAGCCCCGGACTCCTCAGCTCGGTTAGCCGGCCGCTGGCCGATCGGTCGCCGCACCGGTTGCGTACACTGCGGGTCGTGAGACCTGGCGGCGACCGACGCCGGCGCTGGCTGCAGCTCCACGCCGGCGCCTTCGCGCTGGTCGGCGTTCTGACCAGCGGCATCTGGCTGATCGCCGAGCGCTCCCAGGGCATGGACACCGCGTTCTGGCCGGGCCTGCTGATGCTGCTGCTGCTGATCCCCCTGGCCCTGCACGCCGGGGTGGTGTTCATGCTGGGGCCGTCGCGCAGGTCCCCGCCGCCGGCCCCGCCGACCGAGGCGGGCGAGCGGGCCCTGGCCACGGTGCTGTTCACCGACATCGTCGGCTCCACCGAGCGGGCCCGGGAGGTCGGCGACCGCCGCTGGGCGGAGCTGCTCGACACCCACGACCGGGTGGCCCGCGAGCTGGTCGGCCAGCTCCAGGGACGGCTGGTCAAGTCGACCGGCGACGGCATCCTGGCCCTGTTCGACCGGCCCGGCCGGGCCATCCGCTGCGCCACCGCCCTGCGCGACCGGCTGCGGGGCGGCGGCGTCCAGATCCGGGCCGGCGTCCACACCGGCGAGGTCCAGCTGCGCGGGGACGACGTCGGCGGCATCGCCGTCCACTTCGCGGCCCGGGTCATGGCCGCCGCCGCCCCCGGGGAGGTGCTGGTGTCGGGCACCGTCCACGACCTGGTGGCCGGGTCCGACTACGTGCTCGAGGACCGGGGGGCCCGGCCCCTCAAGGGCCTGGCCGGCGAGTGGCGGCTGTTCGCGGTCCAGCCCTGAGCCGCAACCTGCGGTTGCGGCCGACGAAGAGCAGGCGTAGAAGTGGTTCTAGTTCGACTCGTCCTCCCAGCCCCCGTGGACGACCGACTCTGGGAGTCCGCCCGTGGCCAGCGCCCAGTCGAGCCCGACCGTCAGCGACGTCCTCCCCGGCGACGAGTCCGCCGTCAACCGTGTCGAGAGCTGGTTCCGCGAGTACGCGGACACCCGCGACCCGACCGTCCGCGAGCAGATCATCGTCTCCTACCTTGGCCTGGCCGACCGGCTGGCCGAGCGCTACCGGAGCAGCCGCGGGGTCAGCCCCGAGGACCTGCGCCAGACCGCCCGGGTCGGCCTGGTCGCGGCCGTCGACCGCTACGATCCCGACTACGGCAACCCGTTCGTGCCGTATGCCGTGGCCTGCGTGGTCGGCGAGATCAAGCGCTACCTGCGCGACACCAGCTGGCGGGTGCACGTGTCGC
>Ga0307415_100001249_pt1 | contig 11950 bp, 13 predicted proteins | sample DK1Cmetagenome_FD_204524 | JGI IMG/M metagenome (GOLD analysis project Ga0307415, IMG submission 204524) | Maize rhizosphere microbial communities from greenhouse at UC Davis, California, United States - DK15-C-2 | ecosystem: Host-associated > Plants > Roots > Rhizosphere > Soil | place: USA...
GTGGAGCACACCCGGTGCTGTATGTGGGGATCGACTGGGCGGAGCGGCACCATGATGTGTGCCTGCTGGACACTGAGGGGCGGGTGCTGGCCCGCGCCCGCGTGCCCGATGGGGTGCAGGGTGTGGGCCGGTTGCACGGGCTGCTAGCCGAGCATGCCCACGACCCCGCCCCGGTCGTGGTCGGGATCGAGACCGACCGGGGCCTGCTGGTCGGTGCGCTGGTAGCAGCCGGCTACCAGGTCCATGCGGTCAACCCGCTGGCGGCCAGCCGCTCCCGCGAGCGGCATGTGACTTCAAGGGCCAAGTCCGACCGCGGCGATGCGCGGGTGCTGGCCGAGGTCATGCGGACCGACCGGCACCACCATCGGCAGGTCGCCGGCGACTCGGAGCTGGCCGAGGCGCTCAAGGTGCTGGCCCGCGCCCACCAGCGGCTGATCTGGACCCGCCGGCAGCAGGCCAACCAGCTGCGCAGCAGCCTGCGGGAGTTCTACCCGGCGGCGCTGGCCGCCTTCGGCGCCGAGCTGGCCAACCCCAGGCGTTGGCGGTGCTGGCGGCCGCGCCCACCCCCGCGCAAGGCCGATCGCTTTCGGTGGCCCAGCTGGCCGAGCTGCTGGGCGCCGCCGGTCGGCAGCGCGGGGCACCGGCCCGCGCCGTGGCAGTCCAGCAGGCGCTCGGCAGCCCGCAGCTGGCCGCCCCAGAGCCGGTTACGGCCGCCTACGGTCAGGTCGTGACCGCCACCGTGGGGATCCTGCTCGAGCTCAACCAGCAGATCAGCGCGCTGGAGGAGGACCTGACCAAGGCTTTTGAGACCCACCCGGACGCCGAGATCCTGCGTAGTCTGCCCGGACTCGGCGTGGTCCTCGGCACCCGGGTGCTGGCGGAGTTCGGGGACGACCCGACCCGCTCCCACCACCCTAAGGCACGCAAGGCCGACGCGGGCACCGCGCCGATCACCCGCGCCTCTGGCACCGGCCAGGTCGTGCTGGCCCGCGTGGCCCGCAACAAGCGCCTGGCGGATGCCTGTTACCTGTGGGCCTTCAGCGCCCTGACCCGCTCAGCGGGCGCCCGGGCCTACTACGACCAGCTCCGCGCCCAGGGGGCGACCCACCATCAGGCCCTGCGGGGCCTCGGCAACCGGCTGGTCGGCAGCCTGCACGGCTGTCTGCGCCACCACACCATCTACGACGAACACCAGGCCTGGTCTCACCACATCAAAGCAGCCGCGGCTTGACAGCTACAGCCGTGGGATGTCTAGCCGGGCCGGGACTACAGTGGAAGCGCCATGACCGACCTCGTGAATGTCCTTCTGTGGTTCGGAATGTTCGCCATCCCGATGATGATCGTCGTCGTCATGCAGCGTGTCGGACGCAGGCACGGCTGGGACGACCGCGCCCCGTCCGCAGATCCTTCCCAGGAGCCCGACTACCGACGGTGGCGGTAGGCCGGGAGCGGGCAGTTGGGGGCGGGGGCGTCCACGGTGATCGGGGCCCCACCGGCAGGAGGAAGGTGACCACGGTCTCGGTCACGGCGCCGGTCTCGTTGCGGGTGAGGTTGACGTCCTCGGGACCGAACTCGAGGAACGTCTGGCCGGCGCCGAAGGTGCGCGAGCGGCAGCCCTTGGCGCGGTGAAGGGTGAGCTGGCCGGTCCTGACGGTGACCAGGGCCGGTCCGGGGTGGGTGTGCCAGCCGGTGCTGCCGCCGGCCTGGAAGGTGACATGCACGGTGGCGACGTCGACCGGCCCGCGGGTCTGGAGCTTGGCCCCGGCGACGCGGACGCGGGCGGCGTGGGCGACGGTGCCGCGGGCCAACACCTCGGCGGTGACGCCCGAGGGCGGCGTGGCCGCGGCCTGGTCCCGCGGCAGGGCGATCAGGGCGGCCGCCAGGGCCAGGGCGAGGGCGGCGACCGCGGCGGCGAGGCGCGACGGCCGGTGGGTCAGCTGGTGCATGGCTCCTCCTTCGGAGAGGTCTCCCACGCATCCTGCGAATCCCGGCACCCGCCCGGAAAGACCAGGAACTGAACCTCCAGGGGTGCCTGACGCCCGTCCCGGCGGGCCGTTCTAGGCGCGCGGGGCGATGTACGGGCTCAGCCCGATCCACCCGCTGAAGCCGCGGCGCAGGTCGCTGCGGCCCGCCAGGGTCACCGACCCGTCGCCGATCGCATGGGCGATGCTGGCATGGCCGAGATAGACCTGGGTGAAGGCTCGCACGTCGGTGGTCACGCACAGGTCGGTGTCGAAGCCGGGGTCGGCCAGGCACAGGTCGACCTCGGGCCGGTGCAGGACCAGCCAGAAGCGGCGCCGGCCGGCGTCGCGGAACTCGAACTGGACCGTGACCCGTTCTGCCGGCAGCCGGTCGACCTGGACGCGGCGCCGCAGGAACCACATCAGCAGCCCGGCGTCGAGGTTGTCGGGCCGCAGCCGCTCGGCGGCCCACTGGTAGCCCCAACGGCCCAGGGCCTCGACCACCGGCCGGAACGACAGGCCGGCCGGGCTGAGGTGGTACTCCCAGCCGCGCCCGGCCCGGGCCGGGCGCCGCTCGATCAGCCCGGCCCGCTGCAGGGACCCCAGCCGCTGGGTCAGCAGGGCCCGCGGGACCCCGGGCAGGCCCCGCTGGAGCTCGCTGAAGCGGTGGCTCCCGGCGAGCAGCTCGCGCAGGATCAGCGGCGTCCAGCGCTCGGCGAACACCTCGGCCCCCAGGGCGACCGGGCAGAACTGGCCGTAGGCTCGCATGCCCGGAGCCTGGGCCGCCCCCGCCGGTCGATCAAGTTCAACCTCTGAACCACCCGGCGTGGGCCGGCCGGGTCCCGGCCCGCCGGGTGGGCCCGTGACGATCCCGGGACGGTGGACGGCCACCCTGGCGGGCATGGCTGCGGCCGCCGCCGGCCGGTGCTATCCCGGGCCGGCGGCGACCGTGACGACCCGCCGGGCGAGCCCGTCGAGCAGCCGCCGGGTGAAGCGGCGCAGGGCGGCGACGTAGATCCAGCCGAAGCCCGGGGGTGCGTCGAAGCTCGAGTGCCAGCGGACCGCGGTACCTTCCCGGACCGGGGTCAGCTCGAAGCCGGCGCGGTAGTCCCGCAGCGGCAGGCCGGCCAGCAGCGTGTAGCCGATCCGGCGGTCGCCGACGACCTCGACGATCTCCTCACGCACCACCCGGCGGCGGCCGGAGCTGAGCAGCCCCACCGACCCGACGTCGTAGGGCCCGGCCGCGCCCGGCCGCACGAGCTCGAACTTGGTGTGCCCGGACCAGGCCGGCCACTCCGAACGGTCCAGGAGGGTGGCGAACACCGCCGCCGGAGGGGCGGGGATCACCTGACGGACGTCGGTCTCCTTGTGGCCCATGGGAACCTCCTCAGGTTGCGCCACGTACTGTACCACATGGTACAGTAACTCGATGCCACGTCCGAGCACCGACACCCGGGAGCGGCTGCTGGCCGCCGCCGTCGAGTACGCGGCCGAACACGGGCTGGCCGACCTCAGCCTGCGCACGCTCGCCGGCGCGCTCGGCACCAGCCACCGGATGCTGATCTTCCACTTCGGCTCCAAGGAGGGGCTGCTGGTCGAGGTGGTCCGCGCGGTCGAGGCCCGGCAGCGGGCGCTGCTGGCCGACCTCCGGGCCGATCCGGACCTCGACCCGCTCGGCCAGCTGCGGGCGCTGTGGGAACACCTGACATCCCCGGCGCTGTGGCCCTACGAGCGGCTCTTCTTCGAGGTCTACGCCCAGGGCCTGCTCGGCAAGGAACCGGCCAGGCGGCTGCTCGACGACGCGGTCGACGCCTGGCTCCCGCCCGTCGCCGACATCCTCACCGCCCAGGGCGTGCCGCCGGACGAGGCCCGGGCCGAGGCCCGCCTGGCGCTGGCGGTGACCCGCGGCCTGCTGCTCGACCTGCTGGCGACCGGGGACCTCGACGCCGTCAACGCCGCCATGGGCCGCTTCACCGACCTCTACCTGCAGGCCCGGCCGGCGTTGGCCGCCGGCGACTAGGACGGTCGACCGGCGGAACTACGACGCTGTGCCGTGCGGGGGTTGGCGGATCGTCCGATGGCGGCGCCGCGGGCGCGCCGTACGGTCCGGGGACAGCCCGGCGCCGACGCGAGAGGAGCCCCGCGGTGCATCACCACAGCGACACTCCGGCCGTCCCACCGTCGTCCGGCTCGCGGCGGCGACGAGGTCCGGCCCCTCGGGTCGCGGCCGGCCGGGCTCGCGCTGGCTCGCCTGGGCCGGGGTCCTGGGCGGGCTGCTGCTGGTCGTCGCGGCGGCCGTCACTGCTCCGGCGGTCGCCGCGGCGCCGGCGGCCGGCGGCTCGGTGTACGTGACCGGCTTCGACGGCAACCTGTCGGTGTTCGACGCCGCCGGCTGCGGCGCGGCCGTGTGCGAGCCCCTGCGGACCGGGGTCAACTTCGCCGACGGCAAGGTGCTGCTCAACTCCACCGACAACACCGTCACCCCCGACGTCCCCGCCCAGACCAACCTGTACGTGCTCGCCCTGCAGTAGCCGTCAGAGCCGGCAGGTGTTGCCGGGGCCCATGCGGGCTCGGCAGGCGGCGATCTGGTTGCCGGCCCGGTCGAAGGCGAGGATCCGGTCGACGGCCAGCTCGGGCAGCTGGCCCTTGGAAGGAGGCGGGCCGGTCTCGAGGAAGAGGCCGGCCCAGAAGTTGACCGGGAACTCGTCGCCGGCCTCGACGGGGGCCACGTCCATGGGGGGTCCCTTGCGGAACAGGACCCGTAGCCGCACCGCCCGCTTGGTGACCGCCCCCGAGACCACGCCGACGCGGCGGTCGCCGCCACCACCACCGGCGTAGGTCACCTGGAGCGGGCTGTCCGCCGGGGAGTGGGTTCCCAGGGCTCCCCCGCCGCCCGCGTTCATCATGGCGCTGGCCCAGCACACCCGCGAGCGGCCCGGCGGCGGCGGCTTGGCGGCGATCAGCCAAACCTGGCCGTCCGTCCTGGCCCAGAGACGGACCCGGGAGGTTCCCTGGCACCCCCTGACCAGGCTGGTGACGTCGCGGACGATCCCGCCGGGATCGGGCCCCGGGTAGGGCCCCGGTTGCGCCTCGACCGCGAGCGGGACGACCGACGGGATCCACCTGGCCGGGAGGGTCGTGGGGGTCGGGGCGAGCGGAGCCGGACGGTCGGCGAGCCGGCCGATCCCGGCCACGGCCACCATGGCCAGGACGAGCAGGGCGGCGGTGGCTCCAACCAGCCGAAGCCGCCGATGGCGGGCACGGCGCCGCACCACCTCCGGGCCTGGGGCGCGGCTGTGCAGCGCGGCCACGTCGGCCAGCTCCTGGAACCGTTCCCGAAGGTCGCTCACGAGGGGTCGAGCACCTCCTCGGTCTCGCCGAGCTTGGCCGCCAGTGCGCGGCGGCCGCGGGACAGCAGGCTCTTGACCGTGCCCTCGGGCATGCCCAGGGTCCGGGCGATCTCCTCGACCTGCAGGTCCACGAGGTAGTGGAGAACCAGCGCCTGCCGCTGGCGGATCGGCAGGGTGCGGAGCGCCTCGGCCAGCGCCAGGGCCTCGACCGAGGCCGGCAGCGTCTCCGGTGGCGCCTGGAGCCTGCGCAACGCCCTGGCCTGCCGGCGGAGGTTGCGGGCGCGGTCGGCGGCCAGGTTCATCGCCACCCGGCGGACCCACGCCTCGGGCAGGTCGTAGTGGCGCAACCGCTGCCAACGGGCTGCCGCGCGCGTGAAGGCCTCCTGCACGACCTCCTCGGCCTCGTGGAGGTCGCCGGTCACCGGGAACAGCTGGCCCACCAACCGGCCGACCGCGCCGGCGTAGAACTCGTCGAAGCTTCCCCGGCCGGCCATCGCCCCCGTCTCCGTTCGCGGCGCCTACAGATACACGCCCTCGGGCGACGGAGGTTGCATCCGGTTAGCGGTCCGTCACCGCCAGCTCCCCCAGCTCGGACCAGTCGTCCTGGGGGATGGTGAAGTTCACGATCTGGGGGGTCTTGGCCAGGTGCGGGGGGAGGTCCTGCTGGGCCTTCCTGAAGTGGCCGGACCGGACGTGGGCGGCGCCGGCGTCGCCGTCGCGGAAGGCCTCGATGAGGACGTACTCGTCGGGGTCGTCGAGGGAGCGGGACCAGTCGAACCACAGGCAGCCAGGCTCGTCGCGGGTGGCGGTGGTGAACTCGCGGGTGATCGCGGGCCAGTCGTCGGCGTGCTCGGGGAGCACCTGGAACTTGGCGGTGATGAAGATCACGGGGGCCCTCCTGTCCATGGGTCCGGTGGATATTCCACCCCTACCCGGAGCCAAACCGTGACCGGGCGACGGCGGAACCGAGACCGCGGTGACGTTCGTCCCGTTACGTACCCGGCAGACGATCGGGCGGATCGCTTCGTCGTCACCCTTGGGGAGGGACACCCATGCGACACACCTCGACCATCGTCCGGACCACCCTGGCACTCCTGCTCGGGGGCCTGCTGGCCGCCCCGGCCGCGGCCGCGGCACAGGCGGCCGCACCGCCGGCCGCGCCCGACCAGACCCGGCGCCAGATCATCGACCTGGGCACGCTCGGCGACGGGTACACCATCAGCGAGGCCCTGGCCGTCAACGACCGCGGGCAGGTCGTCGGCGACAGCATCCCGGCCGGGCTCGGCCCCGAGCACGCCTTCCTGTGGGAGCACGGCCGCATGCGCGACCTCGGCACCCTGGGCGGCCTCACCAGCATCGCCACCGACATCAACAACCACGGCCAGGTGGCCGGGGTCAGCCTGACCGCCGCCGGCGAGACCCACGCCTTCCTGTGGGCCGGCGGCCGGATGCGCGACCTCGGCACTCTCGGCGGCACCACCAGCGTCGCCCAGGGCATCAACGACCACGGCCGGGTCGTGGGCACCAGCACCACCGCCAGCGGCGAGTCCCACGCCTTCGCGTGGGCGGACGGCCACATGCGCGACCTCGGCCTGGCCGCGTTCGCGACGGCCAACGACCTCAACGACCGCGGGCAGGTCACCGGCGGCGTGCCGCTGGGCGAGACGTTCCACGCCTACCGGTTGCGGGGCGGCCACCTGACCGATCTGGACGCCGCCGACGTGCCTTACAGCGAGGGCGTGGCCATCAACGAGGCCGGCCAGGTCGCCGGCAACTCGGCCCCGGCGCCGGCCCAGTTCAACCACGCCTTCCTGTGGTCCCGGGGCCGCCGCATCGACCTCGGCGCCCTGGGCGGCGAGTTCAGCTCGGCCGCCGGCATCAACGACCACGGCGCCGTGGTCGGCCAGGCCAACACCACCGAGGGCTCCATGCGCGGGTTCGTCTGGCGCCACGGCGTCATGACCGCCCTCGGGGTCCTGGCCGACGGCGAGAACGGCAGCCGGGCCAACGACATCAACAACCACGGCTGGGTCGTCGGCGCCAGCGACGCCGCCGGCGGCGAGTTCCACGCCGTCATCTGGCGCTGACCCCAGCGCCCATCAGCTGACCAGGCCCCGGGCCGCCAGGCCCCGGGCCTGGGCCATGGCGGATCAGCCGCCGACGTGGATCGCCGGGCGGCGGCGAGGGTCGGGCTCGACCTCGCGGATGACCTCCCGGGTCACCGGGGCGGTGTCGCCCTTGCCGAACAGCAGGTAGCGCAGCAGGTTGGCGATGGGATGGCCCTCGGCCCACTCGAAGTAGCAGTGGGGCCGCAGCCCGCTGATGCTGGCCAGGCAGAGCAGCAGGGCGGCGAGGGCGTTGGCGACCACCGGGGCCTCGGTGCGCAGCACCCGGTGGCCGTCGACCTGGGCCCCGCGGACCTCAAGGGTCCGGGAGAAGTCCGAGGGGTCCCCCACCGTGACCTCCAGGAACAGCACGGCGGCCCCGGCCGGGATGGGGTTCATGTGGCGCTGATCGCGCTCCTTGAGGGCGTACTCGCGGGCGTCGCCGGCCTGGCGCTTGTTGGCGATGATGTGCAGGCCGCCGCTGCGGATGGCCTCGGCGATGAACTGGCGGGCCCGGTCGTCGAACTCGATGCGGTCGGACCGCAGCTCGGTGCTGCGCCAGACCCGTGAGACGAGCGACACGACCAGGATGCCGACGATGAAGCCGAAGGAGATGGCGATGCCGTCCGGCTTCTCCAGGACGTTGTCGACCAGGGCGTAGACGAGCACCAGGGTGACCAGGCTGAACCCGGCCACGGCCCGGGGCCGGCCGCGGCGGCGGGCGGCCACCGTGACCGCGAACGCGGCCGAGACCATCATGGCCAGGATGCCGGTGGCGTACGCGCCCGCCTGGGCCTCCACGTCGGCCTTGAAGATGACGGTGGTGACCACGCACAGGGCGGTGTAGACGAGCACCACCGGCCGCACCGCCCGGCCCCACTCCGGCGCCATCCCGTACCCGGGCAGGTAGCGCGGCACGATGTTGATCAGCCCGGCCATGGCCGACGCCCCGGCGAACCACAGGATCAGGATGGAGCTGACGTCGTACAGGGTGCCGAAGCCGTTGCCGAGGTTCTCGTGGGCCAGGTAGGCCAGGGCGCGGCCGCTGGCCTGGCCGCCCGACTCGAACTCGGCCGGCGGGATCAGCAGGGTCGTCACCAGCGTGGTGGAGAGCAGGTAGACGCTCATGATGGCGGCCGCGGTGGTCAGCAGCCGGCGGGTGTTGCGGATCCGCCCCGCCAGCCGCTCCTGGTCGCTGCGGCCCTCGGACCTGACCAGGGGCATCATGCTGACCCCGGTCTCGAACCCGGACAGGCCCAGCACCAGCAGGGGGAAGGCGAGCACGGCCGTGCCGAGCATCCCCCCGAACCCGCCGTGGGCGGTGGTCAGGGCCTCGCGCCAGTCGCTCAGCCGCTCGGGGTGGGCGGCCAGCTCGGCGAACCCGGCGGCGACCACGACGGCGTTGAGCAGCAGGTAGACGGCCACCAGGGGGATGGCGATCCGGACGGCCTCGCGGAACCCGGCCAGGAAGACGGCCCCGAGCACGGCCAGCAGGGCCAGGGTGATGGCGACCCGCTGGTCGCGGAGCGGCTCGGGGGTGAAGGGGTTCTCGACGATGTGGGCGGTGGCGTCGGCCGACGACAGGGTGATGGTGATGATCCAGGAGGTGGCCACGAACCCGAGCAGGCACAGGACGAACAGCTTGCCGCCCCAGAACGACAGCAGCCGCTCCAGCATGGCCACCGACCCGTGCCCGTGGGGACTGTCGGCGGCCACCCACCGGTAGACGGGCAGCATGCCCAGCAGGGTCAGGAGCACGATCAGCAGGGTGGCGAGCGGCGACAGGGCGCCGGCGGCCACGGCCGCGATCCCGGGGAGGTAGCTCAGGGTCGAGAAGTAGTCCACCCCGGTCAGGCACATCACCTGCCACCAGGGATGCTGGTCGGTGGTGGTCTCCCTGGCCTCGGGACCCTCGACCTCCTCGACCCGGTGCCGCAGCATCCACCGGGCCAGCGGCCGGGTCGGCTGCCGCACGCGGACCAGGCTGTCACACGACTCCGGGACGACATCCGACACCGTGCTCATGCCATAGTTCTACCCTACGAAGCCGCTCCCCCACCGTTGGCGACCCCACCGTGCTACGGTGCCGCCGTGGCCGACAGCTCGTACGCCCCCGACCAGGGACGGGAACCGCCCGAGATCGACACCTCGGTGCCGAACTCGGCCCGGATCTGGAACTACTGGCTCGGCGGCAAGGACAACTACCCGATCGACCGGGTGGCCGGGGACGAGTACCGGGCCATCTACCCCGCGATCGTGGACGTGGCCCGCGCCTCGCGCCGGTTCCTCGCCCGGGCCGTCCGGTACCTGGCCGGCGAGGCCGGGATCCGCCAGTTCCTGGACGTCGGCACCGGCCTGCCGACCGTCGACAACACCCACGAGGTCGCCGAGCGGGTGGCCGACGACGTCAGGGTCGTGTACGTCGACAACGACCCGGTGGTCCTGACCCACGCCCGCGCCCTGCTCACCAGCACGCGGGCGACCACCGCCTACGTCGACGCCGACCTCCACGACCCGGACCGGATCCTGGCCGCCGCCGGCCAGACCCTGGACCTCGGCCGGCCGGTGGCCCTGATGCTGCTGGGGATCCTCGGCCACATCGAGGACGACGACGAGGCCCGGGCGATCGTGGCCCGGCTGCTGGACGCCATGGCGCCGGGCAGCTATCTGACCATCTGCGAGGGGACCAACGACCTCTACCCGGAGGGCGAGGAGGCCCAGCAGTTCTACAACGAGACCGGCGCGGCCCCCTACCGCCTGCGCAGCGCCAGCCAGGTCGCCGAGTTCTTCGAGGGGCTGGAGCTGGTGGACCCGGGCGTGGTGTCGTGCCCGCGGTGGCGGCCCGATCCCGGCGACCGCCGCGCCCTCCTCGCCGAGATGGACCAGGTCGCCGGGGTGGGCCGCAAGCCCTAGCCGGCGACCCGGCGGCGAAGGGAACAGGGCGACCACCAGCCCGGTGGCCAGCCCCACCCACCCCGGCTAGGCGCCCCAGCCGGCCTGGGCGCCGCCGACCCGTTCGGCGACGATCCGCTGGTCGTAGCCGGAGCGGTCATACGCGGCCATCGGGTCGGGGTCGAGGCCCTGGGAGCTGCGGAGCTCGGCCAGCATCGGGCGGACGTCGGTGGCGAAGGCGTCCATCAGCACCCCGTTGGCCCCGAGCACGTCGCCGGCCCGCTGGGCGGCGGAGAGGGCGTCGCGGTCGACGAGCAGGGCCTTGGCCGTCAGCTCCTGGACATTCAGGACCGAGCGGATCTGGCCGGGGATCTTGCGCTCGACGTTGTGGCACTGGTCGAGCATGAAGCTGACCCCGGCCTCGGGCTCGTAGCCGCCGCCACCGACGACCTCGTACATGATCCGGAACAGCTGGAAGGGGTCGGCCGCCCCGGCCATGAGGTCGTCGTCGGCGTAGAAGCGGCTGTTGAAATCGAACGCGCCCAGCTTCCGCTCCCGGAGCAGGAAGGCGACGATGAACTCGATGTTGGTGCCCGGGGCGTGGTGGCCGGTGTCCACCACCACCAGCGCCTTGGGGCCGAGGGCGAGGCAGTGGGCGTAGGCGGTGCCCCAGTCGGGCACGTCGGTGTGGTAGAAGGCCGGCTCGAACAGCTTGTACTCCAGCACCAGCCGCTGGCCGCCGCCGAGCCGCTCGTAGGTCGCGGCGAGGGCATCGGCCAGGCGGTCCTGGCGGTCGCGGAGGTCGTCCTGGCCGGGGTAGTTGGTGCCGTCGGCGAACCACAGCTTGAGGTCGCGGGACCCGGTGACGTCCATGATGTCGACGCACTCGAGCAGGTGGTCCAGAGCCTTGCGCCGGACCCGGGGGTCGGGGTGGCAGACGCTGCCCAGCTTGTAGTCGTCGTCCTGGAAGACGTTGGCGTTGATGGTGCCCAGCGCGATGCCGTTGTCCTGGGCGTGCTTGGCCAGCCGGCCGTAGTCGTCGACCTTGTCCCAGGGGATGTGCAGGGCCACCGTCGGGGCGATCCCGGTGAAGCGGTGAACCTGGGCGGCGTCGGACACCTTCTCGAAGGCGTCGCGGGGCACCCCCGGCTGGCCGAAGACCTTGAAGCGGGTCCCGGAGTTGCCGAACGCCCAGGACGGGAGCTCGATGCGCTGGGTCCCCAGGGCGGCCTTGGTGGCGTTCACATCGGTGGTCATCGCAGGTTCTCCTCTCGAGCGCTCAGCGCAGGAACCCCATGGGCACGCCGCCGTCGACCGGGACCAGCAGCCCGGTCGTCACCTCCAGCGACCCGCTGGTCAGGGCCAGCACCGCCTCGGCCACGTGCTCGGGCAGGATCTCCCGCTTGAGCAGGGTCCGCTGGGCGTAGTACTTGCCCAGGTCCTCCTCCTTGACGCCGTAGACCCGGGCCCGGTCGGCCCCCCAGCCGCCGGAGAAGATCCCCGAGCCGCGGACCACCCCGTCGGGGTTGATGCCGTTGACGCGGATCCCGTCGGAGCCGAGCTCGGCCGCGAGCAGCCGGACCTGGTGGGCCTGGGAGGCCTTGGCCGAGGAATAGGCGATGTTCTTGGGCCCGGCGGCGAT
>Ga0307415_100001250_pt1 | contig 11948 bp, 9 predicted proteins | sample DK1Cmetagenome_FD_204524 | JGI IMG/M metagenome (GOLD analysis project Ga0307415, IMG submission 204524) | Maize rhizosphere microbial communities from greenhouse at UC Davis, California, United States - DK15-C-2 | ecosystem: Host-associated > Plants > Roots > Rhizosphere > Soil | place: USA...
GCCCGGCGAAGGTGAGCGTCCCCTTCGATGGTCAGAACCAGCCTGAGAAGAAGAAGCGGATGACGTCCGCGTCGAAGGTGTAGAGGGGCTCCGTGCCCGGCGGAACGCCCGTCACGCGCAGGTCGCGGAAGTCGTCGTAGTCGAAGCGGATCCGGTCGTAGCGCAGGTTCAGCGACGACCGGTTTAGAAAGGACAGCTTCGGCGACTTGAACTCGTAAGCGACGCCGAAGCCGAGCGTGTGGCTCTGCATCGACGCGAGTTCCTTGTCGCGGGCCAGGAAGTTCTGGAAGTCCTGGCGCGGGTACAGGTCCGAGTAGAACTCCGCCGCGTCCTGCGTGTAGAACCTGTAGTGCACGTCGAACGTCCAGGTGTCGTCGAGCGGGTGCGTGTACGAGAGCTCGGCGGTGTGGCCGCGGATGTCCCAGGTATCCGTGTAGAAGCGGTAGTCGCCCTGGAAGGCCGCGCGGTACGGCAGGTACCAGCGCCCGCGCAGCGACAGCGCATTGCCCGTGCGCGTGCGCGGATAGACCTCCGCCTGGTAGGAATAGCCGAGCGCCGCGTCCGGGTCGACGTAGCGCACCTGGCGGTACGGGTTGTTGAGGAAGCCTTCCTCGGTGATCGTCTCGAATGACAGGCCGAGGACGAGGTTCTTGGTTGCGATCTGCGAGACGTCAACGCCGTAGATGCGCCGATCCACGCTGTCCTCGAAGATCGAGTCGCCGCGGCGAGTCACGTCGTCCCAGCCGCGCGAGAAGATCAGCGACACGGTGGTCAGGTCACCGAACATGTCCTGGCTGATCGATAGGCTCGCGGTGTCCGCGTTGTAGTCGTTCTCGTTCGAATTGCTGAAGGACGCGGCATAGGTGACCTTGCCGCGCAGGTACTCGAAGCCGACGCCGTACTGCGTGCGCTCCTCCTCGTAGGGGCTCGCCGTCGTGACGACGTCGATCGAGGCCGAGGAGACCATGTCGACGTAGTAGCTCGCGTTGACCGCGTACTTCTCGGCGAACTTCTTGCGAACGAGCAGCGACGGCCCGTCGATAGTGACGCCGCCCCCGTCGTAGTAGTGGTACAGGAGGTCGGCACGGTCGTCGGGCAGCACGGCGGCCTGCACCACCGCCGGCAGCAGCAATGCCGCAACCGCGATGGCGCGGATCAGTTGCATCCGCAGCCGCCGCCGGCGCCGCCATTCGCACCGCGCGCGCCCTCGCGCGAGTCGTACACGTGCCGCATGTAGGACGAGGAAATCGGGTCGCGGTCCCAGGCCATGATCGGATCGGCGAGGTTCTCGCGCTCGTAAGGCTTCACCCAGGGTTCGACGCGCGAGCATCCGCTCGCGGCGGCGAGGAGCAGCAGGGCCGCGGCGATGCGGGCGGCGCTCATGCCCTCTCCCGGAGCGCCGCGCGGACCTGCTCGATGTACTTCGCCTCGTCGCCGGGCTTGTAGGCACGGTGCTGCCAGCGCACGAGGCCCTGGCGGTCGACGAGGATCGTCGTCGGCATGGCGCTGACGCCGTACTTGCCGCTCACGACGTTCCCGGGATCGAAGAGGATCGGGAAGCCCGCCGGCGTCGTCGCGAGGAACTTTTCCGCGTCCGCCCGCTCGCTCTCGACGTTGATGGCCACCAGGGTGAAGCCCATCGGCCTGTACTTGGAGTAGATCTGGTCGAGCGCCGGGAATTCCTTCCGGCAGGGGCCGCACCAGCTGGCCCAGAAGTTGATCATCACGACCTGGCCCTTGAGGTCCGCGAGCGAGACCTGCTTGCCATCGCGGCTCTCGAGCGTGAACGCGGGCGCGGGCACGGCGCCGTCGGTGGCCGCCGCCGGCCATGCGGTGGCGAGCATCGCCGCGGCCAGCGCCGCGACACGGAGACTGCGGATCGTCTTCATCGGCCCCTCCTCAGAAGAATGCCGTGAGGCCCAGCGTAGCCTCGTAGTTGTGGGTCGACTTGTTCGCACCGAATACGTCGACGTCCAGGATGTGGTCGCGCATGTCGAGGTGCGCCGCGAGCCAGTCCTTGAACAGCACGCGGACCCCGGCGCCCGCGGTGATCGTGAAGCGGTCGGCGCCCGCGAAGCGCGTCGCACCGGCCCCGAGCGTCAGGTAGAACGCGCTGTTGTACGCGCGCTTGCCGCCGAGGAATATCTCGCCCGGTAGCGCATTCCAGCCGAATCCGAGGCTGTAATAAGTGAATTGCCTCTCACTGTCCGTCAAAAGCGGAGCGCCGCCCGAGAGGCGCTCGAAGCTGGAGAGTCCCGCGTCGCTCGTGCCCACGAGGGCCTCGGCGAAGAAGTCCTCGCTCAGGTGGTAGGCGATGCGCGCGCCGTAGGCGACGTTCACCTCGAAGTCCTCGACCGAGAGCGAGCCGACATAGACGCCAGCCTCCCAGTTCTCGGTGTCGATCTTCGGGGCTTCGGCCGCGCGGCGCTCGACCTGCGGGTCGATCACGGCGGGTGCCTCGCCAGCCTCCGGTGGGGGCGGGGGCTCGACGGGCGCGTCCTTGCGCCAGGGCATGTACGAGCATCCCGAGGCCAGGATGACCGCGCTCAAAAGAAGAATGCGAATCCGATTTTCCATTCGACGTCTTCCTCGTTCTCGTCGCGGTCCGTGAAGACCACGTATTCCTTGACCTCGCCGCGCACGATGAAGCGGCGCGCCAAGTAGGCGCGCACGCCGATGCCGGCGTATGCGACCTGGTCGGTGCGTATGTCGGAGCCGACCAGCGTGCCCTCGGGCTCGATGCGGATCACGCCGGTGCCGATCGACAGGAACGGCTGGATGCGCCATTCGGGCAGCGGCACGTGCGTCACGCCGATCGTGACGTACTGGCCGTCCGAGAAGTTGCCGAGGATGTGCGACAGTGCGAGCTCGCCGGCGAGGTGCTCGTTGAAGGCCCAGGCGCCGTACACGGTGACCACGTTCGCGCCACCGTAGTCGCCGAGCAGGAGCCCGACCTCGCGCCGGTGCGTGCCGAAGTCCTCGCGCGCCGGGTCGTCGAACTCGAGCTTCACGCCCGCGGGCAGCAGCGTCTCGGCCATCTGGGCCTTGTGCACCCAGCCCTGGCGTCCGTCGGCATCCGCCACCTGGAACCAGTCGGTGCGGCGCACATCGACGCGCACGGTCTCGCCGCGCTCGACGACGTGGAAGACGGGGAACCCGCGGCCCGGTCCCGTCCGCAGCTCCAGGAACGGGTCGGCGACGGTCACGCTCGGCCCCTCGGCCCAGGCCGCCGTCATCGTCGCCAGAAAGATCAGCAGCCCGCAGGCCGCGAGCCGCGCCATGACTTCAGTTGACCGGAGCCGCGAACGGATCGTTGTAATACTGCCCACCAATGTCCAGCCACTCGGCGATCAAGCGAAGCTCCGCGGTCGTCAGCCAGGCCGCGTGCGTGCCGCCCGCATCGAAGCGGCTGAAGAACGCGGTCGAGTCAGTCGCGCCCGCGGCGGTCATCGACGGTTCGACCTCCACCGCCAGGTCCTGGAGCGCGCCCATGTTAACTGCCTGCGCATTGTCCGGGAACAGCAGCTCGCGGTACGACACGAGGTGATCGGCGTCGTCGGCTGACGCGCCGCCGGAAAGATCGAGCTGCCCAGCCGGCACCCGCACGGCGCCCATCGCGTCCACCGGGCTGTGGCAGCGGGTGCAGGTGTGGTCCTGCACGACGTTGCCGAGGTTGTCGAGCACGAGCCGCGGCACCGACCAGAGCGGATGGATGTGGTCCGGATAGTGGATCGTGATGCGGCAGTTGCCGTTCCACGCGGACTGGCAGGCCGGCGTCGTCGGCACCGGCGTGACGAGATCCGCGTAACGGTACGAGAACGGCGCGTCCGGCGCGCGGTTCGACGCCACCGGGTCGGTCCACACGTCCTCGTACAGGACGTCCACCGACGGCAGGAGCGCCGCGCAGTCCGTCTGGCACGAGATGCGCGCGCGTGCCTCGGCCATCGTCTCGCCCTGCTGGGCGAAGATCGCGGGATTCGAGTTGGGGAACGGCAGCCCGGTCGTCGCCGCGCCGGTGTTCACCGCGACGAAGAGATTGGCGCGACCGTGCGACACCGCGGGCAGGCCGCCCGGCTGCGCATTCGCCGGGATGTGGCATCCGTTGCAGGTCAGGACCTCGCCGGCGCGCAGCTGCAGCCAGTTGAGGTGGCGCGGGCTCGTTCTCCGTCCGTTCACGTCCAGGATGCCGATGCCGAAGGGCACGCCGGCCGGCACCTTGATCTGCACCGAGCCGTCCGGCTCGACCGGCGCGTAGCCCAGGATCTCGCGCATGCCGAGGCCGTCGGCCGCGCCGAAAGCGGAGCCGCGGAAATCGCGCACCTCGTCGTCCGGGATGCCCACGGCCTTCTCGATGCGCACGAAGCGAGCGGGGCGCTCGTCCGCCGTGGTCTGCACCGGGTCGATCAGCGAGGCATATCCGCCGGGAGCGAAGTCGGCGCCGTCGAAGTCGTAGACGCTGCGGATGTTCAGGATGCCGACGTTCTCCGCCGCGAGCACCGGGTCGTAGTCGACGCCCGGCGCCGCGTCGATGATCACCGCCGGCAGCGGGGAGCGCGGGGCGAGCGAGACCACCTCGGTGTAGCGGATGCCCTCGACCGGCTGGAGCACGGGCCGCTGGGTGCCGTCGCGCGGGTCGTAGAGCCACACACCATATAAAGGTGGAGCCGGCGTGAGCGTCGCATCCGCGAGGTTCTCCTCGGTGCAGGGGAGGGTGCGGCCCGCGTCGTCGTTCAGGCGGCACATCGTCCAGGTCGACAGCATGCGGCCTGTGCCGTCGCGCAGCGGAAAGACCGACGAGTAGCGGCCGCCCGGCGAGAGGCCGGGGTCCGTGCGCACGTCGCTGACGGAGAGCCGCAGCTGCGCCGGACCCGCGAGTCCCTGGTTGTCGAGGTCGGGCTGCTCGTTCTCGACGAAGGCCGCGGCGTCGATCGTCACGACGTCGCCGCCCTGCTCGGTGCCCTGGAAAGGCTTGATGAGCGCGACGACGCTGCCGTCCTCCATCGGGCGTGGCTGGAGGAACTGCACCTCTGCTGTGCCGGCGACCGCGGGTGCGGTCGGCACGCCGCCCGTGCCGGTCGCGTGGCTGTTCGCGCCGTAGAGCAGCTCGAGCCCGCTTCCGTCCGGGTTCACGGTGTAGAGGTGTATCGAACTGCCGCTCGCGTTCTCCCAGCGGCTGAACACGATGCGTCCGTCATCGAGGACGCCCGGGTCGAGGTCGTGGCTCTGGTTGAACGAGATCTGGCGGATACCCGAGCCGTCCTCGTTCATCACGTGCAGCACGAACGCGTGCTCGTTCTGGTCCTCGTCCTGCGCCGCGAACTGCGGCTTGCCCTCGTCGATCAGCACGGCCTTGGACTGCCGCTGGCGCGTGGAGGAGAAGACGATGCGCCCGTCGGGCAGGTAGTGGGGCGCGACGTCGTGGCCTTCCTCGGCGACGATGTCGGAGGCGATCACGCGGCGCAGCACGTCGGTGGTGCGGTCGTATTCCCAGACGTTCCAGGTCGGCTGCTCGCTGTCCATGGCGCCCGGAATCAGCGGCATGCGCATCGCGAAGATGACCTTCGTCCCGTCGTACGACGCGTCGACGTCGCGCACGTCCCAGAGGCCCCCCGTGACGCGCTCGGTGACGTTGATCTCGGGGACGTCCGGTGCGGCGCGGTCGCGCAGCCACACGTCGGCGCCGGCATTGAAGGTCTCGAGCTCGCGGACGTCGATGTCCTCGAGTTCCGTCAGGTCGGCGGGCAGGGGGCTGCGCACGTACGCGATGGGGATGTCGAGCACGACCGGATCGGGCGACTGCCCGCCGCCGATGTTCACGTCGCCGTCGTGCCCCGTGGCGCAGCCGGCGAGCGCGAGCGCCGCTAGCGACAGAAATCGCGATGTCGTATTCGTGACGGGCATCTCAATTCACTCCGGTTCGCGCACACGCTACTTCACGACAGAATGCATCCACGCGACTGCGTCACGGACCACAAAAACCACCTGGTGTCCCCTGAATACAAGCATTTGCACGCAGTACGCCGTATCACGGTTCGAGCCTACCTTGACGCAAGTCGCGGGTGAATGTCGCGGTTCAGAGACATTACTGGCCCGGGAACCCGCCGATATATTCGCCCGCAGTTGCGAGAACCCGCGAGCGAGTGGAGCACGGAAATGCTTTGGTCGCCTGACGATGCAGTCGCCTTCCTGAAGCGCGTCGCCGCGATCGCGGCGCTCGCCGCGTGCGCCGCCGCGGCGCAGGCCGGCCCGCGCGAGCAGGCGAAGCGCATCCACGACCGCATCGCGGGCGTGCCGCCGTCGGCCGCCGTGCTGAACCAGATGGAGGCGGAAGTCGCGGGCGGCGACGCCGAGGCCGCCGCGATGATCGCGATGGACAACCCGTCGTTCTATTCCGTCACGCTCAAGAACCTGGTGACGCCGTGGACCAACCGCGAGCGGACCGTGTTCGCGCCGCTCAACGACTACACCGCGACCGTGATCGGAATGGTGCGCGACGACCTGCCGTTCAACGAGCTGCTGTCCGCGGACATCCTCTACGTCGGCGCGGGCGGGCTCGGGCTTCCGGCCGTGTCGGCGTCCAGCAACGACCACTACGCGCGGATGGAGTCGGACGGCGTCAACCTGATGACCGGCCTGCGGCGCACGACGCAGTCGGGCGTCTACGGCACGCCTGCCGCTGCGACGGCCGGCGTCATGACCTCGCGCGCGGCCGCGCAGTCGTTCTTCATCGCCGGCACCAACCGCGCGATGTTCCGCTTCACGCTGCTCAACCACATGTGCCGCGACCTCGAGGAGGTGCAGGACACCTCGCGCCCGCCGGACCGGATCCGGCAGGACGTCAGCCGCAGCCCCGGCGGTGACGCGCGCCTGTTCCTCAACAACTGCGTCGGCTGCCACTCGGGCATGGACCCGATGGCTCAGGCGTTCGCCTACTACACCTTCGACGACGCGCAGGGCCGCATGGTCTACACGGGCGGCGACGTGCAGCCGAAGTACTTCAACAACGACACCACGTTCGAGTTCGGCTACCGCACGCCGGACGACGCCTGGGAGAACCGCTGGCGCGCGGGCCAGAACTCGCTGCTCGGCTGGGACTCGCAGCTGCCGGGCTCGGGCCAGGGCGCCAAGTCGCTGGGCGAGGAGTTCGGCGCGAGCGACGCCTTCGCGACCTGCCAGGTCGAGAAGGTGTTCCGTACGGTGTGCCTGCGGAACCCGCAGGACACTGCCGACCGCAGCCGGGTCGCTTCGATGACGAATGCGTTCCGCTCGAGCGGCTACCGGCTGAAGCAGGCCTTCGCCGATGCCGCCGCCTACTGCATGGGCGACTGAGGGAAAGACGATGAACCGCAGCATCGGGATCCGCATGCGCGCCGTCGCCGCCCTGTCGTCCGCATTCGCGCTGCTCGCGCTCGCGGGCTGCGGGGGTGGCGCCTCGACCGAGGAGAACCCCGCCACGACGCCGCCGCCGCCTGCCGGCTACACCGGCCCGCCGCCAGCGAGCCAGGACGTGCAGGCGTTCAAGCTGAACGTCTGGGACAACCTGCAGGCGTCGAACCGCTGCGGGCAGTGTCACGGCACCGGCGGGCAGGTCCCGAGCTTCGTGCGCAACGACGACATCAACCTCGCGTACGAGGCCGCCAACGGCGTCGTGGACCTGTCGAACCCCGCGGACTCGCTCATGGTCACGAAGGTCGGCGGCGGCCACAACTGCTGGCTCGCGGCCGACTCCGCCTGCGCGGAGCAGCTCACCGTCTGGATCCGCAACTGGGCGGGCCAGACGCTCGGCGGTACGCGCGGCGCGCCGCTGCAGCCGCCGCCGATCAAGGAAGTCGGCGACAGCAAGTCATTCCCGGCGGACTCGGCGCTGTTCGCGTCGACCGTGTACCCGCTGCTCGAGCAGTACTGCTCGCGCTGCCACTCGTCGGGCGCCGCGACGCCGCAGTCGCCGTTCTTCGCCGAGTCGGACGTCGACGTGGCCTACGCCGCCGTGCGCGCCAAGATCAACCTCGACTCGCCCGACCAGTCGCGCCTCGTCGTGCGCCTGCGCAACGAGTTCCACAACTGCTGGACCGACTGCGCGACGGCGGCGAACGCGATGGAGGCCGCGATCGAGGACTTCGCGGATGGCGTGCCGCTCACCGAGGTCGACCCGGACCTCGTGATTTCGAAGGCCCTGACGCTGTATGACGGCACCGTGGCGAGCGGGGGCAGCCGCTATGACAACGCCGCGATCGCGCTCTACGAGTTCAAGACGGGTACGGGCTCGGTCGCCTACGACACCTCGGGCGTCGAGCCCGCGCTCAACCTGACGATGTCCGGCGCCGTCACCTGGGTCGGCGGCTGGGGCATCGACCTGCGCGGCGGCAAGGCCCAGGGCACGACCGCCTCGAGCAGCAAGCTCCACGACCTGATCAAGGCGACCGGCGAGTACTCGATCGAAGCCTGGGTTGCGCCGGCAAACGTGGTGCAGGAAATGGCGCACATCGTGAGCTACTCCGGCGGCACGACCGCGCGCAACTTCACGCTCGGCCAGACGATGTACAACTACGACTTCTTCAACCGCTCGACGACGACCGACGCGAACGGCGCTCCGGCGCTGTCGACGCCCGCGGCCGACGAGGTGCTGCAGGCGACGCTCCAGCACGTGGTCGCCACCTACAACCCGGTGGACGGCCGCCGGATCTACGTCAACGGCACGCTCCGCTCGGGGCCCGACACCGCGCCCGCGGGGCTGTTCACCGACTGGAACGACACGTTCGCGCTCGTGCTCGGAAACGAGGTCAGCAATGACCGCACCTGGCAGGGCGTCGTGCGCATGGTCGTGATCCACAACCGCGCGCTCACGCAGGGCCAGATCGCGCAGAACTTCGACGCCGGCGTCGGCGAGCGCTTCTACCTGCTGTTCTCGGTCTCCCACCTCGTGAACGTGCCGCAGAGCTACGTGCTGTTCGAGGCGAGCCACTTCGACAGCTATTCCTACCTCTTCAACAGGCCGGCGTTCATAAGTCTCGACGACGCGGTCACGCCGGACCAGATCCGCATCCAGGGCCTGCGCATCGGCGTCAATGGCGCCGAGGTCCGCGTCGGCCAGGCCTATGCGCCGCTCAACCGCAACGTCAACGGGGCCAACTACTCGCCGGAAACCGGCTTCGCGCTCTCGGGCCTCGGCACCGTGGTGGCGCTCGACAAGGGCCCCGCCGCGGACGAGTTCTTCCTGAGCTTCGAGCGCATCGGGTCGAACAGCCACCCGCACGTCGAGCCGGCGCCGACGCCGCTGCCGCCGCCGCCGGACGCGGACCCGTCCTCGGAGATCGGCCTGCGCACCTTCGAGGAGATTTCCTCCTCCATGTCCGCGATGACCGGCATCGCGACGACCAACCCGCGCGTCGCGGAGACGTACAACCGCGTGCGCGAGCAGCTGCCGACGGTCGAGAACATCGAGGGTTTCCTGTCCTCGCACCAGGTCGGCGCCGCGCAGCTCGCCATCGAATACTGCAACGAGCTCGTGGACGATGCGGCCCTGCGCGCCACCTATTTCCCGGGCTTCAACTTCGGCGCCGCGGCGGCGACCGCGTTCGACACGGCCGGCGAGCGCGCCCTGGTCACGGGCCCGCTCACCGCGCGCGCCGTAGGCACGGCCCTCGCCACGCAGCCGACCGCCGCGGAAATCTCGGCGGAGGTCGACGCGCTGATGGGCCGCCTTACGGCCTGCGGCGGAAGCTGCGCCGCGGACCGCACGGAAGTCATCGTCAAGGCGGCCTGCTCGGCCGTCATCGGCAGCGCCAGCACGCTGCTGCAATGAGGAGCTTGCACCGATGAAGAGAAAGTCGCGTCGCGGCGAACCCCGGGTCGGCGGACCGTACCGCCACCCGGACCACCCGCGTCCGGTCACGCGCCGCCAGTTCGTGGCGCAGGGCTTCGTCGCGGGCACGGCCACCGTCATCGCGCCGACGCTGTTCGGGCTGTTCGCGAATCCACGCGCGGCGCAGGCCGCGCTCTCGCCGGATCTCGAGGCGCTGAAGACCAGCTGCGGTATCGCCGTGCAGGGCGCGGGCAAGATCCCGTTCATCTGCATCGACCTCGCCGGCGGCGCGAACATGGCCGGCTCCAACGTGTTGACGGGCGGGCAGGGTGGCCAGCGCGACTTCCTCTCGGTCGCCGGCTACGGCCGCCTCGGCTTGCCGGGCGACATGGTTCCGAACGCGCCGAACCCGGGCAGCCCCACCAACGATTTCATCGAGAACCGCCTCGGGCTCCTGTTCCACCTCGACAGCGCATTCGCGCGCGGCATCTTCGAGCGCGTGAGCGTCACGACCGCGGCCGACGTCAACGGCGCCGTGATCCCCGCGCGCTCCGAGAACGACACAGGCAACAATCCGCACAACCCGATGTACGGCATCTTCCGCGCCGGCGCGGACGGCGAGCTGCTGACGCTGGTCGGCTCGCAGAGCTCGGAGTCGGGCGGCAATTCGATGGCGCCCGCCTATCTCGTCGACCCGTCCGTGCGCCCGACCAAGGTCGACCGCACGAGCGACGTCACCGGCCTCGTGGACACGGGCAAGCTCGTGGGCCTGCTCGACCAGGACGACGCGGTGCGCGTGATGGAATCCATCCAGCGCCTGTCGGACGACAAGCTCGCGCGCGTCGACACGGGGATCACGCGCGACGCGGTCATCAAGGACCTCGTGCGCTGCAACTACGTGAAGGCCGCGGACCTCACCGACCGCTACGGCGACCCGTCGGCGCTGAACCCGGAGCTCGACCCGGACATCGTGGGGCCGGCGGGCGTCTTCACGCGCGCCGAGTTCGACAACGAGAGCGAGTTCCGCAAGACGGCCGCCGTGATGAAGATGGTCATCAACGGCTACGCGGGCGCCGGCACGATCACGATGGGCGGATACGACTACCACGGCCAGGGCCGGGCGACCGGCGAGATCATGGACCTGCGCGCGGGCCGCTGCATGGGCGCCTGCCTCGAATACGCCGCGCGCCGCGGCGTCCCGCTCATGCTGTACGTTTTCAGCGACGGCTCGCTCTCGGCGGACGGTGTCGTGGACGGCAGCGCGGAAGGGCGCGGCAAGTTCGACTGGTCGAGCGACAACCAGCAGACCGCGGCATCCTTCTTCCTCGTCTACAACCCGGGCGGCCGGCCGCAGCTCTACACCGGCGACAGCCGGCCGCCGCAGCAGCACCAGCAGCTCGGCTGGTTCCGCAGCGACGGCTCGATCGAGACCGCGAGCACGCCGGCCGCCAACAACGTCAACCTGCTGGTAGAGACACTGATTCTCAATTACATGGCCCTGCACGGCGAGCAGGGGGACTTCGCGACGCGGTTCCCGGGGCATGGCCTCGGATCCGCAACCCTCCAGGACAGCCTGATCGCGTTCAATCCGATCGTCGACGGCACCATTGTGTGACGTGCGCCGAGATCGCCCGCGCTCCGTAAGTAAACATATCCCGAGCCGGGTTGGCCGGCGTTATGTCACGCGGGGTTGACCATGCACACACGCCAGCATCGCCGTGGCGCCGGGGCGCGCCTCGCAATGGCCGGGTTACTCGCCGCGATCGGGCTCGTCGCGACGGCGGCCGAAGGGCCCGCACCCGATTTCGCGCTGGCCTCGACTTCCGGCGCCAACTACCGGCTCTCGGAATACCGGGGCGAGGTCGTCGCGCTGGTGTTCTGGGCGAGCTGGTGCGGTGACTGCCGGGAGGAACTCGAGCGCTTCGAGCGCCTGCGCCGCACGTACGGAAGCGTCGGACTCACCGTCCTCGGCGTGAACCTCGATACCGAGCCGGGCCGCGCGGCTGCGCTCGCGGGCGCCGCCGGCATCGGCTTCCCCGTGCTTCTCGACCAGGCCCAGGACGTGAGCCGCACCTACCGCGCCGACGACCTGCCGCTCATCGTGCTGATCGACCGCCACGGCGCGATCCGCGCGCGCCACCAGGCG
>Ga0307415_100001253_pt1 | contig 11937 bp, 12 predicted proteins | sample DK1Cmetagenome_FD_204524 | JGI IMG/M metagenome (GOLD analysis project Ga0307415, IMG submission 204524) | Maize rhizosphere microbial communities from greenhouse at UC Davis, California, United States - DK15-C-2 | ecosystem: Host-associated > Plants > Roots > Rhizosphere > Soil | place: USA...
TCGAGCGCAAGGGTCAGGCATTCGTCCTCCACAACCGGATCGACTCGCTGCCGGAGACGACCGAGCGGCTGCGGGCGCTGGTGCCCGGCGCGCGCTTCCTCGAAGCCCACGGGCAGATGGACGAGCACGCGCTGGAGGAGACGATGCTCGCCTTCCTGCGCGGCGCGGCCGACTGCCTGGTGACGACGACGATCATCGAGTCCGGCCTCGATATCCCGACCGCGAACACGCTGATCGTCGAGCGCGCCGACCAGCTCGGCCTCTCGCAGGCCTACCAGATCCGCGGCCGGGTCGGGCGCTCTCGCGAGCGCGCCTTCGCCTACCTGCTCTACCCCTCGGCCGAGGCGCTGACCGAGGAGGCGGCGGCGCGGCTCTCGACCCTCGCCGACCACACCGAGCTCGGCTCCGGCTTCCGGATCGCGATGCGCGACCTCGACATCCGCGGCGCCGGCAACCTGCTCGGCGACGAGCAGTCGGGCCACGTCGCCGCGGTCGGCTTCGAGCTCTACTGCCAGATGATCGACGAGGCCGTCGCCGAGGCCGCGGGTGGGGAGGAGGAGCGCGAGGAGGCCCCCGAGCCCGTCCGCCTCGACGTCCCCGTCGACGCCTACCTGCCGGCCACCTTCGTCCCCTTCGAGGCGGCGAAGATCGACGTCCACCGCCGCATCGTCGCCGCCCGCGAGCCGGGCCAGCTGCGGGCGATCCGCGACGAGCTCGAGGACCGCTTCGGGCCGCTGCCGCCGCAGGCGGAGAACCTGCTGAAGCTGCAGCGGGCGCGGATCGAGCTGGGACTGGCGGGGGCGCGCAGCGTCGAGTTCCGCGGCGGCCGCCTCAGCATCACCGGGGTGGAGCTCGACTCCGAGGGGGCGGGGGTGCTGGCCGACCAGGTCGAGGGCGCCGTCTACGAATGGCGCGAGCAGACCGCCGCCGTCCGCGTCGCCGGCGACCCCGAGGAGCGCCTGGCGGCGGTGCTGGCGATGGCCGAGGGGCTGCGCGAGGCCCGGCGCACGGCGGAGCCGGCCGCCGCCTGAGCCCTGCGTTAAGCCTGCGGTTAGGAGTTTTGACTATGCTGCCGGGCTCGTGGGAGCGAAATCGGGGCAGAGAAGGAAACCCGGTGCAGATGACCGGTCGGCGGGCAGGCAGCGCCTGGCGCTGATCCTCTTCGGCGCCCTCTTCGTCCTGCTCTTCATCGGTTTCGCGGTGACGCAGGGGATTGGCTCCCCCAGCGTGCCCTCCGGTGACGTGGCGATCGTCAAGGACGCACCCGGCGACAGCGGCAACGTCAGCCAGGAGGAATTCGACCGCGCGTTCGCACGGCAGCTCACGCAGGGGAAATTGAAAAAAGCCCCCGAGGTCGGCAGCGACAAATACAAAGAACTGCAGGAAGCCGCCCTGGGCGAACTCCTGGACCAGATCTGGATCGAGGGCGAAGCGGAGGAAATCGGGCTCTCCGTCACCGACAAACAGGTCGAAGACGAACTCGCGACGATCAAAAAAGAAAACTTCCCGAGCGACCAGGCCTACGAGAAATTCCTCAAAGAATCGAAATTCACCCAGGAGGACGTCTTGGACCGGGTGAGGCTGCAGCTGCTGAGCTCCCGGATCCAGGAAGCGATCAACAACGGCGCTCCGAAACCCTCCAGCGAGGAAATCGAGGCCTACTACGAGGCCGAACAAAAAAAACAGTTCACGCAGAAAGAAACGCGTGACGTCCGCCTGATCATCAACAAAGACAAAGGGAAAGTCGAAGCGGCGAAAGAGCTGCTCGAAAAAGACAGCTCGCCCGCGGCCTGGAAAAAAGCCGCCGCCAAATACTCGATCGACCCGACCAGCAAAAGCAAAGGCGGCCTGCAGAAAGGGATCAGCGAAGAATTCCTCGAAGGCGAGCTGAAAACGGCGATCTTCAGCAGCCCCACCGGCGAACTCAACGGGCCGGTCAACTTCCAGGGCAACCACATCCTGGTCGAAGTCGTGAAACTGAACCCGCAGAAAATCCAGACCCTGGCCGAATCGAAAGCGCAGATCGAATCGACCCTGGGGCAGGAAAAACAGCAGGAATTCTTCTCCGAATTCGTCACCCGGTACCAGACCAAGTGGCAGGAGCGGACCTACTGCGCGGAGGGCTACCGGATTGAACGCTGCGCGAACGCCGAAGACGACGGTCGTCCGGGCAACGCGCCCCCCGCTTGCTACGAAGAGGACCCGGCGAACCCCGCGGAAGCGTGCCCGGCGCCCGTGACCCCGATCTCGCCGGCGCTGCCCGGAACCGTCACCGAGCAGAAACCGAAAGGCGAACCGTTCCAGCAGCGGCCGTTCCCCGAAGTCCAGCCCGAACAGGGCGAAGAAGTGCCGACGGAAGCGCCGCCCGGCGCCGCGCCGCCGCCTTCGGGCGAATAAGAGACCTCGCCGCTTCCCGCCGGAGCCGGTGACGAGTAGGGCTTGGCGAAACCCCCGCGCACGTCTGGCGGCGCCGGACACACTTCGCAGGGCGTCGTCCTCAGTCGGCCAAATGGCGCTGCCATTCGGCCTCCCTGCGTCCTACCCCTGCTCGGTCCGGCACTCGCCAGCCGCACACGCGGGTTTCGCCAAGCCCTACTAGACTGGCGCGCCCGTGAGCACGATCTCCTCGATCCACGCGCGCCAGATTCTCGACTCGCGCGGCAACCCCACCGTCGAGGTGGAAGTCGTGCTGGAGTCCGGCGCGCGGGGCCTTGCCGCCGTCCCCTCCGGCGCTTCGACCGGCGAGTTCGAGGCGGTCGAGCTGCGCGATGGAGGCGACGCCTGGGCGGGCAAGGGCGTCGGCCGCGCCGTCGCCAACGTCAACGGCGAGATCGCCTCCGCCCTCACCGGTGCCCGGGCCGCCGAGCAGGGCGCGCTCGACCGGACGATGATCGAGCTCGACGGCACGCCCAACAAGGGCCGGCTGGGTGCGAACGCACTGCTGGGGGTCTCCCTGGCCGCCGCCAAGGCCGCCGCGGCCGATTCGCGGCAGCCGCTCTACCGCTACCTGGCGGAGCTCTACGGCGGCGGCGAGCCGAGCCTCCTGCCGGTGCCGATGATGAACGTCCTCAACGGCGGCGCCCACGCCGACAACTCGGTCGACTTCCAGGAGTTCATGATCGTCCCCGCCGGCGCCGCGAGCTTCTCGGAGTGCCTGCGGGTCGGGGCGGAGGTCTTCCACGCGCTGAAGAAGTCCCTCTCCTCCAAGGGCCTTTCCACCGCCGGTGGCGACGAGGGCGGCTTCGCGCCGAACCTCGAGTCCAACGAGGCGGCGCTGCAGGCGGTTCTGGCGGGGGTCGAGGTGGCCGGTTACGAGCCCGGCAAGGACGTCTTCATCGCCCTCGACCCGGCCACCAGCGAGGTCTTCGACAACGGCTCCTACGACCTCGAGCACGAGGGCCGCACCCTCTCCTCGGAGGAGATGGCGGCCTACTGGGCGGACGCCTGCTCGCGCTACCCGATCGTCTCGATCGAGGACGGGATGGACGAGGAGGACTGGGACGGCTGGAAGCTGCTCACCGAGCGCCTCGGCGAGCGGGTGCAGCTTGTCGGCGACGACCTCTTCGTCACCAACCCGGAGCGCCTGCGGCGCGGCATCGAGCTCGGCGTCGGCAACTCGATCCTCGTCAAGGTCAACCAGATCGGCACCCTCAGCGAGACCCTGGAGGCGATCCGCACCGCCCGCGATGCTGGCTACACCGCGGTGATCTCGCACCGCTCCGGCGAGACCGAGGACACGACGATCGCCGACCTCGCCGTCGCCACCGGGGCGGGGCAGATCAAGACCGGCGCCCCCTCGCGCTCGGACCGCGTCGCCAAGTACAACCGGCTGCTGCGGATCGAGGAGGAGCTGGGCGACGCCGCGCAGTTCCCCGGCCTGAACGCTTTCGTCCAGCGAGCAGGAAAAGCCCTTTAAGGAGCAAAACAAAAGGGGTGGCAAGACGCCCGGCACCCCGCAAACGACGTCCTGCGGCGCGCAAGGGACCGAGCCGGATCAAGTGGGACCGGGTCGGGCGGATCGCTCTCACCGTCGTCCTCTTCGCCGTCCTCTACTCGTACCTGAACCCCTCGATCGAGTTCGTCAAGACCTACACGGGCACCACCGAGGCGAAAGCGAAGCTGCACGAGCTGCTCGACCAGAACCGGCGCCTCCACAACCGCATCCAGTCCTCCAAGGACCCGCTGGTGATCCAGCGCGAGGCGCGGGCGCAGGGGATGGTCGCCGAAGGCGAGACGCCGGTCGTGATCCGCGGCAGCCTCGACGGCTAGCGGCCGAGCGGGGGGCGCCTCATGGTTGACCTTGGCGGCTACCTCCTGGGGGTCGCGCAGTTAGCGCTGGTTGTCGGGGCGATCGGGTTCAGCGCGTACCGGCTGCGGCGGCGATTGCTGCCGGCATGGGAGGGCGCGCCGGCGCGGCTGGTCGAGTCGATCGTCGGGGTTGCGCTCCTCATCTGGATCTCCGAGTTGCTGGGCACGTTCGGGCTCTTCTACGCCGGAGCTTTGATCGCTGTGGCGCTTCTTGTTGCAGGGACCATGGTGCTCTGGCCGGCGGGTCCTGCCGCCGCAGGGGACCCACCCCCTCCTGCGCGGCAGGAGGGGGTCCCCCCTACGACGTCACCCACCGGAGGAGCGTTTTGGGCCGTGGGACTGATGGTGCTGGTGATCGCGGCGACGGTGTTCAGCTATGCCGTTACTACGCAGCATGCGCTGGACCGAGGGATCTTCAACTTCGACAGCCTCTGGTACCACATGCCGTTTGCGGTGGAGATGGTGCAGAGCCATTCCGTCACGGGGATGCATCACACCGACACGGTCTTCACCAACTGGTTCTATCCGCAGAACTCGGAGCTACTGCACGGGGTGGGGATCCTGCTCACGGGGCGGGACACGCTGAGCCTGTTTCTGAACTTCGGCTGGCTCGCCGTCGCCTTCTTGGCGGCATATTGCGTAGGCCGGCCGTACGGACGCGGAGCGACCACCGCGATTGCCGCCGCGATCCTCCTCGAGTGCCACACGCTGGTCGTGCGGGACCCCGGGGCCGCCAAGAACGATCTCGCTGCCGCCGCTCTCCTCCTCGCCTCGATCGCGATCCTGGTCGAGGCGTGGTCGCATCGAGGGTGCTCCGGTCTTTTGCACCGCTATGCGGAACAAAAGGCCGGAGCACCCTCTGATCGATTGGGGGAGTGGGATCGCTGGGCTCTGGCTGCGGCGGGTCTCGCCGCGGGCCTCGCTGCTGGAACCAGGGTGACCGCGCTGGCGATGGCGGCGGCGCTGACGGTTGCGGTGGTGGTGTTGGCACCGGCTGGGCGGCGGTGGGCGGCGGTGGGGTGGTGGTTCCTGCCGGTGCTGGCGGGTGGGGTCTTCTGGTACCTGCGCAACCTGTTCGTCGCCGGCAACCCGATTCCGGAGGTCGGGTCGCTGGGGCCGATCTCGCTGCCGCATCCCGAGCGGCTGCAGGAGGGGCGGCCGGACTTCAACATCGTCCACTACGCGACCGACACCGGGGTCTGGCGCGAGTACTTCGCGCCGGGCCTGAACGAGGCCTTTGGCGTCCTCTGGCCGCTGGTCGTGTTCGGGGCGGCGGCAGCGGCCCTGATTGCCGTCCTCCGTGGCCGCGACCGGATCGTGCGCTGGATCGGCGCCGTCGCGCTGTTCGGACTCGTCGCCTACCTCTTCACGCCGCTCAGCGCCGCGGGGGCCGAGGGCGAACCGGTCGGCTTCGGGATCAACATCCGCTACGTGATCCCGGCGCTGCTGGCGGGGATAGTCCTGCTGCCGCTGGAGCGCTGGCTCGACTCCGAGCGGCGGCAGTGGTGGCTGATGGCGGTTCTGGTCCTCGTCTTCCTCGTCACCAACCGGCCCGACGACGCGCTGCACGACAAGGCCCGCGTCTTCGCCTTCTTCCTCGTCGCACTCACGATCGGGGTGCCGGCCCTGCTGCTCTTCCTGCGCTCGCGCGGCGCCGGCGGCGTCGCGATGGCCGCCGCCGGCCTGGTCGTCTGCCTGCTCGCGGTCGGCTACCCGGTCCAGCGCCACTACCTGGAGAACCGCTTCGCCAACGAAGGGACCGCGGACGAACGCATCCCCGGCATGGACCTCAACGGCGCCTACCGCTGGGCACGCGGCGTCGAGGACGCCCGCATCGGCCTCGCCGGGACCACCGCCGGCTTCGCCGGCTACGGCTTCTACGGAACCGACCTCACCAACGACGTCCAGTACCTCGGCGAAGAGGGACCGCACGGCGCCTTCAACGCGATCCCCACCTGCGCCGGCTTCCGCGCCGCCGTCAACGACGCCGACCTCGACTACCTCGTCACCGCCCCCTTCCTCAACTTCCTCCACCCGGGCGACCCGATCCCCTCGCCCGAGGCGCGCTGGCTGCGCGGCGAAGACGCCGTCCAGCCGATCCTGCGCAGCGGCCCGGTCACCGTCTGGAAGGTGCGCGGGAAGCTCGATCCCGACGCCTGCGGCCCGCGTAACTCGCCCCTGCGCGAGATCCCACAGACGCCGGCGGCCTGATTGCCGCCGAAGTCACAGGGGTAACCTCGGCCAGTGGCCTATCCACTAGAGAACGCGCTCTTCCAGTGGGAGGAGGGGCGGCGGGCGCTGCAGGCGATCGAGGACCCGCGACAGCGGCGGCTGGCCGACCGGGTGGTCGACGCGATCCGCGAAGAGCTGCGGCGGCGGATCGGGCCGACCTTCAGCGCCGGCGAACTCGCCGACCTCTACGGCCAGGGCACCGACTGGGCCCAGCAGGTGGCGATCGACGTCGCCCCGGCGGTCGAGAGCGACGCGCAGTCGCTCGCCGACGCGGCCTTCTGGCTGTACCTCAGGGGCGCCACCGACTTCGCCGGCGGCCGCCAGCTGCCCGTCTAGTTACTCGTCCGAGTCGTCGGAGCCGTTGGACTCGCCGCTCGAGCCGGCTCCCTCGCCGGCGCGGCGGATCACGATCTGATCGGCCTCGACGCGGACGGTGACGTCGCGCTTGCCGGCCCAGTGCTCGGCGTAGACCGGGTTGTCCTTCACCGCGGCGTCGAGCCAGAGGCCGTAGCCGTCGGTCTCGCCGTGGTCGAAGGTCGCCTCCAGCTCTTTGCGCCGGCCGCGCCCGCCGCGGCGCCCGCGGCGACGACGGCGTTTGCGCGCAGGGCCGGTGCCCCCCTCTGACCGCTCCTCGCGCTCTCCGCGCTCCTCGTCCTCGTCGCTCTCGTCCTCATCCTCGGCCTCAGCCTGCTCAGCCTCCTCGGCCTCGGTGGCGGCCTCGATCTCCGCTTCGATCTCGTCGCGCAGGTCGATTTCGCTGGCGCCCGCGCTCTCGTCGTCGGGCGTGAGGTCGTACTGCTTGCGGAACTCGCGCAGCTCGTTGGCGCTGACTTCGAGCTGGTGCGCGATCCAGGCGTCCGTCCGCCCCTGGTGGACCCAGGCGCGGATCTGGTTCAGCTGCGGCTTCAGTGAGCGACGAGCCATCGGCGCGCGAGTCTATTGAAGGAAGGCATCGGTGCGCGGAGAGAGGGGGGGCGCTAGGCCATCAGGAAGGCGAGCGCCTCGAACATCGCGACCACGACGACGATCACGGTGGCGGTGAGGCAGACGGCAAGAACGCTGAAGCGGACCTTCCCCTCCTGCTCGACGCGGTTGATTTTGCGCGCCCGCGACCGGTTGGCGGCGCGGCGGCGCAGCTGCTCGCGTCGGCGGCGCTCGAGGTAGGTCTCCTGCTCGAAGGCCGTCTCGAACTGGGAGATGCTCTGTCGCATTCTCATAAGGAAAGGGCCCTGGGGCCAGCGGGCACCGTAGCAAAACATCTTGCAGGGCTCACGATTCGCTCACAAATCAGCAGGCGCCCCAGAGGCCCCGCCCGGCCCGCGCAGCCGCTATCTCGAGCCGTTTCAGGTACCCCGCGAAGCGGTCGTCGGGAGGGATGGTGAGGGTGCGGGCCAGCCCCCGCCGGACCAGCTCGGCGCTGACGAAGCGGTCGCCCAGGTAGACGTAGGCGAGCAGCCTGCCGTAGACGTCCCGGCGCTCGACGTCGAAGACCAGCTTCACCCGGCGCCCCTCGACCAGGCGATGGTTGAAGCGCGACGCCTGCGGGCCGAAGCACTGCACCGGCTCGCCGGGCTTGACCGTCTCGGGCGTGTCGACGCCGATGTAGCGGACGTCCTCGATCTTCCCGCCCAGCTGCACCTCGATCGTGTCGCCGTCGACCACCCGCGTCACGTAGGCATGAGCGCTCCCCGGCTCGTCCCGCCACAGCCCGTCCCACGACTCCCACGGCCGCAGCAGGACGACGGCGATGAGCAGGAGCAGCAGAACGCTGCCCCGCCCGCCAGATCTCATCTCGCTACCGCGCCGCTACGGCGTGCGGCGCACGTTGGAGAGCAGCGTCTCCTTGATCTGCTCGATGATCGAGAGCGCCTCGTTCCACTCGCGCTGCCAGACGTTGCGGCCGAAGATGACGCCGGAGCCGCCGGCCTGCATCACGTCGCGGGTGTTGGTGAGGACCGTCTCGTCGTCGGTCTTGGAGCCGCCGGAGAGGACGACGAGGGCACGGCCGGCCGACTCGACGCACTGGCGGATCGCCTCGGTCTGGTCGACTTCCATCTCGTTGTAAGGGGCCGGGGCGTCCTTGTCCTTGGAGGGGTCGACCTTCGGCATGTTGAGCTTGACCACGTCGGCGCCCATCTCCATCGCCATCCGGGCGGCGTAGTCGATCGCGTAGAAGGAGTTCTGGCCGCCCTTGGCCTCGATCGCTTCGCCGCGCGGGTAGGACCAGACGACCAGCGGCATCCCGAAGCGGTCGCATTCCTCGCGCACGCGGCGCAGCTGGGCGAGGTCCTCGTCCTGGCGCGGGGAGCCGACGTAGAGCGTGTAGCCGATCGCGTCGGCGCCGAGGCGGACGCCGTCCTCGACGCTGGCGTTGCAGGTCGAGAGCGCTTTCGAGGAGGAGGGGACGTCGGTCTTGCCGTTGACCTTGAGGATCAGCGGCACCCGGCCGGCGTAGTCGGGGTAGTACTTCTCCGCCATCCCGATCTGGCAGGCGAGGGCCGAGTAGCCGGCCTCGGCGGCGAGCCGGAACTGGTAGTCGGGGTCCTTGGAGGCGGGGTTGGGGAAGAAGTCGCGCGGGCCGTGCTCGATGCCCTGGTCGATCGGCAGCAGCATCAGGGTCCCGTTGCCCGGGCCGAACTCGAACAGAAGGCGGTGCAGGCGGGCGCGTTTGCCCGGCGGCAGGACCTCCAGCAGCGATTTCTGCTCGGTCAGACTCTTCAGCTCCACGTGAATTCCTCCTAGAAGACGGTTTCACGGCAGTATGTCACCGCCCGGGTATCCTCGGAACATGAGCGAGACTGAGCTCAGCGTCATCTGCAAGAACTGCGGCTCGGAGGTCAGTCCCTACGTAACCGAGTGCCCGTACTGCGGCGCCCGGCTGCGCAAGCGGGCGCCGAAGCTGGAGCGACGCGGCGACGGGCTCGAGGCCCGGCAGCCGCGCAAGCGCCGCCGCCGGCTCTCGCGGCCGGGCCGGCCGAGCTTCGGCGTCTCCGAAGACCGCCCCTACGCGACGATCGCCGCCATCCTCGGCTCCGCGGTCCTGCTGCTGGTCCAGAAGGCGACCGGCAACGGGCTCGACACCTTCGGCGGCCTGATCGTCCCGCTCGAGGGCGACTGGTGGCGCTACCTGACCGCTCCCTTCGCCTACGTCGACGTCGGCTACCTGTTCGTCGTCGCGCTGGGGCTGGCGATCTTCGGGACGGGACTGGAGCGCCGCCTGGGGACGGTGCCGACGGCGGTGCTGCTGATCGCCTGCGGCGCGCTCGGGATGATCGCCGCCGGCCTCGTCGCCGACGCCCGCGACGAACTGACGGTGATCGCCGGCGGCAACGGGATGGCGCTCGGCGTGCTGGCCGCCTGGTTCGTGGTCCGCCGCGCCGAGGCGCGGGGGGAGATCGGCGACGACTACGACTGGATCGGCGTCGTGGTGTCCGCCGTGGTGCTGATCCTCCTGCCGCTGTTCGCGCCGACGGCCGACTTCTTCGCCGGTATCGCCGGCGGCGCGGTCGGCGCTATCTGCGGCGCCGTCGCCACCGCCTTCCACCGCACCGAATAGCGGGCCGAGTTGCCGTTTTGTCTCGCTCTCCGTGACAAACCGGCAACTCGATTTGGGGCTAGGCTCCTGAGCGTGCCTGACGAGAGCGAGCTCGAGGCCGCGATCGAGCGGCTGCTCGACCCGGAGCGTTTCTCCGCGGCCGAGCGCGTCGTCGCCACGGCCGCGCCGCAGCTGCAGAAGGTCCTCGCGGCGGCGCTCGCCGAGGGCGGCTGGTTCGGCGAGCCGCACGAAAACGAGACCCTCAAGGCCGCGACTCTCCCCGACCCGGACGAGCGGCTCGCCGCCGTCCGCGCCCTGCTCGCCGAGGAGGCGAGGATGGGGATGATGGTTGGGGTTGCCGTCGGCTGGGCACTGAAGGAAGAGTTGGACGAGACCCCTGAGCTGGGAGGAGAGAGCTGATGGAGATCAAGTTTCACGGGCAGTCGTGCTTCGAGCTGAGCGGCGAGGGGGTCACCGTCCTCGTCGACCCGTTCCTCAAGCCGAACAACCCGGCCGCCGTCCACACGGCCGAGGAAGTGGAGCCGACCCACATCGCGATCTCCCACGGCCACGCCGACCACATGGCCGACGCCGTCCCGGTCGCCCAGCGCACCGGCGCCCACTGCGTCGCCGTGGTCGAGCTCGCCGAATGGCTGAAGGGGCAGGGGGTCGAGAACGTCAGCGACCCCAACTTCGGCGGCACGATCGAGTTCGACTGGGGCTACGTCAGCCTCGTCCCCGCCTGGCACACCAACACGCTCCCCGGCAACCCGGACGCCCCCTACAGCGCCGAGCACGGGATCGCCCTCGGCCCGCCCGCGGGCCTGGTGATCAAGATCGGCGAGACGACCGTCTACCACGCCGGCGACACCTGCCTCTTCAGCGACATGAAGCTGATCGCCGAACGCAGCGACGTCGACGTCTTCCTCGTCCCGATCGGCGGCCACTACACGATGGACCGCCGCGACGCCGTCGTCGCCTGCCAGTTCGTCGGCGCCAAGACGGTGATCCCGATGCACTTCAACACCTTCCCGCCGATCGAGACCGACGCGGAGGCCTTCAAGTCCGACGTGGAGTCGCAGACCTCCTCCCAGGTCGTGATCCTCGAGCCGGGCCAGACGCACAGCGTCTGAGCCCGAAAACTGGCTAGCTAGCCAGTCGGCTGCTAGGCTCGGCCGGTGGGCACGCAGTCGAGGACCGAGCGCTCCGACTTCCAGGCGACCGCGGACCCGGCGCTGAACGAGGCGGCGGACCGCACCGCTGACATCAAGCTGCTCAGCTACGCCGAGCTCTACGACCTCTGGGAGCGGCAGCAGTGGCAGACGCAGGAGCTCGACTTCAGCCGCGACCGCGAGGACTGGCACGAGCGGATCAGCCCCGAGGAGCGGTTCCAGCGCATGTACGGGCTCTCCTCCTTCTTCATCGGCGAGCAGAAGGTGGCGGAGGAGCTGGGGCCGATCATGCGGGCGGCGCCGACCGAGGACCAGAAAATCTTCCTCTGCACGCAGATCGCCGACGAGGCCCGCCACGTTCGCTTCTTCGAGCGCTTCTACCGCGAGGTTGGGGTGCTCGAGTCCGACCAGCTCAGCGAGATGCTGAGCGAGACCTCCTCGCACCTCAACGAGAAGTTCGGCGCCCTCTTCGACGGGATGCTGAAGGAGCGGACCGATCGTCTATCCAGTGAGCCGGAGGACGTCGAGGCGCTGGTCGAGGCGGTGACCCTCTACCACATGGTGATCGAGGGGATGCTGGCCCTCACCGGGCAGCACTTCATCATGGACTTCAACGAACGCGAAGGCACGCTGCCGGCCTTCGTCGAGGGCTTCTCCAACGTCGCCCGCGACGAGCACCGCCACGTCGCC
>Ga0307415_100001255_pt1 | contig 11927 bp, 12 predicted proteins | sample DK1Cmetagenome_FD_204524 | JGI IMG/M metagenome (GOLD analysis project Ga0307415, IMG submission 204524) | Maize rhizosphere microbial communities from greenhouse at UC Davis, California, United States - DK15-C-2 | ecosystem: Host-associated > Plants > Roots > Rhizosphere > Soil | place: USA...
GCACCGGCGGCAGCTCCGTCAGGTCGGCGGGCCGCTCCTGCGCCCAGGCAGCCGGGGCGATCGCGAGAGCGGCGGCCGCGACAAGGATGGGGCCCCGCATCGTCTCAGCCCCCGTAAACCCAGTAGTTCGGGCCCATCCTCGCCTCCATCTCGGCGAGGCATTCCTTGTGGATCTCGCGCACCCGCTCCGGCGTCATCGCTTGCGCCGGGTCGATCTCCTCGATCGTCAGCGTCGACTTGTCCTCGTAGAGGTGCTCGCCGGTCAGCAGCGCCTTGTCGTTGTAGGGCCAGATGAAGGCCTGGCGGCTCGAAACGAGATAGAGCCCGTCGTCCTTGTCGACCTTCTGGCCGATCTTCCTGAGCTCGGCGCCGGTCGACATCTGGTGGAACCACATCTCGTCGGCGATGCCCCAGTCGGCGACCGCGATCTTGTCGCCGCTGTTCCACAGCACGATGTCGCCGATGCTGGCGTAGAAATCGTAGACGCCCTGCCGCCCGCGGACCTGGAACGGGTTGTCGCCCCAGGTGATGTGATAGACCGGGTCCTCGCCCATCATGTCGGGCGCGGTGATCTCTTCGAACATCGCCGCGCCTTCGAGGTGCACGTGGCGCCAGTAGTTCAGGAGGATCGCGCGGTGCAGCGGATCGGTCGTGCGCTCGTAGAGCTCGAGCGTCGGGTCCATGCAGTGGTAGACTTCGGCTTCGTACTTGCTGCCCATGCACCCTCCGGCCGGATTCTTGTCGTGGCTAACGACTATAGGGGGGCGGGCGGGCGAGCGCGAGAGGCGATCGGCCGCTCAACAACCTGCTAACCCTCGCTTCACGACTTTGCCGCATAAGCGGCTGATGATCACCGCGATTCTTGCCGCCGCCGTTGCCGCTCAGCCGGTTGGCTTGCCCGCGTTGCCCGCAGCTCGCTCAGCGGCGGAAGACGTCGCGCAAGTCTCGACCGACGTCTGCTACCGGCTCGCGACGGGCGAGCTGCGCTGGTCGGCGAGCAATGTGTCCGAGCAGATCGCGCAGGTCGAGGCGGCGGACCTCGAGTACGGCGCCCGGGGCGAGGTGATCGATTCCCTGGGCGGCGCCGGGCGGATGATGGTCAACCGGGCGACCATGGCCTCTCGGAGCAACGGCGATTTCCACCTCGTGCTGGCGAATGGCGGCTCGTTGGCGGGCTGCCGCGTGATGCTCGCCGGCGACGAGCTTCCGGGGACCGCCGACGAAGTCGGCGCCGCGCTCGTCAAGGCCGGCTGGACCTTCCTGCCCGAAACGACCGAAACCCGCGGCGCGCTCGAGCGCCGGTTGTTCATCCGTTTCGGGCCGAACGACGAGCCCTATATCGCCAACCTGATGGTGGTGAGCGATCCGTCGGCGCGCCTGCGCCTGTTCACGACCGTCGCCAAGGTGCCGCCCAACGTGAGGCTGCCGGCCGGACTCGCCCCTCCGCCGTCGCGGCCCTGAGAAGCCGCTCAGTCGGGACGCCGCATCCGCGCCGAGCGCCGGCGGCGCCAGCCGAGGAAGCTCCAGCAGCTGCCGAACAGCACGCAGCCGATGCCGACGGCGACGATCGCCACCGTCAGCGAGCCGAAGAACACCGCGCCGATGATCGCGAGGATGACCTCGAGGAAGATCTCGAGCCCGTCCCTCACGGGGCGATTTCTCCCCCGAGGATGCGCTGGTAGAGCGCGAGGTACTCGTCGGCCATGCGCTCGACGGTGAAGCGCTCCTCGACGGCGCGGCGGCATTGGGCGCGATCGATCTCGCCGAGGCGGCCGATCGCCTCGACCGCCTCATCGAAGCTGTCGACCAGGAAGCCGGTGACCCCATGCTCGATCAGCTCGGGCATCGAGCCGCGGCGGTAGGCGATCACGGGCGTGCCGCAGGCCATTGCCTCGATCACCGAGAGACCGAACGGCTCGTCGAAGCCGATCAGGTGCAGCAGGCCCTTGGCCTGGCCAAGCGCGCGCAGCCGCTCCTCGCCACCGATGACCCCGTGGTAAGCGATCCGTTCGCCGTCGACGAACGGCTCGACCTCGCGCTGGTGATAGCCTTCGTCCTGGACGAGCCCGTACATTGCCAGCCGGTGACCTGTCGCCTGCGCCGCGCGGATCGCCTCTCCGGCCCCTTTGTCAGGATGGATGCGGCCGAAGAACAGCAAATCGTCGCCGCCAACGGGATCGAACGGGAACTCCTCGACCGGAATGCCATGATGAATCGTCGCCGCGTAGCTGAGCGAAGCCGCGCGGTCTGCATCGCTGATCGACACGTAATGCACGCGGTCGTCGTAACGCTCGAACACCGGCAGGATGCGCGGGCTCGAAAAGCCGTGGATCGTGGTCACGATCGGCGTTTCGACCATCCTCGCGAAGATCAGCGGCATGAAATCGGCCTGGTTGTGGATCAGGTCGAACTCGGCGGCACATTCGTAGAGGTGGGCGATGTGGAGCGCTTCCCAGACCTTGGCGTCGAGGCCCGGGTCTTCCGAGTAGCCGCGCGGAGCCACCCCATCGAGCTTGCCGGCGGTGAGCGAATCGAGGGTCGCGAGCAAGGTCACGTCCAGGCCCCGCGCCACCAGCGCTTCGGTGAGCAGGCTGGTGACCAGCTCCCACGGCCCATAGGCGCGCGGCGGCGTGCGCCAGGAGATCGAGCTGAGCATGGCGACCCGCATCAGTCCGGAAGCCGCAGGATGATACCTTCGTTCCCGCGCAACTCGCTGGATTCGCCGGGAAGCGTCGATAGCAGCCGCTCGCCGTCGCGCGCCTCGTCCGGCATCGGCACGGGCTCCTCGCCTAGGTTGAGCGCGACGAGGACGCGCGAGCGGCCGGAGTGGCGGGTGAAAGCGAGCAGGCCGTTGCTGCTCGCTACGGGCAAGTAGTTGCCGACCGACAGCGCCGGGACGGTGCGACGCAGCCGCAGCAGGGCGCGCGTCAGGTTGAGCATCGAGTCCGGATCGGCCTCCTGGGCGGCGACATTGCGCGTCGCCCAATCCGCATTGAGCGGCAGCCACGGCTCGCCGCTCGAAAAGCCGGCGTTGGGCGAGGCGTCCCACGGCATCGGCGTGCGGCACGGGTCGCGCCCCAAGCCGATGCCGGGCTGGCGAATCTCGCGCGGGTCGCGCACGCGCTCGGGCGGAATCTCGACCGCGCCGATCGCCAGTTCGTCGCCCTGGTAGAGCGTCGGGGTGCCGCGCAGCGTCAAGAGCAGCATCATCGCCACGCGGGCTTGGGCTTCGCCGTGGCGCGCTGCGATGCGCGGCGCGTCGTGGCTGCCGATGACCCAGTTGGGCCAGCCCCATTCGGGGATCGAGGCCTCGTACTCGGCGATCAGCACGCCGAGCGTCTCTGCGTGCCACGGGTTCTCGATCAGCGCGAAATTGAACGGCAGGTGGACTTGCGGCTTGTCGGGAGTGCCGTGCCAGCGCGCGAGGCGGTCGTTGGGGAGGAAGATCTCACCGATCAGCACGCGCTCCCCGTATTCGTCGGCGATCGCGCGCATCTCGGCGGAGATCGCGTGCGCCTCGGGCTGGTCGGTCGAATGGAGCTGGAGCACCCGGTCGCGCTCGTTGCTGCCCGGGCGCCAGTCGGGGTTCGGCGGATTGTCGGGCAGCTCCTCGGCCTTGACGATGTGCCACAGCACGTCGACCCGGAACCCGTCGACGCCGCGCTCGAACCAGAACCGCAGCACGTCGAGCATCGCCGCCTTGACCTCGGGATTGCGCCAGTTGAGATCGGGCTGCTCGGGCAGAAACGCGCGCAGGTAGTACTGGCCGGTCGCCTCGTCCCAGGTCCAGGCCGAGCCGCCGAAGTCGCTGATCCAGTTGTTCGGAGGTCCAGGAACCCCATTCTCGTCGGGCTTGGCGTCGCGCCAGATGTACCAGTCGCGCTTCGGGCTGTCGCGCGAGGAGCGGCTTTCGATGAACCACGGGTGTTGGTCGGAGCTGTGGTTGGGCACGAAGTCGAGCAGCACCTTGAGGCCGCCGGCGTGCGCGGCGGCGAGCAGGCGGTCGAAATCCCCGAGCGTGCCGAACATCGGCTCGATGCCGCGGAAGTCGGCGACGTCGTAGCCGAAGTCGGCCATCGGCGACGGGAAGATCGGCGACAGCCAGATCGCGTCGACGCCCAGCGAAGCGATGTAGTCGAGCCGCCGCTCGATGCCCGGCAGGTCGCCGACACCGTCGCCGTCGCTGTCCTGGAACGAGCGCGGGTAGACCTGGTAGACCACGCCCCGTTCCCACCACGGATGCCGTTGTTCCGCCGCTCCGCCCATCAGGGGCTCAATGCGCGACGGCTGGTCTTGGCTCCCGTTTACGGCCTCGGCGCGCGCGGCAGGCCGCCGTCGGGCAGCAGCGGCACCTGTCGGGTGGCGGGCCAGCGGCGGCGCAGCTCGGCGACGAGCTGGGCGCGGCCGCTCGCGGAATCGGCGGCGATGCCCTTGTCGAGCGGCTCGGCAAACGTGACCGTCGCCGGCGCGTTGCCGTTCGCGGTTACCTCGATCTCGTCCCACAGCCGGCCGTTGGTCAGCGGCCGCTGGATCAGCATGGCGAGCGTCTGGTGGCCGTTGCTGAGGCGCTGCGCGCGCGGCGAGGTGTCGTGGAACGCGAGGCCGTTACGCTGCGCGAACGCGGCGAGCAGCCCGGCGAGCTGGTCGCGCTCGGTGACGGCGACGGGTACCTCGACCGCCTCAGCATAGCGGAACCGGCGCTCGCCGTTGCCGCTCGAGCAAGCCGCCAGCGACAGGGCGGCGCCGATCCCCAGGAGCCAGGCCCGCGAGGATCCGGGCCGCGTCATCTCACAGCGGATTCCCGTCCCGGTCGCGGTAGATCTCGCGGCGGCCGACGTGGTTGGCGGGGCCGACCAGGCCGTCGTGCTCCATCCGTTCGATCCACTTGGCGGCGGTGTTGTAGCCGACCCCCATCTGGCGCTGCAGCCACGATCCGGACGCCTTCTGCGCCTCGAACACGATCTGGCAGGCCTGGCGGTACTTGCGCTCCTCGGGATTGTCGCTGGCGGTGAACTCGTCCTCGAACGCGAAGTAGCCGTCCTCGGGCTCCTCGGTGACCGAATCGACGTATTCGGGAGTGCCTTGGCCGCGCCAGTGCTCGGCGACGCGCTCGACTTCCTCGTCGCTGACGAACGGGCCGTGCACGCGCCGCAGCGCGCCGCTGCCCGGCCGGTACAGCATGTCGCCCTTGCCGAGCAGCTGCTCGGCGCCCTGCTCGCCGAGGATGGTGCGGCTGTCGATGCGGCTGGTGACGTGGAAGCTGATGCGGGTCGGTAGGTTGGCCTTGATGACGCCGGTGATGACGTCCACCGACGGGCGCTGCGTCGCCATGATCAGGTGGATGCCGGCGGCGCGGCTCTTCTGGCTGAGCCGCTGGATCAGCACCTCGATCTCCTTGCCGACGGTGACCATCAGGTCGGCGAGCTCGTCGACGATCAGCACGATCTGGGGCAGCGGCTGGTAATCGAGCTGCTCCTCGACGACGACTTCCTCGCCGGTCTCGGGATCGAAGCCGGCCTGGACCCGGCGGCCCAATGGCTTGCCCTTCGCGAGCGCGGCCGAGACGCGCTCGTTGAAGCCGTTGATGTTGCGCGCGCCGATGTCGCTCATCATCCGGTAGCGGCGCTCCATCTCCTCGACCGTCCACTTGAGCGCGCGGATCGACTTGGCGGGCTCGGTGACCACCGGCGACAGCAGGTGCGGGATCTCGTCGTAGCTCTTCAATTCGAGAATCTTGGGATCGATCAGGATCAGCCGGCACTGCGCCGGGGTGAAGCGGTACAGCAGGCTCAGCAGGATCGTGTTGAGGCCGACCGACTTGCCCGACCCGGTCGTGCCGGCGACGAGCAGGTGCGGCATCGCCGCGAGATCGGCCACGACCGGCTCGCCGGCGATGTCCTTGCCGAGGATGATCGGCAGGTTGCCCTTGTTCTCGACGAAGGCCTCGCAGGCCGCGAGCTCCTTGAAGCTGACGATCTGGCGGTCGGCGTTGGGGAGCTCGATGCCCATCACGGTCTTGCCGGGAATCGGGCTGACGCGGGCGCTGATCGCGCTCATGTTGCGGGCGATGTCCTCGGCGAGGCCGATCACGCGGCTGGCCTTGATGCCCGGCGCGGGCTCGAGCTCGTACATCGTCACCACCGGGCCGGTGCGCACGGCGGTGATCTCGCCCTTGACGTTGAAGTCATCGAGCACGGTCTCGAGCAGCCGCGCGTTGCGCTCGAGCGCGAGCTTGTCGAGCTTTTGCCCCTTGTCCGGCGGCGGGTCGGCGAGCAGGTCGAGGCTGGGGAGCTGGTAGCTGTCGAACAGGTCCTTCTGCGCCTTGCCGGGCTTGGCCGGGCGCGGCGGGTGGCGGGTGTCGGCGATCTCGGGCGGCTTGCGCGTCAGGACGACGTCGTCTTCGTCGAGCGGCTCGGGGCGCTGCACGCGGCGGTCGCGGCGCGGCTTGAACGGATTGGGCTCGCTGAGGCGCGGCGCGCGGCGCAGCATGTCGGGCAGCGTCATCAGCCGCGCCCAGTCGAACGCGAACACCTTGCCCACGAGGACAGCCCCGCCCGCAAGGCAGGCGACCCAGGCGCCGGCGATGGTCCAGAACTGGGCGGTCTCGGGCAAGCGGCTCGCGAGCGCGCGGATGCCGCCGGCGCCGAGCAGGCCGAGGAAGCCGCCGTTGGAAGCCGGCAGGCTGTCGACGGCGAGGCGAGACCAGCCCTGGGCCAGCAAGGTCATCGCGGTGCCGAGCAGCGCCATCGCCAGCGCCAGCAGGCCGAGCGTGCCCCACCAGCGGCGGCCGTGCGGCGTTTCCTCGTCCTCGGCGTCGCGCCACAGCTTGCGCGCGGTGGCGTAGAGCGCGGGGATCAGCAGGATCGCAACGAGGCCGAACAGGAACAGCGCGGCGTCGGCGGCCCAGGCGCCCGGACGGCCCATCCAGTTGGCGACCTCGCTGCCGGCGGCGGTCGAGAACGACGGGTCGGTCTGGGTGTACGAGACCAGCGCGAGGGCGAGGAAGATGGTGCCGACGCCAAGCAGGCCGGCGCCGATAAGCTGCCCCGCGCGCGCCAGCGAACGGCGGAACGCGGCGCGCCAGTCCGCCGGCTGCGGCCGTCCCATCGCGCGTGAAGCCATCGCCGTTCCCCTTGCGTCCCTTCGCGCGGCATAATCCTCTTCGGCGGACTCGCCGTCAAGAATCACGTTTTGTTTCCGCTGAGCCCGTCGATCGCGGCCCAACGCGACCAAGCGAGGCGGCGGGCGGTAAGCGCGGTCATGCCGCCGAGCGCGATCACCGGCATCCGCGCGTGCGCGGCCAGCAGGCGGAACCGCGCCGCGCCGAGGGTGAGGGCGTCGGGGTGCGAGCGGGTCGCGAAGACCGGGGACAGGACCACTGCATCGGCGCCGGCGCGGTTGGCGAGGCCGATCTCGGCGAGGTCGTGCGCGGTGGCGAGCGTCAGCAGCCCGCTGGCCGGATAGAGCGCGCGCGGCGCTCCATAGATGCCGTCCGCGCCCCATTCGCGCGCCGTCAGCGCGCTGTCGGCGAGCACGACCAGATGCCCTCGCGAGCGGGCGATGCGGCGCAGCTCGAACCAGCGCGCGACCCGCTCCGCGTCGGCGAGGTGATAGTGCCGGTAGATGAACCCGGAGCCGCGCGGCAGGCGCCTCAGCGCGGCCTCGAGCGCCGCGTCGTTGCGCTCGTCGGAGAGCAGCCACAGGTCCGGCAAGGTCTGGCGCGCGGGCATCGCCCCGCTATAGCGCGGGCGATGGAAAGCGCAGCCACCCTGCTGGCCCACGTCGAGGAGCGTATCGCGCATGCGTGCCGCCTCGCCCGCCGCGAGCGCGGCGAGGTGACGCTGGTCGCGGTCACCAAGACCCACCCCGCCGAGGTGATCGCGCCGCTGATCGAGGCAGGGCAACGCGCTTTCGGCGAGAACCGCGTGCAGGAAGCGCAGGCCAAGTGGCCGGCGCTGCGCGAGCGCTACCCGGAAGTCGAGCTACACCTCGTCGGAAGTCTGCAGTCGAACAAGGCCGACGAAGCGGTCGCGCTCTTCGACGCGATCCATTCGCTCGACCGCCCGAGCCTCGTCGCCGCGCTGGCGAGGGCAATGGACAAGGCCGGCAAGCGCGTGCCGTGCTTCGTGCAGGTCAACATCGGCGCCGAGGAGCAGAAGGGCGGCGTGGCGATAGCCGAGCTGCCGGCGTTGCTCGCCGAGGTCCGCGCCGCCGAAATCCCGCTCGCCGGCCTGATGTGCGTACCGCCGCTCGACATCGAGCCGGCGCCGTTCTTCGCCCTGCTCGACAAGCTCGCCCGCGACCACGGACTCGAAGGCCGCTCGATGGGTATGAGCGGCGATTTCGAGACCGCGATCATGCTCGGCGCGACGCATGTTCGGGTGGGGACGGCGCTGTTCGGCGAGCGCGCCTAGCTCACCGTTGCGGACTCGGTCCGCGGCGGGCAATAATGTCTCGGTGATCAGGGGGAAGTCGAGTTCGGCCGCCCCGGCGGCAGAATACCGCGCGGCATGAGCCGGCGCGGCGCCGTCCGGTTTCTGCCACGGCGCTTGCCGGCCGTGCCCGCCAAGTGGTTGGGCTGGGTGCGGGGCCTGTGGTTCCTGGCGCTGGCTTTCGCGGTCGTGCTCGACATCGCCGCCAGCGTCTTCGCGGTGCGCGACGTCTACCGCAACGATCCGCACTTCAATCGCCTGTCCATCGCCTCGCAGATCGAGAGCGACGGCTCGGTGACCGTGGCGACCATGACCGGGCTCACCAACACTCCGCCGGTCGCGCCCGGCTCCTACGTGACCGCGATCGACGGCCGGCCCGTCGCGCGCAGCACGCCCGTGTGGGAGCTGGCCTCGCGATTGCGCGCGATCGACGAACAGGTCGTCGCGCTCAGCGTCCTCGGCCCCGACGGTCGCACGGCGACACACCGGATCGCGGCGTCGGACCGGTATGTCGAGCAGGTTAGAAGCACGGCGCCGGTCGACCGCGACGCCCGGCTGGCGGCGCGGATGATCCTCTCGCTGCTGACCTGCGTCACGCTGATCGCCTGCGCGGTGCTGCTGTTCCTGCGCCGCCCGCAGGACCCGGTGGCGCTGCTGTTCTCGTTCGCCTTCCTGCTGTTCGCGGGCTCGGTCGATCCGCCGCTGCTGCTGTGGCAGGCGGTCGGCCTAGGCGACGCCTACGACGCCTATTCGACGCTTGGCTGGGTGCTGCTGGTGGTGGGCATCGCCGCGTTTCCGGACGGGAAGTTCACGCCGCCGGCGGTGCGCTGGGTGCTGCTCGCGGCGCCCATCGTCGCGGTGCCGCTCGCCATCGACGAGGTGCCGCTGCTGCTGGCCTCGATCCTCGCCTTCGTCCTGCCGCTGTTCCTGCTGATCTGCCACGTCATCAAGTACCGCCGTATCGGGCCCGGGATCGAGCGGCAGCAGATCAAGTGGGCCGCGTTCGGCTTCGGCAGCGGACTGCTGTTCCTGACCGCCGCGTTCTTCCTTTTCGTCGCCGCCGACTCCCCGAGCGGGCCCCCGCCGCTGATCAGCCTGGCGATCGTCGCGCTGTTCAACCTCGGGTTCATCGCCATGGCGCTCGGCCTGCTGATCTCGCAGCTGCGGTTCCGGCTGTGGGAAGCCGACCGGGTGATCAGCCGGTCGGCGATTTCGGCCGCGGTGACGCTCATGGTCGGCGTGATCTGGACGCTCAGCGTCGACATGCTGAAAATGGGCGTGGAATGGGTGCTCGGCGAGGAGAACGTCACCGTCGCCACCATCGCGGGAGCGGTGCTGGCGGCCGGAATATTTGCCCCGACGCAGGCGCTGGCGATGCGCTGGGCCAGGGTCCGGCTCGAAGGCGACGAAAGCCGCATCAGGAAGCTGATCGGACGGCTCGCGGTCTGGCGCACCACCGAGACGCCCGAGGAGATCGGCATCCGCACGCTGTCGGCGCTGCACGGCGCGGTCCATTGCAGCTGCGCGGCCTTGCTGGTCGACGGGCCGCGCGGACTGCGTCTGCTGGCCTCGCGCGATCTCGAGCAGCCCGAGCTGCTCGACGCGCCGAGCTATGATCCCGCAGCGGACAAGCGCTTCGTCCGGCGGCTGCCGCTCGAGGACGAGGACGGCCCGATCGGCATGCTGCTGCTCGGCCCGCGCTCAGACCTCAACCGCTACAACGCCGCGCAGATCGAAGGCCTCGCCGACCTGACCGAGCCGCTCGCGGAAACCCTGCGCGCCGCGCTCAAGCGGGCCCAGCATGCCGAGACGGTGCAGGTCCTGCTCGGCTCGGTCGAGGAGCGTCTGGCGCGGCTCGAGCAGCAGGGCGGTCCCAAGCTGAGCCCAACCTGACGCGCGGCCGCGCGAAGCCAACCTTTGTTGAAAGCGGAACGCGGGGCCGCGACGAGCGCTTGCACGGGACCACTCTCGCCCGAAGGAATCCGCATGGCTCTCGCTGTCCTCTACCGCATGGTCCTGCCCGACCACACCTGCCCGTTCGGCGTGCGCGCCAAGGAGCTGCTCGAGGAAGCTGGCTACCAAGTCGACGACCGCGCGCTCAGCACCCGCGAAGAGGTCGATGCGTTCAAGGAAGAGGAAGGAGTCGAGACGACCCCGCAAGTCTTCATCGACGGCGAGCGGATCGACGGCAGCGAGGAACTGGAGCGTTACCTCGCCGAGGCGGCCTAGCCCGCGGCGCTCTCGCGCTCGCGGATGATGCGTTCGGCGAGCTGCCAGTCGCTCATCCGGTCGATGTCGATCGGGCCTTCGGCGAACGGCAGGAACACCGGCACGGTCCTCACTCCGATCGCGCGCGACAGGAAGCGGATGAACGAGCGCACTTTGACCGCGCGCGACTTGTAGACCAGGAATGCCAGCAGCCCGAAGGCGCCGATCAGCCGCTTGGGCTTCTTGCCGAACTGGCCGCCCCCGTTGAAGATCGCCGCGCCCTTGAACGCCTTGGGCGTGAGGAAAGCGTACAGGTTGCAGCTCGAGAACTGGCCGTCGCGGAAGCGGTGGAAGGCGCGCGCGCCGTCGGGATAGGTTTCGAGCACGTAGCGCGCGTTGGTGAGCCCGAGCGCGCCGTCGGCTGTTACCGTGTCGAGCTGGTCGCAGAACGATTTGACGATCTCGCCGGTGTGGAGGCCGTTGTCGCCGGTGGTGATGATCATCGGCAGCGCCTCGGGAAAGGCCTGCTCGATCGCCGCGACGCTGACGCCGATGCTCTCGCGCGACGGGGTGTGGATGATCGGGACCCGGCTCTCGAGCCCGGCGAGGACCTGCTTGGCCTCCTCCATCGCGTCCTGCTCGATCGAGACGATGACCTGGCCGACGCGGCCGCTGTCGATCACCCCTTCGACCACGCGGCGCAGCATCGGCTTGCCGGCGAGGCCGATGAACGCCTTGTGCGAGACGTGGCCCGCTTCGGCCAGGGGATCGCGCGGCCCGCCGCGCGTCGCGGCGAGCACCAGCGCGGTATAGCGCCTGTCAGCCATGGTGCGCCCACGCTTGCGCCAGCCGGTCCATGACCGGGGCGATGGACGGAAGCTCCGCCAACTTGCCCAATTCCCCCTTCAGGTCCGCCAGCTCGCCGGGCGGGATGAATCGCTCGGCGCACTCGTCGAACTTGGCCTGGTATTGCCGCTCCGAGAGCGGCGCCGCAAGGCTGCCGACGGGCATTTCGACGTCGATGCGGTGAGTTGAACCATTGCGGAGCGCGACCTCGACCTGCGTCGGGAACTCGCCTTCGGACTTGTCGACCGGGATGCGGCGGACACGCGGATAGAACGCGCGGGCCTCCGGCGCCGTTACCGCCGGCTCCTCGAAATCGGCGAGCATGCAGCGGCCGCTCAGCGCGAGCGTGGCGAGGGCATGCTCGAGCGAGAACTTGGCTTGCGCCGGGTTGCGCGGGTCCTCGTACATCAGGTTGGCGAGGTGGCTGCGCGGGGCGGAGAC
>Ga0307415_100001257_pt1 | contig 11918 bp, 8 predicted proteins | sample DK1Cmetagenome_FD_204524 | JGI IMG/M metagenome (GOLD analysis project Ga0307415, IMG submission 204524) | Maize rhizosphere microbial communities from greenhouse at UC Davis, California, United States - DK15-C-2 | ecosystem: Host-associated > Plants > Roots > Rhizosphere > Soil | place: USA...
TCAATTTTTATCGTTGGAATAGTGCTGGTGCCGACATTTTGAATCAAAGTTTCTTTGATCTGACGCCAATTAAGATCATCCGCGACGCGGCTGACGACCTGTTCATTGCCCCGGGTTCGATATTCGAATAGGTTGAGGTCTCGCACGAGTTCTTCGGTCAAATAGCGTCGGATAAAAGACGCATCACGCTCAACTTCGCGGACCTCGAAAAGTTTCTCCGCGCCACTTTTATTGCGGCGGCCGTACTCTTTCTCGTCCTCGGCAGAGGGGTGGTCCCAGCGTTTTTCAATATTCTCCCAGATCTTCATACCCACGTGGTACGGATTTAAGCCCCCAGGTGCAGGGCGCAAGACCTGCGCATGCCGCACCAGAAACTCCAGATGCAGGTTCTGCGGCAGCTCCAAGCTTTCAAGAATTCGTTTGTGCCAGAAGCTCGCCCAGCCTTCATTCATTATTTTGGTTTCAATTTGCGGGATGAAATACTGAGATTGCTCATGAACGATGGTTAAAAGATCCTTCTCCCAATCAGCCAAATGCGGATTATGATCGCGGATAAAGATCAAAAGATCTTCCTCTGGATAAAGAGGAACTTTGTTGAGATCGGGAGAGACATAATCTTGCCGCCGATGGATCGCGCCAAATGGGTCCGCCGGCGGTTGCGCCTCCTGCACTTTAGTTTCTATTTGCTCCCGGGAGGACAGCTTGCGGATAGACAGGTTACGGCGACACTGGAGGGACAATGCGTGTGCCGCATCAAGAATTCGTTCGATGCGTTCCAATCCGATACTCGGATCCTCCACGTAGTGGCGCACCCGATTTGCATGGCTTTTGAAGGTTTCAATCGTATATTTCGCGCGTGTCGCGCCAAACGTGAAATTATTTTTGAAAAAATCATTATGTCCGTATACGTGGGCAATGGTGAGGACCTGCAAAGCCAGGCTGTTATCGCGCATCAAATAAGCAATCGAGGGATTAGAGTTGATAACCATTTCATAAGGCAGCCCGCTCACACCATACTCATATAACGTCTTTAATTTTTCGAAGCTTTTTCCGTAAGACCAATGAGGGTAATGAGAGGGCATGCCGGAATAAACCATGTAAGTAAGCATGTCCTCATGATCACAGATCTCGAACTCTTGAGGATAGGGGTCGAGACCAAACTGATGAACAATCTCAAGGATTCGGCTGTTCCAAGCTTCCAAATCTTCAATCGTATAATCCATATCCTGAGGCTACCTATCGAGGACGCTACGCGGCATCCTCCCGACCGCGATCCTTCGCCAGGAAAGTCTTAAACGATGTCCAGATATCCTCTTTGCGATGGATTTGAAGCGTGTGAAAGTTCGGCTCATCCAATTGAGAAAATAGCGGAATCAAGCTGCTGCCATAGTAGCCCGCTCCCAATGGTTTGATCTCACCGTAGCCGAACAGGTTAGATGACTGTGCCAATTCGGTGGCTGCCTTCAGAGCCGCCGGGTTGTCCGATTCGAAATTGTCGCCGTCCGAACAATGAAAAACATACACGTTCCATAGCGCGGGATGAAAGCGCTCGTTGATAATCTCCAATGCCTTGTTGTATCCGGAAGAAATGAAGGTGCCGCCGGACTCCCCCTTGTGAAAGAAATCTTCTTCGGTAACTTCCTGCGCCTCCGTGTGATGCGCGATAAAAACAATCTCAACATTTTGGTAGCGCGTGCTAATGAACTGATACAGAATAAAAAAGAAACTCCGCGCCAGATATTTCTTCATGGTATCCATGGACCCGGAGGTATCCATGATGCACAAAACGACAGCATTGGACTCGCGTCGCAAGTCGCTCACTGAGTGATGGTAACGCAAGTCATCTTTATGGAAAGGAAATCGGGTGTGTACCCCTGTGAGGTCTCTACGCTGAGAGGCTTTCTTGCGTTTCAGACGGGAGCGAGCGGTCCGCTTTTTATCCAAACGCACGCGAACGCCTTTGCGTCTGTAGCCTTTTTGACGAAACTGCTTTTCAACTTCGATTTGGCGCAGCCGTTTGCGCTCCAAATCGGGCAGCTCCAGATCTTCGAACATCAATTCGATGAGCTCATCGAGCCGAACGTCAGTCTCATAGTAATCGACGCCGGGCTGATCTCCAGGCTGCCCGGGCTGTTTTCCTTTCTCGCCTTGGCCGACAACTTGTCCGGGCTGCGGTTCTTGATCGCCTCCTTGGCCGACTCCGGGTGCGTTATCGCCATACACAAACCGATATTCCTTAACTCCGCGAATCGGGACTTTGATAATGCGGTTGTTGTCTTTGCCGATGATGGATTCTTCGGCAATAATGTCGGCGATGTTATTTCTAATCGCTTCCCTTACTTTCTGCCGGTGCCGCAGGCGATCACCCGCGCTCCGATCACTACGCTGCCCCGATGACGAGTTGTACGGCCGGAAAATGGTCTCGGCCGTGCGATCGATCCCGGTTTGTGGGTCACGCGTGACCATCATGATCAGTCCTTCCAGAGATTATTAGCGGCATACTTGAGTATAACGTCGACACAACTCGGGCAATAGCCGTTTTCCAGCAGATTTTTAACCATAACGTTGTACTTTTCGGATTGTTCCTCGTCACGCATACGGGATTTGGTGATGACCCGGCTGAGATCCCGGACCGAAGTGATGAGCTTTTTCTCGATCGCTTCCTTTAACGGCTCATAGCTTCTGTAATCGATCTTTTCACCGCGCCGATTTGCCGCCCAAAGATATGCGATGACTTCTTGACGGAAACCGTCGGCCGCCGAGCCGATGATCGCGATCTGTTCCTCGATAGACTTCATGAAGCTCTCGTCGGGCGAGAGCTCTTCCTTGGTGTTTCGGTCTTTGACCTTGCTTTTGTTGACATAAGCTTCAGCGTGATCCAGGTAATTTTGGAAAAGCGCTTCAGCTTGTTCCTGGTAGGAATAGACGAAAGCGCGAGTGATCTCCTTCTCCAGGATCTCCAGATATTCCTTGTGCAGCGCATCCTGCAACAATTCAAGGTATTGCTTGCGGGTGTCGTCGGGAAGATCGGCTTCCTTCACCATATTGATCAATGCCTCACGCACGTTGATTGGATTGATGCAATTCCCCGTGGTGTTATCCGACAAGGCATTGTCCAAAGCCTTCATGATAAATCGCGTTGAGATGCCTGACAGACCTTCTCGTTTGACGCCTTCTTTGAGCTCCTGAACGTCGACTTTCTTGCTTCTGCCTTTTTCGACGACCTCTTCACCATTGTAGAGGCGCAACTTCGTCATCAGATCGCATTTGTTCGTCGGCTCGAGCCGCGAAAGAATTGCAAACATCGAGGCGATCTCCAACGTGTGCGGCGCAACATGGGCGCGGAAGTCCGAGTGGCGGATTATTTTTTGGTAAATCTTAACTTCCTCAGATAGGCGCAAGTTATACGGCACACGAATAACCACGATCCGATCTAGAATCGCTTCATTGGTGTGGTCGGCCTTGAACTTCTGCCATTCAGCCTCGTTCGAATGAGCGATGATAACGGTATCGACGTAAACCAGCCCGTGCCGTCCGGGAGCCGGAACAACTTTCTCCTGGGTTGCCGTGATCATGCAATGGAGATATTCGATCTCGTTCTTAAACACTTCTATAAACTCGACCATTCCTCGATTACCAACGTTCAAAGCGCCATTGAGCTCGAGAACCCGCGGGTCTCCTTCAGAATATAAGTCGAGCTTGGAGATGTCCTCGCTGCCGATGAGCACCGAAGTGTCCTGATTATTTGGATCGACCGGCGGGACAACGCCGATACCAACACGCGCGCGCTTGGAAAACTCAATAGTCGAGACCGGAAATTCTTCGTACTTTCCGCCATATTCGTGCTGTAGTTTGAACCGGCAAACGGGGCAGAGATCGCCTTCGATGTGCACTCCCAGCATCTTTTCAAACTCTTTGCGCAGGTGGCGGGGAATCAGATGAAGAGGTTCTTCAAACATCGGGCAACCCTCAATGGCGTAAAAGGGTGGGCTTTCTTCCAGTCCCCGATGCAGTTTTTCGACCAGCGAGCTTTTCCCGGAACCCACGGGACCCATAAGGTAGAGAACCTGACGGCTTTCTTCTCCCTTCAACGAAGCCGCATGAAAATAGCGAACAATTTGTGAGATGGTCTTTTCAATGCCGAAGAACTCATCGGCGAAGAAGTCATAAACTTTTATAGATTCGTCTTTGTAGATGCGCTTGGCGTATGGATCGTCGTCTACGTTGATATCTCTGACGCCGGCTTTTATGAGTACGTCATAGAGACGCGCATGAGCCAACTTCGCGACTCCCGGATCATCTCTGACCTTGTCGAGATACCCGAGCAGATTTCCGCGCCATGATTGGCTTTGGTGCAGATCTCGATCTCTTTGAATGAGTGCTTGGAATTCCTTGTTATGGTCCATGCCAGAAGCTCCCCTTTCTGGAGAAAAGTTTATCGCGCAGGTTTAGCGGCGACGTTGGTAGAGATAAGCGGCCGAGATTATTGAGGGATGAATAAGACCTGTAGCCAGGCTGCGCTACAGGCGCAGAGAGCAAAAATGTTTTTTCCCAAACGTGCTTCACGTTAGGCCGAAAGCTGGGAAAGCGTGAGCGGTGTGGCGCTGCGGTTTGTAAAGCGAGAACCGGGGAAAGTCTATCGCTTGCATTCGACCTCCGTTAACCCAACGTGCTGGTCTTCTCAGCCCATGCTCCTTGATTAGACGTGGCCAAAGAACAGTTTCTTCATTCTTACCCGCTGCTTACACTCGACATTGAAGCGCCGTTTGTGCGCAATGTCAAGATTATTATGAGCATGCTGACACCATAGCGGCTGTCGAATACGCTGAGTTATCATCCGACATTCGATCTGCTAAGTTCGTGGTTACAAAAGAGCTGTGAAAGAGGCAACTGGTATGAAACCTGGAGAACTGATGATTCAACCCGGCCTCCGATGGTATGCAATTCAAACTAAAGGCAACAAGGAAAAAGAGGTAGCCAAGCGACTGACGGATCTTAAGTTTGAAATCTTTCTGCCTTGGCTGCGCGATCGGAGGCGCATTGGTAGCAAGTATCATTGGGTTCTGGTGCCGTTGTTTCCGGGTTATTTATTTTGCCGTTTGGACATAGTTGTATCGGGGAAGACGGCCCGCTACTCGCCGGGCGTAAAGGACTTCCTCCGATTCGGCAACGAGATAACTGAAATCTCCAACGACATCATTGTCGCGTTACAGGAGCGTTGCCCCGAGGGCATCGCAGCCGTCAACCCGGTGTCCCTGACCGCCGGAGACTCGGTAACCATCAACGAAGGACCCTTTGCCGGTCTGCAGGCTATCTTTGAAAAGAAAATGAAAGGCAGCGAGCGCGTTGCCGTCTTACTTGAGCTTCTTGGCCGGCAAACACGCCTCATTCTGCCCAGCGAAACTGTCGGAAGAACTTGACCGTCAGGTCGCGAACTGCCCATATCTTCTATCGTTTAAGGCTCACGCTAAACTGATAGCCGACTCACTATCTTGACATGCCCTGAGTGCTATTGATAAATGCCAGGCGCTCAAAAGGCATACTTCAGGGGAGGACGACATGCGCCGTCAAGCTTGGCACCGGCGAGGGCTGCTGGTTATGTTTGCTGTTTTTTCATTTGTTACCGTCTGCGGGAACAGTTCTCTCATCGGTCCAGTGGATCTCCAAACCCTTTCCCGGCTTCTTCGTGCATGAGAATCGCACTGTAGGCCCGTACTCTTTGCCTCACTGGAGCGGCGGTGTTGCAGGACTCCAATCTCTAGATCTTATCATCAAGATCGACGGTCGCCCGATAAGCGGGCGCGCCGAGCTCTACGAGCGCGTGCGCAACCTTCCGGTAGGGACGCCTTCCACCTATACCATCGGCCGGGGATCAGCTATCATCGAATTGACCATTCCCAACATGATGCTCACCTGGCAAGACTGGTTCTTGAGTTTTGGAGTTTACGTTTTTACCGGATTAGCATTCTTGATAATCGGTGTGGCGCCTTATTGTTTTCGAGCCAACTCGCCGGCAGCTCTGCCCCTGTCTTTCATGGTGATCGCTGTGTTCGTTTGGTTTGAGAGCACCTTCGATTTTATGACCGATGGGTTTGTTCCTAAAGAGATGCGCTTATTTGCGATGATTCTCACTCCCAGCGCCGGCATTCATTTGGCCTTGCTGCTGAAACAAGGACGGCCTGTACGATACACGAAGCCATTTTTTCTGGTATTCATCTATGGAACGGCCCTAGCTCTCGGCGCTTTGAGCAGTATCACTTTCTATGGACCGGTGGACCGATGGATTGACGTATTCCGAATAAATTATCTCTACGCCTGCATCGCAGCTTTGGCTTTCTTATCGATAATCGGTTCGGCTTTGAGGAAGACAGCTACGGCTCTCGAGCGCTCGCGTTTGCGGGTCATGTGTGTCGGCGCGGTTCTCGGATTTTTATTGCCCACCGTTGCCACGGTCTTAACCAGCACGTTCCAATGGGCGATACCTTATAACCTGGCAATGATCTCGACGGTGTTTTTTCCTCTTTCGGTTGCCTACGCGCTTTTGAAATATAGCCTCTTCGATCTGGGTAATACGCTCAAGGCAGGACTCACCCGATTATCATTGATGGTGTTCCTCTTAGCCCTCTATGCGGCTATTTTCTTTCTCGTCGGGCCTTCGGTCGGCATCTACGACAAGGATCCCCTGACGCCGCTATTTTTCTCGATCCTTGTGGTATTGATCTTCAATCCGGTGCTCCGCGGTATCGAAACATTGGTCGATCGTTACATCTATCGACAGGAGTACGATCCGGTAAAGGCGCAGCGCGATATCAGTCTATTTCTGAGGTCGCTGACAACCGCTCGAATAATCGCCAATGGGTTCTTAGAGCAGGTTACAGCGATTCTCGGCGTAGAGAAGGCGGTCTTGATTTACCGTTCTCCTGCCATGCCCAACGATTTGACGGCTGCAACCGATGGGAACGAGGTAAAGTTTGCCCCGATTCTTGATCGCGCAGGATTTCTGTGGAGAGCTGAGCACCTCGCGGGATTCAGAGGGTTATCACGGAGCGAGGTTCTCGCAAATCCGATTTTTGAATCTGAACGCGCAGAGTGGTTGGCAATGTTCGAGCCGCTCGCTTCTGAACTGTTGATACCGATTGTCTTTGAACATGACGTGCGCGGCTTAGTTTCTTATTCCGCGAAGAGTGGGGGGAGGGAGTATCGCGGCGATGACCTGACCCTGCTGGGCACTCTGACTGAGCAGTTGGCCCTGTCACTGGAAAACGGCATAAGGTATGAACAGTCGGAGAAAGCCAAAGACGAGTACCACCGGCTTTATGACGAAGCGGAGCGCGCCAAACGGAAGTTGATCGACGATGATCGCATTAAGAAAAATTTCGTGGCCAACGTCTGTCATGAACTGCGCACACCGGTCAGTACCCTGATAGGCTTCAGCGAAATCCTCCTCAACCGCGACCTTCCGGCCGACACACGCGACATTTTAAACACGATGTTGAGCAATGGACAAGATCTATCCAATATGATGGATGGCCTACTGGATTTCTCGCGCATGGAGGCCGATGCCGTGCCGAACAATTTCGAGCGCATCGATGTAAAAGACCTATTGGGCGGGCTGGAGCTCATGACTCAGAGACTTATCCGCGGTCGTCCCATTCAGTTCAGAATCAACATCGAAGACGCAATCCAAACCATCAACAGCGATCCAAGAAAACTTCAGCAGATACTAGTCCAGCTATTAACCAACGCGCTTAAGTTCACTGAAAAAGGGGCGGTTGAAGTTAGAATTGCGACCAGGACCGATCAAGGCGGCGGGTTCTTGGAAATTGCTGTCTCGGATACCGGAATCGGAATCGATAAGAACGATCAGGAAATCATCTTTGACAGCTTTCGCCAGCTGGATGGGTCCTCTAAGCGCCGTTTCGGCGGCACCGGCGTGGGCTTAAGCCTGTGCAGCAAGCTTGCTGCGGCGCTCGGTGGTAGGATTAGTGTTAAGAGCGAACTCGGTTTGGGAAGTGTCTTCAGTGTATTTCTGCCCCTTACGAGTGTCGTGGGAAATTCAGAGCAATGCAGCGTCGAAGCTTGAGGAGCGAACAGTGAAGTTTGACGATTGACTCATCTGACAGCCTTAGCTAGGTCATATCTATGGTGGCAAGTAAAGATTTCGTCAAAGAATTGCTGGCGATGGTGAATGATTTCTGCCGAACTCTCGAAGCGCAGCCGCCAGCCTACAGCTATATACCCCTGACCAGCGATGAAGAACGCATTCGAGTGATGAAGAGCCGATTGTATAACGAAGTCCGCGCGGCCGAGCTATTTGGCACATGGCTCAAGACAACTCCGGAGTTGGAAGTAAAAGCCATAATGGCCGAATCGGCGCATGAGGAGATGGAGCACGCGGAGCTGCTATCAAAACGAATCCGTGATCTCGGTTTTGAACCCTTTGATTATCAACCGCTTCCCGCTCAGATGGCGATGTTTAATGCCATCGCGGGACTCACGGACACCTGTCAACGGATGGCGGGATTCTCACTAGCCGGAGAAGCCGTGGCCACTTATTTGACGCAGAAGAGTTTACAAGCATCGACAGTGCCCGACTGGATTAAACAACCGTACGGAAAAATTACCCGCGATGAAGAAGGGCACGGCAGCATACCCCAAGAAATCTTGCAGCGTTATGCGACCACTGAAGAGCGTCAGGAGAGAGCCCGTAGGGCAGTGGCCATGCGCCTCGTCCTATTTCGTGAGTACTTGAACAGCCTGGACCGTTGGGCACTGGGCAAAGATCGCTGGTGATGCGGCTATTTATCCTTTTGAACAGATTCGCAGCGCGGACAAACAAGCGGCAGCGGCCCAAGTAAAATAGCCCAGCCACACTCCGAACAGGTCGTAACTGGTTCTCCCAACATTCCGCGAACCGCGGCGCCGCAGCGCTTCGCTCCGCAAGGACCTGTGCCAATGCCGGTGCGCTTGCTAACCATCTCGAAGGTCTTGGCGCCTGCTTGAATAGCTTTCACCACGATCCCTTTACGTATCTTATTGCAGAGGCAAATGGGGCGAAAGTTATCTATGATAGCCTGCTTCTTGGCCTCGTTATCAACTTCGTTAATAGTGCCTCCCATTCGATACTCTAGCACGATTTCTTAATGCTTTCCTCCTTCGTGGCAATTATTAGAGATGAGTTCAGCGGCGCGGGCAAGTCTATCCGCTTTACATGCATCAGACCGGCTGACAACATCCAGGCTTTAACTTCGTCGAATGCATAGCAACGTCCCTCTGGCGTCGTTAATAGCATGAATAAACTAAACACCGCGCCAACTCTCCCGTTGACGCGCGTGCTATCGAGAATATGATCCTTGACGATAACGCTGCCGCCTGGTTCAAGCACGGAGCTAAGTTTGACCATAAGCCGTTGGTTTACTTCAAAGCTTTCGCCGTGAATGACATTGGAAAGAAAAATCACATCATACCTGCCGAGAATATCGTCAACACGGTAGTCGCCGCTGATCAGCCGGATTCGACTGCTCAAACCGGCCTCACTGACATAATTTTCGGTGAGTTTGATAGTTGCCGGCAAATCGAAGATTGTCGCGCGCAGATTCGAAAACCTCCGGCAAAGCGCGATGGAATAGGTGGCTGGTCCGGAACCGACATCGAGAAGCTCGCGAGCGTTGTCCCAATCGAAGGCTCCGGCCATGATCTCCGCATCGCCGCGCGCCTTGACAAGGCTATCCATAGCATCGATGAAGATCGCGGTTTCCTTGGGATCATCCTGATACATATTAGCGGGGCGAACAGGCCGGCCACTGCGAATAGCCTCGGTTAATGACATCCAACAATGCCAGAGCGAGGCTTCGAAACGAATCATACCGCCGAGGTAACCGGGAGCGTCTCGCTTTAAATACTTTGCCGATACATCCGTGAGAGAAAATCGGTTCTCCCGTTTGTGCAACAACCCTAGAGCTGTCAGGGCGTTTAGCATCAACTCGGTAGCGCGAGGTTCTAGATCAAGCGACTTGGCAAGACTTGCGACTTCCAACGCATGGGTTCCAATATTTTCGAAAATCTCCAGCTCTACTGCCGCCTGAACTATTCGGGCTTCGACGTGGCCACTGGCTAATTTCATCAAATCGGAATAATCCACAGCGATCTCTTACAAGCGTTCGATGATTCGATAGCTTCGGCTTTTCGGTTTCACCGGGGCCACGATGCCGCTTTTAACCAACAGGCGGATATCTCGATAGGCGGTGTCCCGATCGACTTCCGTTATTCTCTCGTATTCGGTCGTCGAGAAAGTTTTCCCATGACAGTAGGCGTAGGCGAGCAGTCTGCGCTGTCGCTGGTTGACCGAGGATGTGGCGAATTGATTTAACCAGCGTAGGGTGTCGTCGTCGTAGACCGGCGCATTTCTAAGCGTAACGGTGAAGATAAATCCATTGGTGGAAAATTCTGGCGGATTAAGCCCGTAGGTTTCCATCTCCTGAAACATTCTCGGCACCCCTTCACCCATCTCGCGCAGATAGCCCATTTCCGCCAAGACGCGGACGATAAGCGGATTACGTGAGAAGTGAATGCTCTTTTGCTGGCGTATCTGCTCGAGACTCACAGGAAGCGGGGGAAGACCGGGGCTTCGCACGGTTATATGGTCGTCAAACATCCAAACCTCGATGGAAGCACCGTTCAATGCATAATCCCGGTGCGCGACCGCGTTCACAACAGCTTCCTGCCATGCGAAGGTCGGATATTCCAGACGTTCGCGAAAGAAAAGATCATGCAATATGGTCCGTTCGCGGATATGTTCCTTGATCCTCCCAACTGCTTCATCGATCAAACGACCCAGGGGCCCCTCAAACCTTAATCGCTTAACGACATTCAAGGCCGCGCCATACTGCCGCTCGGAGCCTTCATACTTGACGAAATCAATGCCACATCTCGGGTGCCAGCGACTCGGATCTTTAGCGAACAGAAGCAGTGCCGCCATATTGGGAGCAGGAAGCGCGCGGGAATTATCAAGCAGGTGATAAGATTGGGCAAGGACGCTCTCCGGTTGCCGGACATCATGGATTTTATTCAGGAACTCGTGCACAAGGTCGGAATCGAGATCGTGCCACGTGGCATTGAGCGCCTGCTGTCGTTCATAAAACAAGGTCTTCTTGGCTTCCTTTAGCGAATTAATCTGTTCTGATGGCAACGCTGGGGTTTCCGTGGCAAGTCGGTAGTAGGATCGGCCGCCCGCGATACGGTAGATCTCCAGACCGGAACCGACCTCGAATTTAAGGATCTGTAGATTGCCTACTCGAATCGTTTCCGATGCGGGAGTGAGAGCTGGTCGCAGTAGATTCTGCGGCGCCTGCATCAGTGCGACGAGTTCGTTAGAATCGTATGGAATTCCGGTTATGGTTTTGTCGGCTTCGACACCCACCAGCAGTGTTCCGCCATCGGCGTTTGCCATGCCGGAGAGAATGCGCGCAACCTCTCGACCGAGCTCCTCTTCCTTCTTCTTTTGAGGCCCGCCGCGCCGATGTTCATAGGCGCTCAGGAAATCCAGAAACTGTCCGCGTTCCTGTTTAAGCAGGAGGCCAATTGCGTCGGCGTGCATAGCTCAAGTTCTAGAGCGGAAGCTCATCCGATAGGTGCCGCCCTTCGGCATCCTTTTACAGGTTCGGGGCGGCGTTAAGCCGAACCACTTCCAACACCATCTGAGCTGACAGATTAAGATCTTTAAGATCGAGCCATTCTTTTACCGTGTGGATCTCGCGCATACCGGTAGATAGGTTTGCGACCTCCAGGCCTTTCTGATTGAGTACGTTGGCGTCACAACCGCCACCGGTGGCGAGAGTTTTGACGTTCACTCTCAAATTCTTGGCCGCCGCGCGCACGAGTTGTACGATCGGAGCTCCATCTGAAACATCCATGCGATC
>Ga0307415_100001258_pt1 | contig 11917 bp, 6 predicted proteins | sample DK1Cmetagenome_FD_204524 | JGI IMG/M metagenome (GOLD analysis project Ga0307415, IMG submission 204524) | Maize rhizosphere microbial communities from greenhouse at UC Davis, California, United States - DK15-C-2 | ecosystem: Host-associated > Plants > Roots > Rhizosphere > Soil | place: USA...
GGCTCAAGGTCTTCAGCGCGCTCGGCGAGAAGGCCGGCGTGAAGGTGATCGCCGTCGAGCGCTACGGCCGCACCGATTCGAGCGTGACCGGCCAGACGCTGAAGCTCATCGCCGCGAAGCCCGATGGGATGCTGATCGCGGCCGTCGGCGGTCCCGCCGTACTGCCGCAGGCGACGCTGCGCGAGCAGGGCTTCAAGGGCACGATCTACCAGACGCATGCGGTAGCGACCGACGACTTCATCAAGCTCGGCAAGGACAAGGTCGAAGGCACGATCCTCGCGGCGGGGCCGATGCTCGTCATCGACGAGATTCCCGACACCAACCCGACGAAGAAGGTCGCACAGGCCTACATCGCCGCGTACGAAAAGCAGTTCGGCACGAAGCCGGCGACGTTCGGCGCGAACACGTGGGATGCCGGGATCCTGCTCGAACGCGCGATTCCCGTCGCGCTCAAGACGGCGAAGCCCGGCACCGAGGCGTTCCGCTCCGCGCTGCGCGACGCGCTCGAGCAGGAGCGCGAAGTGGTCGGCTGCCAGGGCGTGTTCAACATGTCGCCGACCAATCACAACGGCATGGACGAGCGCGCGCGGGTGCTGATCACGATCCGCGACGGCCGGTTCCGGTTGCTGTCGCAGTAAAAGCGTTGTCCGGCGTGATGCGCGCCCGCAGCATGGTCACCGTTACGCGGCGCACGTAGCCGATGCGCGTCGTCGGCATCCTCCTTGCCGCGGGCCGCGGCGCACGGTTCGGCGGCGACAAGTTGATCGCGCCGCTGCTTACGGCTGCGCTCGGTGCGCCAGCGGGAACGCCGCTCGGCGTGGCAGCGGCGCAGCATCTCGTCGCGGCGCTTCCGGAGTCGGTCGCGGTGGTCCGGCCCGGCGATGCCGCGCTCTCGCGCCTGCTGGTCGCAACGGGTGTGCGTGTCGTCGAGTGCGCGAGCGCGGACGACGGCATGGGGACGAGCCTCGCGTGCGGCGTACGCGCGACCGCGGACGCGGACGCGTGGGTCGTCGCCCTGGCGGACATGCCGTGGATCGAATCGGAGACGATCGGGAAAGTGGCCGATGCGCTCCGCGCGGGCGCAAGCATCGCCGCGCCTTCGCTGCGCGCGCAGCGCGGCCATCCGGTCGGATTCTCGCGGCGCCACTACGCGGCGCTGGTCGCGCTGACGGGCGATGAAGGCGCGCGCAATGTCGTGGCAAGCAACGCTGCCGATGTCGTGCCGATCGACATTGCCGACACCGGCATCCTGGCCGACGTCGACCGGCCGCAGGATTTGCGGCGATCGGATCGCTCGTAAGCGTCGCCGATTGCGCTGCAACAACCGGCGAATCGTTCGCTGTCGATTGCACGCTTCGATAACTGGCGAATCGTTACATCGCGATGCGATACAACAGTGACGCATGATTTTTTCTGTCAAGAGAATTGACACTGCTCGCGGCATTCAACTATATTCGTCGTGCCGGTCGATTGTATTGAACACCTTGTTCAAGAACAAAACGACAGCGACATCGACCGGATTCGATCGTCACCGTCAAGGAGGAGACACCCGGTAACTGACTCATGAATCATCGTCGGTCGTGCGGTGTGTCGAATGGCCTCCACAGCGACAGCAGATGTCCTCGTTGCGGGAGGCAGCGGCGACAACACCGATACGCATCAAGCGCGCGTGTGCAACAGCGCCAGGATCACGTTCTGCTCGGCTGACAAAAATTCCATCGATCGTCACGCGCCTAGCGCGGCATGACGCGGCAGTTCAGCGTCAGGGTCCGTGTCGTGCGGTCGTTCGCCGTCGAGCAGGAGAGGATTCACTGGAGGAAATGGCATGGAACGCAGGGAAAATGCGCACGATGCAACGCGGATATCGCATGAACGACAGCGCAAAATCATTCTAGCTCCCCTCATGTCGCTAATGGCGAGCGCCGCGCTCATTGGCGGCGCGCCGTACGCGCTCGCGGCCAACACGTCCGCACTGGGCCTGGCGGGGCCGGAGAACCAGAACGAGCTCACCGCTCCGTTCAAGGACATCACGGTCGAAATGCACGAGGGCACGAACATGGCGGTCGTTCCGTCGCCCGATGGCACGAAGATGGCGCTCTCGCTGCAGGGCGGACTGTGGATCATGCCGGCGAATGGCGGCACGGCGACGAAGATCACGCCATGGGACGTCGAGGCGACGCAGCCCGCCTGGTCTCCCGATGGCCAATGGATCGCGTTCCAGAACTACTCGACCGAGGCCAACTACGGAATCTGGCTGGTGAGGGCCGACGGGTCGCAGCTGCATGCGTTGACGAGCGGTCCGTTCGACGACCGCGAGCCGTCGTGGTACCCCGATTCGAGCAAGATCGTCTTCTCGTCGGATCGCAGCAACGACAAGCAGTACAAGATCTGGTCGGTCACGCTCGCCGGTGCGCTGCAGCAACTCACGACGGGTGAAGGTGCGGAAAGCAACCCGGTCGTATCGCCGGACGGCACGAAGATCGCGTTCATGACGGGCACCAATACGATCGCGACGATGCCGGCCGATCTGAGCGCGCCGCCGCAGGTGTTCGGCAGTGGCCGTTATCCGCAATGGACGCCCGACAGCGCGAATCTCGTCTACCAGAATGGCGGCGACCTGATCGCCAACGGCGCCGCGATCACGGATGACGAGGATCTCTTCCCGTTCCCGGTGCAGTTCACGAGTGCGTCGCGCATCCTCTATACGGGGGACGGCAAGATCCGCACGCGTGACGTCAGCGGCGGCAACGTGCAGGACATCGCGTTCAGCGCGACGCAGGTGCTGCGCCGGCCGAAGCTCACGCCGTCGGTGAGCCGGCCAAGCCTCGGCCAGACGGGGACCAAGCACGTCAAGGGCATCAATGGCGCGGTGATTTCGCCCGATGGCAACAGCGTCGCATTCGTCGCCCTGAACGACCTGTGGGTGATGAAGATCGGCCAGGCGCCAGTGCGCCTCACCGACGACATCGATCGCGACGTCGATCCGCGCTGGACCGCCGACGGCCGCTTCGTCTACTGGTCGAGCGACAAGAACAACGCCGGCAGCCTCGCCGTCGACAAGATCGACGTCGTCACCAAGGCGCGCACGCGCGTCGCTGCGATCCCCAGCGTTTCGATGATCCAGCCGACGCTTTCGCCGACCGAGGATCGCTTCGCCTATTCGACCGGTTCCGGCTTCGTCGAGGTGATGGACATCGCCACGCGCACGCGCACGCCGATCGTCGACCATCTGTCGCCGCAGCCCCAGGTGAGCCGGCCGTTCTGGTCGCATGACGGCACGAAGGTGATGTTCGTCGACAACGACCGTATCAATCCGCGCTTCCGCGAGGGCTACAACAAGCTGCGTGTCGCCGACATCGCCACCAAGACGGCGACGTGGTACGCGGTCGGCCCGATGCCCGCAACGATTTCCGATCGTACCGAAGGCGCGGCCGCATGGTCGCCCGACGGCACGAAGGTCGCATTCATCAGCGAATCGGTGCTGAAGGTCATGCCGACGAACGCCGATGGCTCGCCTGCGGGTCCCGCCGTGCCGCTCACGGACGAAGTCGCCGACATGCTGTCATGGCAGGCCGACTCCCAGACGCTGCTGTACATGTCGGCGGGCAAGCTCAGGAAGATCAAGGCCGACGGCACGGGGCAGCAGGACGTCGCGCTCGATCTGACGTACAAGGTCGATGCGCCGAAAGGCAAGACGATCATCCACGCGGGCGCGATGTGGGATGCGCTTTCGCCGGAGCTCAGGCACAACGTCGACATCGTCATCAACGGCAACAGGATCACCGCGATCGAGCCACACAAGGAGCGCCCACGCACGCCGAACACGACGTTCGTGGATGCCTCGCAGCAGACGGTGCTGCCCGGCTACTGGGATCCGCACTTCCATCCGCTGAACGTGTACCAGGGTAGCCAGTTCAACCTGGTATGGGCGGCGATGTTCGCGTACGGGTTCACGTCGGTGCAGTCGGTGGCCGGCCCGATCTACGCGAGCACCGAGATGCGCGAAGCGCTCGAAGCCGGCAGCATGATCGGCCCGCGGCTCTACACGTCGACGCCGCTGATGGAAGGCAATCGCGTGTCGTACGACATGTCGCGCGCCGTCCCCAGCGCGGAGGTTGCCGATCGCGAAATCGCCCGCTTCAAGGCCGTCGATATCGACTGGATCAAGACGTACGTACGCGATCCGATCCCCGCGATGCGGCGTTTCGGCGCAGCCGCGCAGGAGATGGGCATTCCGAGCGGGACGCACCTGCTCTACCCGGGCTACTCGACGGGTGTCCAGGGACTCACGCACCTGCAGGCGACGCAGCGGATGGGCTACGGCTGGGCGAAGTCCGCGGGCAAGAGCATCGCCTACCAGGACGTGAATGCGCTGGTCGGTGCCGGCGAAGTGCATCTGATGGAAACGCTCGGGTCGATCCGCATGGCGGCGAAGAGTCCCATCCTTCTTAGCGGCGAGCGCTTCAACGTGCTGATGCCGATCCCGTACGTCACCGGCCTGCTCGCGCAGAATCCTCCGACGCCGGCGCAGCTCGCGACGCTCAAGGTCCAAACGGACAACGACGCGCGGGCGATCGAAGCGGGCGCGCTGTTCGCAATCGGGACCGACGTGCCGCTCAACCCGCCGGGCGTGCAGAATCACGCGAGCCTGATGGCCCTGGGTCTCAGCATGTCGAATCACCAGGCCCTCCAGGCGCTGACGATCAACGCGGCGAAGATGAGCTATAAGGACAAGGAGCTCGGAAGCATCGAAGTGGGCAAGCTCGCCGATCTGACGATTGTCGACGGCAATCCGCTCGACGATCTCAAGTACGCCGCGGCGGTGCACTACGTCGTCAAGAACGGCAAGGTCTACTCGCTCGACCAGATCATGGCGCCGTTCAAGTCGCCGGTTCAGCTTGCCGCGCGCCGGAAGGCGCTCGTCGCGTTCGACAGGGCCTGCAAGGAAGACTCGAAGAACTGCTTCGAGGAGGCGCACGTTTCCGCGGGAGACTGAGGCCGCGGCTCGCATCAGCAGTAGCAAGAGAAACGGCGGCCGCGCGGCCGCCGTTTTTTCGTTTGCGCGCACGGCAGGGCGCACGCACTTTGCAAGGTGAGCTTCCTCTAGCGGATCCACCTCCACGGCGCCGTTACCCGGGCGCCTGTGCGTCTGCAACCGGGTCCCGGAGGGCGTTCGCTTCGCGCCTTCGCATCGACCCGCGCCGCACGATCAGGCACGCCGCGGGCACGACGAACATCGACAGGACGAGCGCGGTCATCATCCCGCCCACCATCGGCGCCGCGATGCGGCGCATCACCTCGGACCCTGTGCCGTCGCTCCACATGATCGGCAGCAATCCCGCGATGACGACGGAGGCGGTCATCATGATCGGCCGCACGCGCAGCGCCGCACCGTCGACGATCGCCTCGGCCAGTGCGCGCCGGCCGGTGAGCGCGCCGGCCGCTCTGCGCGCGTCGATCGCATGGTTGATGTACATGAGCATGACGACGCCGATCTCGGAGGCGACGCCGGCGAGCGCGATGAAGCCGACCGCCGAAGCGATCGACATGTCGTAGCCGAGAAAGTCCATGAGCCACAGCCCGCCGACGAGCGCGAACGGCAGCGTCCCCATGATGATCAGCGCATCGTCGGGGCGGCGGAACACGACAACGAGCAGCACGAACACCGTTGCGAGCACGGCCGGCACGACGATTCGCAGCCGTTGCGTCGCGCGCTCGAGATATTCGAACTGCCCCGACCAGGAGATCGAATAGCCGGTCGGCGCCTTGACGTGGTCGATGACGGCGCGCTGCAGGTCGCGTACCGCGGAACTGAGGTCACGGCCGCGAAGATCGACGTACACCCACCCGGAAAGGCGGCCGTTCTCGCTCTTCAGCATCGAAGGTCCGTCCGTCACCGCGATCTGCGCGACGTCGCCCAGGCGAAGCTGTGCGCCGCGCTCGCTCAGCATCGGCAGCCGTCGCAGCGACTCGACCGAATCGCGTACGTCGCGCGGATAGCGAACGTTGATTGGAAAGCGCTGCAAGCCCTCGACCGTTTCGCCGATGTTGTCGCCGCCGATCGCCGCCGACACGACGCTCTGTACGTCGCTCACGTTCAGGCCGTAGCGTGCCGCGGCCGCGCGATCGATCTGCACGTCGATGTAGCGGCCACCGGCCAGCCGCTCGGCGAACGCGGAAGTGACGCCGGGGACCTGCCTCGCGACGTGCTCGATCTCGGCGAGCACGCGGTCGATCTTGCGGACATCGTCGCCGGCGACCTTCACGCCGACGGGGCTCTTGACGCCGGTCGCGAGCATGTCGATCCGCGCGCGCACGGGCGGCAGCCATACGTTGGAGAGTCCCGGCACGCGGACGGTGCGATCGAGTTCCTCGACGAGCTTCTCGGGCGTCATCCCGCGACGCCATTCGTCGCGCGGCTTGAACTGGATCACCGTCTCGATCATCTCGAGCGGTGCCGGATCGGTCGCGGTGTCGGCGCGTCCCGCTTTCGCGAATACGCGCGCGACCTCCGGCACCGTTCGAATGAGACGATCGGTCTGCTGCAGCACCTCGCTCATCTTGCCCGGTGAGATGCCGGGCATTGCCGACGGCATGTACAAGAGATCGCCCTCGTCAAGCGGCGGCATGAACTCGCCGCCGATGCGGCTTGCCGGCCAAAGCGCCGAAGCCGCGATCACGACCGCCACGGCGAGCGTCGCCAGCGGCGCGCGCAGAACAACTCGCAGTGCGCGTCGATAACCGCCGACGAGCAGGCGGTTCAGCGGGTTGCCCATCTCGCCGGGGATGCGCCCGCGAATGAAGTACCCCATGAGCACCGGAACGAGCGTCACGGAGAGCCCGGCGGCAACGGCCATCGCGTAGGTTTTCGTGTATGCGAGGGGCGAGAACAGGCGCCCCTCCTGCGCCTCGAGCGTGAAGACCGGGACGAACGAAAGCGTGATGATGAGCAACGAGAAGAAGAGCGCGGGACCGACTTCCACCGACGCGTTCGCGATCAGCTGCCAGCGCGTGCGCGGATCGGGGCGTGCGCCGGCGTGCGCCCGCTGCCACGCCTCGATATGCTTGTGCGCGTTCTCGATCATCACGACGGCCGCGTCGACCATCGCGCCGATCGCGATCGCGATGCCGCCGAGCGACATGATGTTCGCGTTGATCCCTTGCTGTCGCATGACGATGAACGCGATCGCGACGCCGACCGGGAGCGACACGATCGCGACGAGCGCGGAGCGCAGGTGAAGCAGGAACACGAGGCACACGAGGGCCACGACGGCGAACTCCTCGGCGAGGGCCTTGCCGAGGTTGTCGACCGCGCGGTGGATGAGGCTCGAGCGGTCGTAGGTCGTCACGACTTCGACACCCGGCGGCAGCGCGCTCGCAAGCGACGCGAGCTTCGCCTTGACCGCGTCGATCGTCTCGAGCGCGTTCGCGCCCGAGCGCATGACGACGATCGCGCCTGCCACCTCGCCTTCGCCGTCGAGCTCGGCGATGCCGCGGCGCATCTCGGGCCCGACCTGGACACGCGCGACGTCGCCGAGCTTGACCGGCACGCCGGCCTCGCTGACGGCGAGCGGAATGCGCCTGAAATCGTCGAGCGAGCGCAGGTAGCCGGAGGCCCGCACCATGTACTCCGCTTCGCCGAGCTCGACGATCGAGCCGCCCGTTTCCTGATTCGCGTGCTGCACCGCATCGATCACCTTGCCGTGCGGGATGTTGTAGGCGCGCAGCCGATCGGGATCGAGGACGATCTGGTATTGCCGCACCATGCCGCCGACGCTCGCCACCTCGGCGACGTTCGGCACCGTCTTGAGTTCGTACTTGAGGAACCAGTCCTGCAGCGCACGAAGCTGCGACAGATCGGTGTGCCCGGTGCGGTCGACGAGCGCGTATTCGTAGATCCAGCCGACGCCCGTCGCGTCCGGGCCGAGCGAAGGCTTCGCGTGTGCCGGAAGCCTCGACTGCACCTGGTTCAGGTATTCGAGCACGCGCGAGCGCGCCCAGTAGAGATCGGTGCCGTCCGCGAAAAGGACGTGCACGAACGAGTCGCCGAACATGGAATATCCACGAACGGATCTCGCGCCGGGTACCGAGAGCATCGTTGTCGCGAGCGGATACGTCACCTGCTGCTCCACGATCTGCGGTGCCTGCCCCGGGAACGTCGTGCGGATCGTCACCTGCACGTCGGAGAGATCAGGGATCGCGTCGAGCGGCGTGCGCACGAGGGAAACGATGCCCCACGCCGCGAGAAGCAGCGTGACGAGCAGCACGAGCAGCCGGTTGTCGATCGACCAGCGGATGAGCCGTGCGATCACGCGTTCACTCGGTGCCGCGTGGCGTGCCGTGGCCCGCGTGCGCGTCGTGCCGTTTCTCCATGCCGTGCTCGCCGCCCATGCCGTGCTCACCGCCCATGCCGTGCTCACCGCCCATGCCGTGCTCACCGCCCATGGCGCCACCCATGTCGGTCGCAGCGTTCTCCGGCATCTCACGCATGCGCGTTAGCGCAGCCTTCAGGTTCGCTTCGGAATCGACGAGGAACTGCCCGGACACGACCACGCTCTCGCCGGGCCGAATGCCCTTCCGGATCTCCGTCCGGCCATCGCTTTCGATGCCCGTCTCCACGTCGACCGGCGCAAACCGCCCTTCCCCCTGTGCGACGACGACGATCGTGCGGCTGCCAGTCCGAATCACGGCCTCGCTCGGCACGAGCACGCTGTCCTTGCGGCGCGTCGGCGTGAACTCGATGGTCGCGAACATGCCGGGAACGAGGTGGCCGCCCGCGTTGGTGACCTCGATGCGGGCTTTGAGCGTTCGCGTAGTCGGATTGACTGCGGGCAGGATCGCGCTCACGCGCCCCGTGAATACGGACCCGGGAAGGCCGGGCGCGATCGCCTCGACTGCGTCGCCGGGACGAACGTCGGCCGCGACGGCTTCGGGCACTTCGGCGTTTACCCAAACGGTCGCCAGGCCGTTCAGCCGAAAGAGCGGCGCGCCCGTCGCCACGGTCATCCCTTCACGCGTGGAGAGTTCGCCGACGACGCCGTCGATCGGCGACGTGATCGTGAATCGCTGCTGCACGGCGCCCTTGGACTCGACCTCGCGGATCTGCCGCTCGGTCATGCCGGCGAGCCGCATCCGTTGCGCCGCGGCGTCGGTCAGGCCGCCGAGGGCGAGCGCGTCGACCTCGGTGCGGAGCCGCTTTGTCGACAGGTATTCTTCCTGTGCAGCGACCCATTCGGGAACGTAGATCTCCGCCAGCGGCTGGCCCTTGCGCACGCGATCGAGCTCGGCCCGTACGAAAAGCTTCTCGACAAATCCGTTGCCGCGAGCCTGCACAACGACGACGTCGCGCTCGTTGTACGCGACGTTGCCCACCGCCGAGATCGTGCTCGAAAGCGAGCCGGCAGTGGCCTTGGCTGTGCGTATGCCGAGGTTCTGCTGCAAGCGCGGATCGATCGCGACCCCGGCCGCCCCCGACTCATCATCGGCATAGACAGGAACGAGCTCCATATCCATGAAGGGCGACTTGCCGGGCTTGTCGAACTTCTGCCCGGGCACCATCGGGTCGTGCCAGTACAACACGCGCTTTCCGGTGGACGGATCGACGTCGCCCACGTTCAACACAGACGAAGCGTTCGTCCCGGGAGGTGCAGCGCCCGGCGCACTGGAAGTGACCGCGGTCTCCGGCATCGCCTTGCGGGCGCGCTCGAGTCCCGCTTCGAACGCCGCGTACGCGACGAGCGCGAGAACGGCGATCCCCGCGCTGCAGATCGCGAACGCGCGGCTGGCGCGGCCGGGTTTCTTCGCGGCGCTGTCCTCGGTCGTCGCGGTGGTCACCGGACCTTTCTCCGGTCCCATGCTCACTGTGCGCTCGCGGCAGCCGGACCGCGGGAGGGTATGGCCGGCACTGCATCGGGGAGCGCGAAGCTCAGTCGCACCCACATCCGCGCGACATCGCGTGCCTTCTCGACGCTGTCCATTTGCGCCTCGGTCTCGGCACGGCGCGCGCCGAGCACTTCGACGAGCGTTGCCTTGCCGCCCCGATAGGCGGCCAGGGTCGCCATCGTGCGCTCGTGCGCCAGCGGCACGAGCTCGCGTGCGTAGCGCTCGCGCCGGTCGCGGGCGTGCAGCCATGCGTCGATCATGATGCGCATCTTTGCGACTTCCGCACGGAGCTTCTCGGCGCGCGCCGCACGGATCTCGTCACGCTTCGCGCGCGTCGCCGCGATCTGGGCTGCCGACTGCCCGGCGGCCCGCGCGATACGCTCGTCGCTGGCGGCGAGAGCCTCCTGGGTCTCGAGCAGTGCGACCTCGGGATGGCGTACGAGATCGCCTTCGAGCGCCGCCGGCACGAGTCGTATGCGATCGACGTTCGGCAGGTCGGCGAGCGGGGCATCGCTCGCGTCGCCCACCCAGCGCTTGAGCGCGATTCGCGTGGCGCGCTCGCCGTGCTCTATTTCGCTCGACTTGTCCTCGAACAGGACGAGCATGCTGCGTGCAGCGTAGAACTCGGCCTGGCTCAACCGCCCTGCCCAGTACATGCGTTCCGCGCCTTCGATCTCGGCCCGCGCCGACTTGAGTTGATCCGCAGCGACGCGCGTCATCTGCTCGACGTAATGACAGTCGATCCAGGCGAGCGCGGTTTCGCGCGCGATCTCGACGCGCGTGGCCGTCTTCTGCACGCTCACGCGATCGGCTTCGCGCGTATAGCGCTCCGCGAGCGCGTTCCGCGCTTCGGCGCTCGTCAGATGCTCCGCGATGGGCAGCCAATCGACGCCAAGCGCAAGCGTGGGCTCGGGCAAGCGCGGGACCGCCGCCGCCATCTCGTGCGCGGCAGCGATGGCCGCGTCGTACGCGGGCAGCTGCGGCGAGCGTTCCAACGCGAGCCGCTGGGCGTCGGTCAGCGCGAGCGGTGCCGCTGCAGCGACGTTTGCCCCGAACAGCCCGGCCATTGCGCACGACGCGAGCGCCTGCAGAAGCACGCTCCGGACCTGGCGGCGGCGCGAACGGCGCAACCTCAGGCGAGCGACCAGGGCACGCAGGCGACAAGGCGCAGAAGTGAGCTTCAGCGCGTATTCAGGTGCAGGAAGGTACGACAAGCGTTGCTCGACCAGATCGCGCTTAGCACGCCGCCGGACCAGCTGACTCGGCGGCGAGCTTAACCTCGTGGCGAGCTTAACATATGCGTGCAAGCGCGCGATCGCACGCGCGTGCCATCTTCCGCATCGAACGCGCCAAATGCCGGTCCTGGCACGTGGTGCTGATGCAAACTTTTCAATTTCCAGCAGTGGGCGGCGCGCATGCGGGCGCAACGCGAAACACGTACCCGGGCCGTCCGACCGCCTCCTCGCCGGCTATGGCCGGATGGAAATCCTGCACGGGCTGGACTTGCGTGTCAGCCAGAGCCAGTCACTTTGCCTGATCGGCCCGAACGGCGCGGGCAAGTCGACCGTGCTGCATTCGATCCAGGGCTTCACGCACATCATGTCGGGCGCGATCCGCGTCGGGGCCGCGACGTCACGCGCATGCCGGCGCAGCGCAAGCTCCGCGACGCGGGCATCGCGTATGTGCTGCAGGACAACTCGGTGTTTCCGACATGAGCGTCGAGGAAAACCTGCTGATGGGAACAAGGTGTTCGAGATCCTCGCCGATCTCCAGCGCGGTGAGCACAAGACGATCATCATGGTCGAGCAGAACGCGAAGAAGGGGCTCGAGTTCGCCGATATCGGCTACGTGCTCGTCTCCGGCCGCATCGCCGCGCTCGCGGGCCGGGGGCGCGAACTGCCCGGCAATCCCGACGTGGGACGCCTGTTTCTCGACGGGTAGCGCGCGGCCGCTCAAGCGACGCTCACGGGGATCTTCCCGATCCGCTGCTGCCATTCGCGCGGCCCGGTCTCGTGCACCGACTCGCCGCTCGCAT
>Ga0307415_100001259_pt1 | contig 11914 bp, 7 predicted proteins | sample DK1Cmetagenome_FD_204524 | JGI IMG/M metagenome (GOLD analysis project Ga0307415, IMG submission 204524) | Maize rhizosphere microbial communities from greenhouse at UC Davis, California, United States - DK15-C-2 | ecosystem: Host-associated > Plants > Roots > Rhizosphere > Soil | place: USA...
GAGCCGGCGCGCCTCCTCCACGAAGCGGATGCCGACCTCGTCGTCGAGGTCGAAGCCCTTTCCGTCGACGCCCCACTGCGTGTACGTCTTCCAGGCGCAGACGCCGAATTCTTCCTTGAGGCGTGGCATGTCCTCGAGGTCGCCTGGCTGGTTCGGGTTCACCCGGCCGTGGATCATGAGCCGGTGGTTGCCCTCCATGCGGTCGACGATGCGGCGCACGTTGTCGGCGGATTCGATCTCGAGCGGCGAGGCGTCGCGGCGCGACGGGACGAACGACAGCACCATCATGTCGGTGTCGCTGTCGAGGAAGACGTCCTTCACGAATTCCTCGGGCGCGAGGCAGGCGAGGTGGCTGCGCGGCGTCTTGCCGTCGGCGAGCGCGCAGCCGGCTTTCGGCGCCCAGCTGAACGCGGATTCCGGCGCGACCTTGAGCCAGGCTTCTGTCGGGTCGACATAGTGACCTTGCACATCGAAGATGAACTCGCCGGTCTCCAGCTTGGCGGCAGCGGCGGCGGGCTCGGTGGCGGCAACCGCCGGCAGGTCGAAGAAGCCGCCGGTCCGGCCGGCCGCCGCGTTGGCGGTGTTGAACGCGAGCAACGTGCTCGCCGCGCCGCAGCTGCTAAGCAGGAAGTCGCGCCGGCCCATGGCGAGCCGCTTCGCATTCCGGTCCGCCGCCTCCTGGGCGAGGTGGTTGGCCTGCCGGTTCGCGCGCGTCAGCGGCACCGGCAGGAATTCGCCGTTACTCGTCGTGTCGAGCTTGACCGGGAGCCGCCGGCCTTCGGGGTCGATGCGATGGCGCGGCGCTTTCATTACAGCTCTGCCGGGTCGCCGTGCACCGTTTTCCCTTCGAACAGCGTCAGCAGCACCTTCGTGTCGGAGATTTCCGTCGGCGGGATGTCGAAGAGGTTGCGGTCGAGCACCGCGAGGTTCGCGCGCTTGCCGACCTCGAGGGAGCCGGTGTTGGCCTCGTCCCGGTTCGTGTAGGCGGCGTTGATCGTGAACGCGGCGATCGCCTCGGGCAGGCCGATGCGCTCCTCGGGCATCCAGGGCGTCGTCGTGTCGCCGAGCGAGCCCATGCGCGTGACCGCGGTCTCCATCTCCTCGAACGGGTTGGCCGTGGACACGGACCAGTCGCTCCCGAAGGCGACGACCGCGCCGCTCTTCTCCATGCTGGCGATCGGGTACATGTACGACGCCGTCTCCTTGCTCACGAAGGGCAGGGTCAGGTCCGTGATGTATGAATCGGCGTAGGCCCAGAGCGGCTGGAAGTTGGCGATCACGCCGAGCTTGCGGAAGCGCGGCTGGTCGTCCGGGTGGATCAGCTGGATGTGCGAGATGTGGTGGCGGTGGCCGCCGTCGCCGTTCGCCGTGCGGGCCGCCTCGATCGCGTCGAGCGCCTGGCGCACGGCGCCGTCGCCGATCGCGTGGAAGTGCACCTGGAAGCCGTCCTTGTCGAGCTGCGTCACCGCCTGCTTGAGCAGCTCCGGCTCGACCATCGGGATGCCGCGCACGTCCTTCTGGCCTTTCAGCTTGTACGGCTCGAGCACGACGGCCGTGTAATTCTCCATCACGCCGTCCTGCATGATCTTGACTGTGCCCGCGTCGATGCGGCCCTTGGTGAACTCGCTGCGCAGCTTCTTGATCGACTCGATCTGCTCGAGCCCCTGGTTGCGATTCCACCAGATGGAGCCGACGACGCGCAGCGAAAGCCCGCCACCCTCTTCGAGGCGACGGTAGGTCTCGAGGTCCGCCTGGTCGACGTTGGCATCCTGGATGCCCGTGATGCCGTAGCCGTTCAGCATCTTGACGGCGTAGCGAAGGCCCGCGTCGCGCTTCTCGTCCGAATCGGCGGGAGCCTTTTCGGAGACCAGCCTGCTCGCGCCCTCCTGCAGGCTGCCGCTCGGCTCGCCCGTCTTCGGGTCGCGGTCGATGCGGCCGTCCGGCGGGTCCTTCGTGTCCTTCGTGATCCCGCCGGCCTCGAGTGCCTTGCTGTTCACCCAGGTCGTGTGGCCGTCCCGGCTCCAGAGGATGACCGGCCGGTCCGGCACGACCGCGTCGATCAGTTCCTTGCGCGCGAGCGCGCCGGGACCGAAGGAGGACATGGCCCAGCCGCCGCCCTTGATCCAGGGCTCGTTCGGGTGGTCCTCGGCGTACTTCTTGATGATCGCGATGTACTCGTCGACGGTCGTCGCGGCATTGAGGTCGCAGCCGTTCGCCTCGATGCCGCCCGAGATCGGGTGGATGTGCACGTCCTGCATGCCGGGCAGCACCATGCGCCCGCCGAGGTCCACGACCTGCGTCTGCGGCCCGACGTAATCCTTTGCGCCGGCGTCGTTGCCGACGTAGACGATGCGGCCTTCGTCGATCGCGATCGTCTGGGCCCAGCTGCGGGCGCCGTCAACCGTGTAGATCGTGCCGTTCCTGAGCGCGAGGTCCGCGACGGCCGACTTCTTCCCGTCCTCCGCGTCAGGTGCCTGTTGCGAGCAGCTTGCGACTGCTGCGGCGGCGAGCAGCATGGCGACCGAACGGGCGAGGCGGATGTTCGCGTTCTTCATCATTGGTGATCCCTAGGTATGGTTTGGTTCCAGGTCTTCTCGCGGACCGGCTTGCCGTTCTCGGTCAACCGCCGGCGGTAAGTGTAGAAGAAATTTTCGCGGTCGCTGCGGAAGGTCAGTTCCGCGTCCCAGACGAGACGTCGTCCCGGCAGCTCGACCTCGACCCGATGCGTGCCGGTGACGCGGGCATCGGCCGGCGCCTTGTCGTTGATTTCGTAGCGGATCGTCTCGAAGGACCTCTCGGTGCCCCAGGGATAGCGGGTGCCCGACTCGTTGGTCAGCCGCGCGACGGCAGAGCCCGTCTGAGGGTTGCGCTCCACCGACGAGATCTCGCCGTAGCCGGACGTCGTCCCGCTCTCGATCGATTCCACGCCCGCGAAAACCGGGTCCTGAGCAGGCGGCAGGAAGTCGGGCACGGGACGTTGCTCGAAGGGCACGACCGGGAGCGCGAGCCGCGTCGGGCCGAGCACCAGCTGCGTCGTCATCGGATCGGGCGTCGGCCAGAGCATCGGCCACATCGCATTGTTCACCGCGAGCCGGATGCGGTGGCCCTTCGGAAATACCCACGACGTGAAGTGCATCTCGACGTCGAGCTCGAACGGCTCGCCGGGCACGATCGACTCGGGCGATCGCGCCGACTTGCGGTGCGTGCCGTTCATGGCGGCGCCGGTGACCTGGGTCACCGTGCCGTCCGGCGCCACGTCGGAAACCCGCGCGATCCAGTTCGCGCGTGTCGCATCCGCCGCTACCGTCAGGAGCGCGCGCGGAAAGCCGAGGATCTCGAGGTCTGCCTCGAGCGGCGCACTGTCATAGACGAGGCTGAAGGCATCGGTGCCGCGCTGGTCATGCGCGACGTCGCCCCACCACAGGACCGGGCCGCCGGCTTCGACGCCGCTCGACGGGACGTAGCGCAGCGCATGCGTCGCCGCCGCCGGGGCACCGGCAGCCAGCGTGTGATCCGGCTGCGGGTACAGCAGCTGGTCGCGGATGCGCGCGATCGGCCAACCGTCCTCGTAGCGCCAGCGGCCCGGCGCGTCGTCGAGATGCGGACCAGGAGGATGCCAGTCGCGCACGAAAACCGCGAAGCGCGGCTCGTCGAGGATGCCCGTGTCCTCGCCCTTCAGGAACTGATCGAACCAGCGCACCGCCTCACGCCGCCATTCCATGCCGGGCCCGGGGTAGGGCTCGTTCGGCCAGGTGTGATGCCAGGCGCCGACGATCGCCTTCACCGGCGCGTTCTTCACGTGCTCGAGCATGCGCGGCACGCTGTCGCGGTAGCCGTCGTACCAGCCGCCGATATGGAAGGTCGGGATGCGGATGTCACCGTATCGGTCGCGTACCGAGGCGCGGTCCCAGAAAGGACCGTCGCGCTGCTGTTTCTTGTACGTGAGCATCCAGGGCTCGGTGTCGAAGCGGTCGCGGAAGTTGGCGTCGTCGACGACGTAATCCGGTGCGGCCGGCCGTGCGTTGTCGAGGTCCATGCCCATTTCCCAGGAATCGAGGTGCATGACGCCGTCCATGTAGTGGACGTCGTCCTGGTAGAGATCCTCGGTCGCGTCGATGGCGACGATCGCCTTGAGCGCGGGGACGCCGCGGGCCGCCATCTGGATCGAATTGAACCCGCCCCACGAGATGCCGAACATCCCGACGCTGCCGTTCGACCAGGGTTGCTTCGACAGCCAGTCGATCACCGTCTCGCCGTCCCGCTGCTCGATTTCCGAGTACTCGTGCGGGATCAGCCGGCCCTCGCTGTTGCCGGTGCCGCGAATATCGACGGCGGCGACGACATAGCCGTGCTCGACGAAATAGGAGTAGGTCTTCCAGTTGCGGCGGCGGCCTTCGTGCTTGCGGTACGGCAGATACTCGAGCAGGACCGGGTATTTCTCGCCGGCCCGGCCGCCGGTTGGGTGGTAAAGGTCCGCCGACAACCGGACTCCGTCCGGCATTGAGATGGTCGCGGGGCGGATGTCCATGCCATACGTGTCAGCCGCTCTCGAGGTCGTGCTGAACGTGACCATTAAAATCATTACAAACAACAGGTTACGAATCACTAAATAATAATTCAAAAAACTAAACAGTTGTTGAGGCATCGGTGTGGGCCGGGATAAAATGTGTCGCATCCGGACCGGAGGCTAGCATGGCCGCGAATCTTGAACCCAGCGTCGAAATCCGCCCGACCGGCTCCAAGCTCGACCTGATCCGGGCGACCGTTGCGGCCATCTCCCAGCACGGCCTGTCGGAACTCACGTCCGCTAAGATCGCGAGCGCCGCCGGGCACACGGCCGCCTCAATCAACTTCCACTTCGGCAGCAAGGAAGCCCTCCTGCTCGCGACGCTGCGCGAGGTGTCGGAGGAGTTCGCCGGTTCCATGGCGCGCGTCCTGGAGGAGGCGGGGGACGATGACCTGCGCGCGCTGCTCGGCATCGTCGACGCGAGCCTCGGACGCGGCCTGTCCGACTCGAACAAGATCGCCGTCTGGTATGCCTTTCTCTCCGAGAGCAAGGCGCGCGGAGACTACCAGCGCATCTGCGGCGAGCGCGACTCGGCCTGGAGCCGGATGGTCATAGACCTCTGTAAGCGGCTCATCGCCGCGCGCGGCCAGGCTTCGCCCTGGCCGGATGCCGAGGCCGTTGCCCAGGGCCTCATGGGACTGATCGACCAGCAATGGCAGGGAATCCTGTTCGAGGGCGACGCCTTCGACCGCGAGGCTGCGCGCCGGCAATGCCGCGCCTATCTCTGCAGCGTGTTTCCCTGGCTCGCCCCGCGCATCGAAGCGACGGCATCGGTTCGCGCGCTGCAACCGGAACCAGGCATCGCCCCCAACCCGGCGATCAAGCTGACCTTGCCGGCCTGGGCCTATCACAGCGAGGAATTCCACGAGCTCGAGCGCGAGCAGCTCTTCCTGTCGTCCTGGCAGGTCGTCGGCCACGAGAGCGAGCTGCCGGAAACCGGCGACTACGTCGCGTTCGAGCTCTTCGGCCGGCGCGGATTCGTCGTGCGCGGCGCCGACGGCGGGATCCGCGCATTCCACAACGTCTGCGCGCACCGGGCCCATGCGGTGGTGTCCGGCGAGCGCGGGCGCTGCGCGAAGTTCCTGACCTGCCGGTACCACGGCTGGACCTATCACCTGGACGGCCGCAACCGCAGCGTGAGCGCCGCCGACACCTTCCCGAAGTTCGACCGCTCGCAGTACGGCCTTAAGCCGATCGAGCTCGAGATCTTCATGGGCTTCCTCTTCGTGCGGTTCCGGGGCGGCGAGCCCACCGTCGCCGAGCGCATGGCGCCGCACGCCGCGGAGCTTTCGCACTACAGGCTCGCGGAGATGGTGCCCCTCGACGAGACCTGGACGAACGAGGTGGCGATCGACTGGAAGAACGTCGTCGAGAACTACGTCGAGGACTACCACTTCCCGATCGGCCACCCGGGACTTTCGGCGCTCATGGAGCCTCAGTACGACCGCGCGAGCTTCCCTGGCGGCACGATGCGCCTCTCGCACCGCATGCGCGCCGTGCCGCTGAAGTCCTGGAGCGCGGAGCGCTACGCCAATCTCCTGCCGGTCATCGACCACCTGCCCGAGGACATGCGCCGCCGCTGGACCTACTTCGGGCTCTACCCGAACGTGTTCTTTGACGTCTACCCGGAATGGATGGACTTTTTCCACGTGCTGCCGCTCGGCGCGGGCCGGACGCTCATCCGCGCGCGCTCCTTCGGCTTCGCGGACGAGCGCCGCGAGATGAAGGCAGCGCGCTTCCTCTGCTCGCGGCTCAACGCACGCGTGCAGGCCGAGGACGAAGTCCTCACCGAGTCGGTACAGCGGGGACTCGCCTCGGGCGCTTACTCGCAGGGCATCCTGTCGTCGAAGGAGGTCGTCCTCGCGGGCTTCCAGGACTGGATCCGCGAGCGGCTGCCCATCGCGCGATCGGTGAACGTGCCCGCGAAGGGGACGATCGCGGAGCGGAACGCTACACTGCGCTGAGCCACCCGGCCCCTCGGCCGGCGAGGGGAAGTTCATGGACCTGGTGGTCGGCGCCACGGGTTTCGTGGGCGGTCTGGTCGCCCGCCAGCTCCGCGCCCAGGGCCGCGACGTCCGGGCGCTCGTGCGCGGCGGCGCAGGGCACGCCGGTGCATCGGCGCTCGCCGCCGACGGCGCTGCCGTCGTCAACGGCGACCTCACTGATCCTTCCTCTGTCGCCAGGGCCTGCATCGGCTGTGACACCGTCGTGTGCACCGCGACCGCGATGCCGAATGCTGGCGGCGACGCGCTCCGACGCATCGACCACGACGGCGTGCTCGGCCTGATCGCCGCAGCCGAGGCTGCCGCGGTGAAACGGTTCGTGTACATCTCGTACTCCCGGAATATCCGTACCGAATCTCCGCTCAGCCGCGCCAAGCGTGGCTGCGAAGCGCGGCTGGAATCGGGCCGGATGGATCACGTGATCCTGCAGCCATCGTTCTTCATGGAGGTCTGGCTGGGGCCTCATCTCGGGTTCGACGTCGCAGGTGGGCGCGTCCGTGCATACGGCGACGGCAAGGCCGCGGTGAGTTACGTGTCGGGCCGCGACGTCGCGGCGTTTGCCGCTGCAGCGGCCACGCGGCCCGGCGGAGTGCGCGAAATGGTCCAGGTCGGCGGCCCGGACCCGCTGTCGCAACTCGACGCCGTGGAACACTTCGAACGCGTTCTTGGCCGCCGCATGACGCTGGATCACGTGCCGGTGTCCGCCCTCGAAGCCCAGCAGCGCTCGGACGACCCGTTGCAGCAGGCCTTCGCGGCGCTGATGCTCGGGTACGCGCTGGGCGACGCGATTCCGGAGGCACGCGACAATGCCGCGCGCTATGGCGTGACCTTGACGTCACTGGCCGATTACGCAGGCAGGTTCCGGGTTTCGTGATCATGAGGATTATTCCACGCATGCGGCCGTTGCTGCCGATTTCACTGGTCCTCGCGTTGCTCAGCGGCGACGCCTTCGCCAGCTACGCCATCTACGTCGGCAAGAACCTGACGCGCGACGGCAGCGTCTTCATCGGCGGCTCGGGCGACGAGGTGTCGAGTCACTGGCTCGAGATCGTGTCCGCGAAGGACCATGCCAGTGACGCCGTCGTGACCGTTGGTGTCACCGAGGAAGCGTTCATGCCGGGACGCATGAGCACGATCCCGCAGGTTCCGCACACCTTTCGTTACCTGACGATGAACTACTCGGAATACCGGGGTTTCCCGTCGCCGCTGACCAATGGCGGCCTGAACGAGCGCAATGTCGCGGGCCGCGACGTATGGTCGCCGTCGCGCGAGGAATTGCGTAGGTGGACGTCGAAGACGCAAACAGGACCTCAATACAGCGACCTGTCGCGCATCGCGATGGAGCGCGCCCGCACCGCGCGCGAGGCGGTCGAGGTCATCGGTGCGCTGATCGACCGGTACGGCTATACCACCTACGGCGGCAACTCGCACATGTTCGCCGACGAGAACGAAGGCTGGGTACTGATCGAGTATGCGGGCGGCAAGGGCCTCTGGATCGCCGAGCGACTCGGACCGGACGACGTGCGTGTCTCCTATCCCGGCTACATCCATGAGGTGCCGCTCGACTTCCGCGACCGCGACGACTTTCTCGGCTCCGCGAACTTCATCAGTTTTGCCGTAGAGCAGGGCTGGTTCGATCCCGGCGCTGGCAAGCCGTTCAATGCAGCGGAGGTGTACGGCAACAATGCCGCCGAGTATCCGCGGCACGAGATGGAGGCCGAATTGCGCGCCGCTGCGCCGATCGACCTGCGCCGATTCATGGACGCCGTGCGCGACGTCCGCCTGTCGAAGGATTCGACCGGTTACGGCCAGGTCGCCGAGCTGCGCGACCACGGGCGACCCGAGCTGAACCTGCTGTGGGTCGCGCCGACCGGCTCGGTGACATCACCGTTCATCCCGTACCGCATCGGAGTGAAGTCGATTGCGCCGCAGTATGGAAAGCATCGCTACCTCACCAAGGGCGAATCGACGCGATTCGTGACCAGGGACTGGCAGATCCAGGAGGCGACCGAGTTCGCGTTCCGGACTTTCAAGCGCCTGATGTATTTCACCTGCGATCATCCCGAAAAGTTCCTGCCAGAGGTCACGGAAGCGCTGACCGCGTTCGAAAACCGCCTGATCGCGGAACAGCAGGCGGTGCACGACGGCGCGAGCGCGCTGTTCGATGCCGGTCGCGCCGACCTAGCGACGGATTACCTGACGGATTACAGCATGGATGCCGGGCGGGAAGGCCTGTTGCTGGGCAATGCGCTGCTGGCCAGCATCGAGGCACGCACGGCGACGATATTTGGCTACCGCGCGCCGCGAACCGACACGCTGAGCGAACTCGACTACCAGCAGGTCAGTTGCCGCCCGACCGGGAAGCGCCCCTAGACCGCCCGCAGGTACCATTCGTAGTCCCGCTCGCTGATCTCCGAGTGGAAGCGCTCTTCTTCCTCGCGGCGGCAGATGGCATACAGCCGGTGGAACTTCTCGCCGAGGTACTTCGGCAGGATGCGACCCGCGTCGAACGCGTCCAGCGCCGCGGACCAGCGCACGGGCAGCTCGAACTTCTCGTCGATGATCGACTCCTGCGCGACCATCGGGCCGGGCTCGACCTTGTTCGTGATGCCGTGGTGCACGCCCGCGAGGATCGCGGCGATCACGAGATACGGGTTGCCGTCCGCGCCGCCGGGGCGGTGCTCGACGCGCGTGTCCTCGACGCCGGACATCGGGATGCGCAGCGCGACGCCGCGGTGATTGCGTCCCCAGTTCGGCGCGAGCGGCACGAACACGCCCGGCCGGTAGCGGCGGTACGAGTTCGCGGTCGGCGCGAAGATCGCCATGGACTCTGGCATCGCAGCCGCAAGTCCGCCGATCGCATGGCGCAGCGTGTCCGCGAAGGGCCCGTCCTTGCTGTTGCCCGCGAAGATGTTCCTGCCGGAGCCGTCCACGAGGCTGATGTGCACGTGCATGCTGCAGCCCGCCCACTCGGCGAAGGGCTTTGCCATGAAGCTCGCGGCCATGCCGTGCTTGCGGGCGACGGCCTTGACCGCGCGCTTCAGGAGCACGCCATGGTCGGCCGCGAGCTCGGCGCTCGCGACGTGGTGCAGGTTGATCTCGAACTGGCCGGGAGAGAATTCCTTGAGCGTCGCGCCGAGCGGCAGGTTCTGTGCGTTGCAGGTCTCGAACAGGTCGGCGAGAAAGGGGTCGGCGTCTTCTACGTCCTCCATGCTGCCGTATTGCGGCCCGGACTGCGCCCTGCGCGTCCCGGGAATGAGGCCCACCTTGGGCGACGGCACGCCGGCGTTCGGCTCGAGCAGGTAGAACTCGAGCTCGGTCGCGCACACCGCGGTGAGCCCCATGTCCGAAAGCGGCTTCATCGCATGGCGCAGCACCTGGCGAGGGTCGGCGAAGAAGGGACCGCCCTTGGAATCCTCCATCGCGAGCAAGACTTGCGCCGTCGGCACATGAGCCCAGGGCACCGGCGCGAGGCTGCCTGGCACCGCCGTCGAGATCGCGTCCGGGTCGCCGTCGCGACCGCCATTGTCGATGCGGTCGAACGTCAGGCCCTTGGCATCGAGCAGGACCGTCGCGCCGCAGAAGTTGAGGCCGCTGGTGAAGGGCTTCGCGAACTCGTCGCGGCCGACGCGCTTGCCGCGCAGTATGCCGAGCATGTCCGGCTGCAGGAGCTCGAGCTGGCGCGTGTCGGGGTACCGCTCCAGGAACTTCCGCGGCTCGTCCGGCAACTGCTTCGTCGGCTTGATCATGCACGTCTCCCGGCGCGCCAGGCGATCGCCGCCTTGGCGCCGTCTTTCTTCAGTATCTCGGTGAACGCGCGGGATTCCGCGGTCTCGTTCGTCTCGATCACGACGTCGGTCTCGAGCGCGGCGAGGAGCGCCTGGCGCATGCCGCCGATGTCGAGGCTGCGGTTGATCGCCTGCTTGGTCAGGCGCACGGCCTGTGCGTCGTTCGACGCGACGCGCTTCGCCAGCGCGATCGCCTCGTCGAGGAGCGCGGCTGCCGGCACTACGCGATTGACGAGGCCCATCGCCTGCATTTCCGCGGCGGTCGCGCGGTCCTCGCCGGTCAGCAGCAGGTACTTCGCCGCCTTCGGTCCCGCGAGCCAGGGCAGGAGGAGGGCGACGATGCCGCTGCCGAACTTCACCTCGGGCTCGCCGAAGCGGCAATCCTCGGCGGCGACAGTGAGGTCGCAGGCGAGCGCGAGCTCCAGCGCGCTGCCGAGGCAGTAGCCGTGCACGGCCGCGATGGTCGGCTTCGGCGAGTCCCAGAAGCGCAGGATGATGCGGAAGTCGTTCTCGAGCGCGCGCCGCACGTCGGCGGGGTCCGGCTTGCCGTCGCCCATGCCCATGTCGAGGTCGAAGCCCGCGGAGAACGCACGGCCCGCGCCGGCGACGACGATCGCGCGCACGGCCTCGTCCGCCTCCGCCGCATCGAGCGCGGCGTCGAGCGCCTCGATGACCGGCACGTTGATCGCGTTCAGCTTGTCGGGCCGGTTGAGCGTCAGGAGCGCGACGGCCTCCCGGCGCTCCGACAGGACGAGCGCCGCGGGCATCCTCACCCTTCCTTGAGCCGGAACCATGCCGACTTGGACTGCGTGTAGCTCTTGAAGCTGTCGAGGCACTTGTCGCGGGCGTTGCCGGACTGCTTGTAGCCGCCGAAGGGCTGGGTCATGTCGCCCTCGTCGAAGCAGTTTATCCAGACGATGCCGGCCTCGATGCCGCGCACGAGTCGGAACGCGGTGTCGAGGTCGCGCGTCCACACGCCCGAGGCGAGCCCGTAGACCGTGTCGTTCGCGATGCGGATCGCTTCCTCGACGCCGTTGAACTCTATGACCGAGGCCACCGGCCCGAAGATCTCCTGCTGCGCGATCGTCATGTCGTTCTTCACGCCCGTGAACAGGGTCGGGTTCACGTAGGCACCGCCCTTGAGCTTCGCCGGCGCGTCGCCGCCGAACTCGAGCTTCGCGCCTTCCTTGCGGCCCTTGTCGATCATGCCGAGCACGCGCTTCTGGTCGGCGTGCGTCACGAGCGGGCCCATGTTTGTATCCGGGTCGAGCGGGTCGCCCGGCTTGAAGGCATCGCGGCCGAGCTCGACGAAGCGCTCGACGAATTTCCTGCGGATCGAGCGGTCGACGAGCAGGCGCGAGCCCGCGTTGCAGACCTCGCCCATGTTCGAGTAGATGCCGCGGTATGCCGCCGTCACCGCGCGGTCGAGGTCCTCGGTATCCGCCATGAACACCTGCGGCGTCTTGCCGCCGCACTCGAGCGCGACCTGCTTCATGTTCGACTGGCCGGCGTACTGCAGGATCATCTTGCCGACGGCGGTCGAACCGGTGAAGGTG
>Ga0307415_100001261_pt1 | contig 11904 bp, 11 predicted proteins | sample DK1Cmetagenome_FD_204524 | JGI IMG/M metagenome (GOLD analysis project Ga0307415, IMG submission 204524) | Maize rhizosphere microbial communities from greenhouse at UC Davis, California, United States - DK15-C-2 | ecosystem: Host-associated > Plants > Roots > Rhizosphere > Soil | place: USA...
CGGTGGGTGGCGCCACCCGCCGTGGCGGCGGTGAGGTTCACGCGGCCTTCGGGTCGTAGGACGAGACTCTCTCGAGCGAGACTCGGGAAGGCCGTGGGAGTTCCTCGGGGCGCTGATGACCCCCAGGAGCCCAATCGGCCGGGAGCAGGCGGGTCCGCCCGCTAGCCACCCGGACGGGGTTCTTGGGGGTTATCCTTCTTAGAGTTCGGGCCATCCTCACCGGACGCCCGCGCCAGGATCGGCCACCGACCACGGCGGGACCCGCCCAGCAGCATCCGCCGTACCGGGTGCCCGCAGGCCACCGCTCGTCCTCGTCCGAACCGACCCAGCTGTCCGCACTCTTGGCGGTCGACTTGGCAGTCAGTTGCCCGTCGCACGGCAGGTTCCGGTCCTGTCGTCGCCCACCACGGTTCTGTCGCGCCGGTACGGCGAGAGCTGGCTGGCGGGCTCCTGGCCAGGGTGCCCGCCGTACCGGCCCCGAGGCCTTGACCTTCTTGTCGCCGAGGAACCTCGGGACCTCGGTCTGCCTGGAGCGGCGCCGCGACCGCGGCTGTTTAGCCGTTTCGGGCTTGTCTTGCCTGGGCGGGCGTCACCGGTGATTCTTGCACTGTCCCTCGGCGTTCATCCTGTTGCCACATGGGAGTTGGCGCATGGCTGAGGCACCGGAGCTCCCTGCTGATCCGCTCACCTCGTTCCCCGGTCGAGCGGAGGTGGTCCAGCCCACCCCGGCGCGGTCGCGGCTGCCGCGGGTGGGGGTGGTGCTGGCCGCGGGCCAGTCCGAGCGGCTGGCATCGATCACCGGGGGTGGCTCCAAGGCGCTGCTCCGGCTGGGGGGGCTGAGCCTGGTCGAGCGAGCGGTGCGGTCCCTGCTGGCCGCCGGGCTGGAGCGGGTCCTGGTGGTGGTCGGCTACGACGCCGGACCGGTCGCGACGGTCGTCGGCCGCCTTGGGCGCGGGCGGGTCAAGGTCGTGTTTGCCGACCGGTGGGCCGATGGCAACGGCGCGTCGCTGGCCGCAGCCCAAGGCGAGGTCCAAGGTCAGGCGCTGTTCGTGCTGGTCACCGCCGACCACCTCTTCGGTGAGGGCGGGCTGGAGCGGCTGCTGGCGGCCGGTGCGCCGGCCGTGCTCATCGACGTTGCCCCCGACCGGCCGGCCTGGGCGGAGGGGACCCGGGTCCGGGTCGTGGACCAGGCCGTGGTCGCGTTCGGCAAGCACCTGGATGAGCCGGCCATCGACTGCGGCGCCTTCCTACTCCCTCCCGAGGTATTCGACCGCCAGCGCCAGGCGGCCAGCGAAGGCGATCACACCCTGGCCGGTGCCGTGACCCGCCTGGCCCAGACCCGGCCCCTGCGGGCGGTCGCCCTGCCCGCCCGGTGCTGGTGGCAGGACGTGGACACCCCCCAGGACGCGCGGGCGGCCAGGGTGGCGTTGCGCCGCTCGCTGAGCAAAGCCTCCGATGGGCCGGTCAGCCGCCTGTTCAACCGGCCCCTGTCGACCCGGCTGTCGATGGTTCTGGCCCCGCTGCGGCCCGCGCCCGACCTGGTGTCGCTGGTCGCGTTCACGTTGGGCCTGGCCGGGGCGGCGCTGCTGGCGGTCGGCCAGGGCCTGGCCGGTGGGCTGCTGGTCCACGCGAGCTCGGTCGCCGACGGGGTCGATGGGGAGGTGGCCCGGCTCCAGCTCCGGGGTGGGCCGCAGGGGGCGCTGCTGGATGGGCTGTTGGACCGGGTGGGGGATGCGGCCATCCTGGCCGGGCTTGGGCTGTGGGCACTGAACGGCCACGACGCCAGGGGGGTGCTGGTGTGGACCGTGGCCGCCACCAGCGGGGCGTTGTTGTCGATGGCGTCCAAGGACCGGGCGGCCGCCCTGGGGTTACCACCGGCGCCCGAGCGGGCCCTGGGGTGGCTGCTGGGCGGCCGGGACGGGCGGCTGCTGTTAGTTGCCGTGGGCGCGGTCCTGGGCGCACCGGTGGCGGCCCTGGTCGCCGTCACGGCCACCTCGGCGCTGTCGCTCGGCCTCCGGGTCGGCTTCGTGCGTCGCCCATCGGCCTGACAGCCCCGGCACCATCTTGCGAACTGGGGTGAGGCCGGCCTCGGATGGCCCAACTACGGCGTGGACAAGCCGCCGGGAGGCTGCGCGGCAGCTCCACGACTTCCTCCGTGCGAGATCTGTACCGAGCCTTCGTATACCGTGATAATCGGTCTGGCCACGGTCATTGGCGCCTGGCTCGAGTCCCGAGGTCGTAACTAGGGGGTTGCGTCAGGGGAGATGCCAGTCTCCCTGGAGCAATCACCAACAGCGCTCCTCTCCTCGTCTTTGTCCTCCCAGGCTTCTTCGAGCTGCTCACCCAACGGGAAGTCCTCCTCGGCGAGGAGTGTCGTGCTGGCTGCCTCACGGCACAGGTGGAACATCAGACGGTGGAACATTCGATCATCGGCATTCGAGGCATCGAGGGCGAGCTGCTTGTGCCGGTCGGCCTCGGCGTTCAGATGGTGTGCCACGCGCTCGGCCTCGGACACTGCCTCACCTCCTCACTAGCTGGGCCCTCAAGGTGACGCTGTCGTGGGCCACGGTCGGGAAGGATGTCAGCTCCCTACCTCCAAGACAATGCGCAGCGCGTACCTGGCGAGGTCGAGTGGCAAGGCGGCCGGGTGTGGCTCCACCTCGGTGCCTGGCGCGATGGCCCCCTGACCGATAACCGCCCGAGGGCTAAACTCGCCACCGGGCTCCCTCGGCGCCCGACGAGCGCCTCTCTCGTACCCGGGGAGCCCTGTTGGCCGGCTGGCAGGTGTCCTGGGCATGAGGGGCCGTCCGGCCCATTCCCTCCGGCGCGGCGCCGGGTACGGTGCTGCTGAGCCCATGGGCCTGCCCTGTTTCACCCCCGTTGGGGGCAGGTACCGGGGCCTTCTTGTTGCCCGGCTTCGGCGTACACTCCTTTTGGCGCCCGGGGCCTTGGGGTCTGGCCATGCGACCCCTGAGGCAGACATGGCTCCGGGTGCCGCCCGGGGAGGTGGTGCTTATCGGTGCCCCACTTGCGGCGTGAAGTGCAGGGGGTCGGGTCCACGACGGCGGCCCCGGCCCCCCAGCCCGTTTCTGGTCCTGTTCCAAGCGAGTGCCAGCCCTTCCCTGAAACAACTTGGAGACGTACATAACACCCCGCAGCGCTCACTGTGACAGCGTTCACGCTGCGGCCTGGGCGTGAACGCTACAAGCATTGAGTAGATTGGCTGGCATCGACCGTAGGGAAATGCGAGCAGCCAATTGCCGAACGCCGCAACCGCTGAGCACTGGTCCCGCGAAGCATCATATCGTCATAGCCTCCCGCGCTCTTCCCTGCGCGAGGTGCCCATTCCCTCGAATCGCAATTCTTCGGCGGGCACTCCTCGACTCATTCCCGGTCTAGTTGCGACCCTGTGCAAGTGGGGCTGTGCATGAATTGGCTGAGGTTATAGTTTGGTCGGAGGTTGCACACCATCGTTGAGCAGCACGGCAACACGGTGATGGTGTTTGAGCGTCCTAAGCGGTACACGGTCACTCAATCGGATCATGAGCTTGAAAGGCGCGCTTGGCCATCCCTGAAGCCGAGGGTGGACCTGAGAGCGCAGGTCAGGGCCGCTGCTCACCGGAAGACGAGGCTGGCTCAAGTACGGCCGCGATGGTCATCAGCTCGACCGGAGGGTGAGGCCTGTCCTCGGTGCCCACCCGGCTGGTGGCCAAACCCCCACAGCAGGGTGCGGCAGCCTTAGGGTGACGCCTCGCCCGCTGCTGATTGCTCCATGTGTTCCACCCACTGCGCCCGCCATTCTGGTGCCACGAACGGCTCGGCGTAGTAGCGGGTGTCCCGCCAGATCTTGCCGTCGCGGAACTCCACGATCATCGCGACATGGTAGATCTGCCCGTCGCCATTGTCCGAGCGGGCCTCGACCACCCACACATCGCCAGACCCGACCACCCGGCGCGGCTGGATGGTCGACGGGTTGGGATAGGCCTCCTGGAGGGCGCGCACGTTGTCGCGGCCCCGGATGCGCTCGCCCGACTGGGGCATCTCCATCACATAGTCGGGGTGGCGCAGCTCGTACTCGGCCTGAGGGCTGAGGTGCTGCAGCCGCTCGAAGAACAGCTCGCGGACCTCCTGCTCGTTCACCTTGCACCTTCCCTTGGTGGCTCGCGTTGCTGGCGAGACGATACCTTGGCCGGTGTGCGGGTAACTGTCGTGGTGCTACCGGCGCGAGGACGATCGCCGCAGCGGCCGCCCGACGGGCCGAAGGGCTTTACCTGAGGTAGAGCGAGTCATCACGGCCATGGTGAGGCCGGCCGACAGCGCCTAGCTTCCGACGGCACCAGGTCTTGGGAGGTCACTGCTGCCGGCAAGCTCAACCGACCCGGCGTCCGAGGGTGCCATCGGTGTCTTCCATCAGCTGATGACCAGCGCTCTGAGGAAGGCCAGCACGGCTGCCAGACCAGCGACGGCCTGGCGACATGGGACACGACGCGCCGGCCTGTCGGACAGTGCGGTGAGCGGGTAGATCTCCAGCTCGGCGGGAGGCTATGGTGGTGCCGCAGCCGGACCGCGTGAGCCTCTGGACGCCGCGCCGGTGGCGTGCCACGCTCAGCCGTTCACACGACGTTTCGGACCATGATGTCACGCGGGGCAGGTGGTTCTCGTGACTGAGACCGGCAAGTCGAACTACCCAGTTAAGGAGCCTATGGGCGTCCAGCTCACAGCCGATGTGGTCCGCGACATCGCCAAGTTGCTGGAGACACGTGGGTTCCCGCCGTTCACCGACGAGGACATCGGTCGTTTGCATCTGGTGCTGTACGACCTGCTGTACGAGGGACACGAAGACACCGTGAGGTTGCAGTAAAGGAAGCTTCCGTGACCTCTTCTGTGTCAGGAAAAACCAGTCTAAGGGGAGCGGCTGGCAGCGAGCATTTCCCCAGGTGAATACTAGATCCGAGCTGTCCGGGACAGACCGCTCGTGCCCGTGATTGTCCGCAGGGCCATGCCCCAGGTGTGCCCCAAACGCGATCCCTCAACAGCGCCAGAGCCCGCCCGGCAGTTCACCGGGCGGGCTCGCTGGTGCTACTACTGGCGCTCCAGCAGCCGCACGTTGGCGGCCTGGGCGCCCTTTGGGCCCTGCTCGATGTCGAACTCGACGGCCTGCCCCTCAGCAAGCGAGCGGTAGCCAGTCGACTGGATCGCGCTGAAGTGCACGAAGACATCCACGCCGGACTCAGCGGCGATGAAGCCGTAGCCCTTCTCGTCGTTGAACCACTTCACGGTTCCAACAGTCATGTACTTGTCCCTCCCTCCACGGTCTTGGAGGTATCGACCAACGCCGACACGATCTGGTGCCGGCGGCAAGGGACAAGCTCAACCTGCGGGTTGCGAAGCGAAACGTGAACCTCTGCCGGGCCACCATAGCGGCTGCGGTCACGGTCTGCCACCAACCCGGGCACCAGCGGGAGCCATCGTCCCGATGCTCGGCATGCGCCCGGTGTCCGGGCTCGTTGGGGTCCACCGTTGCATTATCGTAAGAGAGCTTCCCGGCGGTCGCCTGACGTGTGGCGACCGGCAGGGAGGGCTGTCTAGCTGGGCATTCGCTTACCGCGCGGTTGTCCCTTGCCGACCGGGCGTTGCTGATCGTCTGCGGCCAGGCGCGGGCCAACAGCCGGGGACGTTCGCGGGCGAGCAGAACCAGGGCCGTCTCGGCCCGATAGTTGGCGGCGCCTTGGGGGAAGACGCCGCCAGCCGCTGATGAGAGCTACCCGGTTGGGGCCGGGGCGGACGGGTCGTTCTGCCACAGGCCGAACTCGTTCCCCTGAGGGTCCCTACAGGTCGCAAACCAGCCCATGCCCGGCACCGGGCCCGGGTCGTTCGCCTCGCCGCCGAGCTCCTTCACCCGCGCGGCGCCGGCGTTGATGTCGTCCACGTCGAAGTAGGCGCGAATCCCGCGCTTGCCGGGCTCCATGTTGGTGATCGCCGCGCCCGCCTGGTCGCTGATGCGGGTCATGTGGTACTCGAACGGGCCGGGGGTAGCCTCGAACTGCCAGTCGAAGAGTGAGCCCCAGAACTGGCGCCCCTTGGCGGTGTCGTCGGCCGGGATCTCGAAGTGCACCGGCTGACCGGCCATAGCGACTCCTCTCGCATCGATGGCTCGGCGAAGGCCTGGTTCCGCCGCGGTCGTTCAATATAGACCGGTCGGTCGGGGGGAACTCATCGGTGCTCCCTCGCCAACCGGAGCTGCTGACTTCCCTTCTCGACCGTCGGGACCACAATCCGAATCGCCTGCCTACATCATCCCAGCTGCATGAGCCGGAAGGCTGGCGACCTGCGGTTCCCCTGAACCGTTGACGACCGTTCGTGACCGTTGGCGCCCATGTAAGACCGTTGTGGCACGGACCCAGCGCGGACCGAGCTCGGTCAAGCTTGGTAGCTACTCAGTGCTCGGCAGGCGGATATCGGCGACCGAGAGTCTTCGACGCAGGGAACCCTTTTTGACTTTTGCTATGCTTTGCCAGACCCTACCGAGGGAGGCCAGCCGTGGCGGTCAAGCAAGTTCGCGTGTCCGACCTATCGGGTCAACAGGCAGATGAAGACCAGTTCGCAAAACTCATTGTGCACGAACACCCCCAATACCAAGGACCAATCGCCCTTGATGTCCTGCCTGAGGAGATCGGGGAGCTGCCCGAGAGCGAGCAATACGTGTCCATTGAGGTCATCCAGCCAGGCGAGCGCAGCGGGCAACGGGCGTTGCTGTCGGTGGACCGGTTCAACAAGCTGGCCTCCAGCGGCGACATGCACTCCATCTTGATGAACGCCGTGGCCGAGCAGCAGCCGCAACGCCCAGCGCAGCCACGCCGGCGTGGCCGCGGGGGCAGGGATGGCCAAGTGACAGCCAAGCGCAAGGGCAAGGTGGAGTGGGGCCTGCCCCATCGGGGGCGCATCTCTCCCGAGGAAGCCGCCTATGTCCGAGAGCACCTTGACGAAGTGCAGAAGCTGCGGTCAGCGCGTGGCATGCCGTTGATCGACCCAGCCGACCCCAAGACGAAGGAGCGCTACGGCCTGTAGCACCTCGGGCCCGCTTCACTTGCTTGCTTCGGCGGGCGGCTTACGGCAGCCGCTCGCCACCGAGGTCTACCGGGAATTCCAGTTGCTGTCGCATCGGAAAGTCCTCAAAGGGTGCTCGTGACGGTCAAGCTTGCAGCGCCCAGTTGCCCCCGATACGAGTCCACAAATGCGAAGCCGGCGGCTCTCGGGTCAAATCCCTCCGGCCTATGGTGGGGGTTGATCGCCCAAGGCGCGTCATTTCTTGGGATTGTGCGGCCATGCCGGTAGGCGCACGCTCCTGTGGTGGTCACCCGTCGAGACCGGAGGAGACCGTGGGCCGCCCAGAGGTCATCACCAAGCACGAGCTACAGAACCCGCCGGCCGAGCAGAGCGCCAGCATGCAGCGAGGTCAGGCCTTCGCCCACGATGGCATCTGGGCCGGCTTCGCCGTCTTCCCCGGTGGCGCCTTGACCGGCTGGCACTACCATGGGGACTACGCCACCTACGCCTACATCACCAGTGGAGCGATGACGGTCGAGTTCGGTCCTGGGGGCAGCGAGCTGGTCGAGGTCGGCGAGGGTGACTTCATTTACATCCCCGCGCACCTGATCACCGAGAGTCGGTCGCGGCACAAGGAGGAGCGGGCGTTGTCGTCCGAGTCGGCGGTGTCGGTGCCACCGTGTTCAACGTCGAGGGACCGGACCCGGCGACATGACCGTGGCGGCTGGCCTCGAAGTAACTGTTCAGGTGTCGGTTTGACCGCAGTGTGACCGCTGCTGTAACTGTCCGGTAGGTCCGGCAGGCGGGCTGGCCTGGCGCAGCCACCCGCAGCGGGACGCTCACCTTCGAAGGGGCTATGCCTCGGTGTCGCCGGGTTCGTCGCCTTCCTGGGGCGGAGGCTCCTGGTCCCGTTCCAGGCGCGTGTAGCCGGCCGAGTGAACCACCACCGCCACCAGCCCGCTTGCCAACATGCCCACCCCGGCGATCCAGTAGATGTGCCAGAAGCCGGCGACCACGCCAACGAAGGCGCAGTTCTGGGCAACCACCCTGGCAATGATGGCAAGGACTGACGTGGTCGCACGACGACGGAAGGCTTCCTGCTGATTGACCAGCACCAGGGCAGCCAGGAGCGGGATGGCCACCGAGAAAGCAACAACGCAGATCCTGGCAGACAGATCGAGCGACGCGGCCGTCAGGAACGGCTGCACCATGTACACGCCGATGAGGATCAGCCCGCTATAGATCAGGCTCAGCTGCCGGAGCCATTCTGCGTCTTCTTCCACGCTCACCATTTTCTCAGCAGAGATATCGAGGAGTCTTGCACTGTCGCTGCCTGGGACTCGACCAGCGGATCGCTCAGGAGCTGCCGGTCCTGTGTCCGGACGCCTGGCTTCGCCGCAGTCGCCGGGCACGGGCCGCAACCGTGGCATCGGCACCAGCAGCCGTCTCGACACCTACCACAGCAACCTCGACCGACCTCAGGCAGTGGCGCAGCCCGGAGGCCACGATCCCATCCCCCGAATCCACCCCGGATCTGGAAGCGACCATCGCCGCCCAGGCGGCGGTCATCGCCGAGCTGCGCGCGACCATCGCCGAGCATGCGCGGGTGATCGACACCCTCACCGCACGGGTGGCAGTGCTGGAACGCCAGCTCGGCCGGCATTCGCGCAACTCTTCCAAGCCGCCGTCTTCCGACGGGCTGGCCAAGCCACCGGCGGCGTGGCGGGAGCGTCGTGGTGGCCGCCGGGCGGGAAGCGGCCGAACGCGCCCGGCACCCACCTTGCCAGGTGCACTGCCCCGACGAGGTCTGTGCCCTGGCTGTGCCCCATGAGGCCTTTACAGTCGCGGCATGGACGACCTCGGAGCTAGGCGGAGGCGGCGCTGGTGGCAGACCGGCCGGCCGATCCGCAGCATCGGCCGGGCCGGGGCGTTCATCGACGACGTGGGCTTCGCGCTGCTGTTCCCCGCCCCTGGCACGGCCCTGCCCTCGCTCTACGAGGCGGCAACCGAGCAGCCGGTGCCGCTGGCGGAGATGGCCTGGGGTCCAGACGCGCAGCGGGTGTGGGGCTGGAAGGACGAGCTGCCCGGCAAGGGGCTGGCCTGGTCGGGCCGGCTGCTGCGCGGCGGGCGGGCCTCGTTCCTCGCGCCCGACCTACTGGCCGACTGCTACCCACGCGCCGGGGAACCGGATGACTTCCGCCAGGCACCCTTGGGTGCGGAGGCCCGGCGGGTCGCCGAGATACTGCTTGCCAGCGGCCCGCTGCCCACCGCGGTGCTGCGCCAGGCGGTCGGGCTCGAAGGCAGGCGTGGCGGCGTGCGCTTCTCCGCCGCGGTGGTCCAACTGGGCCGGGCGCTGGTGTGTACCAGCTTTGGCACGGAGCAGGTCGGGTCCGGTTGGCCGAGCGTGGTGCTGGAGTTGACCGCGCGCGCCTTCGACCTCGGCGGCCACGACCCGGACGAGGCGGCGCGGCGGCTGCGGGTCGGGCGCCGCTTCCTGGACACCATGCTGGTGACTTCGGTCCGCGAGCTGGCCAGCGTCTTCGGCTGGTCGCCGGCAGCTGCCCACGCCGCGCTGGACGAGCTGGTGGACCGTGGGGAGGCGGTGCTGGAGGCGGGCGCGTACCGACCCGGCGCGTAGCACCGGCACAAGGCCTGGAGGATCGGGGCCCGACTTCCTCTGTGCGAGATCTGTACCGAGTCTTCGCACATGGAACTGCGTCGTGTTGAGGACCATGAAGGCGTGTGAGGAACGCCAGGTCAGCGGCCATCGATGCCAGAATCGGCGGTCATGATCCTCCACGGTTTCCGAGCACACTCTCCGGTTGTTACGGACACCGGTTGCTGCCCGTCTGCTGCCCGACGGCGCCGACCGCTGACCTTCGGGACCACAAGCTGATCCGCTGGCTGGCATTGTCAGCTGCCGGAGCTGGAGGCTCGTCGACCTGCGGCTCTTCTTGACTCTAGTGACCACTGTCGACCACTCGGTTCTTCGCCGCCAGGGACCGATCGGCGGCCGGGCACGGCAGGCCGATTAAGGCCTCAACCACTTGCACACCATGCAGTTTCGGCCTACTGATGTATTTCCTAAGGGAGCCCAGCAATATGGGCCCTCACCTGACGGGAAGGGCTATGTCAAGATTCGCTAATTCAATGCAATGCTTACGATGGCCCGTCTGCGACTTCCCTTTACATATGTGCTCACTCAACGGCGCCGGCCGTGATCACGGTTTCCTGCTCGGGCAGGGCCGCAAGATCTAAAGCACTGATCCGCGGCCGTAGTGCCCGGTCAAGCCGCTCCATGGCTGAGATCGTCTCCTGCTGGATCTCTGGCCAGCGGCCTTCGTCGGCCCAGCCGCCGTCGTCCAGCGTGCAGATGATCTTGCAGGCGCGGCTCCCGGCCATTCGATCCCAGACCAGCCCGGGGCCGAATGCCGCGTCGATCGCCGCCCGCTGTGTCGCGAGCGCCTCGAAGATCACCGCGTTCTCCTTTGCGGCATCCTTACCTCGGTCGATCCAGAGCCCAACCGAGGTCTTGTGCCTGCCCACGCCGTAGTAGTAGCCGAAGCCGGGCTTGCCGGCTGAGGCGCTCAGGTAGGGGCCGGCGCCCGGGCTGATGGTCGCGTGCAGCCTGGTGCGCTGCTTGGCGCGGGCCAGGAGTTCTGTCCAGAATCGCCGCCGCAGCTCATGGCGCTTGCTGCGCTCTTGTTTGGTGGTCGCGATGTCACGGCTTTCCGGGCTAGGCCCGACGAGCTTGGTGAGCAGTGGGGCTGGGGTGGAGTCGCCGATCCGGACAGCCTCGACCTTGAGCAGGTACACATTTGCCTGGGATGAATCGTTAAGCCAAGCAACGGCCTTGACATGCTCTGCGCGGGGTTCGGCCACAATCCAGATGGCGGTGGAGGCTTCGTAGGCGGCGAGGTAGGTGAGCAGCTTTCCCAGGTGGTCGTGGTTGCTACGCTCCAGTTGGTTCTCGATGACGACGGGGCGACCATCGTCGTCCTCGGCCACGAGGTCGACGGAGAAGGCACCGGCGGCCTGCTCGCGTTCGGCGTTGGCCAGGGGTGTCTCCAGGTGTTCGTTTAGGACTTCGAGGTTGTCCTGCAACCAGACCGTGAAGTCCAGCGCCTCGTGGGGCCAAACCTCGCGTAGGGGCACCCGGCGGAGGCGCCCAACCGAGACACTTCGCTCGTCCATGCTGGGGATTCTACCGGGGAGCCCTAGTGGCCCGAAGGACGCCGCCGCACCCCAGATCCGTAGTCTGGGGCGGCCGGAAACCTAGCGTCATCGTGGAAGGGCTGCGCAGGTTAGACAGGCTCCACCGTTAAGTCAGAACAGGTAGCGCAAGGTAGAACGCTGACCGCGTCGTTGATCAAGCAAGGCAAGCTATCAGGCTGACCAAGCCGAGGACGTTCAAGCATAAGTAACGAATCGTGACCCGAGGGGCTCATATCCACGACGGCTCGGTCTCGTGTCAGGGAGGATGGTGTGGGGATGGGCGGTAAGCCGGCGACTTCTCCTGGACCAGGCGCTCAGCCCTCATCGCATCAGGATGAGTAGAATAGACCTAGGGCCTGGTGGACCAAGCGGTCCGAGCCCGCCAAGCGCATCGTGGCCGGGTATGCCATCGTCCTTTTGTTCTTCCTGGTCTTCCTCATCCTCGCCACGATCGGGTTCAGCCCATGGTCCAGGGCCGTTGGCGACCGCCCGCTGGTCTTGCTGCTTTCCCTGGCTTTCGTCGCGCCTCTTCTGGTGGAGTTCCTTAGGCCAATCGTCTCAAGTGTGAAGCTGGGCGCCCTTGAGCTGAACTTCAGGGAGGTCATAGAACGTAGCGCTGCGGTGGTCGAAGACCTAACGGGT
>Ga0307415_100001262_pt1 | contig 11899 bp, 8 predicted proteins | sample DK1Cmetagenome_FD_204524 | JGI IMG/M metagenome (GOLD analysis project Ga0307415, IMG submission 204524) | Maize rhizosphere microbial communities from greenhouse at UC Davis, California, United States - DK15-C-2 | ecosystem: Host-associated > Plants > Roots > Rhizosphere > Soil | place: USA...
TTACGATTGGAATACGATTGAACCATCGCTCGTCGCTCCCAACCGCCATATCGGGATCGACGACGAGACTCTGCGCGATGGTTTGCAGTCGCCTTCCGTCACGGAACCTCCAGTTGAACAGAAACTTGAGCTGCTTCACTTGATGGAAGCGCTGAATATCGATACCGCAAATATCGGGCTGCCCGGCGCCGGTGGCACTCACGCGGCCGGAGTTGAACGCCTGGCGCGCGAGATTGCCGATAAAAAACTGAAAATCCGGCCTAACTGCGCGGCTCGCACACATCGCAACGACATCACTGCCGTTCTCGAGATCTCACAACGCGCCGGCATTCCGATCGAGGCGTGTACGTTCATCGGCTCTTCGTCCGTGCGCTTTTTTGCCGAAGACTGGACGCTCGATAAGTTACTGCAAATGACAGAGGAAGCTGTGTCGTTCGCGGTGGGCCAGGGTCTGCCCGTTAACTTCGTCACTGAAGATACAACCCGCGCCAATCCCGAAACGATTCGCGCGCTTTACTCGACTGCGATTCGCTGCGGCGCGAAAGCGGTTTGCGTCTGCGATACGGTTGGACATTCAACGCCCGACGGCGCGCGTTCAGTCGTGAGGTTCGTCAAAAGCATTATTGAGGAACAGGGCGGAAACATCCGGCTCGACTGGCATGGTCATCAGGATCGTGGCCTGGGCGTGATCAATTCGATCGCCGCAATCCAGGGCGGCGCGGATCAGGTTCACGGCTCGGCGCTGGGAATCGGAGAACGCGTCGGTAACACGCCGCTCGATCAGTTGCTGGTGAATTTGAAGCTGATGGGCTGGATCGATAACGATCTCACGCGTTTAGGTGAGTACTGCCAAACAGCCGCGCGTATTTGCTGTTGGGACGTGCCGGCGAATTATCCGGTGTTCGGGCGCGACGCGTTTCGAACGGCGACTGGCGTTCATGCCGCGGCGGTGATCAAGAGTTATCGCAAAGGCGATCAGCATTTGGCGGACATCGTTTACTCGGGAGTGCCGGCGGGCGAGTTTGGCCTCGAGCAGGTGATCGAGATTGGGCCGATGAGTGGAAAGTCAAACGTTATCTACTGGCTCGAGAAGCGCGGCATTAAGCCCGATGAAAATCTCGTCAACCGCATTTACGATCGCGCGAAGTCAGCGACTGGAGTGCTCGAAGAAAGTGAAATCATGGGGTTGTTGTGAGTCAAATCGGGGTTGATCTACGTAAATCTGCGGCCCAAATAATGTCGCACCTCACGGTTGCACGCGCACTTCGATTCTTCGAAACCAACGCTGACGCAATCACCGAGGAGCAGGTTCGCATCTGTTCCATTCCCGCGACTCCTTTCGGCGAACAGGAACGCGCCGAGTATCTCAGGCAAAAGTTTTCTGAGTTAGGTCTAACCGAAGTCGAGATCGACAAAGAAGGCAATTGTCTCGGTCTCATCCGAGGCGCTTCGCTAAAACCGCTGCTCGTCGTCAGCGCACATCTCGATACAGTGTTTTCAAAGGACAATGATTTCACCGTCGTCAAGCGTGATCACAAATTGTTTGCGCCAGGGATAGCCGACGATGGCTGCGGGCTTGCAGCACTTATCGCCATCGCACGGGTGATTCAAAACGAGCGGATACCGCTGGAAGGTTCGTTGCTGTTCGTTGGTACAGTCGGCGAAGAAGGCGAAGGAAACCTGCGCGGCGTTCGTCATCTTTTCACCAAGGGTCGCTGGGCTTCGCAGGTTGATGCGTTCCTGAGTTTTGATGGACCAGGGCTCGATCGAATTACCAATCGCGCGCTCGGCTCTCGTCGTTATCGCGTCGAGTTCACTGGACCAGGCGGACATTCCTGGGGCGACTTTGGCGTGCCGAATGCGGTTCATGCGATCGGACGCGCGATTTCGAGGCTTGCGGGCTATCCGGTTCCTAGAGATCCACGCACCACATTCAATGTCGGCCGCATTGAGGGCGGCACTGGAGTTAACTCGATTCCGACCCGTGCAGCTATGGAGGTCGATCTGCGCTCGTCGGCTGAGTCAGAGTTACAACGGCTGGATGCGTTCTTCCGTCGTGCGATGAGAGATGCCGCTGATGAAGAGAACGGAAGCAGGCGGGCGGGTAATCCGTTGTTGCAACTCAAGCTCGAGTTGATTGGAGAAAGACCGACGGGTGAAACACCGGGCGACTCGGCGCTCGTTGAGCTCGCGCTCGAAGCGACAAGGTTACTGGGCGTCGAGCCGCGTCTCGATCAGTCTTCGACCGATTCAAACTTGCCCATTTCGCTCGGCATTCCTGCAATCACACTCGGCGCCGGCGGAACCTCCGGCTGCTCTCACACCCTCGATGAATGGTACGATCCGCGCGACAGAGACAAAGGTCTGAAGCGCGGGCTGCTGGTTGTTCTCGGAATGGCAGGTCTCAGAAAGTAAACGCGGCCGCAGCCAGAACATCAAGAAGAATTAATGATGATTGATTAGAACAAGTCAGGAAGAGGGGCTTGCCCCCGCTGCTGGACTAATTCATTTAGCAGCGGGGGCAAGCCCCTCTTCCTGACCTGTTCTAGCTGAGTGACTTGTTCTAGCTGAGTGACTTGTTGTAGCTGAGTTGACTTTGTCTATCTGCGGCTGAAATTTAGTTGATCGGGATCGAAACCGTCGCCGATCCGGCTTTCCCTGGCGGGAAGCGCTTCTGTCGCGCGATGCGCAACGCGTTAGCATCGCCACCCGAAGCCTGCGTCACACGGCCCGACTCGTCGTAAGTAACCGTCACTACAACTCTCTTTGCATTAGACTTCACTTCCTCAGCCGCAGCACCCGCATTCTCTGCGAGTTTCGCTTCGCGAGCCTTTCGTTCCTTCTCACGTTGTCGCTTGGCTGCTAATGCCGCCGGATCCTCAGTCGCCGCTTCTGCTGGTGCTTCTGTACTGGAGGGTTGCGGTTGAGCCGGAGTCTCAGCTTGCGTAGTATTTTCCGGCGCGGGCGCCTGAGTAACTGCTTCCGCAGCACGAGGAGCTGCTTTCTTGCTGTACCAACCAGCCGGCACTCCTATCGCCGCGACACTCCCAAGTACAGCCACCACAATCGCTCCGATAAATAGCGGCTTGCGACTTCCGCTTGAATCCCTTCCAAGTGATAGAAATGCTGGGGGGAAAGATTTCTCAACTTCAGCGCTGGTTTGCACTTTAACGTCCGCACCCGCGAGATCATCAGGTTCCGGAACATACTCAGTCGGAAACGCGATTCCCGGAGCAATATTTTCGTCCAGTCGTCGCAGTCCTTCGAGCACTACCTGTGTCCACGGTTGATTGATCGTGCGGCTCTTAGCTTCCACGTCTACGCTGAATTCAAACTCTGCGTTGGGGAGAGTCAGAGCATAGTAGACCGCGTCAATTCCATGCAGCATGCCGATGCGCGCATCAACAACCGAGCCCGCCTGCAGGAAAAAATATCCCGCACCCTGTGGATACAAAACTTTGAGGCGGCCGCTCTTGCGTTGATTACAGAAGAACTCAATTAACTCTGAAAGTGAAAGGTCGCTGAGGTGTCCAGTTAATGCCATGAGAACAAGTCCCTTCTAGGAAACTGTTGGATTGTACGGGGGAGAGAATGGCGCGCCGGCAGGCCAGCGCGCCATTGAAGGAAGGTTTAGTTAACCAGCGCAAACTTGTAGTTGATCGTGCCGGAAACTTTCACTGGTTGGCCCGAAAGCTTAGTGGGCGAAAACTTAGCTTTCAGTGCCGCTTGCACAGCCGCTTCGCGCAACATAGCTGGACCACTCGACGCATTTGCCGCGACCACTTTGCCGGTTTCGTCGAGGATCACATCGACTGTAACGACACCCTGAGTTCGCATGCGTTTCGCAGCATCGGGATAGGTGGGCGGCGGCAGGTAAACCGCAGTGCCGTTGAGAACTCCACCTGAAACCGGCTTAAGAATCGGTTTTGGACCAGGGCTCGGCGGCGGTTCGGAATCCAGGAGCACGCGAATCGCTTCATTCGCATTCACTGCACCCACTTTCACTTCAGCCGGACCAGACGCGAGCTTCGTCGCACTGGCTGAAGCTGAAGGCAGGTCGGGCGCGTTCGGAATCCTCTTGTTGTCTCTCTTTGCAGGCGTGTTCACTTTTGGCTCAGGCTTGTTGACGGTGGTTGTCGCCGGAGGTGTGACAGGCTGCGGAGTAGTCGCAGCTCCGGGCGTGACCATTCTCACCATGTTCTCGTCGAGGTAATACATGATTGAGCGATAGGTCACTTCGGTTGGTTCGAAGGTGATGCCACGCGCATCAACCATTGCCACCGACGTCGTCATCTTGTTCCAATTGCCTGCGAAGTCAAACTCGTATTTGTAGATCTCCTTGCTCAACAACGTGCCGTCCGGATTGAGCAGGGTCATCTCACTGATATTGCCCTTTTCGTCGTACTTGTAGACTTCCTTGCCCGTAAGCGTAGCGCCGGCGATCGGAAAGTACTGGTTCTCGATCTTGTTGCCCTTGATGTCGTAGGCAACAATCTCGACAACTGCGTGCTTACCTTCAGCCTGGCGGCCATCAGCGCTCAGGAGTTTGGCGATCTCGGTGCGCACGCGGCGCACGGGGCCGATCAAACCGTCCCTGGATCTGTCGCTTTCAACCGCGGGACCAGCAGTTGGGGCATTTCCGGCTTTGGCGGTCAGGTTCGACTGGGCGATTGCAGCGGTGCTCAGAACCATCAGGCCAAGCGTAATCAAACATAATCTCTTCAGCATCAACATTGTTTTCTCCATAATTCGCTGAGGCAGGCCAAATTTGGATAGATTGGTCGTGAGGTCGGGCAGGTCAAAGCCTCAGAGGACCACCGGCCCTAGCCATACTAACGCGGTTAAACGATGTTTGTCTACAGCTATTTCGCGAGGGTTTTTGTAGGGGCGGCACTCCGTGGCCGCCCTTTGTGGGGTTAAGGCGAACGCCGGGCGGCCACGGAGGGCCGCCCCTACAATTTGTTCAACGATGTCCTAGGCCCGAAAGAGGCTGTCGGTTCGGCTGATGGCGATTAATTCGTGAGCTGCCTTATACACCTGGTTTACGGGAATTTTATCTATCGAAGGGCCGAAAATGAGGCGATTCGAGTCGCCTGAAGGCGTGAAGCTGTGCGGGTCAGGACGATCCATGATGACGATGACGGGTGTTCCGACCGCGGCTGCGATGTGCGCCGGTCCGGTGTCGTTCGATATGAAGACAGTCAAACGGGCCTGCGCCGAAACCAACTGCGGGATCGTCAAACGGTCAAAAAAGATCGTTCCGGCCGGAAAGACTTTGCGCATTTGCGGCACCATTTCTCTCTCCTCCGGACCGGCGAAGACGATCACTCGCACCTTATCATTCCGAATCAAATGGTCAGCCAGCTCGACAAAACGTTCGAGGGGCCAAAGACGCGTGCTGCTCCCTGCGCCCGGGAACACGCCCACCAGCAGTTCGCGAGCCTGCGCTTTCTCTTTCTTCAACAGTCCTTCAACTGCCGAATCCTCTACCGGGCTGGTCCTGAGCGCGGGCGCGCGCGAGACGTTCTCGATCCCGAGCGGCTTGAGCAGGTCGAGGTAACGATCGGTGAGATGAGTAGTCTCTACTTCCCTGGGCGGCTGCGGTTTGAAGTTCGCGAGGAAGTCGAGCGAACGATTGGAACGGCGTGAGTAAAGCCGGTGCGGCGCGCCCGAAAGAAAACCGAGTATGTTGGTCTCGTAATAGCTGTGCAGGTCGATAACAAAATCAAACTTCTTCTTACGGACCTCTGAGACCAGTTTTGCAATGCGGCCAATCGAGATCAGCGTTGGACCATCGCGCAACGCCACGCGATCGACTTCGAGGATCTCGTTCGCATAACCGGAGTGATTGAGCAGCTCTTTGCCGGGCTTTCCGACCGCCACCGTGATCTGCGCGTGAGGGAAACGTTCGCGTATCGCTCGTAGCGCGGGCAAACTCATCACCACGTCCCCGAGTTGCCCGAAATCGATGACGAGTATGTTCCGCGGATCGAATGCCACTTTTACAACAACCTTAGATCACGACCCGTCATCTCGGATGGCTTTTCGAGGCTGAGCAAACCGAGCAGCGTGGGCGCAACGTCTTCGAGCGCTCCGCCACTGCGCAGCTTCACTCCGATCGAATCTTCATCAATCAGGTGAAACGGGACGGGATTGGTCGTGTGTGCTGTATGCGGACTGCCGGTTACCGGATCGATCATCTGCTCGGCGTTGCCGTGATCGGCAGTGATGAGCGTGGTGCCGCGTGCCTCGCGTATTCGTTTGGTAATCCAGCCCAGACAAGTATCAACGTACTGGCACGCCTCGATCGTCTTATCAAGTTTTCCGGTGTGGCCCACCATATCGGGATTCGCGAAGTTGATGACGAACACGTCCGTCTCGCCTTCATCGATGCCCCGTAAAACTTTATCTGTAACTTTGAACGCCGACATCTCCGGCGCCAGATCGTAAGTCGCGATCTTCGGCGACGGCACGAGCAGGCGCCGTTCACAGCGATACTCCTGCTCAACGCCGCCATTAAAGAAATAAGTGACGTGCGCATACTTCTCAGTTTCCGCAAGCCGGTAGTTGTTTACCTTGAGGTCGCCCCAAACTTCGGCGAGGACGTTTTTGTGCTGCCTCGGCGGAAACGCGATCGGAAGATCGAACGTCTGGTCGTACATCGTGAAGCAAACGAATTCGACCTTTGGGCGATCGTCAACTGGAAACTCTTTAAAGCCGGGGACCATGAGAGCGCGAGTTAACTGGCGTGCGCGGTCGGGCCGGAAGTTGAAGAAAATCACCGCATCGTCGTTCTTAATCGTCGCCACCGGACTGCCGTCTTTACGAACGATCGCAATCGGCTCAACAAACTCATCCGTAACGCCACGCTGGTACGACTCATTAATACCCGCGAGCGGATCGGTGGCGCGCTCGCCGATCGCTTTTGTTAACAAATCGAACGCGCGCTGCGTTCGCTCCCAGCGTTTGTCGCGATCCATCGCATAGTAACGACCGACCACGGTAGCGATTTCGCCGCAGCCGATCTCGTCTATCTTTTTCTGTAGTGTTGCGACGTAATGCGCGCCGGACGACGGTGGCGTGTCTCTGCCGTCGAGAAAGCAGTGTACAAAGACCTGGTCGAGACCACGGTCTTTGGCCATCTTGAGCAATGCGTAGAGATGAGTCAGTGATGAGTGAACCTGACCGTCGGAGATGAGCCCCATCAAGTGCAACGACGTGCCGCGCTCATGCGCACCGTCCATCGCGGCATTCAACGCTTTGTTTTTGAAAAACTCGCCCGTCTCGATCTCGTGATCGACGAGAGACACGTCCATGCGAATCACGCGGCCTGACCCGATATTCAGGTGTCCGACCTCGGAGTTTCCCATCACGCCGGCCGGCAGTCCGACACGCGAGCCATGCGCTTCGAGCAGTGTGCTGGGATACTTTCCGGAGAGTTCGTCGTAAAAAGGTGTTTCCGCAAGTGCGATCGCGTTACCTTCGCGCGCGACCGAATAGCCCCAACCGTCGATGATAATCAGGGCCACCGGCCCTCTTTTCTTTGCCATGTTCAATTCTTATCCACCGATTACGCAGATTTTTTCTTTGTAATCTGTGGAGTGATTTGGAAAGCCTTTCTTCCCGGGAAGCGCGCGGCGCCGCGCAGATCTTCTTCAATGCGCAACAGTTGATTGTACTTTGCGGTGCGATCCGTCCGCGAAAGCGATCCGGTTTTGATCTGGCCGGCGTTGGTTGCGACCGCGAGATCTGCGATGAACGGGTCCTCAGTTTCGCCGGAGCGATGAGAGATGATCGTGGTGCGCTTGTTTCTTTGCGCGAGCTCGATGCAGTCGAGTGTCTCCGTCAGCGTACCGATCTGATTGACTTTGATCAGAATCGAATTCGCGACGCCGAGATCGATTCCTTTTTGCAGAAAGATTGTGTTCGTAACAAACAGATCGTCACCGACGAGTTGAACTCTGTCTCCGATCTCGTCGGTCAAAGTTTTCCAACCGGTCCAATCATTCTCGGCCATGCCGTCTTCGATCGAGATGATCGGATACTGATCGCACCAGTTTTTCCAATACGCGACCATCTCGGCGCTGGTAAGTTTTCGTTTGTCGCTCTTTTTGAAGACGTATCGCTTGCCGTCGTAAAACTCACTCGCCGCCGGATCGAGCGCGAGCAAACAATCCGTGCCGGGCGCGTAGCCAGCCTTAACGATCGACTCGAGAATCGTTTCAACCGCCTCGTCGTTCGATCTCAGGTTCGGCGCGAATCCACCTTCGTCGCCGACGCTCGTCGCGTAACCTTTTGCTTTCAGCACTGCTTTGAGTTGATGAAAAACTTCGGCGCCGGTGCGCAACGCTTCATTGAACGTCGCCGCGCCCACGGGAACAACCATGAACTCCTGAAAATCGACATTGTTATCGGCGTGCGCGCCGCCGTTGACGATGTTCATCATCGGCACGGGCAGCGTGCGCGCGTTTGGACCACCGAGATAGCTATAGAGTGGGATTTCCAGTTGCAACGCAGCCGCGCGAGCCGTGGCCATCGAGACGGCCAGCAAGGCGTTCGCGCCAAGCTTGGATTTGTTTTTAGTGCCGTCGAGATCGATCAAAGCGCGATCGACTTCGGCCTGGTCCAACGCGTCAAAACCCTGTAGCGCCGGAGCGATGATCTCGTTGACGTTTTGAACTGCTTTGAGAACGCCCTTGCCGCCGTAACGCTTCTTGTCTCCATCTCGCAGTTCAACGGCCTCGTTCTCACCGGTCGAAGCGCCGGACGGAACTGCCGCACGTCCTATTGCCCCATCGGCCAAAACCACCTCCGCTTCTACGGTCGGATTACCGCGCGAGTCCAGTATCTCCCGTGCTAGAACGTGCTCGATCCAGCTCATCCTCTATTTCCCCTTCTCCGTCAGGTTGTTGTATTTCGAGTTTCACGCGCATCACACGACGCTTCTCAACTCGTTCGACCTTGAAAACAAGTCCATCATGTTGGACCACTTCACCGGGCATTAAAACGTGACCGGCTTCCGTCATCAGAAACCCACCGACGGTTGTGTAGCCTTCGGATTCAGGCACTGACAACTTCAGCCGGCGGTTCAGATCTCTTACAGCCAGCCCGCCATCCAGCACGTAGGTGTGTTTATCGATCTCCGTGATCTGTTCGTTAACTTCCTCGTCGTGTTCGTCTGAAATGTCGCCGACGATCTCTTCGAGCAGATCTTCGAGAGTGATGATGCCTTCGAGTCCGCCGTGCTCGTCGACTACGAAACCGAAGTGCATCTTCGCCTTTTGCAACTGCCGCAGCACGTGTTCGAGGCGCGCCGTGTCAACCACGTAGAGCGGCGGTTGTAAAACGTCTTCGAGCTTGAATCTTTCGGGATGCAGCAGGTAAGGCATCACGTCTTTGCTGTGAATGAAACCGATCACGTCGTCTAGGGACTCTCGATACACGGGCAAACGCGAATAGCGATGCTGATCGAAAGCCTTTGTGATCTGTTCGAGATTGCACGTGCTCGGAATCGCCGCCATTTCGGTGCGTGGCACCATCGCCTCGCGCACCACCGTATCGGAAAACTCAAAAACGCGGTGTATCAAACGACGTTCTTCCGCGCGCAGGTGACCACTCTCGCGCGAGATGTCGATCAGCTTGCGCAACTCTTCTTCGGTATAAGTTGACGCATGTTCAGCCGTCGCTTTAATGCCCACCAAAGCGACAGCACGCGCGCTGGCCCAATCGAGCGCGCGTATCGGCAAACTAAAGACGCGATAGAAGAGCTGCATCGGCAGGGCAACTGCCAACGCAACCTTTTCGGCCGCGGCGAGTCCGATCAACTTCGGCGCCTGTTCGCCAACCACTATGTGCAATGAAGTGATGATTATGAAACCGATAATGAAGGCAGTGATGTGCCGGGCAGATTCTGAAAGGCCTGACAACGGCCCTTCCAGTAATCGTGCAATTGCGGGCTCGCCAATCCAACCAAGTGCGAGCGAGGCGAGCGTGATTCCGAGCTGGCACGCAGAGAGGTACGCGTTGAGGTTCTGGAGCAGGTCCATCAGTCGCTTCGCGGCGCGACTACCCGAAGCCGCGAGCGTTTCGATGCGCGACGAGCGCACGCCGACAAACGCAAACTCGGCGGCGACGAAGAAGCCATTGGCTGCGACCAGTAACACAACCGCAACCAGTTTTACGGTAATAGCTGTGGCTGAGCTCATGTGGGACCGAAATCATAGCACGGAGAGGGTGCGGCCACAGATCTCCACCGACAGCACGGTCAGTACTGGTTAGCTCTAATTTCTTTGCGCAGTTGGTTTAGTGTCCGACTGTCGCCCCGGCGGCGCGGGCGCGGATCGGACGCCGGTCATGTTTGCTGTGGGCACGAGCGAGTGCCTGGTCGACGCGAGGTTCGACGCTGCACTCAGGCTGGCGACACACTGCTGCCAACTCGGAAACTACGAGGTAACGGGAACGCTCGAGCATCCGTTGTTCGCGAAACGACAGAGGTTTGATATTGCTTAAATATGTTAAATGCTTGAGCACGTCGGCAACCTCGAAGATGTCGCCGCTGCGCATTTTTTCTGAGAATTCCTTGAAGCGATCCTTCCAATCGTTAGCGGGGGAAGAAAAATCATCTGCTAATGCTTTGAATAGCAACTCACACTCGCCCGAAGAGATTGGGGCTCGCAGGCCAACTTCTGAAGCATTGGATACGGGAACTAAGACCACTGAGTTATTAGCAGCAAGACGAAGCGTATAAAAGGGTAGGAGCTGAGCGCCTATTTGCTTCTGTTCTATTTGCTCGATGGTCCCGATTCCATGATTCGGGTAAACGACTTTCTGGCCGACTTTGAAGCCCACCATGCACCTCCATCGATTTTGAAATATCAGACTGCGCCGCACGCGCGGGTCTTGGGGAAATTCCGAGGACGCTGATTGCGTCGAAGCCCTGTTTGGTAAGTAGCTTGAGTCTAGCAAGCTATCTTGCGACTGGTCAAGGTTCTCTGCGGCCTCGGCGTACCTCTGCGTCCCTCTGTGTGAAATATGACTTTACGCAGAGCACGCAGAGATTCGCCGAGGACGCAGAGCTATTGTTTGAGCTGGTATTCAGCAAGATTTTGGCAGGGCTTTAATTCGATCTCGGTCTTTTTTGTTTCGGCTGCGCGGCGCAATTTAGCTCGTGCGGCGGCGGCTTCGGTTTCGGGTTCGCGCAGCTTTGCTTGTGTTGCGATCTGTGCGTCGACGTTCGCTTGCGTCAACGCGAGATACTTACCCGGCGGAAGATTATTCAACGTGAACGTACCGTCAGATGCCACGTCAGTAGCAAAGAAACGTAAGATGTCCGTAGCTTTGTCCGGTTCAGCGGGAATGAGATAGACGATCGTCCCCGTTTGTGCAACTGCGCCTTCAGTTAATGCGAGGTGTCCGCGAATCGAAGCAGCGCCTTCAGCGAGCGTGATCGTGACACCGGTTAGTTGATCGCCAAATTTCGTAGTGGTCCAATTAGCTGCGGCGTCAATCTTCTGTGGCTTTGCGCCCGAGGTGTTGATAACGATCGACTTCAAATACCAGTAGCGTGCATAGAACTGAGGCTCGAAGCGATACTTGCCGGGCATGACGTTGCGCCACGTCAATACGCCGCTCGCATCGGGAGAAGCAACTCCACCTAGTAGTCCAACAAAGATCCCGTCCTCGTCTTGCGCGTCCTTTTCAGGTCGCTCTAGTTGCACAAGCGTCTCGGCAAACAACGGCGAGCGCTTGCCCTCGCACCCTGGGACCTTCGACGGCTCAAGCACGATTCGACCACTGATCGATGCCAGTGGCGTTGTAATCAACTCGATGCCGGTAACATTTGCGCCTTTAATCGTGACTCGTTTCGAAGCCACTCTAATCAGGGCTGTGTTCGGCGATT
>Ga0307415_100001263_pt1 | contig 11898 bp, 11 predicted proteins | sample DK1Cmetagenome_FD_204524 | JGI IMG/M metagenome (GOLD analysis project Ga0307415, IMG submission 204524) | Maize rhizosphere microbial communities from greenhouse at UC Davis, California, United States - DK15-C-2 | ecosystem: Host-associated > Plants > Roots > Rhizosphere > Soil | place: USA...
CCAGGTCAAACTGTCCACATTGATGTGCCTGGACAGCGACCCCGCCCTGGTCCCCGGCTGGGGGCCGATCATCGCCGACATCGCCCGCCAGGTCGCCGCCGAGCAGCAGGCCCGACCACCCTGGTACTGGGACGTCACCGACGAACGAGGCAACCTGCTCCACCACGGCCACACCCGGCGACGACCCACCCCCACCGAGGCGGCCTTCGTCAAGGCCCGCGACCGGACCTGCCGGGCACCGGGGTGCCGAAGACCGGCCCTGTGGTGCGACCTCGACCACGAAAAGCCGTACTCGGCCGGCGCACCCAGCCACCGCGGCGCCCTCTGCTCCCTGTGCGAACACCACCACTACCTACGCCACGAACACGGCTACATCTGGCACCGCATCCACCACGGCACCTACCTGGTCGACAGCCCCTCCGGACGCCACTACCTGGTCACCCCCGACGCCCACCTCATCCTCACCGCCGAAGACCTCCCACCCCGACCACCACCGGCCGACCTCGTCGCCCTGTTCAACCAAAGCCACGACAACGACGAGATCGCGGGTGATCGGGTCGGGGACGCGGACGCTCAGTCGTCGAACCGGCCCTCGCGGGTGTAGCGGCACGGGTGGGTGAGCGAACCACAGCTCGGGCTGGAGTTCCAGCCATCGTCGTAGGTCACCTTGCGATACCGCTTGACCAGTGAACCCTTCGACTTCGCCTCCCAGGTCAGCGGCGGCACCTTGCTCTCGTAGTGCTTGACGTAGTTGCCGAAGGCGTTCTTGTAATAGATGCGGTGGCGGGCCCACAGGTAACTCGGCCCCGAGGTGCAGTTGGCCACGTAGCTGTCGGTGTAGTGGAACTTGCCACCGAAGCCCGACGACCCGTAGGTCTTGGGTGCCATACCCACCGCGGCGGGATCGTGCCAGTCGAACCACCCGTAGTAGGTGTCGAAACATCCCTGCACGGCCATCGGGGCCGGCGGTGCCGCGAGGTCCGTCGCGAACACCGGACCCGGTGCGATAGTCCGGCTCGCGAGCTCCGGTGGCAATTGCGTGCCAGTAGGATGCTCGGCCAGCAGCCGCTCGGGAACCGGCACGTCGCGAGGTGTGATGGCGAGGTACGTGACGAGAAGCCCCCGGGTGGTCCCGGCGGCGACGGGCCCGTTGCGCCCCATCTGCCCCTGCTGCAGGAGGCCGTACTCGGTGGAGATCTCGTCGACTGTGAACACCGCCCGTACACCGTTGAGAAAACCGAGGTCGGCGAGGACGATCTCCCGGTCGACCGGCTCGGTGTCCTCGGCGTGGGCCGGCGCGGCACCCGGCAGCACGAGTGCGGGTAGCACGAGCAGCGCAGCGAACAGACGCAGCCCGCGACGTGTGATACGTGGCATGAAGACCCTCCCAGGTCGTTGTCTCCGGCGGGTGCCGGACGACACGGGGAGTTGATTACGCGAGATCGACCAACATGTTTCTATGTGTCGGATCAACGTACTTGTGGGTCCTACGGGTCCTCGCCATCGACCACGGCCAGGAGCACGTCGCCGTGGCACGGGCCGACGCCCGGCGGGCAACCCGGGCACCACAGCGTCTTGCCGGGTAGCTCCGCGCGGGCCCGGGCGACCAGGTCCGGCTGCTCGCGCAGGTGCTGCCGGTACAACGCCACGGCCTCGTCACGGGTGTGCCGGTCACCGGCGCAGGCGGCGCACGTCCCGTGCTCCTCGGCGGTGTGCGGGTTGCCCCAGCGGGTGCCGCGCCCGATCACCACCACGTCGGCGGGTTTGCGCCCGCCGGGAACGCGCCACGGCTCTCGACCGCCCATGCGCCTCATCGATCCACCGCCTCTCCTCGTTGCCAACGATGGCCGAGCCACCGATGCAGCAGGTAGGCCGCGGTGAGCCCCACGCCACCCATCGCCAGCGCCGCCGCGGTCAGGGACGCGGCCGCCGTGACCGCGCCGATCAGCAGGGGACCGCCGCCGATGCCCAGGTCCGCGCAGACCCGCCAGGCGCCGAGGAACTGGGCGCGTCCCACCGCGGGCGAGACGTCCGCCCCCACCGTCATGACCAGACCGGCGCTGAGCCCGTTGCCCACGCCCATCAGCAATCCGGCCAGCATCAGCCCGGACAGGCCACCGGTCACCGGCAACAGCACATGGGCCAGGCCCAGCAAGGTCATCGCCGGCACGGCCGCCCACCGGCGGCCACGCCGGTCCATGAGCCGCCCGGCCGGGTAGAACAACAGCATGTCCACCGCGCCGGATATCCCGTATACCAGGCCGATGGTGGCTGCGTCGAGGCCGAGCGTGACACCCCACAGCGGCAGGATCGTCTGCCGCGACGCCCGCATGGCTCCCACGAGCAGCACCCCGAAGCCCAGCGTGAACAGCGTACGGCCGTTGTCCCGGATAACGGTCCGCAACGCCGGTCGCGCGGCGCCGGCGCCCACCGGCCGGTCGTGCGGCACCGGCGGTAGGAAGGCCACCAGCACGGTGGCCACACCGATGAGCGCCAACGCCACGATGTACGCGCCGGTCAGCCCCAGAACGTGGATGGCGGCCGAGCCGAGCAACGGTCCGGCGAACGTTCCGACCCGTCCCAGTCCGCCCAATGTGGACATCGCGCGGGCTCGCAGGTCCGGTCGCACCGCCTCCGTCAGGTACGCATGGCGCGCCACTCCCCATCCCGCGCCCGTCAGTCCCAGCAGCGTCACCGCCGCGCCGAACACGAACACATCCCGGGCCAGGATGCAGATCAGCAGTGCGGGCAACGCCAGGCTCGTCGCGGCGAGCATGGTGCGCCGCTCACCGACCCGGGCGATGAGCACGCCCGCCGGCAGCGCGCCGGCGATCTGGCCCACACCCAGCAATGCCACGACCACCGCCGCGGCCGCGCGGGAGGCACCGAGATCGATCGCCGAGAGCACGATGACCGGCGCCACCGCGCCCAACCCGGTCGAGTACACCGCCGACGGCAGGTACACGCTCGGCCCCAGCTGGCGCAGCGTGAGCCCCTCGGCGGTCGCGGTCATCAGGGATGCACGCTACGTGGCCGATCGGCCGAACACCAGGCAGAACGGATGCCCTCAGCCCTCCCACCAGTCGAGAACCCGGAGCGCGCGCAAGGTGTTCCAGCGGCTCGGCTCTCCTTCGACATCGAGAGCAAAGTGGACACGACCGGGATGCACGTGGTCGAGCAACCAACGGCCGTCCGGCTGCCGCTTGGAGCGTACGACTTCGACGGCCTCGGCCATCCGGGCATCCGGCTTGGCGTCCGAATGCCGGAAGTAGTCCAGCGCGCGCAGCACGTCGTAGTGCCAGTAGCACGGGAAGGCGAAGTCGAGATAGGCCGGATTCACGACATCGCCGGTGCTCTTACGCCGGAACAGGCCGCGTTCGAGCAGGTACTCCTCACCGCCGCGCCGCGCCTCGCGCACCGCGGCCGACCCGCCGGTGGCCCGTTCGAACTCCAGCAGCCCGTCGAGCACGTTGATCGTCGTGTCGAACGAGGAGCGCACCGATCCGTTCTCGGCCTCACAGTTCCATCCGCCGTCGGCGAGCCGCTCGCCGAGGATCCGCTCCACGATCGGCGCGACGTCCACCCCGAAGTAGGCGCCGGTCTCTATCGTGCGGCCGTTGATACACGGCTCGACCTCGCCGTCGAAGTACCGCTGCCCTTCGTGCTCCCAGCGCCCGTGTTCGGCGACGAGCGCGATCGCGCGGCGCGCCGACTCGGACGCCGGGTCGAGCCCGAAGATCTGCAAGGTCTGCAGTGTGTGCATCGTCGCCGTCCAGGGCTGCCCCGGTTCGTCGCCGCGGTAGGAGGCCGGGAAGCAGGCGCCGCCATCCCACAACCCGTCGGCGCCCGCCAGCGCCAGCAGGCGAGCGCCCCAACCCTCACGCTCCACCCGCGCCCGCTCGGCGGCGACCTCGCCGGGCGAGGCGTCGGCCAGATCGCGCAGGACCTGCCAGCGGATGGCCGGGTCGGAGTCCAGGAGCCAATCGTCGGTCATGGCACCACCGTAGACAGGATTGCGGACGTTCTACGTCCGGATATTTCAGCGTCCGCGGCGGGCCCGGCGCGGCCCGCGGCCAACCCGGCACGGGCTGCGCAGCAGAGCGCGAGTAACCCTCGGCAATCGCGCGATCATGGACTTGGGTCCATGATCGGCGCGTTTTGACGTCCCCAACCTCATGATCGCCGTCACGCTCAGGGCCCAGGCGAAGGGCCGTCGGCATTGTCCCGTCCCGATCGGGCGTTGATGACGAGGCACCCGAAGTTCGCACGGACGCGCGGGGTCTATCGGAGGACGAGAAGGTCGAGGGCGTCGATCACTGCACCCTGCTCGGTCTGGGCAGCGTGACGGAGCCGGGCAAGCCCGGCTCCGTACGCATCGTCGCTGATCAGTTGCAGGGGCGTGTGGGCTTCCCGGCGGAAACCGGCCGCGACCTCCTGGAGTGACAGAGCGGTCGTCTGCGGGACCTGTTCGAACGAGACCGTGGTGAAGCCGGCGACGGCGAAGGCGGCTTCGGTGTCATCCACTCCGGGGTAGGTGTCCACGACGCGCACGGCCTCGCGGAAGAACCGGAACAATGTGATCGCATGGTGGCGGCCGGCGAAGACGGAGCGGATCAGCACCGGGCCGCCGGGGCGCACCACGCGCCGCAGCTCCCGCGCTGCGGCGGTCAGGTCTGGCAGGTGGTGGATGACGGTGGACAGCCATGCCGCGTCGACGCTGCGGTCGGCCAACGGGATGTTGGCGGCGTCGCCGGCCACGACCCGCGGGTGCCGGCAGCGGGCTCGCATGGCCTCGGCCGGCTCGACGGCGATGACGTCGATGTCGTCGTACCAGTCGGTGAAGGCCCGTGCCCACACGCCGGTGCCCGCGCCGAGGTCGAGCAGGCGGATGCCCGGTCGAGGGTTGAGGTGCCGGGTCACCGCGTCACGCCAGGCGGTGAGTCCCTGCTCGGGGATGTGGCGGGTAGCTTCGAACGCTTCCGCGTCGTGGCTGTTGTAAGCGATGCGAGCCATGTAGCAACCCAACCGCCTGGTTGCCGGTCGCGGCAAGGATGGATGCTGTGATTCACATACGGCGCCGCCATGTCCTGGCCCGCGCCGAGCTTGTGGCCACGCTGGTGCCCGGTCTCGACCGGTGGCCGGGTCGTGGCCGCACCGCGGCGGCCGCTACGGTTGGCGACATGGAGATTCGTCCCGCCGCACCCGACGAGCGGTCACTGGTCGAGAGGGTCGTCGCGGAGGCCTTCGAGGAGGAGCCCGGCGGACGCGTCTCGCGCCTGCTGCGGGCGTTGGATGCCACGAGCGCGGTGCGGTCGAGCCTCGTCGCCGTCGACCGGGGTCGGATCGTCGGCCACGTGCAGCTGAACCGATCCTGGGTGGACGCCCGCCCAGCCTTGGTCGACGTGCTGGTGCTGAGCCCGCTGTCGACCGTGCCGGACCGCCAGGGCGAGGGCATCGGGACGGCGCTGATCGGCGCGGCCCTCGACGAGGCGCGGCGGTGTGCTTCACCGGCCGTGTTCCTCGAGGGCGCCTGGAACTATTACGGCAAGCGCGGATTCCAGGCGGCCACCCCGCTCGGTTTTCAACGTCCGTCCCACCGCATCCCCGAGTCGGCCTTCCAGGTCGCACTGCTTGAAGGGTACGAGCCGTGGATGGTTGGACCGCTGATCTACTGTGAGGCCTTCTGGTCGACCGACACCGTCGGTCTGCGCGACCCGCGCCTGGCGCAGGTCGAGGAACAGGCCGCCCGGTCGCGTCCCTAGTGTCCCGGCAATGTTCTTCAGACGGGCGGGAGCCGTCCCCGATGCCGGGGACGGCTCCCTATCGATCGTCGGATCTGACTACGGCGCCCAGGGCGCGCCGACGACCCAGCTCACGTCGGCCGCCCACGACGTGGCCGAGTCGAAGGTGTTCGACCCGCCGTTGCTGGCGATGTAGAGCGTGTTGTTGAAGTGCCGGAGGTACCGGGTCGGGAAGTTGAGCGAGCGGAACGACGTACCCTGACCACTCCGGCCGGCCTCCGGGCAGAACGTCGCGTCCTGGCGGAAGATGGCCGACCCGTCCATCGGCTGCCGCAACAGTTGGAAGTTGAAGTGGCGCAGGAAGTCGCCCGGGAAGTTGCGTGACTCGAACGAGACACACGACTGGTTGGCCAGGCCGCGGCGCACGATCCACGACCCGTCGTTCCTGTCCAATGCCGAGCTGCTGCCCGAGATCACCGAGGTGACCACGTTGTTGTTCTGGTGGCGGATGTAGCGGGTCGTGCAGCAGGCCGTGGTCGCCCGCAACGAGATCGTCGAGCCGGGGTTCAGCGTACCGGCCCCGACCGGGCTGGGACCGCCGTAGCCGACGGAGGTGATGTTGGCCTGCACGGCGTTCTCGGTGGCATCGCTCGGCACGCCCTGCGTCATCGCGCCCTCGAAGAACGAACCGATCGCCGTGTTGCTGTTGTCGCCGCCGATGCCGAGGATGATCGCGCCCTCCTTGCGCATCGGCGAGTAGCCCGAGGGTGATGTCGGCAGGGCGCCGGAGTACCGGGTGGCCAGGCCACCGGACTGGGCGTTGCCGTCCTTGATCGCGAAGAAGTTGGTGCCGTTGTTCTTCAGCGTGGTCGTCACGTACGGGTTGCGGTTGCCGGTGTTCGACGCGTTCTGGCTGCCGCCGGTGTTGGACTGGAACAGGCCGTTCTCCAGGTCGGCCATGACCCACGGGCCGGCGCCGTTGCAGGGCGAGAACCAGCACAGGGTGCCGAAGTAGATGGCGTCCATGTGCCCGTTGCCGTTGTCCAGGTTGTTGGTCTCGGCGTTGCCGTAGTCGAAGCAGCACCGGTTGTTGAAGTGGGTGCCGGACATGACGGCGTACATGCCCTCGGGCTGGCTGCCGGTCGCGATGCCCGACGTCGAGTTGTCGCGGTACCCCATGATTCCGGAAAACGATGCGCCGTAGACGATGTGGGCGCCGGCCGTCACCGGCAGGGCATCCGCGGGCACCGGGTTGTCCTGGCCGCCGACGCCACCCGGTGGGGCCGGGGTGAGGTCGTTGTGCCGCGACGTCTGGTCATAGATGATCGTGATGACGCAGGTGGTGTTGGCGCAGAACGCGTCCTGGGCGGCCGCGTTGGCGTAGTCACCGACCGCCAGCAGCCCGATGTTCAGCGTCTGGTTGTTCGAGGCCCGCCGCACCTGGTAGAGCGGGCCGTTGTAGGACTGGAAGAGCGCCCGGGTCGTGCTGTGCGCGGCCACGCACGGTGTTCCACCCGAGGCGTAGATGTCGCACGGGCCGGGGCCGGCCGCCAGCGACGTGCCGGGCAGGGACACCAGGATGCCGGCGGCGAGAACGAGAACGGCGCCGCCGGGAAGCACGGCCCTTCTCAACAATCTCATGGTTGCCTTCCTTTCGGGTCGGGGTCGGATGCGAGGAGCGATCCACAGAGGACGGAAGGAGTCGCCGGGTCAGGACACGAAGGGCCAGCCGGCGCTGTCCCAGCCGAGCGGGTTGATGCCCAGGAACGAGGCACCGCTGCTGGTGTAGTAGTGGTAGAACAGCACGTCGCTGCCGTTGTCCGGTATCACGGCCTGGTGGCCGGGTCCGATGATCGCGTCGTGGGCGGCCAGGATCTGGGTACCCCCGCCGGCCGTCATCGCGGTGCCGTTGCGGTCGACGTACGGGCCGGTGACCGATGTCGACCGCCCGACCATGATGCGGTACGTGCTCTGCGCCCCGCGGCAGCACAGGTCGAACGAGACGAACAGGTAGTAGAAGCCGCAGTGGAAGTAGATGTTCGGCGCCTCGACCGCCCCGCCCGCGGTGGTCCGTTGCGCCACCGCGCGGACGGTTGTGTCCGATGTGGAGCGCAGTCCGGTCGCCGGGTCGAGGCGGATCATCTTGATGCCGGTCCAGAACGACCCGAACACCAGCCAAGCGCCGCCCTGCTGGTCGACGACGAGGTTGGGGTCGATGGCGTTGTAGTTGACGGCGGTGCTGCTCTCGATGACCAGCCCGCGGTGCGTCCACGTGCCGGAGGCACCGGTCGGGCTGGTGGCCAGGAAGATGGCCGAACGTTGCGAACCGAACGTGGAGGCGGCGTAGTACAGCCAGTACTGGCCGTTGCGGAAGGACAGATCCGGGGCCCACAGGCTGGCGCTGCCACCGGTGTACGGACTCGTCCAGGACGCCCCGCCCGGCCAGACGACCCCGGCGTTCGACCACGACGTCCGGTTGGCCGACGTCCGCAGCGGCAGGTTGTTGCCGGTCACCGCGACCAGATATGACCCGGCCGGCGTCTTCACCACCGTCGGGTCGTGGGCGCCGGTCGATCCGCTCACCGCGCCGGGATTCGGGTACGACGGCGGAGGCGTCCGGGTCGGGCACCCGGGTGGGCTGGTCGTGGGCGGCCTGGTCGTGGCGGTCGGCGGTTGAGAGACCGTCGGGGTGGCCGAGCCGACGACGGTGAGCCTCCACTGCTGGTTGGTGCCGCCGTTGTCGGTGTACTGGGAGATCCGGGCGTTGTCGGCCGTGGACAATTCCCACACGTCCAGTGCCTTGCCGCTGTTCCGGTTGATCAGCTTGAAGTACCCGCTGTTGGTGTCCACGGCCGAGAACTGCTGGTTGGTGCCGTTGAGGTCGGGCCACTGCACCACGTTGGCGCCGTTGGCGGTCGAGAAGTTGTACACGTCGAGGACCTTGCCGCTGTGCCGCGCCCGCAGCCGGTAGAACCCGCCGCCGGAGCTGACGAACTGGAACTGCTGGTTGGTACCCGTGCCCAGCGTGAGCTGCACGAGACCGGCTCCGTCCGCGGTAGACGCCTGACCGATGGCCAGCGCCTTGCCGCTGTGCCGCGACACGATCTGATACCACGCGGTCGGGTCGATCGTGACCGCCTGCGCGCTCGGGGATGTGGCGACGACGGCCGCCGCCACCACCAGGATCCCGGCCATGGCGAGGGCCCACGGGCTCCAGCGCCGCCGTCCGACAGTCATCACGGTTCCCCTTTCCTACGAGGTGACCTGGAACGTGGCGTCCTGCCGCGTGGTCGTCGAAGAGCTGGCACTGACCGGGTCGATGCGTAGCAGGTTGTTGGCGTGGCGGATGTAGCGGTCGGGGAAGTTGTACGAGCGGAACGACGCCCAGGAACTGTCGGCGAAGCCGGCGGTCCGGTAGAACGTCGCGTCGGCCCGGAACGTCGCGGTGTTGTCGTTGACGTCGAGCCTGAGCGCGAAGCTGAAGTGCCGCAGGTAGCGGGTCGGGAGGTTCACCGACTGGAACGACACGCCGGCCGGGTCGGCCAGGCCCGGCACCATCCGCCACTGCTGGTCCGCGGTCGGGTCCATCGGGTACGGGTCGAGGCGGGCGATGTTGTTGGCATGCCGCACGTAATGGCCGGGGAAGTTGTAGGACTTCAACCGGTTCCACTGTGGAGCGCCCCATCGACTGACCAGAGCGGTCAACTCGGCCGAGGTGATCGGCGAGATGGTCGCGTGCTTGGCGCTGATCGGCGCCGTATAGGTCCGCTGGTTGAGAGCGGACCACGCGTTGCCGTTGATGTTGGTCGACTGCCAGGCGTAGAACACCGCGTTGACCGGCGAGAACGAGTCGCCCCAGAGCCAGAAGGTGCTGCTGGTGTTCGACTTGACCAGGATCGGCGCCTCGATCGCGTTGCCCTGCCGCAGCCCGCTCGTCAGCGTGGTGAAGCTGTTGGGCGCCCCGGTCGTCGACCGCGCCACGAACAGGTTGCCGTTGCTCAGGTTCTTGTACGACAGGTAGTAGTTGGAGCCGTCGACCAGCACGTCGCCGTCCAGCACGTTGAAGCCGGGGTCGAAGAACACCTGGGCACTGCCCATGTTGATGAAGTCGGTCGTGTAATTGACCATGAACACGTCGCGGGTGCCGTTGTGGGCCGAGTAGATGACCGCGTACTGGTTGCGGCTCGCGACCCAGAAGGCCTGGGGCGCCCACGAATGCGTATTCATCGAATGCAGCCGCACCCGGCGGTAGTTGGAGAAAGTGGTGAGGTTCGTCGAGTCCCAGACGTGGATGTACTGGTTGTTGAGGTTGAAGACCCGTCCCCGCAGGTCGGTGGCGAGCACCACGAACGTGCCGTCCTGCTTGCGCAGTATGTAGGGATCACGCAGGCCCAACATCCCGGCGGTGGGTGTGGCCACCGGATTGTTCTGGTTGAGCGGCGACCAGTTGAGACCGTCGGAGCTCACCGCCAGGTGGAGGGCGTAACTGTCGCCCGACTGGTTCGGCGACTCCTTGAAGTAGCCCATGACATAGGCGGAGTAGGTCGCGGCCGCGGCGGGCCGAGCGGCGCCGACGACAACCACACCGGTCAGTACGGTGGCGACACCCGCGAACAGCGCGACGACCTTGCGACGAAGGTGCACGGTGGCCTTCCCTTCATGGGTGGCCGAACGCCAGGTGTGCTCTCCGCGTGATACGCCGGTGGGCGCCAAGCGCTCGGCAGGGCGAACGGGACGAGACGGCGTTTGACAATGGGTGCGGGGCCGCTCAACGCGGCCGAAGTCACGCGCCGACAAACCGCCGGGAACGTCGCCGCCCAGGGTGTTAACGTTCACACCCGCTCCTCCCGCCTCGGGGATCGGTTCCCGTGGTTAGGTGCGGTCGTACCTCGCGGCGAGAGGGTGCGGCCGTGGCCGAGGTTGACGTGTCGCGTGCCCGGAACGTGTGAAGAGCGACAACGTCACCACTGCGTTTCCACAGTGTTAGCGCTCACATCGTTGTCGTCAATACCTCGATGCCTCGGCCCGTTCGCCGATACGGAGGACGATTCCACGCAATCGAATGTATGCAAACGTATGCACCAGACATTTGGTGCGCACCGGCTCGCGTCGGGTTCGACAATATTCTTCGCCCGGCGCCGCCCCCGGCGTACGCGGCTTTCGTGGGAAGAGTGCGCTCCCCCACGCGGCGACGGAACCAACCTGGCCGCGGAGAATGGATCCCGTGCGGCGCTGCGAATGGCCCAGCGCCATCGGGCGGCGGATCGGGTGGGCGTGGTGATGGTCAGCTACCACACCCAAGCCGTGACCGCTCAGGCCATCTACGCGCTGCTCCCCACCATCCGACGTCCCGAGATGCGGCTTGTCGTCGTGGACAACGCCTCCACCGACGGATCCGCCGAGCTGCTGACGGCCCTGGCCGCGGCCGGCCTGTGCGAGGTCATATCCAACCTTGAACAGCGCTACCACGGTCCCGCCCTGACCCAGGCCATGGACCACCTGGCCGCCACGCAGACGGGCGACCGCCGAGTCGGACCAGTGTGGATACTTGACCCCGACTGCCCTGCTTGCGGCCCAGCTGGCGGATCTGGAGCACGCTGACTGGATATCGCGGCTCGCCCCTCTCGTTCTTCAGCGAAGCTCGCGTGCGATATCCCGGGCAGCCCGCCTGGCTTGCTTTGCGGCGTAACCGATTTGAGAGGGCCGGGGTATGAAGCCGATGAACCGCAGGCCCCGCGCTGCTGGTTGGCCGTGTATGCGGGGCTTGCCGCGTTCGTCGAGCACGCCGAGATGGCCGACGAGGGGCTCGAGTCCGCTCCGGTAGCCGGTCGCGCAGATCACCGCGTTGGGCTCGAGGTGAGATCCGTCGGTGAGCCACGCGCCGTCGGTGTCCAACGATTCCACGCCGCTGACGATCTCGATGTCGCCGCCCTTGATCGCCTCGATCACTTCTTTATCGACAATCGCCGGCGCAACGCCGAGGCGCGCGCTCCGGGAGAAAACGCCTTCGCTGGGCACGGGGAGCCCATGTGCGCTGAGGTCGCCGACGTTCATCCTTCGTCCGAACCGCGCGATGGCGTCGGCGATTCGAATCGGCAGGTGGTACAGCGGCGTTGCGATAACGTCGCCGGGAAGCCCAGCTGGACCCTGCCTGATC